>ENA-OQHY01000318-OQHY01000318.1-human-gut-metagenome-genome-assembly--contig:-NODE-318-length-28017-cov-10.524812_pt1 | contig 28017 bp, 28 predicted proteins | sample MGYA00242570_ERZ504733 | MGnify/ENA primary metagenome ERZ504733 (study PRJEB26092, sample SAMD00036219) | human gut metagenome | host: Homo sapiens | study: EMG produced TPA metagenomics assembly of... | reverse complement strand
GACTTGCATGTGGTTAAGCACGCCGCCAGCTTCATCCTGAGCCAGGATCAAACTCTCATGTTAAAAAGTTTTGTCCTGCCATGAATCAAATCTGGCTTTTAATCAGAAACAATGTTCCAATTTACTGTTTTTAAGGTTTGTCTTCTTTATAGAACGTTCTTGAATTATTCTCAAAATCTTTCAAGGTTTTTCACTGTTCAGTTATCAATGTTCGTTGTTGTTATTTCCAACAGCTTATATATTTTATCATATCTTCAAGTCGTTGTCAACAACTTTTTTATTTTTTCTTTGTTGTCGTTCTTTCGCGGCAACTCTGATATCTTATCATGTCTGTCGCTTTTTGTCAACAACTTTTCGAATCTTTTTATTTGATTCAAAGCGGAGAAGGAGGGATTTGAACCCTCGCGCCGCTGTTAACGACCTGCACCCTTTCCAGGGGTGTCCCTTCGGCCAGCTTGGGTACTTCTCCATATAGCTGCTCAAATCATTTTCTCTCCCGAGAAGCTATGATATTGACACAGAAAAAGAATTCTTTCGAATTCTTTTTCAAACGGCTTAACCGCCTAGCGGAGAGGATGGGATTCGAACCCATGTGCCCTTGCGGACAAACGGTTTTCAAGACCGCCTCGTTATGACCACTTCGATACCTCTCCGTATTCTGTTTTCGCTGTTCATCTGAATCAGCGCAAGACATATATTACCATCCCCGGCTCTTTATGTCAATAACATTTTTTCATTTTTTTTGCTTTTTTTAAAAAACTTCTGCAATTAACAAATCTTCCGGTGTTGTGACCTTGATATTCTCGTATTTTCCCTGAACAAGCTTGACTTTATGACCGGTAAACCGTTCCACAATCATTGCATCATCCGTGATCCTTTCGCCGGATTCTGCTGCCTGCCACATTTCCCCATATGCTTCCATTAAAAGTTCATAAGAAAAGCTCTGTGGTGTCTGTACCGCCCACAGACAGCTTCTGTCCGGTGTATCCACAGCATAATGTTTTGCATTTCCCACTTTGATCGTATCTTTTACCGGTACACCAATCACACATGCATGCTCCTCTTCTACGGCACGCATGGACAACCGGATTTCCGTTTCATCAATCATCGGGCGTGCCCCATCATGGATCAGAACATAGTCGGTGCCCGCAGCTGCTTTTAATCCTTCATATACTGACAGATAACGTTCTTTGCCGCCCGGAATCACCGCGCGGACTTTTCTGAAATCACAAGCCTCTACAATTTCTTTTCTGCAATAGGAAACATCATCTTTTCCTGTTACCAGTATAATATCATCTACCGGACTCTTTTCAAATGCATACAGACTGTAATAGACCAGCGGATGTCCACACAGTTCCATAAACTGTTTGGGTGTATCACTTTGCATTCTTCTTCCACTGCCTGCCGCAAGTACGATCGCTGTATAGCGTTTCCTGTTTTCCATCCGGTCATTCTCCCAATTTCAGATTCGGAACAGCGTTCAGATCCAGCCCTGCACGTTTTCCCGCAATAAAGTCATAATATGCCGCAGCACCTATCATCGCCGCGTTATCGGTGCACAGAATCGGCGAAGGATGATAAAATTTCACCCCTTCTTCACGGCACATCTGTTCCATGGCCGCACGGATTACTCCGTTGGATGCAACTCCGCCGGCAATTGCAAAACTGTCCATATGATATTCGCGGATTGCATGCCGCGCATGATCCACCAGCACATCCGTCACCGACTGCTGGAATGATGCTGCAACATCCGCCTGATTAATTGGAAGATTTTTCATCCTGCATCCGTTCAGATAATTCAGCACCGCAGACTTTAATCCACTGAAACTGAAATCATATACCCATCTGCAATCTTTGCCCGCGGAAAGGAAATTGCCTTCGGATCTCCTTCATGGGAAACTTTTTCAATTTTTGGTCCTCCCGGATATCCCAGCCGATTGCGCGTGCCACTTTATCAAATGCTTCTCCTGCCGCATCATCCCTGGTCCGTCCGAGGATTTCATACGTTCCGTAATCCGTCACTTTCACAAGGTGCGTATGCCCTCCAGAGACCACAAGACATAAAAACGGTGGTTTCAGATCAGGATTTTCAATATAATTTGCGCTGATATGTCCTTCTATATGATGTACCCCTACCAGCGGAATGTTCGCAGCATAGCTGATCGCCTTAGCCTCTGCCACGCCAACCAGCAGTGCACCAACCAACCCCGGCCCGTAAGTCACACCAATCGCATCCATATCCTGTAATGTCATATCTGCATCCGAAAGTGCCTGTGCGATTACCTGATTGATCTTTTCAATATGCTTTCTCGATGCGATCTCCGGTACAACCCCTCCATATAATGTATGGAGAGCAATCTGTGAAGAAATTACATTCGAACGCATATCCCGGCCATTCACCACAACTGCCGCAGCGGTTTCATCACAAGAGCTTTCAATTGCAAGTATTTTTATAGTCTGTTCTGTGTCACTCATTTTTATTCTTCCTCTGTCGAATTCCCCTTGATTTTATAAAATGTACGGATTTTCCAGTCTCCGTTATCGTCTTTTCTAAGCACATACATCTGGTAGGTTTTATCAAACTTTTTATTTTCTTCCGTAAAATAAGAAGCTGTGACATATGCCAGTTTATCCCCGTTGCTGTCATCCGTCAGGTATTTTACATCATCGCTGTCACATACATTGGTCTGACGGATCTTAAAGGAACGGTTCTTGTAATCCGCAATGCTTGTCTCCACCGACTTCTTGTAATCATCCTTGGAATTGTTATCGGCAAGATCCTGATCAAAAAGCATACGCGCCTGATCAATCAGCTTGTCGAACTCATCATCCGTATAATTTCCGGAATAATAACTGGTAATGATCTGGTTATACAGTTTAATCACTGCGCGCGGAGTTTTCGGATAATCATCCGTCAGATTTTTTTCATTGATTCTCTGAACCACCGTCAGATTTTCTTTCGATGCCTGTGAACCATCGCTGTTTTTCATGAAATAAAATCCCACGCACAATAAAACAACACATACTGCTGCTGCAACGGTAATCCCAACTTTCTTCATACGCCTATTCCTCCTCAAATGTTAATTCCACACTCTTTCCATCTTTGCCAAGGTATGCATTTGCGAAAATATCCCGCACCTGTGGCATATAATCCTCCGCCCTTACCAGAGACGGAGAAAAATGGGTCAGCCACAGTTCTTTAACTTCTGCACGCTTCGCCATATCTGCGGCCTCATAAAACGTCATATGTTTGTACTGTTTTGCCTTATTTAACTTTTCTTTTTCTGCATACATGCCTTCACAGATAAATAAATCCGATTCTTTTGCAGCGTTTACAATGGTATCCAGCGGACGGCTGTCTGTACAATACGTCACTTTCAGACCTTTTCTTGCCGGTCCGAGTACCATCTGCGGCTCATAGATCACACCATCCTGCTCGATGGTCTCCCCTTTCTGCAGGCGGCTCCATAATTTCATCGGAACATTCTGTTCTCTGGCACGCTCCACCGAAAAACGTCCCGCACGATGGATTTCCACCGAATATCCGTAACAAATGACATTGTGCTTTACACGGAACGCATGAATGTCATATCCCTGGATAGAAAAAGATTCTTCCGGCTGTGTCAGTTCTATACAATTGATCTCAAACGGAAGTTCCGGTGCAATTGTCCGCAGTGCCGTCACGACACGTGTGAGTCCTTTGGGCCCGATGATCGTAAGCGGTTCTGTTCGCTCCGCATTTCCCATCGTCAGAAGAAGCCCCGGAAGACCGCTGATATGATCCGCGTGAAAATGTGTCACGCAGAGAATATCGATCGGTTTAAAGCTAAGTCCCGCCTCTTTGATTGCAATCTGGGTTCCCTCACCGCAATCGATCAGCAAACTGCTCCCATTATATCTGAGCATAAGTGATGTCAGCCACCGGTACGGCAGCGGCATCATTCCTGCAGTTCCTAACAAACATACATCTAACATAATCGTTTCCACTCCATAATATCTGCATCCTCTCTGGGAAACTGATAAAAATTTTTTCGCACTCCAATTTTTTCAAATCCACATGTCCGGTATAAGTGTATCGCCGGCTCATTTCCGGAACGTACTTCAAGTATGATCTGGTCAATTCCATGTTCATCTGCCCATTGCTGCATCCTAAGAAGAAGCTCTCTTCCACAGCCTTTTTTACGCATTTTCCGTGTCACTGCCACATTGGTAATCTCTCCCTCCGGCGGCATCCGGTACATGCCAATATAACCTGCGATCTGAGGATCTTCCGCCACGAAAAATATGGCATCTTTCATTCCATCCAGAAATCCCTGTTCACTCCACGGCTGGGAAAAACATTCTTTTTCAATTTGTGCAACAGCCGGAATGTCTTCCGCGGTCATCTGCCGTATTCTCATATGCGAAAATCCCTTGCCTTTTCCTGGCGTTCTCTTTCCGCCTGCGACAGGCGCAGATAATCCGGCTTGTGTGCAGCTGCATCCTCAGCCTTTCCCTGCTGGTATAAAATGCCGCCAAGTACCGCAACACATGCCGCGCGCTGCTTATTGCAATGTGCGGGTGCAAACAGGTATGGTACCTGTAAATTTTCTTTCAGGTAATCGGCAAAAACCGGCACACCATCGCCCAAAAATACGGTTTTCTTTCCACTTTCATTGATCTTTGCGGTAATTTCATCGATTCCTACCGCACACTGTGGCAGAAGTGTCTGCATCTGTCCATCGGAGAAAGTATACAGTCCGGTATACGTCTGCTGCCGGCGCGCATCCATAAGTGGACATATCTGTTCCCCGCACCCCCACAGATTGTATGCCAGCGCATCCACAGTCGGCACGGAAACAATCTGTTTGTTCAGGGCAAGAGCGAGTCCCTTGGCCGTTGCAGAGCCGATCCTGAGTCCCGTAAAAGATCCAGGTCCTGCGGACACTGCAATCACATCAATCGTATTCAGATCAAGTTCTATCATTTTTGCGACTTCATCCAACATTGGGAGAAGTGTCTGTGAATGTGTTTTTTTATAATTGATGGTATATTCTCCCAGCAGATTGTCGTCTTCCGTGACTGCAACCCCTGCCACCAGTCCTGAGCTGTCCAACGCTAGTATTTTCATATTCTGTCCTCTATCTGTCTAAAATTGTTATTTTTCTGTAGTCAAAACCTTTTTCCAGGTCTTTTTCAATGGTGATCTCCCGGTAATGATCCGGCAATATCTCTTCAATCAGATTGGCCCACTCAATCATCGTCAGACCATCACCGTAAAAATAGTCCTCATATCCGATCTCGTCCATCTCTTCGATATCCCCGATACGGTAGACATCAAAATGATAGAACGGCATCCGCCCCTCTTCATATACCTGGACAATGGTAAATGTCGGGCTGCAGATCGGCTCTTCAATTCCAAGTCCCTGTGCGATTCCCTGTGTAAAACCGTCTTGCCGACTCCCAGATCCCCGACAAGGGTATATACCTCCCAGCTGTGCCTCTCTTCCGAATTTTCTTCCGAGCTCTAAAGTTTCCTCCGGGGAAAAAGTTTCAAATTCCATAACTTTTTTATCCTGCATACTGCCTCTACGCCTTCATTCTGAGTTTATATTTTTCCAGTTTCTGTTCTGCAAGTGTCCGGAACGCTGCATACTGATCTCCAATCTGCTCCATAGGAATAATATATGCGCTTTTCCGATTGCTGTAGATTAAAATCTGCTTTGCATTCGCTACAATCTTATAAATTGCCTGCCACTCCATATCCCCAGTTTCTTTTCCCTGGGATACATGAATATTTTTCTCTGTAATTTCATAATGCAGTGTGCCGGCAAGCACCTTGTTTGTCTTCAGGGTCTCCTTTGCCCGAAACCACAGTGCAACCGGGATATAAAGAAGAAACAAAAATCCTACTGCAATATAGAGCAGGGTGTAAGATGTTTTTCCATTCTGAAAACTGATTCCAGCCATAACAAATCCAAGAATTCCAAGTGCAATGGAACTCCATCCTGAAACCCGGTATACGTCTGGTACATATTAAACCGATACAGGTCTTTGGGTGATAATGTAACATCAAATGACGCTTTCATGTCTTCTTCTCCTATCCAAAATAAATGATAAGGCTTTCTGCGTATCACACAGAAAAACCATTACGTTGTATCATATTATAACAATTTTCCAAACAAAAGAAAAGAGAAAAAAAAAGGAGCACCCCACGGGTGCTCCCAAAACCATTTAGTATTCACTTAAACGTCCCTTTAAAACTGGAGATAACGGTTTGTAAATCAGCATACAGATGACAACTGCAATCAGTCCTTTTACAATTGTAAATGGAAGATTAAAGCAGATCAGGCACTGCAGTACACTTTTCATGGATGGTGCAATCGCCTGATACATCTGCAGGATGGCTTCCTCTGCCATACCAGCCTTGTAATATACCGGGTAAACCACAAAATAATTGGAAAACACACTGACTATTCCCATGACCAATGCTGCAACCAGACCACTGACTACTGCACTCTTTTTGGTCTTTTTATGTTTGTAGATATTACCTGCAATTGCCACAAACACGGCTCCGAGAATAAAATTGGAAAGTTCTCCAACAAACATACTGTTTGAAAATGCCAGATGGAGAACGTTCTTGATCAGACAGATCAATACCCCACACACTGGTCCGAGCGCAAAGCTTCCAAGTAGTGCCGGCAGATCCGAAAAATCAAATTTGATAAATGATGGCATGATCGGAATGGCAATCTCCAGATACATAAGCACGAACGCTACGGCAGAAAGCATCGCTGTAACCGTAATATAGCGTACTTTTGTATTCATGCCTCCCTGTTTTACTGCTGTCTTTGTCTGTTCACTCATACGAACTCTCCTTTCAGAATCAACGGAATTCCAGAGGAGTGTTGCCTGCATATATGATCAGGAAATAAAAAACCGATAGATTTCTCTATCGGGGTTCTTTTTCTATCATACAGTCAACAATGCAAACATTAATTTGCACTTTTTCTTCTCTCATCCAGACTATACTGTCGGTACCGGAATCTCACCGGTTCGGCTGCAAAAAGCAGTTCACGGACTATACCGTCGGTCGGGAATATGCGTCATCCGCAGCACCCTGCCCCGAAGAATTCCTTCTTTAATTTTTCATCGTTATTATATTCACATTGTCCGAAAATGTCAACACCGGCTGGACTTTTTCCCATTCATTTGCTAACATAATTTCCATGAAGATTTCAAATATATTACGCACGGACAAAACTTTAGATTTTTCTTTTTATATCATTGGCTGGGTATGTCTTATTCTCGCACTCGTGCTCGGACTTGCATGGAAAAGCGGTTATTTCCTGTGGATATTTCCTCCGGATGGCTGTGTCCTGCACAATCTGACCGGGTACTACTGTCCCGGATGCGGCGGCACACGCGCAATTCATGCCCTGCTGCACGGACATATTGTGCGCTCTTTCTTTTACCATCCGATTGTTGTGTATACCGCTGTCTTTTTCGGCTGGTTTATGCTGTCCCAGACCATAGAAAAAGCATCCCGCGGGCGTCTTGCCATCGGGATGCATTATCGTGATATTTATCTGTGGATCGCGCTTGCCATTGTACTGCTCAACTGGCTGGTCAAAAATCTGTTTCTCGCCGTCTTTGGCATTGCACTTCTTGGATAAACATTCTATTTCTGATTTTTCAGTTCCTGCTCCAGCTCATGCGGACGCAGATCCACACCGCGAGATGCATCTCCTTCCGGGTCTTTTCCAAATGCATAATCATTTCCCGGCAGAATCGCATTGAGCACGATTCCGGCAATCGCTGCGATGGCAAGGGATGTCAGGGTAATGGAAGTGCTTCCAATCGTAAAGGTCAGTCCATCTGAGAATCCGAGACCGGAAACTAAGATCACACCTGCAATAATGAGGTTTCTGGACTTGGTGAAATCCACATGGTTTTCAACCACATTTCTTACACCGATAGCAGAAATCATACCGTAAAGAATAAAGCTGACACCGCCAATAATGGATGCCGGCATCGAAGCAATAATCTCTGCTACTTTCGGGATAAAACTTAAAACGATCGCATAACATGCCGCAAGACGGACAACCTTCGGATCATGTACACGGGACAACTCCAGAACGCCTGTGTTCTCTCCATAGGTTGTATTTGCGGGTCCTCCGATCATTGCAGAAATGGAAGTTGCAATTCCATCACCGATCAGGGTACGATGCAATCCCGGGTCCTCAATAAAGTTCTGTCCTACCGTTGCAGAAATCGCGGAAATATCTCCGATATGCTCCATCATGGTCGCAATGGCAATCGGTGCCATGATAAGAATCGCTGTAAGATTAAATTTCGGCAGGATAAACGGTGGAAGTCCGACAACAGCCGCCGAGGAAACGCCGGAAAAATTTAAAATAACAGATCCGTCCGGATTCGTAAAACCAAGTCCCTGCAGAACCAGTGCGAACACATACGAAATCACTACACCGAGAAGAATCGGAATAATCTTGAACATTCCTTTTCCCCAGATATTGAAAATAATGATGACCGCCAGTGCCACAATTGCAATGAGCCAGTTTGTGGATGCATTGCTGACCGCAGACGGTGCAAGGCTCAGTCCGATACAGATAATGATCGGGCCGGTTACCACCGGTGGAAGGAAACGCATCACACGTTTTACGCCAACGCACCGGATGATCAGTGCAAGGATCAGATACAACAATCCTGCCACAACAATTCCGCCACACGCATACTGCAGTTTTTCTTTATCTGCCATATTGGCAAATATCCCGGTATCCAGTGCCGCAACGCTGGAAAAGCCTCCCAGAAAAGCAAATGAAGATCCCAGAAAAGCAGGAACCTTAAATTTGGTACACAGATGGAAAAACAAGGTACCGAATCCTGCACAGAACAATGTCACCTGTACGGACAATACCTGTGAGGTACTCTGAAAATAGCTGTTTACCAGAATCGGTACAAGAATTGTCGCTCCGAACATAGCGAACATATGCTGCAGACCAAGCAGCAGCATTTTCGGCGTACCCAAAACCCTGGCATCTCTTATAATGTCTTTTTGTTGGTTCATTATGAAAAACTCCTCCTAATAATAGTATATTCTAATATCCGGCAATCAGCCGGAGCATTAGCTTATGTTTGATGGGATCTCCCCGACCACATCCAGATAAAAAATAACCAGTGTCTGTGACTGGTATGGATATACCCAGAGTGACCCGATGCCTAAAGACAGCAGACACAGTATCTGCAATCCGATAAAGCTCAGATAAATATAAAATAATCTTCCTTTATTTCCCTTCATGATCTGACGGCTGATCTTTAATGATTCGCGTGCCTTCATCTGCGGATGATCCAAAAGCAGATACAATGCCAGTGCATACCACATCTGCACGAAAACTGCCAGAATCGTGCTCACAATACCAAGTATCACCAGTACTGCAATCGCCGCAGGCGACTTGTCCAGGACAAAAAATAACACAGCACTGTGATCACAGGAATACAGCTGATCAACGTTGCAATAATCAAAAGTAGTCCTGCAATGATATAACGGTCCGGGTGATTTTTAAACCCGTAAAATACCATGCCAAGTGTCATTTCTTTTTTCCGTGCAAGTGACAGATGAAGCTGAAGGATTCCGACAGACAATACCATGCTTAAAAGTGTGATCAAAAATTCCGCCACATAAAACATGATCGTCACCGGAAGCGGCTGTGCATCTTTCTGCAACATGGAAAATGGGAGTTCTACCGCCAAAGGAATCAGTGTGGCGGCAAGAAAAGCTCCCATTGGTATTTTATAATTTCCATTTAAATTGTCTCTTGCGATTCGTTTTAATTCTTTGCAAGGTAGGTTCATTTGTTTATACTCCGTTTCTGTAACTGATTGCTTTTCTCATTATAGCATGGCTATGCAGATGCAACAATCTTTTTATTTTGCCATAAACTGCTTCATCAGTTCATTATAATCCATGCCCTGCATATCAGAATAGGCCTTTAAAAATCCATCGATACTTCCATACTGATGGATGGCATACCCCAGAACGGATGCATACAGTACAATTGTTGCAATTAATGCAATGATCCCCAGGATCATTCCGATCTGTGCTTTCGAAGTATAAGACATCATGCCTCCGCGGGAAAGTGTTGCAAAAATAACCGCCAGAGCCCCACACGGCACAGCAAGATACAGACAGGTGCAGCTTAGTAATGCAATTGATCCAAGTATCAGGGAAGCTGCCTCCATGCGTGCAGATCTCCGGCTGCGATACGGCTGATTCGGATTTGGTTGATAAGATGATCCATACATATCCATAATACGTTTTCCTTTCTTTTTAGGATTGCTTTTATTGTAACATTTCATATATAATAGGGAAAGTATTATTTGACAGGAAAGGACTATTAAGGGGAAAATTTATGGATATTAATACAAAAATTGCGGAAGAACTCGGCATCCGGAAAGAACAGGCAGCCGCTGCTGTGAAACTCATTGATGAAGGATGCACGATTCCCTTTATCGCACGTTACCGGAAAGAAGCTACCGGTGCACTGAGTGATGAAATCTTGCGAAACCTTTATGACCGTCTGGTGTATCTGCGAAATCTGGAAGATAAAAAGCAGACGGTACTTGCCTCCATTGAAGAACAGGGAAAACTGACGGAAGAACTACGTGCACAGATTCTTGCCGCCGAAACACAGGTAGCCGTGGATGATCTGTACCGCCCGTACCGTCCGAAACGCCGCACCCGTGCGACGATCGCAAAGGAAAAAGGATTAGAGCCACTCGCCAACCTGATCCTTTTACAGAAAATGACAGTTTCTCCTCTGGAGGAAGCCAAAAACTATATAAACCCGGAAAAAGAAGTTTCCACTGCAGAAGATGCCTTAAACGGTGCAAAAGATATCCTTGCAGAGTCGGTCTCCGACAATGCCGATTTCCGTACCCATATCCGGGAACTGACTATGAAGCACGGACAGCTTTTATCCGCTGCAAAAGATCCCGAAGCCGAATCCGTCTATGAGATGTATTATGAATTCAGCGAAAGTCTTTCAAAGCTTGCCGGACACCGGATTCTTGCCATCAGCCGTGGAGAAAAAGAGAAATTCCTCATAGTAAAAATTGATGCACCCGTGGATCGGATTCTTTCCTATCTCGACCGTAAACTCATCACCGCACCTTCTGCTCCCACAGCAGCTGTACTGCATGAAGTTACAGAGGATGCTTACAACCGGCTGATTGCACCTGCCATTGAGCGCGAGATCCGAAGCGATCTGTTTGAGAAGGCAGAGGACGGGGCCATCCGTGTATTTGGCAAAAACTTGGAGCAGCTTCTCATGCAGCCTCCAATTGCCGGACAGGTTGTACTTGGCTGGGACCCGGCATTTCGTACCGGCTGTAAACTTGCGGTCGTTGATCCGACCGGAAAAGTGCTTGACACGACTGTGATCTACCCGACTGCTCCGCAGAATCGTGTAGAGGAAGCCAAGGCCGTATTAAAAAAGCTGATATCCAAATACCATATTACGTTAATCTCTTTAGGAAACGGTACTGCTTCCCGCGAATCCGAGCAGATCATCGTACAGCTTCTCAAAGAGATTCCGGAACCGGTACAATACATCATCGTAAACGAAGCCGGTGCCTCCGTATACTCTGCAGCAAGCTGGCAACCGAAGAATTCCCGCAGTTTGATGTCGGACAGCGAAGTGCCGCATCCATGGCGCGCCGCCTACAGGACCCACTCGCAGAACTGGTAAAAATCGACCCGAAATCCATTGGTGTCGGACAGTACCAGCATGACATGAACCAGAAGAAACTGACCGAAGCGCTGGATCATGTCGTGGAAGACTGCGTAAACCGTGTCGGTGTGGACTTAAACACCGCTTCTGCCTCCCTGCTGGAATATGTCTCCGGTGTGAGCAAAGCCATTGCCAAAAATATTGTCCTCTACCGCGAAGAAAACGGAAAATTTGCCTCCCGTTCCCAGCTTCTGAAAGTAGCCAAGCTTGGACCAAAAGCCTATGAACAGTGTGCCGGCTTCATGCGCATCAGTGACGGAAAAAACCCTCTGGATGCCACCGGTGTACACCCGGAATCCTACGCAGCCACAAAACAGCTGCTGGAAACACTCGGCTATACGCTTTCGGATGTGACAGACCGCAATGTTGCCGGGATCTCGAAAAAAGTCCGGGATTACAAAAAGCTTGCACAGGATCTGGAAATCGGCGAACTGACTCTCCGGGATATCGTAAAGGAACTGGAAACGCCTGCCCGTGATCCGCGTGAGGATATGCCAAAACCAATCCTGCGCAGTGACGTGCTCGAGATCAAAGATCTGACTCCGGGCATGGTATTGAAGGGAACCGTGCGAAATGTCATTGATTTCGGTGCCTTTGTTGATATCGGAGTCCATCAGGATGGTCTGGTACATATCTCGCAGATGTGTGACCGCTTTATCAAGCATCCGCTGGAGGTCGTCAGCGTCGGGGATATCGTGGAAGTGAAAGTTCTGAGTGTGGATGTGAAAAAGCAACGGATTCAGCTTACAATGAAGATCTAACATTCAGGAAACAATTTTTAAAGAGAGGTCATATCCTGTCATGGTTGTGGCCTCTTTTTTGGTCACCCTGCCAGCGGATTATTGACCACTGGTACAGATTCTCAACTTTTTGGTATTTATAGTTGATTTCTGCATGCAAATAAGATATTCTGTCTTTAACACATATAATTCCAAATCTGATGAGTCATTCGCTCGTTTATCCACTGGAATTTTAATTCAATACAGGATCAAAAACGACTCGGTTTTCCCGTTTTTTTCGGTTGTAAAACTATGTTGTTTTGATATATACTAAAGGAAAGGCAGGATACTACATGGGGAACACTGACATTGTGACAGCTCCGCTGTCAGATGCCAACGAGAAAAACACTACAGAACACAGCACTATTTTTGATGATGTATTCCGGACAATCGCACAGAAAATGCCGCAGCTTCTTATTCCGCTGATTAACGAAGTTTTCCACACTTCCTACAGCGAGGAGGATCATTTTGAACAGTTGCGGAACGAACATTATGAAAAATTTGGAACTGTGGTCACGGATTCTATTATCCGGATCGGCAACCATATTTATCATCTGGAGTGCCAGTCCTCAAAAGACAAAACGATGGTCATACGCATGTTTGAATATGATATTTCAATTGCTATTGAGCACGCTTCTTTTGAATCAAATGATATCTGGGAAATTGAATTTCCGCAGTCATGTGTACTTTATATCCGCAATCACCGTTCACTTCCGGATTTTCACGAAGCGATTGTGAAGTTTGCGGACGGACAGAAGGTACGTTACCGCATTCCGATCATACAGGCAAAGAAATACACCGTTGACCGGATTTTTGAAAAACGGCTGCTGATTCTGCTTCCGTATCATATCTTACGATATGAACACTTTTTGAAGCACAACGAAACGGATTCGAAGAAAGTGCAGCATCTGCTGGACGATTTCCGGGAGATTAACCGAAAGCTGGAGGAAACATCTGAGAAGGAACAAAAGTCACATCTTTATATGGATATGATCGTTTTGATTGAGGAGATTGCGGATTATATTATTCCGGAGGATAATGAGATCAGGAAAGGATTGGGTGAAATTATGGGTGGTAAGATTTTGAAATTACGCTCTGAAGAGTTGTTAGAGCAGGGAAGAATTGATGCAATTCAAAATATGATCGATCTTGGTCTGACCAAAGAACAGATTTTAAAGAAATATTCTTTGGAAGAATATGAAAAAGCATTGAATTCTATGTCGGTAAAAGTATGACGTAATCCATCTATAACTATATCTTCTAATATCTATGCTATGAGATGTATTCTAATTATATCTCATAGCATTCATGAAAGAACATTCGTTCAAATTATCATTATAATTACAATTTCATACGTTTGATCATAACTGCTTTTGTTTCTTACACTTTCCATATTGTAAAAACAGATGCTTATGATATATACTAAAGGAAAGGCAGGATACTACATGGGGAACACTGACATTGTGGCAGCTCCGCTGTCAGATGCCAACGAGAAAAACACTACAGAACACAGCACCATTTTTGATGATGTGTTCCGGACAATTGCACAAAAGATGCCACAGCTTCTTATTCCGCTGATCAATGAAGTTTTCCACACTTCCTACAGTGAGGAGGAACCCTTTGAACAGCTGCGGAATGAACATTATGAAAAATTCGGAACCGTGGTCACGGACTCCATTATCCGGATCGGCAGCCACATTTATCATCTGGAGTGCCAGTCCACCAAAGATGAAACGATGGTCATCCGTATGTTTGAGTACGATATTTCCATTGCGCTTGAGCATGCTTCTTTTGCGAAGCATGCGGTCTGGGAAATTGAATTTCCGCAGTCGTGCGTACTTTACATCCGCAATCACCGTTCACTTCCGGATTTTCACGAAGCGATTGTGAAGTTTGCGGACGGTCAGAAAATTCGTTACCGCGTTCCGATCATACAGGCAAAGAAATACACGGTCGATCGGATTTTTGAAAAACGGCTGCTGATTCTGCTTCCATATCATATCTTACGGTATGAACACTTTTTGAAGCATAACGGAACGGATTTAAAGAAAGTGCAGCATCTGCTCGACGATTTCCGGGAGATCAACCGAAAGCTGGAGGAAACATCTGAGAAGGAACAAAAGTCACATCTTTATATGGATATGATTGTTCTGATTGAGGAGATTGCGGATTATATTATTCCGGAGGATAATGAGATCAGGAAAGGATTGGGTGAGATTATGGGTGGTAAAATTTTAAAGTTACGGTCGGAGGAACTGTTGGAGCTTGGAGAAGCTCGAGGGGAAGCCAGGGGGGAAGCCAGAGGCAGGCTTACCGGACTACATGAAGCCAAAATTGATGCAATTCAAAATATGATTGATCTTGGTTTAACCAGAGAACAGATTTTAAGAAAATATTCTCCAGAGGAATATGACGAGGCATTGCGGTCTATGCCTGAAAAAGTATAGTCAGATCCACTCCTGGCACATACCTAAAACCTCCTGTGTAATGCAGATATGGGCAGAACCCGGAAAATCGGGTTCTGCCCATTCGTAACTATTCACAAATCTTATATCAGTTTTTAACGTTTACACAAAACTTAAAACAGTCTCATCTCTTTCGTTCTTTCCATCGTGGAATACAATAGCTTCTCCTATGTTTTCCTTTGCTGATGCGTAAGTTGATACCACCGCCTTGCTTCATCATCAAGCACACTCTCCACTTCCTGAATATAAACTCTCTTTTCATCGGTTAACGACTGAGAATCTGCGCATTTTATTGCATTTACCCTTTGAATCTGTAACAAGCGATTACAGTTATTTCGGAATAATGACCATTTTTCCACACTACGCGTCATAACAAGAAAGGATTCTATAACCACAATGGCAGCAGAAACAATTGCCAAAATTACCGGATATTTTTTCACCACGCTGATCATCTGCAAAACAGGAATACTGGCTGCAAGCGCAATTTTAATAATCGTAAACGCATAATAAAACTGCTTACACTTCTGCGCTCTTATGTGATAATACTTGATATACGATTGCACAATTTTATCGTAATCATCCATATATCCCGGATAATAATATTGTGTTATTTCATTTTCTTTGAACTTTTCCACACTTCATTTATTCCTCTTCATTTTATCCACCATCTCATTCCAAACATCCTTATTGGATAACATCATATCTTTGTTCTCATCGAAAATTCCTCCGACATATTTTGTATACATATCCCATATAAGCTGCATATTTCTTCGGGTTGCTTCATGTTTTGCATATTTTGAAACCCATCGCATAAGATATCCAAATTCTTCTGTTGGATGCAGCCAGTCATTTCCCATCACTTCTTTAATGAAAGCATCTTTTGTTATGTACTTTCTTCCCATATGAATATTATAAGCATTTCTCTGGCTAAACTGATAAATCCATTCTGCTGTCATCGGACGAATTATATAACACGTCTGTTTGTCTATTTGCCGGGATATATAAGGAATTTCTGTCACCTCCAAAAGGGAAAATTCTTCTGGATATTCTGTGAAAAAGCTGCCTTGTAAATCGCTCCATGAACGCAGATAAAATTCTCTGAGTGAGTTATATTTTTTCCCAGTTGGTAATTTCTTTTCAAATTTCCAAAAAACTACCCTCTTATTTTCTTTTTCCCCACGAACATTAACAGCAATCTTTTGTTTTTCCAATTCTTCTCTATCCTGTAACAGTTTCCACAGAAAGTTTTCTATAATAATTCCATTCTGTATCAGATAATAGAGTACATGGTCATCTTCTTTCTCATTTATATTTTCATTAAATTTCCATTCATCCTGTTCCAGATGCATATGCTGCATAATCCATGTCTGAACATCCGTATGCTGATATGTTTTTAATTCCTCTGCTGTATAGGAACTGCGATCATTCGATGCGACCAATAATCCTCCACCTTTTTCTTTTCGCTGAAAATATTCCTTATACACCTCCAGTATATTCCGCTTAATTTCCTTTATGGATATATCTGCCAAATTTAATCCCTGAGAAAATCCTTCGTTTTCTCTCAGAACCGGTGCCTCCTCTAACTTTCCCTCTAACTCCCCATTTGTTGGTTCTATTTGTTCTACTTCGCGCACTGCTTCTGACAACACATCGTCTGGAATTTTTTTCTTCTTAATACTAATTTGATACCCATCAATCAAATCTGTCTTGTAATCTTCCAAATTTTTTTCTATATATTCCCAAAATATATCCATATCACTATCCGGCAAATATAACATTTGCAATAAGCGCATCTTCATATCATACTCACCTGAATGCTCCAATGATGAATGGAAATATAACTGCAAATAACGAACGATATACTCCTCCAAGGAAAAATCTTCCCGAAATTCATTGCGGTGAATCTTTAAATCCCGTTTTGCCTGTAATCCCATAAAATCGAGTGAAATATCCAAAACCTCATCCAAAGCCGATAATGGATTTTCCACTCCTGTCATACGAACATTTTTATAGCAGATAGTCATCTTTCCATTGCTACCAGAAGTTCTCTTTCGAATTGTTACCAAAACTTCTTCTTCACAATCCCATGCTTTCAAATACAACTGGTTTTTGGAAACATTACTTTCATTCCACCTAGATAATATCTGATATCTTTTATCATTCCATGTCAATTCCTTAACATGGTACGGCACCTCGTTTATGTAGTATCTTTTTTTCTCATACCCTTGCACATATACTGCAATGGCGATCAATGGCTCTGGAATAATCTGATTCAAATAACTCAGTAACACCTTTCTCGTATAACCCTTGATATTTTCTTCATCAAATCCAACTTTATCTGCATACACATTGCTCTCAATGTTTTGCCGTTCCACTTCTACCCGATCATATCGAACTTTTGTTTTGTCATTTTGCGCAATCTCACTATTCCACCGCAAAAAAATGTCAACAGGAACTTTGATCTCTATCTTTGTTCCATGATGTCCCAATTGATATTCCTCAGTGATTACTTCTCCACCTGATTTTGGTGCATTCAACGTAATTTTGCGTCCGACGGTTTCATTCTCCGTCTGCGTCATGATCGTTACCGATGAGGTCACCATAAATGCAGATTGAATTCCAATTCCAAATCCACCCGTTGGCCGCATCCATCTTGGCATTTCCTGTATCATCCGGTCGTACTGCCTGCGTCCTCTCCAGCCTGTCCCAATGATAGATATGACTGCCATGCAGTCTTCTTCCATACCAATGCCGCGGTCTTCCACCGTAATTAACAGATTGTCATAATCTCCCGGAATACTTTCCACTTTCAGTTGTACTTCATAGCGATCATAGATTTCCTTTGAAATGTCAAATGGCTGCAAATTTCCCTCTTTTGCCAGCTCCATTATTCTTTCTCCGCACAATCCCTGCATAATATCTTTCCACAACTGCATCCGTGTGGCATCCATCGCGTTCTGCAGATATTCCCGTATAAAATCCATGCGGTTCGTATAAAAATTGGCTCCTGCCAGCAAATCGGTCAGTTTTTCCTTGTCTACCTCAAAACGCTTCTGACGGCCCAGATGATAGGCATGTTTTTTATTGTTGCTGTCTAACAAATACACGTGGCAGTGACTTCGCTTTAACGTACAGCCACGCAGTAATGGAGGTGCGATTTCATTCCAGCTGTAAATCAGATCCTGCACTTCCTGTTCGATCAGGTGAAACCAGTCCTGCGCACACTTACATACCTCGATCTGATCCGACTCAGCCTCTACCTGAATCTCCTCCGAGGTAATGATTATGTGACTGATTGCCTCATGTTTTAGCATATGCGTAGAACTCAGTCCCGGCATCTGTTCCATATGCTCCACGGAGTACAGTGAGAACCGATTGTTCTCTACATCCAGCACATCCCCAAGCCGAAGCAAAGCGGCTGTAAATCTTGGATAAATCAGTTCTGCTCCAATTCCTTTTTCCCGATACCGCAATCGTTCCATGATAGCATCATATCCATCATATGTATGCAATTCCGATACCAGTGCTACAATCTCGTACAATCTTCTCGGCACTTCCGAATTATCTTCTGCAACTACACGTTCTCTTACCTTTACATTGCGTTTGCTGTGCTGTCTTCGGACATAATCCGAAACGAGCCACTTTACATATTCAACAATTCTGTTTGGCCAGCATTCTTCAAAAATATCTTTCCGGTTCTTGTCTTCTGTATGACGCATATTTGTTTTGCTGCGAAGCAGCTCATCCATTTTCTGATAATAAGAAGCTGCCTCTTTCAAATCCGGATCTTTGGATGTCAGACAAGCTAAAAGATATTCCTTAAAATCCGGATCACTCCACAAATCATGTAATTCTTTTCCGGTCAATGCCATTCCGATGTCGTGGGAATACGCAGATTCCAGTAAAAGCCATAAATCCCCTCTGCTCAATTTTACAATGCGTTCATCTCCGATGACCAATTCGATCGTTTCAAGAATACTGACCGAATGGCTGGAGTCATGTTTACTGTAGTGTGCAAAATCATATATGATGGTATCTGTAATTTTACAATACTGGTCTTTGCGGTATCTCCACTCGGTAAGTACATCCAATCCCCGGTTCATATGGCGCATGCATCTCAAAACAATATTCTATAAAGGTATCTGCTTTGGAAAGTTTCACAAAACCACTCTCCAGACAACATTCATGCATACAGTCTGCTTTGATTGCTGCAATATATCTTTCGTTAAATCTGTCCCTCATTCCTTATTCCTCCATTATGTATGGCATACTCCTTGCAATGCGATCCAAATCCATATTTTCAAAATAACCGTATCTTACACCTTTTTTTTGTTCTTCCTGCAGGAATCCCCGCATCTGTGCTTCCCATTGCTGAATATATTGTTCTGTGTACTTTTGTTTTCCTCCTCCAGTTGTTCTTCCCTGTATTCTATATAAATTTACATAATACGGAATTTCCAGATATTCTTCCTTAAATTGCTTCCATGCAGCCTGATCTTCTGTTTTCTCATATAAATACTTATACAATGCAACTGCATAAAAAGAGGATACGCGTTCCTCCGCTGATCGTTTTTCACCACCAACAATCTTTACACGTCTTTCCGTTTTCCCCGGTTCTGTTTCATATGGTTCCAAATACAAAGACAGCATAATCCGAATTCCATTTTTTACAATCTCCGCTGCCGTACGTGAACATGCGGTCAATGTCTGCACCTGTGCAGCATAATGCTTCATCTTCGTTACATTTAAAGCGGCAATCATCGTGTGACACAGTTCTTCCATAGGGATTCCATCCAGATACCGTTCTCCTTCCGGTGATTCCTTACAGTTGCCACGCTCTGCGGCAATATCTAACAGATCACTTAATATCCATTTCACTCCCGGTTCCAGTTCACGAAAGCAACTCCACGTTGCTACTGCTATTTCCATATCCTAACTCCCATTCATTTACCAACTGAAATATATGATCATATTCTCTCGTATTTCCATCCAGGTAATCCGCAAGTAAATATCTCACCTGAGCCAGTTTTTTTTCAATACTCCATATAGACCCTTCCGGTTCTGTCTGAAAAATCTTCAAAAAAATACAATGAATATGGATCTAATCCATACTCCAAAAACCGTTCATGATAAAAATATGTATTTAATTTTTCAATAAACGAATCATAGTATTCATAAAAATCCTTTGCTCCTGTGCGTATATATAACGCATAAATATATGGAACCACTTGTTTTGCCGTTTCTCCCAGAATTTTAACGGCATTTTCCCCCGGTCGAAACCCTCGTTTTACCAATCCATTTTTCGTATCATTTACAATATAATTACGAAAGCAGCTTTCTTCCTGACACAACAAAATGATCCTTGTCACTACCAGTCTCCGTTCTTCCAGATTCATATCAGGTATTACATTCGAAAGAGAGTTTTCCATCCACTCAATTGTCAGAATATGTTCAAAATCATTGTTGTCCTCAAAACGCTCCTCCGCCAGCCATTCCCGCACACAATACAAGGCTGCTTTCCAATTTTTATCAATCACTTCTTTATGAATATGCGTTTCTTTTTTCATATTCCGGATCAGAAGCCGCTGTTTCATGATTTCCGGATGTTCTGCAAGTTTTTTTAGTGTATCAATCAATTTCTGGGGCGAATGATGCTTCATAAATTCCCAGTCAAAATCCAATACCAAATCATTTTTTTTATAAATTTCATTTTCTATTAAAAATTCTTCAAATTGCTTTCCGACATATAAACTGAAATATAAAATATTGGCGCGATATAATGCCCGATAGAAATTACAGTTTTTTTCCATCAGTAACAGCATCTTTTCTTTCGGAAATTCGTTATTATCCTCATCAACGGGTTCTCCAAGCAGTCTGTTGATGGTCTTTTTTATTTCATTTCCATAATCCGTCTGTTCATACAGGCGGCAAAACAGTTCAACCACTTGAAAATAACTCATAGATTTTACAATTACCTGTGGCACAAACACAATTTTTATTTCATCATTTGCCGGTTCATTATATTTGCATTTTACCGTGCAATCCTCAATCTCTCCCCACAAAGACAGTTCCTGCAAACATGTAATTCCTTCAAAAAAAGAAGCATTTACGTGATAACTGCCTTTTATCTGCGATATATTTTCCACAAAAAACCAATCACGCTGTTTTGCTTTTAATTTTTCCCACATTGATGTCTGCAGTGTCACATAACGATGCGTCTTTTGATTGTCAGCACATGCACTTTCCGCTATAATCGGCAGATCAATGGTCATAGGACACAATTTTTTTTGGAACAGCAACAGTTCGTACACAGAATCATTTGCCAGATCTTCCGGTGTCATCCAAAATCGAAACGCTGCATATGCACGCTGCTTATTCCAAAAATCATTTATAGCCTGCGGAAACAGTTCTTCATGTTCCGGATAAAACTTCTTAAACGCATTCCTTTTTGTAACATTGTCACTATATTTTTCCCAGAAAGACCGGTCACATTCCAATGTCAGAGGCGTCACATCTGCCCCCCAGCTTGAAAGCATAACATAATGATAAAATAAATTGTCACCACGTATCATAACATCGTCAAATAACAGGATCTGCCGGTTTTCAAATAACAATTTAACAGCCGTCGGGTTCTTATCATCTGGTACAATCCCATCCAGTATTTTTGTCATATACCGGTCACTGTAGATTTCAAATTCTCCAAACACATGCAATGGATCATTCTCTGCAAGTTCCCATTTGTGTTCTTCATATTCATCAAAGAGCATACGAAACAGCCAATAACCTTTTCGGGTAATGGAAACGAGTATTGGAAGATTCGTATGATCTTTATCCTTTTCCTTATTTCTTTTGATATATTCATTCAGCAATTCTAAAATTGCGTTTCTTATTTTTGGATTCAATTTTACTACCACACAGATGTTTTATTTTTAGTATATGCTGCCAACACTTCATTCATACCATAAATAGGGAACCCCAAAAGAGTTCCCTATTAAAATGGCATTTATGAAATTACTGTAACAGAGAAAGTACACCCTGGTTAGACTGATTTGCCTGTGCAAGCATAGACTGTCCAGCCTGTGCAAGAATGTTGTTCTTGCTGTAGTTAACCATCTCTTTTGCCATATCTGTATCACGGATACGAGACTCAGCAGAAGATGTATTCTCGGAAATGTTATCCAGGTTGTCGATGGTATGCTCTAATCTGTTCTGTACAGCACCGAGTGCGGATCTCTGGGAAGATACCTTAGAGATTGCATCGGAAATAGCGTCGATTGCGTAGGTTGCTGCTGTACCGTTCTTGTCAGTTACGTTTAAGCCCTTGATTCCAAGGTTTGCAGAATTCATGGTGTCGATGTCGACAGTGATCTTGTTAGTCATGTCAGCATCTGCACCTACATGAAGGCTAAAGCTTAATGTGTTTGCAACTTTTGCAGAACCTGTCTGAATCTTGAATGTGCCAGTACCATTTGTAAGATCTACAGGCGTATTTACAGCACCTACCCCTACCTTAGCAGTTCCTTCAGTATCACCAATCTGGTTAGCAGCTAAAAGCTCTTTTGCAGCTAACTCATAAGCTTTTGCCTTTGTGATAACGGAAGTGTCATTATCGTCAATACCATCGCCAGCAGTTCCACCTTTTGCACCATCATCTTTGATAAGTGTAACGGTCTTTGTTCCAACTGTGATTTTAGAACCTGCTGGAGCGTTGGCTGCTAAATCATCAGCGGAAGCTGTAGCTTTGCCACCAACACTTGTTGCTGTAGCTGCGGTCTGATCTTTCAAAGTAGATGGATCTTCTGAATAATAACCAGCAGTAATTTTTTGACCATCCTGTGTACTTACGTCAGCCTTATACCACTTGTAAGTAGTTCCATTGATTTCAATATCCTGATGGTTTGTATCAATATCTAAGCCGTTAGTACCAAATGCAGATTTAACATCATCAGCAGTGCCACCAATAGTATAGTTCTTTCCACCAATGCTGACAGTATCTCCTGCATTCAGTTCATCCATAACAAATGTAGCAGTTCCATCACCATTGTCTGTAAGTGTTCCCTTTAATCCTGCATCATGTGCATTCATATTAACGGTCTTCTCACCGTCATCACCCTTTAACAGGTAAATCTCATTGAATTTGGTTGTCTCAGCAACACGGTCGATCTCTGTATTTAACTGGTCAATCTCATCCTGGATAGCCTTACGGTCTGTATCCTTAGAGTTTGTACCGTTTGCTGCCTGAACTGCAAGCTCATTCATACGCTGTAACATGCTGTGAACTTCTGTTAAAGCACCTTCAGCGGTCTGTACAGAAGATACACCGTCCTGTGCATTAGAAGATGCCTTGTCCAATCCACGGATCTGCTTTCTCATCTTCTCGGAAATGGTAAGTCCTGCTGCATCATCTGCTGCACGGTTGATTTTGTAACCGGAAGATAACTTCTCGGTTGACTTAGCCTGTGCTCCGGATGTGATACCAAGCATTCTGTTTGCGTTTGCTGCCTGCATGTTGTGTTGTACTACCATACTCATAATTGAATCCTCCTTGAACTCCCGCTATGCGGGGTATTATGTCTTTTCCTCCGGAAATCCTTTTCCTAAGGTGTTCTTATTGCGTCACTTCACAGTAACGCGTCACAAGCATCTGTGATGCTTTGCAACCTTGTATATTTAGCCATACACCGTTCGATGTACCGCAATAAGCGAAGCGTCCCGGGTGTGCCCCGCCTATTACCAGAATTTAAAACAGATCAGGAGTTAAATTTATCTTTCAAACTCTCTGCATCTTTCTTTGCCTCTGCCTTCATCCGCTCGTTCCACAGGATCCTCTTAATTTCCTGCTGTGCCTCCCTGGAAATGCCCGGCTCTGCATAATAGGTTTCTCTCTTTCGTGCCGGATTTTCTTCCGTGGTACTTCTGGCAATGTTGAGTTCCCGTGGGGCATCAATGAGCAACCTTGCGTGATTTCCCGAACCACCTACATAGACCACACGGATGTTATCACCAATGTTTACATATTGCCCCTGTTTCAATGAAAGTTTCAGCATTTTGTTACCTCCATGTATGTATTCCATCCCCTGTTTCCTCGGGTATGTCCTGCGCATTTTCTTACGCATCTGCATTTTTATAAAATGCTTCTTTTCTTTTTATTTCAAAAATGCGACAATGTTTTATAGAATGTTGCATTTTATGTCACAAAAGTACTTTATTTTTGGCTTGAAAGGAGTAATTTTTATGGGAACAACACAACCGATCCGAAACCGACAGGAACTGCAGAATTTCAGTTCATACTACAAGCAGATAAAACCGCATCTGCGTAATTATACTTTAGTTGTATTGGGATTAAACACTGCACTGAGAATCAGCGATCTTTTAAATCTTCGCTGGAGAAGTGTCTATGATTTTAAAAAGAACTGTTTTCGGGATCATCTTTTGGTATGGGAACATAAAACAGGAAAAAGAAATTATATTGCGATAAACCAGAACGCGAAAAATGCCCTGTATCTATATTTTATGGAAAGAACCCCCGATCTGGAGGAATATGTCTTCTCCAAACGGACAAACCCTTATAAACCGCTCAGCCGTTCACAGGCTTACCGCATTATTAAAGAAGATGCCTCACATACAACCAGTGAGGAGGCAATCAGCTGTCATTCTCTCCGGAAAACCTTTGGCTATTATGCATGGCAGGAAGGAGTCCAGCCGGCACTTTTAATGAATGTTTTTAACCATTCTTCGTTTCATATCACGAAACGTTACCTTGGAATTGAACAAGACGAAAAGGATCTTGTCTATCTGAATATTAATCTGTAAAACGTTCGGGGAATGCTTTGTTGCGATACCATGTACAAAGCGTTCTCTTTCATAAAATGTTTGACTTTAATCATAAAATGCGTTATTCTGTTTTCAATAAATATCTATATTCCAAATCTGATGCCAGGTCGTTGTTACCAAAAAAGGCAGCACGCAGCAATCATGGGGAGCATTTCGCTCATATATCACAATTGGAATTAAAATTTCATAAACGTGTCATAGCAGAACTGTTTCTTATTATTTCATATTGTAAAAACAGACGTTTATGATATATACTAAAGGAAAGGCAGGATACCACATGAAGAAATCTGACATTCTGACAACTTCACTGCCAGATGCCAACGATGAAACAACCGATCACAGCACCATTTTTGATGATGTTTTCCGAACAATTGCTCAGAAAATGCCACAGCTTCTGATTCCTCTGATCAATGAAGTATTCCACACTTCTTACAGTGAAGAAGAACATTTTGAACAGCTGCGGAACGAACATTATGAAAAATATGGCACTGTGATTACAGATTCTATTATCCGGATTGGCAATCACATTTATCATCTGGAATGCCAGTCCTCGAAAGACCAAACGATGGTTATACGAATGTTCGAGTATGATATTTCGATTGCGATCGAGCACGCTTCTTATGAAAATGACGAAATCTGGGAAATTGAATTTCCACTGTCCTGCGTTCTCTATATCCGTAACCACCGCGATCTCCCAGACTATCACGAAGCGGTCGTGAAGTTTGCGGATGGACAAAAAGTGCGCTACCGTGTTCCAATTTTACAGGCAAAAAAGTATACCGTTGACCGCATTTTTGAGAAACGGCTACTGATTTTGCTACCGTATCATATTTTACGGTATGAGCACTTTTTGAAGCACAACGGGACGGATACCAGAAAGTTACAACAATTGTTAGCTGATTTCCGTGAAATTAACCGAAGACTTGAAGAAACAGCTGAAAAAGAAAATAAATCACATCTTTATATGGATATGATTGTTCTGATTGAACAGATTGCAGATTATATCATTCCAAAAAACAATACCATTAGGAAAGGATTGGGTGATGTTATGGGTGGCAAGATTTTAAAATTACGGTCGGAGGAATTGCTGGAACTAGGCGAAGCTCGTGGCGAAGCCCGTGGGGAAGCTCGTGGAAAAGCAAAAGGCAGACTTGAAGGCAAACGCGAAGAAAGACTCGATGCAATTCAAAATATGATGGATCTTGGATTGACAAAAGAGCAAATTTTAAGAAAATATTCTCTGGAGGAATATGAGGCAGCATTGCGTTCTATGCCAGCAAAAGTATAACCGAAAAGAAAATTTAAAATATTTTCTTTTCAGGGGTTAAGGAATGCTTCCATCGTCCGATATATTATGTGTAAATAAAAATGCAACATTCTATAAAAGAATGTTGCATTTTTATTTCTATATTTATTTTACTCAAACACGATCCTATTTATACTACTTACTTTTTATGGTATCTTCAAACGCTTTCCGCACATCATCATTATGGCTTGTGATAATAAGGACTGCATACTGCCCTTTCGTAAAAACCAACCCATCCTGAATCCGGCTGACCTGCTTCGGTTCATAGGACTGCAGCAAATTATACCGATCCTGCTGATGCTTTGTCAGGCTTTCTTTTGCCTCATCCACATCTGCCTTATCTTTCACGGCAATCACTACAATTTCATCTGCTTTGTGTCCATCCGAAGAATAGCTTACAAAATAACTGTCCACTTTTTTATAGTCCATGTCAGAAATATGGGAAAACTTATCTTCTGCATCTTTTTCCGTACTGCTGGCATTAAACATCTCCGGCAGATCCGGATCCGCTGCTTCCATCGCCGTGCGCAGGTCATACATACTGACAGAACCGGACGTGTTTTTCTTCGCACCACATCCCACACACATCACCAGCATGGTCAGAACCAGCAGAAGTTTCCAACCCGTTTTTTGTTTTTTCATCTGTTATCTGGCCTCCACAGTTTCTTCCGTACTGAACGTTGCCCCATTTTGTGCCGCATTATCCATGGTCATATCCTTATTTCCGATATCAGCACTTGTGCCATCCATCATCATGCCATCTCCGTTTGCAGATTCCAGTCCCTGAAATGCTTTCTGGACAGCCTTGTCGATTTTTTTCTGTTCTTTTTCGCTGATATTCTGGCTTGTATTGTCCGTGTTATATCCCGGCATGGCAACATTAAACAAATATCCTTTTCCATCCGGATCCTGAATCCAGTTGTAAGTTCCCAGACTGTATGGCATATCCTTATAGTTTCCGGACATCAGGAAATTGTCAATGGAAGAAGCTATGGCATTTGCCACCTGCGCTTTTTCCTCTGTAATATCCTCTTTAAACGCAACCATGACCCCGCCAAGCTTTTTGTCCATAGCAGCACGCAATGCTTTCGGCAGATCATATATACTGTCCACGGTTTTCTTATTCTGGTATGCCATATTGTACTTTAATGAGTTAGCTGCCGGGAAGTAATCGCGATCCCAGCTCTGGGACTGTCCATACATGGCATCCGTCACATTAAAGTTCGCATAATTTCCATTTCCTGCATCGGAATAAATATCGGTAATGTACCAGTCTCCGTCAATTTTTACCACATCCCAGCTATGGAATTTTTCTGTATTATGTTCCACTTTACATTCAATTCCCATCATCTGCATGAACATGCGGAATGTCGTTGCATAACCGACGCATACGGCATTGTGGTATTTTAACACACCGTATGGATTATCACAGTCTTCCTGTGTACTTGGAATAACGGTCAGTGCCCCGGAATCCTGCTGGAGCTTTTTGGTCATCCAGTCATACACCGCCTTTTCCTTTTCAAAATCAGACATGCTGTCCGTAATCTTCATATCTTTGATCGCTTTTTTTGCCATATCAAGGGTTTCTTTTTCTTTGTCTGTCAGCTTTGAAGTATCGCCGGATTTGTAGGCATCCGAAATATTTGTGGTAGGTTTAATCTCATAATTATCTGCGATCTTTACGTAATCCTCGGTAGTCTCAGGATTTTCTTCCTTTTTCTGCTCTGCAATATAGGATTTTAAAGTCACCAGATTAAACGCAGAAATCGTGGTACTTCCCACAACGCCTGCTGCAAGAATCACCGCTACAATCCCTTTCCATGCACCGCCTTTTTTCTTTTCTT
>ENA-OQHY01000317-OQHY01000317.1-human-gut-metagenome-genome-assembly--contig:-NODE-317-length-28086-cov-3.519690_pt1 | contig 28086 bp, 32 predicted proteins | sample MGYA00242570_ERZ504733 | MGnify/ENA primary metagenome ERZ504733 (study PRJEB26092, sample SAMD00036219) | human gut metagenome | host: Homo sapiens | study: EMG produced TPA metagenomics assembly of... | reverse complement strand
CAGGGAGCCAGACAAACAGGAAAAACATATATAGTTGAAAGATTTGCAGAAGAGAACTATGAAGAAATTGTTGAAATTAATTTTAAACAGATACCTTCTGCGATGGATATTTTTTCCGGTGATCTAACAGTAGATAATATGGTCATGGCTATGCGGTTTCGTTTTCCTGAAAAGAAGATTATTCCAGGAAAGACTATGATTTTTCTGGATGAGATCCAGGAGTGTCAGGAAGCAATAACTTCTCTTAAGTTTTGGGCATTAGATAATAGATTTGATGTTATTGCATCAGGATCACTTTTAGGAATTGATTATAAACGTGCTTCTTCTTACCCTGTTGGGTATGTTGATTATCTGAAAATGTATGGAATAGATTTTGAGGAGTTTCTTTGGGGAATGGGAATCTCTGAGGATATGATAATGAATCTCTGTGGATATCTTGGTTCAAAAGCTGCTATTCCAGAGGCAATTCATTCTCAGATGATGAAATATTTTAGGCAGTATGTTGCTATAGGTGGTATGCCGGAAGCAGTTCAGAAGTATATAGATACAAAAGACTTCAGGGAGGTTGACCGGATTCAGAGAAGCCTGTTACAGGGATATCAGTATGATATAGCCCATTATGCTACAGCTGAAGAAAAAGTAAAAGCGGAGAAGTGCTACCTTTCCCTTGCGAAACAGTTATTGGATAAAGAGAATCATAAATTTCAATATAAAGAAGTTGAGCATGGAGGCAGGGCACAGAAGTATTTTTCTAGTATCGAATGGTTACTTCGTGCAGATATGTTGTATTTGTGTAAACTTGTAACAGATATAAGATTTGATCTGGATGATTATGCAAGAGATGATTTTTTCAGAGCTTATACAACGGACTTGTCTCTGTTGATGGCGATGAAAGATTTTTCCTTGAAGCAGCATATTATAGAAAATACCTTAGCAGGAAATTCCAAAGGAGGAATATTTGAATGTGCTGTAGCAGATGCTCTTTATAAGAAGGGATATCAGTTATATTTCTATAAAAATGAGACAACGAAAAAAGAAATTGATGTAATCATTCAAAAAGATGGAAAAGTAGTTCCTATTGAGGTCAAGAGTGGAAATACACGTGCAAATTCACTAAAGTCGATCATGAAAAATAATAAAGATATAAGCTATGGATATAAGTTCATAGATGGGAATGTAGGAACCAGCGAAGAGGGAATAATCACATTACCGCTCTATATGATCGCTTTCTTTGATAAAGTATCAGAATAACTGTTCTTATTTTTGCAGAAATATATCTAACAGTCTTTTTAAGGGAAGTTCACCTGTGATAAATTCAGTGTTTTCTTTTTATACTGCATGTGCAAGCTTTATCGGTCAGAACTGGAGTGCCGGTAATAAAAAACGAATGCTGAAATCTTATAGAGTCAGCCTTATATATGCCTTTATTTTCGGTGCAATCCTGGGTGGACTACTCCTTGTGTTTGGCCCACAGTTTCTTTCTCTGTTCGCTACGGAACCAACAGTTATTGATGCTGGTATGCAGAGGATTCGTATTATGGCATTCAGCTATGCGTTTAGCTGTTTTATGGATGGCAGTATCGCCGCATCCCGAGGTATCGGAAAAAGTATTCCGCCTACCATTATCGTTATCCTGGGCTCCTGCGTATTTCGTATTGTCTGGATTTATACAGTATTTGCACATTTCCGGACGATTTCATCACTGTATCTTTTGTATATCTTCTCATGGGGAATTACAGGACTTGCAGAAACTCTGTTTTTTGTTGTAAGTTTTAAGAAAATATGGGCTGGAAAATAGTCACAACCATTCTGTGATTTATATGCCAGGTGGATTCCGCAATTGACTGGAAAGAAAAACAGCTTACAAAACGGGTGAAATCTCAATCGGAAGTTATGGAGGTGAATTAGAAAATGTTTGATCTGATGAGTATTATAGTTCCAATCATTTTTATTATTGTGATTGGTATTATTGTTTTTTCTCTGGGGCAGGGAATTGTTACGTGGAATAAGAATAATCAGTCACCTAGATCAACCGTGTCAGCTGTTATTATTGCGAAGAGAGAAAATATTACACATCATCAACATGCAAATGCAGGGGATGCGAGTGGAGCACACGGATTCCATACTACAACAAACACAATGTATTATGTGACATTTCAGACAGAAAGCGGAGATAGAATGGAGTTTCAGGTGTCAGGAACAGAATATGGAATGTTTGCAGAAGGAGATACAGGAAGATTGACTTTTCAAGGAACGAGATACTTAGCGTTTGAAAGGTAACTTCAAGTTTTATTGCTCAGGAAATTGAGGAGTCATGCAGTTGACAAGGAGGGATTCTTATGCCAGAAATGATTTATAGTTTTAATGGAAAAGATATCACTATGAATGTATGTATACAAATAAGGGATGTATTAAAATTATTGCAACAACATTATCACATTAGTTTCGAGAAAGCAGCACTGAAATTTTACAAATCAGAAACGTATAAGACATTGCAGGAAACAGAAAATGGATTATGGGCAGAATCGGCAGAATATATAGCTGACAGGTATTATGAGGAAGTCGAAAGTAATTCAGTTGCCGTTTAATAACAAAATACGACAGTGATTAAATCTCTTAAAACAGATGAAAGCTCAATCGGGATTTAAAGCTTTCGGGTGAATATGTATCGGAAGTCTTTAATAAGCGAGAAACAGGTTACAGGTGTTACAGAAAAAGTTACAGGTATCGAAGCAAAAATATTAGAACTAATATCGAATGATCCGGCCATTACTACTTCAAAGTTAGCAAATATGCTGTTTGTTACAAGAAAGACAATTTCTACACATATGAAAATTATGAAGAAAAATAATGTGATTGAAAGAATTGGTTCTGATAGAAAGGGCTATTGGAAAATCCTCTGATTTTGCCAGTCAAAAACCTTAAGTTCCGCAAAATAGGTTTTGTTTGTGGCAAGCATCATTAGATGCTCCATAAGGCCTAAAACAGTACCAGATTTTTTTCTGAAAATTGTGATTTGGATCTTGATATGGGAAATGTAAATCTCAATTGGAAATTGTCGAACTGACACATTAGAAAGGTGATTAAATGAGTTGGGTAAATATACAGTACGAAAGTAATTTGAGAAAAAATGATAAAAGGGATGGGATGAAAGCTCTTGCAGTTTACTGCTTAATTATGTGCAGTGCTTTCTTTCAGGGCTGGCTTTATACAACAAATGCAAAGATTTTTGTGCTGAATTTATCGCAGATATGGATTCCTTTGATTTTGACTGCAGGCTTTTTTTATTCTTTTACTGTAGCAAAGAGAACATTAGAAGTATTGGAATTAATTCTGATAATATATGGAACAGTATAGGGCTTGGTTTTGCAGGTGGTTTCTTACTGCTTACTATACAGACAGTATTATTTATGATTCAAGGTAAATCAATATCGTTTACCAGCCCTCAATTGTTAAATTGGGTTATATTTCTATTTGCTGCTTTTGAAGAAGAAGTATTATTCAGAGGATACATACAAACAAGATTATCTGGACTCATAAACAGTCAGTGGATAGTTGGAATAATCAATTCTGTTCTTTTTTTGTCCATACATTATCCTGTAAAATGGGTCGTATCTGGAGCAGTATCTTTTGATGTGTTATCAGCAGTATATATAGTATTACTTCTTGCTTTGCACTTCTTTTGTGATGCTGTATATAAAAGGACTAACTGTCTGTGGGGAGCAGTCATACTACATATAATCTATAATGCAGTAGGAGCAATGATTATAATTCAATGAAGTAATTTTTATGAGGTAATTTTATGTGTGAAAATGAAAAAAAGAAATATCATTCCATTGAGATGACCACAGGATCTCTCTGGAAAAATATACTTCTCTTCAGCCTTCCTCTTATGGGATCACAGGTACTGGAGGTTCTTTTTAACTTAAGCGATGTTGCCGTTGTTGGACGGTTTGCAGATTATATGGCACTAGGTGCCGTCGGCTCCACAACTTTGCTGGTTACTCTGTTTACCGGAATCCTTATCGGAATGGGTGCCGGTGTCAATGTCCGCGTAGCTCACGAACTGGGTGCCGGTAATAAAAAAGGCACAGAAGAAACAATCCATACTTCTCTTCTTTTGTGCGCAATCACAGGTCTGCTCGTCTGCGCCATCTGTCTTCTGTTTTCCGGGCGGATGCTGTCCATGATGAACACGAAGCCGGAACTTATTGATCAGGCTATTTTATATATGAAGATCTATTCCCTGGGAATGCCTGCAATGGCCGTATACAATTTCGGAAACGGCGTATTAAGTGCCATAGGCGATACGAAACGACCATTGATCTACCTTTCCATTGCAGGTGTGGTCAATGTTCTTCTGAATCTGTTTTTTGTTATTGTCTGTCATATGGCAGCCGCAGGCGTTGCAACAGCCAGCGCAATTTCTCTGTATATCTCTGCTTCTTTGGTGATGATCCATCTCCTTAGAAGAACCGATGACTGCAAAGTATCTCTGCGTAAGATCTGCCTGCACCCCAAGGCCTGCAAAGCAGTTCTCATGCTTGGTATCCCTACAGGTCTTCAGAACGGAATCTTTGCTATTGCAAACCTGTTTGTGCAGACTGGTGTCAACTCTTTTGATGCAGTGATGGTTTCCGGAAATGCAGCTGCTGCAAATGCTGACTCCCTGATCTATAATGTCATGTTTTCTTTTTATACTGCATGTGCAAGCTTTATCGGTCAGAACTGGGGTGCCGGTAATAAAAAACGAATGCTGAAATCTTATAGAGTCAGCCTTACATATGCCTTCATTTTCGGTGCAATCCTGGGTGGACTACTCCTTGTGTTTGGCTCACAGTTTCTTTCTTTGTTCGCTACGGAACCAACAGTTATTGATGCTGGTATGCAGAGGATTCGTATTATGGCATTCAGCTATGCGTTTAGCTGTTTTATGGATGGCAGTATCGCCGCATCCCGAGGCATCGGAAAAAGTATTCCGCCTACCATTATCGTTATCCTGGGCTCCTGCGTATTTCGTATTGTCTGGATTTATACAGTATTTGCACATTTCCAGACGATTTCATCACTGTATCTTTTGTATATCTTCTCATGGGGAATTACAGGACTTGCAGAAACTCTGTTTTTTGTTGTAAGTTTTAACATAATATATAGCAAGAATTCTCCTTCCTCTATAGGTGGGAGATGAATTGCAAAAAAACAAAAAAGAACACTTGTTCTGCAACGCGATTCATGGTATAATAGAATCAGTCGATAAGGTAAAAGATCAAAAAAGGACTGCTTTTATGGAAAAAATAGATCACAATGCACATTCAGTATATTTGATGTATTATCATCTGATCATGGTGGTAAAATATCGAAGAAAAGTTATCAATGACCCAATTTCAGAAAGAGCAAAAGAAATATGGGAATATATTGCACCCCGATATGGAATTGTTTTGGAGGAATGGAATCATGATATTGACCATGTGCATGTAATGTTTCGTGCACAGCCTAAAACGGAACTCAGTAAATTTATCAATGCATATAAAAGTGCCAGCAGCAGGCTGCTGAAAAAAGAGTATCCGGAAATCCGGGAAAAACTTTGGAAAGAAGCATTCGGGAGTCAGAGTTTCTGCCTTTTGACGGCAGGAGGCGCACCAGTTGAAGTAATCCGTCAATACATCGAAACCCAGGGAGAGAAAAAGAATTGAACATAGCATATCGTTTCCGGATCTATCCAACAGAAGAACAGAAGATACTTCTGGGAAAAACATTTGGCTGCTGCCGTTTTCTGTATAACCAGATGCTTAATGACAAGATCCGGGAGTATAAAAAGACGAAAAAACTGTTAAAAAATACACCAGCCATGTATAAAAAGGAGTATTCATTTCTGAAAGAAGTAGATTCGCTGGCACTGGCAAATGTTCAGCTTCATTTGGAGAAAGCATATAAGAATTTTTTCCGTGATCCCAAGGTTGGATTTCCACGTTTCAAGTCAAAACATCACTCCAAAAACAGCTACACAACAAATGTAGTCAACGGAAATATTCTGGTAGAAGATAAGCGGATCCGGCTTCCCAAATTAAAATGGATCTCCATGAAAAAACACAGGGAGTCTGCAGAAAACTGCTGTCTGAAATCAGTGACAGTCAGTATGGAGCCGTCCGGAAAGTATTTTGCAAGTCTGCTGTATGAAGGATACAGCTGCGAAAACCAAGCAGCAGATGGAGATTACAGCAATGCCAAAATACTGGGGATTGATTATGCGATGCAGGGGATGGCTGTGTTTTCAGAAGAGATTGAACTTGAAAAAGCAGGATTCTTCAGAAGAAATGAAAAAAGGCTGGCAAGGGAGCAGCGTAAACTGTCGAGATGTGTAAAAGAAAGCCGCAATTATGTGCGGCAGAAAAAGAAAGTTGCCAGGTGCCATGAAAAAATACGAAACCAGAGAAAGGATTATCTGCATAAACTGAGCCGCAGGATCACAGACCAGTACGATATAGTCGCGGTAGAAGATATTGATATGAAAGCAATGGGCCAGTGCCTGCACTTTGGGAAAAGTGTACAGGATAATGGATACGGGATGTTCCGGAATATGCTGGATTATAAGCTTACCTGGAAGGGAAAGAAATTAGTAAAGATAGACCGCTTTTTCCCTTCAAGCAAAAAATGCAGTAAATGCGGAAAGATAAAAAAAGAGCTGGGATTATCCGAAAGAGTATACCGCTGCACGTGTGGAAATGAGATGGACAGAGATCGAAATGCAGCGATCAATATCCGTGAAGAGGCAAGAAGGATGCTGGCAGTATAAACTGTCCGTATCCGGACAATAAGTAAGAAAATGCGCCCGTGTCCGGGCAAAAGAATCGCGGGGCACGCGAGGATAGCTTGTAGATACTTGGCTCAGTAGAGTCATTGAGCAAGAAGCCCCCACTTCAAAATCTGGGATTTAAGTGGTGGGAGCATGTCACACAGTTGAGAAAAGGAAGGTTTGTGTATGGCAAAAATAGAAAGAAGCATAAATGAAGATTTCGATCAGTTGCTTTCAAATATCGAAAACGGAATATTAAATAGCAGTATATCAGCAACTTTAGAAGATGCCAGTGATTTTCAAAGTGGGACTGCGCGTTGCAGTGTTCGTATTTTTGAACGTTACAGCTATGCTGGAGGAAACAGAGTGAGTCTCAATATTACACTTTTTCAAAACGGTGAAGATCCTGTTCAACTTTCTGCAATTACGGCAGGAGGAAGCCAGGCTGTGTTTTTCAAAATTAATACATTAGGGGAAGAGGCATTTCTTGATAAGTTGATTGAGCTGTTGGATGTGTAACTTTCTTTTGAAGATAATAAATGCACTGGATTGATTGCAGTATTTTATGGAATCGATATAAATATCAGCAGCCCATCACAGCAGTATATAAGCAGTAAATCTTGAAAAAGGTTTGCTGCTTTTTTGTGCTAATTCCCTTATGAGCTTATTTGCTTAAAGGGGAATCTGATCCATATACTTCCAGCATAGACTTGTAATTACCTGGGTCTGTTTGGGTAAAGTTGATTTTATATAGTGAACATTTAACTTCGTTTGGAAAAGTTGTGTTTTAACAGGAATTGTAGAAGAAATGAAAATTGCAGAACAAAAAATATGAGAGCCAGACGCGTAAGACACAGAGCCGTTAATCCTGATAGTTAAGAAATATTCAGGATTATCGGTTTTTGTTTACAATCATTCGAAAGGAGACTAAAAAATGGGAAAAAGTAATATTATGATTTGTTTAGAGAAAAAGGAAGAACATCAGAAAGTAGAAAATCTGATAAGAGAAGTTTTTGGAATGTATATCGTCCAGGATGCCTTGAGCATTATGTATTGCATCAGCTCCGAAATGATCCGGCATTTGTTCCAGAACTGGATCAGAGCAATGGTAAGTGCAGCTATGAAACAGATAAGAATCTTTTGGACGATTATCTGAAGTGGTTTTGTGAGGAAAATGCCATATGATAAAGAAAAAGAATTTATTGAATTATTGCGGTAAGTGACCTTAGTGCATCGAATGCACCATCGCATCAGTTATGGAATCAGCTAAGCAGTCTGTACAATGTATGATGGAGAGCAAGGACCCGCTCACCGCGTTTGACGCGGTGGGCTTTACGCTGCAGTACGAGCTTTCCTATACCAACATCCTGGCCATGCTGGATCTGGCGGGCATCCCGTTCTATTCCAGGGACCGCGACGAGCGCTGGCCGCTGATCGTGGCGGGCGGCCCCTGCGCCTGCAACGCGGAGCCCATTGCGGACTTCTTTGATGTGGTCCAGCTGGGCGAGGGCGAAAATCAGCTGCCTCCATCTGCGCCGAGATCGAAAAGGCCAAAAAGGAGGGCGGCGTCTCCAAAAAGGAACTGCTGCTGCGCATTGCAAAGATCCCCGCGTCTACATCCCGGCGTTCTACGATGTGACCTACTGCGAGGACGGCAGGGTCAAGGCCATCACCCCCAACGAGCCGGGCATCCCGGCACGCATCACCAAGGCCATCATCCAGGACCTGAACGAGTTTGCCCCGCCCACCAACTTTGTGGTGCCCATGGTGGGTGCCATCCAGGACCGTGCCAGCATCGAGGTGCTGCGCGGCTGCGTGCGCGGCTGCCGGTTCTGTCAGGCGGGCTTCTTGTACCGCCCCATGCGCCAGCGCGATGCCAGTTTGCTGAACAAGGCGGCACAGGATCTGTGTGCCAACACCGGCTACGAGGAACTGAGCCTTTCCAGCCTTTCCACCTCTGACCACGGTCAGCTGGAAGAGCTGCTGGATGATCTGAACGAGTGGGCACCCAAGGAGCACGTCAGCCTGTCGCTGCCCTCCCTGCGTGTGGACAACTTCTCCCAGAGTCTCATCGAAAAAACAACCAAGGTGCGCAAGAGCGGACTGACCTTTGCCGCCGAGGCCGGTACTCAGCGTCTGCGCAACGTCATCAATAAAAACGTCACTTGGGACGAGATCGAAAAGACCTGCACCATCGCTTTCAATGCGGGCTACACTTCGGTCAAGCTCTACTTCATGATGGGTCTGCCCACCGAGACCATGGAGGATATCGAGGGCATCGCCGAGACCGCCCAGAAGGTGGTAGACCTCTACTACAAGAACACGAACCACGCCAAGGGACGCGGCGTGCAGGTGACCATCAGCTGCGCTTGCTTTGTGCCAAAGCCCCACACCCCCTTCCAGTTCGTGCCCATGGATACCGCCGAGACCCTGCAGGCCAAGCAGAAGCACCTGCTGGAAAGCGTGCACAGCCGCAAGATCAAGGTGAACTACCCACGACAGTCCACCAGCTTTTTGGAGGGCGTGTTCGCCAAGGGCGACCGCCGCCTTGCCCCCGGTCATCGTGGAGGCTTATAAGCGCGGTTGCTACTTCGACGGCTGGGAGGAGTGCTTCAAGTACGATACCTGGATGCAGACCTTTGCAGATCTGGGTATCGACCCCGCCTTCTACTGCCAGCGCCCCATCGCGCTGGACGAGGTGACCCCGTGGTCGCATATGGACTACGGCATCACCCACGAGTATCTGGTGCGGGAGTACAACAAGGCTCTGGCTGCTCAGACCACCCCGCCCTGCAACCGTGCCTGCAACGCCTGCGGTGCCAACCATCTGTTAGGAGGTCCCTGCTTTGATTACAGTCAGAATCTCGTTTGAAAAGAAAAATGAAGCCTCCTATATCTCCCTGCTGGACTTGCAGCGGGTGATGCAGCGGGTGCTCAAGCGCAGCGGCCTGCCGGTGTGGCATACGCTGGGTTTCAACCCCCATATCTACATGACCTTTGCCTGTCCGCTCTCGCTGGGGCAGGAGAGTGAGTGCGAGTGCGTGGACGTCAAGACCGAAGCTGAAGCCCCGGATTTTGCCCAGTGGCAGTCCGCCCTCAACGCCATCATGCCCGCCGGTATCCATGTTACCCGGGTAGCTCCGGTGGAGATGAAGGCGGACAGCATCGCCTTTGCCTGTTACCGCATCAGCTACCCGGCGGCTGCCGCTGCGGTGCTGGAGCAGTATAATGCACTGGAAACAGCCCCTGTGGAAAAGCACAGCAAGCGCGGCAAAAAGATCATAGACCTTAAAGAGCATATCCCGCAGCTGCGCTATACCGCACTGGGGGACACTGTGCAGCTGGAACTTTGCCTGCCCGCCGCGCAGGAGCTGAACCTGAACCCCTCGCTGCTCACCGGTTTTCTGGAAGAAAAGTTCGGCCTGCCAGCCGCAAGCGCCAATATCCTGCGCACCAAATTTTTGACGGCAGACCGGCAGCTGTTTGCCTGAAGCGGCGCAAAAGTCCGTCTATCAGGCAAAACAGAAAATTTTTGCAAGATTTTTCGCCAAATTGCTTGCATTCAAGCCGGTTTTGTGCTATCCTATTAGGGCGTTAGTGTCCGCTGAGACCACAGCGGGGTTAATGACAAGTATTTATCATTAAACGGGCGGTCCTCTGACGGCTATGCCGTGCATGAACGTCTAAAAACAAATGGAGGATTCAAAAATGGACGCACTGAAGATTATTTCTGAAGGCAGCATCAAGCTGAAAAGCCTCAGTTCAACGTTGGCGATACCGTCCGCGTGATGTTCGTATCAAGGACGGCGACCGTGAGCGCATTCAGCCTTTGAGGGCACTGTCATTGCTAAGAAGCACGGCGGCGTTGCAGAGACCTTCACCGTTCGCCGCGTGGCTTACGGTGTCGGCATCGAGCGTGTCTTCCCCGTCAACAGCCCCTTCGTTGAGAAGGTCACTGTTGTCCGCAAGGGCAAGGTCCGCCGCGCAAAGCTGTTCTATCTGCGTGGCCGTACGGGCAAGGCTGCCAAGGTCAAGAGCGATATTTGATCATCCCCGATTTGAAACCGGGAGAAAAGGGACAACTTGTTGTCCCTTTTTTCTTTTTCAAAGCCCGGGCGTATGTGTAAAATCAGGAAAGGCTGGTGGCTAAGCTATGGAAAAACAGCAGCAGTCTGCCCCCGCAGTGCGCGGGCAGGGCATACTGGAATGGTACGAAGCGCTTATCTCCGCAGCGCTGGTGCTGGTACTGATCTTTTCGTTTTTCTTCCGCATCATTCAGGTGGACGGGCGCTCTATGGTGCCCACCCTGACCCACGGCGATAAGCTTATCGTCTGGGCGGCAGGCTACACCCCGCAGCGGGCGATGTGGTTATCGTGGACAGCTACACCGTCTACGGTAAGCCGTTGGTCAAGCGGATTATCGCCAAGGGCGGCGACACCATCAGCATCGACTACGACGCCGGTACAGTTACGGTTAACGGCGAGCTTTTGCAGGAGGACTACATTGCAGCTCCCACCTATCTGGGCTACGATGTGCAGTTTCCGTTCACGGTGCCGGAGGGCACTCTGTTTGTGATGGGGGACAACCGCAACGAATCGCTGGACAGCCGCTCCTCTTATGTCGGCTGCATTGACGAGCGTGATATTCTGGGCAAGGTACTGCTGTGCTTTATGCCCTTTACAGATTTTGGGGTGGTAAAATGAACGAAATGGATACCCGGTTTGCAAACCAGTACAATATTCAGTGGTTCCCGGGCCACATGACCAAGACCCTGCGCATGATGGAGCAGGAGATCCAGCACGTTGATGCCAGCCTTGTGCTGCTGGACGCGCGCATTCCGCTTTCCAGCCTGAACCCGGAGATCGAGCGCATCACCGACCGCAAGCCAAAGCTCTATGCGCTGAACAAGGCCGACCTTGCCGACCGGCTGTGACTGAGGAGTGGATCCGCTACTTCCACGCTGCAGATGCCGGCTGCGTGGCCATCAGCGCCAAGCAGAAGGGCGGCGCAAACGCCGTGAAGGCGGCTATTGAAAAGGAACTTTCCGGCCTGCTGGAGCGCCGCCAGAACCGCGGCATGGGCGGTGCCAAGACGCAGGTGATGCTGTGCGGCATCCCCAACGTGGGCAAATCCACCTTTATCAACACCTTTGCAGGCTCTGCCCGCGCCAAGGCGGCAGACCGCCCCGGCGTGACCAAGGGCAAGCAGTGGTCAGCACCGAAAAGTTTGATCTGCTGGATATGCCCGGCGTGCTGTGGAAAAAGTTCGATTCCAAGACCATCGCCTCCAATCTGGCCTTTATCGGCTCCATTAAGGACGATATTCTGGATGTGGAAGAGCTGGCCATGAACCTGCTGGACGAGGTGCGCCGCAACTATCCCGACCTTGTGGCACAGCGCTACAAGCTGGATACTGAAACGCTGGCACTGCCGCCCTACGAGCTGCTGGAAGCCATCGGCCGTAAGGCGCGGGCTGCTGGTGCGCGGCGGCGAGGTGAACACCGAGCGCTGTGCCATCATGCTGGTGGACGAGTTCCGCGCCTGCAAGTGGGGTCGCATCTCTTTGGAACGCCCGCCGCAGCGGATGATTTGGCCGACTTTGCGAGGAGGACGAGGAATGAAACGCCGCTCGGACGAGGAAATCTCGGCTCCGCTGTATGCCTTTGACGCCGAGGTGCGCAGCCAGTACGGCTGCTTTGCCGGTGTGGACGAGGCCGGGCGCGGCCCGCTTTGCGGCCCGGTGTGCGTGGCGGCCTGCATTCTGGACCCGGAAAACCCGGTGTACGGCATCAACGATTCTAAAAAGCTGACCGAAAAAAAGCGCGAGGCGCTGTTCGACGAGATCTGCGAAAAGGCGCTGGCCTACCGCATCGTCTTTGTGGGGCCGGAGGTCATCGACCGGGAAAATATCCTGAACGCCACCATGGGCGGGATGCAGCAGGCGGTGGAAGAGCTGGACATCGTGCCCAATCTGGTGCTGGTGGATGGCAACCGTACCCCGCAGGCTTGCAGATCCCGGCACAGCCGGTGGTCAAGGGCGATGCCACCAGCGCCAGCATCGGCGCGGCCTCGGTGCTGGCCAAGGTCAGTCGTGACCGCTATATGCTGGAGCTGGACAAGCAGTATCCGCAGTATCAGCTGGCAAAGCACAAGGCTACCCCACAAAGCTGCATTACGAGCTGATCGCGCAGTACGGCATTCAGCCGTTCTACCGCCGCAGCTTCCTTAAAAAGCAGGGCTACTGGCCGGAGAGCGGCAAATGAACCGCGCCGAGACCGGCCGCAGGGGAGAAGCTGCCGCTGCCCGCTGGTATCAGAAACAGGGCGCGCAGCTGCTGGCGCATAACTATCATACCCGCATGGGAGAGCTGGATCTTGTGCTGCGGGAGCCGGATGGCACCATCGTCATCTGCGAGGTAAAGACCCGCAGCCAAGGGATGCTGCAGCGCCCCGCTGCCGCCGTAGACCCGGCCAAGCAGCACCGGCTGATCTGCGCTGCACAAGGTATTTGCAGCAGACCGGCCAAAGCGAAGAACCGGTGCGTTTTGACGTTGCAGAGGTAGTTCCTCTTGACAGCGGGCGCTGGATGGTACATATTATAAAGGGTGCCTTTCTCTGCGAGACCTAAGGCAGGAACCGTGGCACCGGTGGGAAGTATGCGGCAAAACGAGGGTTTTGCCGTAAAACCGGGAACGTGCCCGGCACGTTCCGTGGCGAAAAGGAGCGATGACCATGCAGTTTTTCAGTACCAGAGATCAGAACCGCAAAGTAACTTCTTCTCAGGCAATTGCACAGGGGCTGTCCGATGAGGGCGGTCTGTTTGTGCCGGAAAGTTTTCCGCAGGTGGATGTAAAAGCCTGTGCGGGCTGGACTACCCCGCGCTGGCAGCAGCCGTTGTGAGGGAGTACCTGACCGATTACGACCCCGCCTTCCTGACCGAGGCCACCCGCAGCACCTACGGGGCTGCTTTTGGCGGCAAGGCAGGCTATCTTGCCCCGGTGGAGGGGGACACCTATGCCCTAGAGCTGTGGCACGGCCCGACCTGCGCCTTTAAGGATTACGCCCTGCAGCTGATGCCCAAGCTGCTGGTGGAGGCCAAAAAGAATCTGGGCCGCACTGAAAAGACCCTGATCCTTGTGGCCACCAGCGGCGACACCGGCAAGGCTGCGCTGGACGGCTACCATGATATCCCCGGTGTGGAGATTGCCGTATTCTACCCCACTGGCGGCACCAGCGAGATCCAGCGTTTGCAGATGGCAACGCAGGAGGGCGCTAATGTGGCGGTTTATGCCGTGCGCGGCAACTTTGACGATGCCCAGACCGGCGTAAAGAAGGTGTTCGGCGATAAGGCCATCGCTGCCGAACTGGAAAAGCGCAACATCCGTCTTTCCAGCGCCAACTCCATCAACTGGGGCCGTCTTGTGCCGCAGATCGTCTACTACTTTGCCGCCTACGCCCAGCTGCTCAAGACCGGCAAAATCACCTTCGGTGACGAGGTGGATTTCTGCGTGCCCACCGGCAACTTCGGCGATATCCTCGCCGGTTATTACGCAAAGCAGATGGGTCTGCCCGTGGGCAAACTGGTCTGCGCCTCCAACGAGAACAACGTGCTGACCGATTTCCTCACCACCGGTACTTACACTGCAAAGCGGGAGTTCTTCAAGACCACCTCGCCCAGCATGGACATTCTGGTGTCCTCCAATCTGGAGCGCCTGCTGTACCATGTGACCGGCAGCGATGCCGAGGTGGCGGGCTTTATGCAGCAGCTGGCTGCAACCGGCAGCTATACCGTCCGTCCCGAGACGCTGGCAGCTATTCAGGAGACCTTCTCCTGCGGCTGGAGCAGCGAGGCCGAGGTGGCAGGGGAGATCCGTTCCCGCTACGAAAAGGACGGCTACCTGTGCGATACCCACACCGCCGTGGCCTTCCATGTGGCTGCACAGAAAAAGCGGCAGGGCGTGCCCATGGTGGTGCTTTCCACCGCATCGCCCTTCAAGTTCCCTCGCAGTGTGCTGAGCGCACTGGGCAAAGCTGCCCCGGAAAACGATTTTGAAGCCATGCAGCAGCTGGAAGCTGCTACCGGTCACGCTGCACCGGCAAGCCTTGCCGCCCTGCGCAGCAAGCCGGAGCGCTTTGATACCGTCATTGCCCCGGCACAGATCGCTGAGGTGGCGCTGGGCTATCAGGCATAAGCTTCTGCGGACAGACAGAACAGGAGTAAACAGACTATGGCACTTTTTGTGCTTGGCGACCCCCATCTTTCTCTGGGCGCATCCAAGCCGATGGACATCTTTCCCGGCTGGAACGATTATGTGGACCGGCTGGAGAAAAACTGGCGCAAGCTCATCACCCCGCAGGACACCATCGTGCTGGCGGGGGATATCAGCTGGGCCATGCGCCTGACCGATACCCGCAAGGATTTCGCCTTTTGCAGCAGCTGCCCGGACAGAAGATCATCATGAAGGCAACCACGATTACTGGTGGTCCACCGCCAACAAGATGAACGCCTACCTCAAGGCCGAGGGCTTCGATACCCTGCATATCCTGCATAACAATTCTTACAGCGTGGAAGGGTACGCCATCTGCGGCACCCGCGGCTGGCTGTTCGATGTGGGCGAGCCCCACGATGAAAAGGTGATGAACCGGGAGATCGGCCGTCTGCGCATGAGCTTGCAGGCTGCGGAGCCCGGGCTGGAAAAGCTGGTGTTCCTGCACTATCCGCCGGTCTACACCGGCACCAGCGCCCCGGAGATCGTGGCCACCCTGAAGGAGTTCGGCATCAGGACCTGCTTCTACGGGCATCTGCACGGCAACGCCATCCGGTTCGCCGTACAGGGCGAGGTGGACGGCATCCGGTACAAGCTGGTAAGTGCCGACGGCCTGCGTTTCTGCCCCTACCGCATCAATTAACGGCGGTATAAAAGGGCAAAAACGACAAAATTTAAAAATTTGGTATGGCAATTGTGTCCAGAGCGTGCTATAATAAGTTTTGACGCGATTGTTGCACCCAATTGAGCGCGCGCGTCCCCGCATTCCGTGTGCATACAGCAAGGACGTGGTGCGCGGTTGCCCCGGGCAAAAACTTCCTGCCCTGGGCAATAGAATATTTGAGTGGAGGATAAACAAATGAATCTCATCAAGTGTGAAAAGCTCGAGAAGAGCATGGCAGAACTGCAGTTCTCCATCGATGCAGAGGCCTTCAAGAAGGCTGTTGCCGATGTTTTCAAAAAAGAGGGCAAGAAGTACCCTGTGCAGGCTTCCGCAAGGGCAAGGCTCCCAAGGCTCTGATCGAGAAGATGTACGGCGCAGACGTCTTTACCTACGACGCCATCAACGAGCTGTTCCCGGAGGCTTTCGAGGCTGCCGCTAAGGAAGCTGGCGTGGAGCCCGTGGGCCGTCCTGAGGTCAGCGTGGATTCTGCCAGCGAGGCAGAGGCGCTACTCTGACCGTTAAGGTCGCCGTGAAGCCCGAGGTCAAGGTTGGCAGCTACAACGGTCTGACCGTGGAAAAGACTGTCCATACTGTTACCGACGAGGCTGTGGACGCAGAGCTGAAGCGTGTGCAGGAGCGCAACGCCCGTGAGCTGACCCGTGAGGGCGCTGCTCAGAATGGCGATATCGCTGATATCGACTTCGAGGGCTTTGTGGACGGTGTTGCATTCGAGGGCGGCAAGGCTGAGCACTACAACCTGACTCTGGGCAGCGGCAGCTTCATCCCCGGCTTCGAGGAGCAGGTCGTTGGCCACTCCGCCGGCGAGGAGTTCGACGTGAACGTCACCTTCCCCACCGAGTATCAGGCTGCTGAGCTGGCTGGCAAGGCTGCTGTCTTCAAGATCAAGCTGCATGAGGTCAAGTACAAGGAGCTGCCCGCTCTGGATGACGAGCTGGCAAAGGACTGCTCCGAGTACGACACTCTGGACGAGTTCAAGGCTTCCATCCGCAAGAACAACCAGGAGCAGCTGGACAAGCAGGACGATCTGGCTGTCGAGAATGCTCTGGTCGATCAGGTCATCGAGAGCATGGAAGGCGAGATCCCTCAGGCTATGTACGATGTCCGCATGGACGAGATGGTCAACGACTTTGCTTTCCGTGTGGAGCAGCAGGGTCTGCGTCTGGAGGACTACCTGAAGTATATGGGTCAGTCCATGGAGCAGTTCCGCGCCGCTTTCATGCCGCAGGCTGAGAAGCAGGTCAAGATCGGTCTGGCTCTGGAGGCTGTTGCTGCTGCTGAGCGCATCGAGGCTTCCGAGGACGAGATCAATGCCGAGATCAAGCGCATTGCTGACCAGTACAAGATGGAAGAGGACAAGGTGCGTGAGCTGATCAACCTCGAGGATCTGAAGCAGGATCTGGCTCGCACCAAGGCCATCGACTTCATCAAGAGCCACGCCAATATCGTGGAGAAGCCCGCAGAGGCTGAGAAGGCTGCTGACGCTGAGTAATCAGTGCCGGGCCCTGTAAAGCGCCGCAGGCGTTTTATCAAAGGTTGTTAAAATTGACCGGTACGGCTGAACTTTACAGGGGACCCGTATCGGTCAATTTTGCCAATAAACTTAAACCATTTTCAGGAGGCGAACTTTATGAGTTTTGTTCCTTACGTTGTCGAGCAGTCGGCGCACGGAGAGCGTTCTTACGATATTTTCTCTCGTCTGCTGAACGATCGCATCATCGTGCTGAGCGAGGATGTCAACGATACCACCGCAAGCCTTGTGGTGGCGCAGCTGCTGTATCTGGAAGGGCAGGACCCGGATAAGGACATCAGCCTGTATATCAACAGCCCCGGCGGCTCCATCAGTGCCGGTATGGCCATCCATGACACCATGCAGTATATCAAGTGCGATGTTTCCACCATCTGCATGGGCATGGCTGCTCTATGGGCGCATTTCTGCTGGCAAGCGGCACCAAGGGCAAGCGCTTTGCCCTGCCCACGCCGAGATCATGATCCACCAGCCGCTGATCGGCGGTCAGGGCGGCGGCCTTTCCGGCCAGACCACGGATATCAAGATCCATGCCGAGCACATGGTCTATATCCGCGATAAGATGAACCGGATGCTCAGCGAGTACACCGGCCAGCCGCTGGAAAAGATCCAGCAGGACACCGAGCGCGACAACTACCTTACCGCGCAGCAGGCAAAGGAATACGGCCTGATCGATGAGGTCATTGCCCACCGGTAAACCGCTATAATCTATCCAGGATAAGGAAAAACAGCTATGGCAAATAACAATTCCGGCAAAAACGAAAAGGATCTGGTTTGCAGCTTTTGCGGCAAGCATCAGGACGAAGTGGAGCGCATGATCATTGGCCCCGGGGTCAATATCTGCAGCGAGTGCATCGGCCTGTGCCACGATCTGCTCTCTGACAAGCCGGATCAGCCCAAAAGCGCCCGTCCGGCTCGCGGCAGCGCAAGCCGCGCCCATGTCCAGCCTGCTGCTGCAGATCTGGATATCAACATCATGACCCCGGCCGAGATCAAGGAAGGTCTGGATCAGTATGTCATCGGTCAGGACGAGGCAAAGCGTGTGCTGTCCGTTTCGGTCTACAACCACTATAAGCGTATCCTCAGCGGCAAGGGCGGCGATGTGGAACTGCAAAAGTCCAACGTGCTGCTGCTGGGTCCCTCCGGCGTGGGCAAGACCCTGCTGGCGCAGACACTGGCTAAGATGCTGGGCGTGCCCTTCGCCATTGCGGATGCTACTACCCTTACCGAGGCCGGTTATGTGGGCGAGGACGTGGAGAACATTCTGCTCAAGCTGATCCAGGCGGCAGATTTTGATGTGCAGAAGGCACAGATCGGCATCATCTACATTGATGAGATCGACAAGATCACCCGCAAGAGCGAAAACCCCTCCATCACTCGCGATGTGGGCGGCGAGGGCGTACAGCAGGCACTGCTGAAGATCTTGGAGGGAACTGTCAGCAACGTGCCGCCGCAGGGCGGCCGCAAGCACCCGCAGCAGGAGTTCATCCAGATCGACACCACCAACATCCTGTTCATCTGCGGCGGTGCCTTTGACGGTCTGGACAAGTATATCCTGCGCCGCACCGATAAGTCCGCGCTGGGCTTCGGCAGTGCGCTGAAGGATAACTCCACCGAGGCTGAGCGCGCATTGCTGCGCAAGGTAGAGCCCCACGATCTGGTCAAGTTCGGCTGATCCCGGAGCTGATCGGCCGTCTGCCGGTCATCACCGTGCTGGATGATCTGGACGAGGATGCGCTGGTGCGCGTGCTCAAGGAGCCCCGCAACAGTCTGGTCAAGCAGTATAAAGAGCTGCTGGGCATGGATAACGTGGAGCTTACCTTCACGGACGAAGCTTTGCACGCCATTGCCCGCAAGACCATCGAGCGCAAGACCGGTGCCCGTGGTCTGCGCAGCGTGATGGAAAGCATTCTGCTGCCTATCATGTACGAGGTGCCCAGCGATGCCACCATTATCCGCGTGACCGTGGACGAGGACACCGTGGAGGGCGGCGAGGCACATCTGGAATACGGTGCCGTGCGCAAACGCTATAAAAATCAGGCCGCTCTCAGCTGACGGCATCGCCGCACAGCAGGGGAGTGTACCTACCTAAAAGCCTGTTTCGAAAGCTTTTTGCTTTTGGCAGGGCTTTTTGCTTTCAAATTCTTGTTTCTGACAGGAAAATGTACTATAATAGCAAAGTATGGATCGTGCGGCGTGTGTTCTCTGGCAGGGGCATACCGCAAAAGACGAGCCATAGTATTGGGTAACAGGAAGAGTACTATAAAGGAGTGTGTTTTCAATGGCAAATTACCACGAGATGGATCGCGATGCGCTGACCGCTGAAAAGGCAGCGCTGGAACAGGCTTATAAAGAGTTTCAGGCAAAGGGTCTGAAGCTGAACATGGCACGCGGCAAGCCCGGCCCCCACCAGATGGATCTGGCAATGGACCTGCTGAAGATGACCGATTACACCACGGACGCAGGCACCGACGCCCGCAACTACGGCGAGCTGGAGGGTCTGAGCGAGGCACGCGCCTGTTTGCAGATGTGTTCGGCGTAAAGCCCAACGAGGTGTTCGTGGGCGGCAACTCCAGCCTGCAGCTGATGTACAACCTCATCAACATCGGCTATGTGTTCGGCTTCCCGGAGTCTCCCTGCCCTTGGTCTCAGGTAGAGAAGCGCAAGTTCCTCTGCCCGGTGCCCGGCTATGACCGTCACTTTGCTATCACCGAGGAGTTCGGCTTTGAGCTGATCAGCGTGCCCATGACCCCCAACGGCCCCGATATGGACGTTGTGGAAAAGCTGGTGGCTGAGGACGATACCATCAAGGGCATCTGGTGCGTGCCGCAGTACTCCAACCCCGATGGCTACACTTACAGCGATGAGACCATCGAGCGCTTTGCAAAGATGAAGACCGCCGCCCCGGATTTCAAGATCTTCTGGGATGAGGCCTACATCGTCCACCACTTGACCGAGGAAATCATCGAGACCCCCGTGCTGCTGAACGTGAGCAAGAAGTACGGCACGCAGGACCGCGTGTTCATGTTCACCTCCACCAGCAAGATCACCTTCCCGGGCGCCGGTGTTTCTGCCATTGCCTGCAGCGACAACAGCATGAAGTATATGTGCAAGCGCTTTTCAGTGATGATCATCAGCTACGACAAGATGAACCAGCTGCGCCACGTCCGCTTCCTGAAGAACAAGGAGGGCGTTCTGGCACACATGGCAAAGCACCGCCGCCGTCTGGTGCCCTGCTTCGATGCCGTCAAGACCGCCTTTGCCGCCAACCTCACCCCCTGCGGCGATATTGCCCACTGGACCAACCCCAAGGGCGGCTACTTCATCAGCCTGTATGTCATGCCCGGCTGCGCTAAGCGCGTGGCGGAACTGTGCAAGAACGCAGGTCTGGTGCTGACCGGTGCAGGCTCTGCTTATCCGTACCACAAGGACCCGCAGGATTCTCTCTGCGCATCGCTCCCACTTATCCCAGTCTGGACGAGGTGGAGACCGCTTCCGAACTGCTGTGCGTCTGCGTGCGTCTGGCTGTTGTGGAAAAGCTGCTGGCTGATATGGCCTAAGGCTTAAAATAATTTGTATATTCTCCTCTGCGGGGCTCTTTGCAGGGCTGGCAGGGGAGTTTTATCACAGAAAGGTCGGCACGACGGCTGCTCTGTGAGGAGAGGAACCGTCGGCAAAACTTGCGGTTCACAACAAAAACGGCTGCGGCTGCACAGCCGCCGCTTTTGGAGGTTCCCGACTTATGAAAACAAAAGGCAAAGCATGGCAGCTGGTCGTTACCGCGCTGCTGATCGTTGTGTTTGTTTACACCGCCTTTTTTGGCGTGGCGGCAAAATACGGCGATGTGACCACCACCTACATCAAGGGTGCAAAGGATATCCGCTTTGGTGTGGATATCAAGGGCGGCGTCAACGTCACCTTTGTGCCCTCGGATGGCTATGATGCCACGGACGAGCAGCTGGATGCCGCCCGTCTGGTCATCGAGAACCGTCTGGTCGCGTTGAACGTGACCGACTACGAGCTGTATGTGGACAACAACTCCGACAGCCTGATTCTGGAGTTTCCGTGGCAGTCCGGCGAGACAGATTTTGACCCCGAGTCTGCCATTCAGGAGATCGGCACCACCGCCTACCTGACCTTCCGCGAGGGAGCCAGCAAGGACGGCGAGCTGATTTTGGACGGCTCCATGGTCGAAAGCGCTTCGGCACAGTACGGTGCTGTGAGCAACGGCGGCAGCTCTGAGTATTACGTTGCCCTCAAGTTCACCACCGAGGGTGCCAAGGCCTTTGGCGATGCCACCACTAAGCTGGCCGCCGATAAGGCAGCATCAGCATCTGGCTGGACGACGAGAACGTGAGCACCGCCACCGTCAACACCGCCATTACCGACGGACAGGCTATCATCACCAGCTCGGCGTCCAATCCCTTTACGCAGGATGCCGTGGTCAAAATGGCACGCCAGATCAACTCCGGTGCACTGCCCTTTGCGCTGAGCGTGGACAGCTACTCCACCGTAAGCCCCAGTCTGGGCGAAAACAGCCTTGGCGCCATGGTGCTGGCGGGCCTGATCGCCTTTGCCCTCATCGTGGTGTTCATGACGGTGCTGTACCGTCTGCCGGGCTTTCTGGCCTGCATCGCGCTGGCCGGTCAGGTGGCGGCTACGCTGGCCTTTGTGTCCGGCTACTTCCCGGTGTTTGAAAGCTTTACCCTGACCCTGCCCGGCATCGCAGGTATCATTTTGGCCATCGGCATGGGCGTGGATGCCAACGTCATCACCGCTGAGCGCATCAAGGAGGAGCTGAAAAACGGCAAATCTCTGGACGGCGCACTGAAGAGCGGCTTTGCCCGCGGCCTGACCCCTATCATTGACGGCAACGTGACCATCGTCATTGTGGCCATCGTGCTTATGGGCGCTTTCGGCCCCTCGGATGGCCTGTTTGCTAAGGCACTGCACTTTGTGTTCTTTGCCTTCGGCCCCTCTACCGCAGGCACCATCTACGCCTTCGGTTATACACTGCTCACCGGCGTGCTGCTGAACTTTGTGTTCGGTGTGTTTGCTACCCGTGTTATGATCCGTGGCGCAGCTGCCATCAAGGCACTGCGCAACCCGTGGCTCTACGGCGCTGCAAAGCCGGGCAGGAGAAGGCAGAAAAGAAGCCGGTGGATTTCGTATCCCTGCGCAAAAAGTTCCTGACCTTCTCCGCCTGCCTGATGGCAGTCATCCTGCTGTGCGCCGCAGTGTTCGGTGTGCATCTGGATACTGAGTTCACCGGCGGTGCATGATCACCCTGTCCTATGAGGGAAGCTTTGACCAGTCCGCTGTGCAAAAGACCGCTGCTGCGGCGCTGGAAAACACCGGCCTGACCCTGCAGACCGGTGAGAACGTAGCCACCGGTGACCAGACTTTAAAGATCTCCATGCCCGGCACCGAGACCGTGACCACTGAGCAGGTGGAGAACCTGCTGGATTCCTTGAATGAGAACTACCCGGACAACCAGTTTGCCCAGCTGTCTCTGAGCAACGTCAGCGCAGCCATGGGCACTAAGTTCCTGCAGAAGAGTCTGGTAGCTGTGGTGTTTGCACTGGTGCTCATTCTGCTGTATATCGCCCTGCGTTTCAAGAACATCGGCGGTCTGACCGGCGGTATGATGGCAGTGCTGGCGCTGGTCAACGACCTGATGGTGGTGTTTGGCACCTTTGTGCTGCTGCGCACCGCACTGGACGGCAACTTTATCGCCGCCATGCTCACCATCCTCGGCTACTCCATCAACGATACCGTTGTGGTGTACGACCGTATCCGTGAGAACCGCGCTCTCATGGGCAAAAAGGGCAGCTTTGAGGAGCTGGTCAACCAGTCGGTCAATCAGTCTGCCCGCCGTACCCTGATCACCACCATCACCACCGTGATGGCACTGGGTGTGATGTGCATCGTGGCAAAGCTCTATGGTCTGGACAGCATCTTTACCTTTGCATTCCCGCTGATGATGGGTATGATCAGCGGTGTGTACACCTCTCTGTGCGTTTCCACCTCGGCATGGGTGCTGTGGAGCGAACGCAGCAAAAAGAAAAACTGAGGCGGAGGAACAAGAGATGAAGTGCCTTATTGCGGCGCGGAGGAATCCAAGGTGATCGACTCCCGCCCCACGGAAGATAACGAGCGCATCCGCCGCCGCCGCGAGTGCCTGAACTGCCACATGCGCTTTACCACCTACGAGGTAGTGGAAACGGTGCCGCTGGTGGTCATCAAAAGGATAACTCCCGCGAACCCTTTGACCGGCAGAAGCTGTTCAACGCCATGTTGCGCGCCTGTGCCAAGCGTCCTGTCAGCTACGAAACGCTGGAACGTGCCGTCAGCAGCATCGAGCAGTCCCTGTTCAGCTCCTACGACCGCGAGATCCCCAGTGTGCGCATCGGCGAGCTGACCATGGAGGAACTGAAAAAGATCGACGAGGTGGCCTATATCCGCTTCGCTTCGGTCTACCGCCAGTTTGCGGACGTGGAAAGTTCCTTGATGAACTGAAAAAGCTTGTGGGTGACCGCAAGGAAAATCAGTAAACTATAATTTAAGACCGAGAGATGCTTTTGGGCGTCTCTCGGTCTGTTTTTTGTAAAAAATTGCTTGTCACGGCCTGCAGGACGCGACAAGCGTGAAATATAATTTGTGCCGCTTACACCAGCCGCCGGGCAAGCCATTCCAGCCGCTCCACCTCCACCTGTGCGCGGCGCAACTCACCCAGCGCATCCTCTGTGGCTTGCTGCTCAAGGTATCCATCTGCCGCCCGCAGTGCCGCTTCCAGCTCCGTGTAGTCGGCCGTGCGCAGCAGATGGCTCATAGTTTCCCGCATGGTATCGCACAGTTCTGCACCCTCGCAAGCGCCTGCCGCGCGGTGGGGAAGTCCTTCTGCCGTACGGCCTCAAGGGCACAGTCCAAGTCGGCTGAGATATCCTGTGCAAAGCCCTGCACCCGTCCGCTGCTGTAAAGGGATACTGCCAGCAGCGCGGCCACAATCAGGATACACGCATAGATCCGCTTCATCCTTTTCCTCCCGGCTGACGGCTTCCTTCTTCAGCAGAAAATAGTCCTCGGTCTCGTTGCCGATAAGCAGTAAGATCTCCTGTGGCAGCACCGTGTTTGCCGTGGCGGTGCGTTCCAGCCACGCACGGTCCTTGCCGCACCAGCGCAGATTATCCTCCAGTACCTGCCCGTCCAGCACAAAGGGGATGGTGGCCTGTGTCTGCTGTACTTTCAACTGTAAATCGGAGAGGGTGGCTGCTTCCTGCTCCGGGCGCAGCGCCGCCGACAGTGTGCCGTTTGTTTCGATTACGGCGTAGGACACCCTGCGCGGGTCGAAGATATCCTTGCCGCGCAGCGCCTCCATCAGGTCAGCGGTGGTCAGCCGCAGCATCCGCAAAGCGTTCTGGTCGATCTTTCCGTCCAGAATGACCGTTTTGGGACGCCCGGAAAGAAAATTGAAGAATTTCTGGCTGCGGAAACTCACCACCGACCCCAGCAGCTCCAGTGCCGCAATGAGGAACAGCGGGATGAGGCTGGCGGTAATGGGCACATCCTCCGATTCAATGGAGATGGACGCCAGATTAGAGATCAGGATGGTGGATACCAGCTCCTCCGGCTGCAGCTCTCCCAGCTGACGCTTGCCCATCAGCCGCATGGCAAACAAAACGCAGAGATACAAAATAATAGTGCGGCAAAGCAGCAGTTTCATGCACAAACCCTCCATGGTGGTGTGCGCGGCGTATTCCGCTGCGGCAAAGCGGGCATACTGCACACACAAAGGAGTGATGGATGTGCAGCAGCTTTCGCAAAGCCTTACGGAAAACCTGTCCGCGCTTGATGCTAGGTTTGGTCAGTCGGCGGACTATTATGCGAAGAAGATCGTTTTGTATGGCTGCCCAGGGTGCATCGTAATGTTTGACGGCATGGCAAGTCTCGATTCACTCTGGGAACTCTTGCTGGACGCCGCCGGGCGCAGTCTGCTTCTGTCCGGCTTACTGGTACGCAAGCCTATGCGCATATCCTGCACGGCTCGGCGTTTCCGGCCGAGAGCACTCCGGTGCAGGATATGTCGCAGCTCGTAGCGCGGCTGACGGCGGGCATGGCGGTGCTGCTTTTAGAGGGCTGCAGCAGTGGTATTGTTTTTTCAGTGCAGGGGCTCAAATTCCGCTCCGTGGAAGAGCCATCCGCCGAGGGCAATCTGCGCGGCAGCAGGGAAGGCTTTACCGACCTTCTGCGGGTGAATCTGAGCCTTCTGCGCCGCCTTGTCCGTACTGATACCCTTATGCAGGAGGCCGCACAGGCGCACACCTGCTGCAATACAGAGTATGCTCTTTGCTACTGCAAGGACCGTGCAGACCCCGCCATGGTACAGCGGGTGCGCGCCATTTTGCAAAGCGCAAGGCCGGAACTGCTGCTGGATTCCAGTTATTTCGTGCCGTGGCTGCTGCCCGGCAAGGCGCGGCTGTTCACCCCGGTACACTACACCGAGCGCCCGGCGGTCGCCGCCGCAAAGCTCTGCGAGGGCAAGCTGGTAATTTTAGTCAACGGCAGCCCCTCGGCGCTGGTGCTGCCCGCTTTGTTCAGCGAGCAGTTCGAGTGTCTGGACGACTACGCTTCCACAGCGATGTTTTCCTCTTTCTGCGGGTGCTGAAGTACTTTTCTTTCTACCTTACGGTGTTTTTGCCGGGGGTCTTTGTGTGCGTGGCGGTGCATCTGCCGGAGCTGCTGCCCCCGCAGCTGCTGTATAAGATCGAAGCAGCCGAAAAGGCCACCCCGCTGCCCCTGTTTGCCGAGATGCTGCTGGTGATCCTACTCTTAGAGATTATCCGGGAGGCCGGGCTGCGGATGCCGCAGTCGCTGGGGCACTCGGTCAGTCTGGTGTCGGCGCTCATCATTGGCGATGCCGCCATTGCCACCGCTTATGAGCACCCCGGTCATCTTTGTGGCCAGCATCACGGCCATTGCAGTCTTTGTCACCCCGGGTCTGTACGAGCCTGCCACCCTGCTGCGCATTGGCACGGTGCTGTTGGCAGGGCTTGCCGGCCGGTGGGACTGGCAGCAGCGTTTTTCGGCTTTCTGCTCAGCATCGTCAGCACCGAAGCATTGGGTGTGCCGTATCTTGCGCCGCACCCCTTCCCGCAGCAGCCGCTTTCCGAGGACGGCGTTTTGCGCCGCAACTACCGGCAGCTGTCCCGGCATGGGTTCAATATCTGGCAAAAGCGGGAGAGGGGGAAACGGCGGTCATGAAGCAGCAAACAGAACGTTTTACCCCGGCGGCGTTGACCTCAGTTTGGTAACTGCAGCGCTGGCAGACGGCATCCCGCAAAGCGTTCCGGTGCGCCGGGCGCTGTGGCTGGGCGTGGTCAGCGCGGTGTGCCTGTGCATCCTTTCGGCGCTGGCAGTGGCAATGTTGCAGAACAAAGCGCCCTCCTTTGCGGTGCGGCTGGCACTGACAGCCGGGCTTTTTATGGAGCTGATGCACACCCTCGCGCAGGCGCAGGGGCTGTGCACGGCAGAGTTTTCCTCCATGGCGCTGCTGGGCTTTCTGCCGCTGCTGCTCTGGGCGGGTGGTGCATCCGTCCCGCAAGCTGGAACGCCTCGGCGCGGGTGCTGTGGTGGTTTGTAGCCGTGGGCGGCGTGGTCTGCCTGCTGGGGCTCGCCGGTCAACTGCACTGGTACCGCCTGTTCCCTTCGGCACAGCCGGCCGCAGCAAACTGGGACGTACCGGTCTACGCTGAATATTTTGCAGGAGCCCTTCTGTGCAGTGCGCGGTCTGCTCGCCGCACGGTCTGGCTGCCGGTATGGGGCTTTGCGGTGCAGGCTGCGGCTTTGCTGGGCGGCGCTTTGCTGTTTGGCAGCGGAACCTACCCCCGGCTGGAGTTGCTGCGGGCGTGGAGTAGCGGCAGCTTTTCCCGCATGGATGCGCTGCTTTTGCTGCTGTGGCTGCTGTGCGCTGTCTACCGGGTAGCCATGCTGTGTGCCGCTATCCGCTTGCTCTGGCAGCAGCCGGAAGCGGAGGTGCAACCATGAGAAAACAGAAATCTTGCAAACCGATGCTGTATTTGCTTCTAACAGGATGGTGCCTTTTATTCCTGCGCTGCGAAAGCACCGAGAAAAGCATGGTGCGGGCGGTGTATCTTTCACAGACAGGGCAGGGGTATCAGGCAGGGCTGCTCTATCAGGCACCGCAGGCCGCCGCCGATGCCGCCGAAGCCTCTGCCGCATTACAGTTTGTGCAGGCAGAGGGGCAAACGATGGAACAGGCGTTGGCTGGGGCAGAGCAGGCACTGCCCCAAACCGCAAGCTACCGCCTGTGTGACTACCTGTTGCTGTCAAAAGCGGAAGAGCCATTACTAACAGAGTACGAGCAGCTGGTGCTGCGGCACGGCTGCGGACGCACGGCGGCAAGGCTGCTTTGCGCAGAAGGAGAAACAGACCACCTTGCCACACGGGTCGCCCTGCCGGATGCCCTAATGGCACAAATAAAAGCCGCAGCACCCACCGCACCCCGGCTGTATGAGCACACAGAGCCGGGACTTCTGCCTGTTCTCGGGTGGAACGCGGAAGAGGTAACGATACAGGAAGGCGGCGTTCTGCATACCGTGGCAGCTAATACGCCCTATCCCCGGAACAGACTGAGGTTTTCCGGCTGCTTGCCGGGCAGGGCGGTATCCGGCAGCTCTGGCTGGAAGGGGAGCGCATCGGCATCCGGCGCTGCACCGTTTCGGTCACCCTGCAAAAGGCGCAGGTGCTTGTGCGGCTGGACTGCCAACGTGCCGCCCATAGCCCATTGCCCACGCAGG
>ENA-OQHY01000316-OQHY01000316.1-human-gut-metagenome-genome-assembly--contig:-NODE-316-length-28121-cov-2.978460_pt1 | contig 28121 bp, 51 predicted proteins | sample MGYA00242570_ERZ504733 | MGnify/ENA primary metagenome ERZ504733 (study PRJEB26092, sample SAMD00036219) | human gut metagenome | host: Homo sapiens | study: EMG produced TPA metagenomics assembly of... | reverse complement strand
CGGCGTTTTCCTCGTAGACCCGCTCAGCACAGTGGTCGCAGATTACGGTCAGGCGGTCGGCGCAATCCTCGCAGAGCCAATCGCCTTCCGCTTGATACATGTCTTCAATCGGGTATTCCGCACCGCAGTTTGCACAAATTCTAATTTCCTTCATTGGTTGTTCCTCCATTTCGTTTAGTAAATCTTAATATTCTTCAGCAAGCAGCATAGTAGAATGCGTCAAATCGTCGATGACAAACACCTTGGCATTTACGGCATCGTCACACGGTACATCGAGCTCGTAACGGTACGGCGGCTGTTCCTGCTCGTGGACGATGTGCTGACTGGTCGGCGTTTTTGTCAGCTTGAATACCTGCAGGTAGTCTTTTTCTTCAATCTCCATCGTCAAGACCATGTGCCACATCAGTTGGTCAGCCATGATGGAAGCTCAGCCATCACACCTGCGCGTCAGGAATTTTTGATTGTTGAACTTCTCGTTTTCTCCTTTTTGACAAAAAGTAAGCTCCTGAGAATATCCCAGGAGCTTCTACATCTATAATATATGTCCAAAAGTGGCGGAAACACAGAAAAAACATGGTTCAAGCTATGCTTTCTCATATTATTCTGTCAATGCGTTGTAATGAATACAGTTTTCCGAAACTGATACGGTGTAAGACCGGTACTTTTCTTAAATGCACGAATCAGATTAGAAGCAGAGCAAAACGCACAGTCATAAGCAATCTCTTCTATGCTGTCATCCGATTCTGAAAGCTGTAGTTTTGCATAGGATAGCCGCAGATTGAGCAGATACTCATGCGGCGATAAACCGGTTTCCTCGCGAAATCGGCGAGAAAAGTAGAACCGGCTAAGCGATACCTGCGCAGCAACTTCTTCTATTTGAATATTTCATGAAATGACTCGTCCATCCAGTTCTTTGCTGCCTGTATCTGCGGCGAAACGTTGTGTGCCGCGTGCCTTGGGTATTCAGCGAGAAAGTATATGGTGAATGACGACCGACATGCGATCGTCTGCATTGGCATCAAGTGCAGCATCTGCATGATCTTTTGAAAGTCCTTCTCCAAGCCATACTGCTTGCTGAACAGCGCACCGTTGTTCTTCCACAGAAGATCGCAGTACGCCTGTGAGGCATTGCCGTGAAAATGAAACCAGCTGAACTGCGCCTCTCTCTTTGTATAGTAGTTGTGCGGAAAATTGCAGTCGATGAGCACGATATCATCGGCGCTTGCTGTGAATGTCTGATCCCGATATGTGAACTGCATTTCACCCGAATGAATGTAAAACATCAAAATGCGTTCAAATGTTTTCTGCGCAGCTGGGCGCGTAACTATCGTGCGCAGGCGATGTACGGTGGCTCATTGCTCTCAACGCAGCAAGGGTTGTGGCAAAAGATGGTGACAGCTTCGTCTATATCGAACGTGTGAAGGGCGATGACGAACTGGGGGGCGTGAGTATTTACACCTTCAATGACGAGCGTCGTTTGCTCTCCGTGCGTCACGCCTCTTCGGCCAAGTTTGACGCCGAGCATAAACAATGGCGGTTGTCGCAGGTGGATGAGTCAGACCTGACCGATCCAAAACAGATCTCCGGCTCTCAGACGGTGTCGGGCATGTGGAAAACCAAACTCACGCCGGACAAACTCGGCGTGGTGGCGCTGGATCCTGACGCTCTCTCCATCAGTGGTTTGCACAACTACGTGAAATACCTGAAGTCGAGCGGACAGGACGCCGGACGTTATCAGCTCAACATGTGGAGCAAAATCTTCCAGCCGTTGTCCGTGGCGGTGATGATGCTGATGGCACTGTCGTTTATCTTTGGCCCGTTGCGTAGCGTGCCGATGGGCGTGCGCGTGGTGACCGGGATCAGCTTCGGCTTTGTGTTCTACGTTCTCGATCAGATCTTCGGCCCGCTGACGCTGGTTTATGGTATTCCGCCTGTTATCGGCGCGCTGCTGCCGAGCGCCAGCTTCTTCCTGATCAGCCTCTGGCTGATGCTGAAACGCTCCTGACAGACCTCTCCTCGCTTCCGGAGAACCGGAAGCGAGGCTAATCTCCTGTTTCACCCCGCACTTTTTCTCACAACCTTCAACGCCCCGCCGCGAATTTGAGTATTATTGAGCGATAAAGTCGTGAAGGGATCCTCTATGAAGCAAATTCGAATGCTGGCCCAGTACTACGTCGATCTGATGATGAAGCTTGGGCTGGTGCGTTTCTCCATGCTGCTGGCACTGGCGCTGGTCGTTCTGGCCATTGTCGTGCAGATGGCCGTAACCATGGTTCTGCACGGTCAGGTCGAGAGTATCGACGTGATCCGCTCCATCTTCTTTGGCTTGCTGATTACACCCTGGCGTCTATTTCCTCTCCGTGGTGGTTGAACAACTGGAGGAGTCCCGTCAGCGCCTGTCAAAACTGGTCGATAAACTGGAAGAGATGCGCGATCGCGATCTGAAGCTCAACGTTCAGCTAAAGGATAATATCGCCCAACTGAACCAGGAGATTTCGGTTCGTGAGAAGGCGGAGGCTGAGCGCCAGGCGACGCTGGAGCAACTGAAAATCGAAATGAAAGAGCGCGAGGTGACGCAGATCCAGCTTGAGCAGCAATCCTCTTTCCTGCGCTCGTTCCTTGATGCATCACCGGATCTGGTTTTCTACCGTAATGAAGATAAAGAGTTTTCCGGCTGTAACCGGGCGATGGAATTGCTGACCGGGAAGAGCGAGAAGCAGCTGATTCACCTGAAGCCGCAGGACGTATACTCCGAAGAGGCGGCCGCCAAAGTGATGGAGACGGACGAAAAAGTGTTCCGTCATAACGTTTCGCTGACCTATGAACAGTGGCTGGATTACCCGGACGGCGCAAAGCCTGCTTTGAGATCCGTAAGGTGCCGTACTACGACCGCGTGGGGAAACGCCACGGTCTGATGGGGTTTGGCCGCGATATCACCGAGCGTAAGCGCTATCAGGATGCCCTTGAACGTGCCAGCCGCGATAAAACCACCTTCATCTCCACCATCAGCCATGAACTGCGTACGCCACTTAACGGAATTGTCGGCCTGAGCCGCATTCTGCTGGACACCGATCTCACCGCAGAACAGGAAAAATACCTTAAAACCATCCATGTCTCAGCGGTCACGCTGGGGAATATCTTCAACGATATTATCGATATGGATAAGATGGAACGCCGCAAAGTGCAGCTTGATAACCAGCCGGTTGATTTCACCGGTTTCCTTGCCGATCTGGAAAACCTGTCGGGTTTGCAGGCGCAGCAGAAGGGGCTGAGCTTTGTCATGGATCCCACGCTGCCGCTGCCGCACAAGGTGGTTACCGACGGCACGCGTCTGCGCCAGATCCTGTGGAACCTTATCAGCAATGCGGTCAAATTTACCCAGAAGGGGCAGGTCTCGGTACGTATTCGCTATGACCAGGGCGACATGCTGCACTTTGAGGTGGAAGACTCCGGCATTGGTATTCCGCAGGAAGAGCAGGACAAAATCTTTGCGATGTACTATCAGGTGAAGGACAGCAACGGCGGCAAGCCGCTACCGGCACGGGAATTGGTCTGGCAGTGTCTAAACGCCTTGCGAAGAGCATGGGCGGTGATATTACCGTCGCCAGCCATCCGGGCAAAGGCTCAACCTTCACGCTGACGGTGCACGCGCCGGCGGTGGCGGAAGAGGTGGAAGATACCTTCGAAAACGACGATATGCCGCTGCCCGCGCTGCATGTCCTGCTGGTGGAAGATATTGAGCTTAACGTAATTGTCGCACGCTCTGTCCTGGAAAAACTGGGCAACAGCGTGGATGTGGCGATGACCGGTAAAGCCGCGCTGGAGATGTTTAAGCCGGGTGAATATGATCTCGTTCTGCTGGATATTCAGTTGCCGGACATGACCGGGCTGGATATTTCCCGTGAACTGACGAGCCAGTACGCTGCCGACGAACTGCCGCCGCTGGTGGCGTTGACGGCGAACGTGCTGAAAGATAAAAAAGAGTACCTCGATGCCGGTATGGATGATGTACTTAGCAAGCCGCTGGCGGTGCCTGCCCTGACCGCCATGATCAAGAAGTTCTGGGATACCCATGATGAAGAGGAGAACACCATGACGTCTGTGGATAGCGCGAAAGCCCAAACGATACTCGATACCGCGATGCTGGAGCAGTACATCGATCTGGTTGGTCCAAAACTGATTACCGACGGTCTGGCGGTATTTGAAAAAATGATGCCGGGCTATCTGAGCGTGCTGGAGTCAAATCTGACAGCGCGGGATCAGAAAGGCATTGTGGAAGAAGGACATAAAATCAAAGGTGCGGCCGGCTCGGTCGGCTTACGTCACCTGCAGCAACTGGGACAACAGATTCAGTCACCTGATTTACCTGCCTGGGAAGATAACGTAGGTGATTGGGTTGAAGAGATGAAACAAGAGTGGCAGAACGATGTGGCGGTGCTTAAAGCTGGGTGGACGCCAGAAAAAAATGACCCCGGCTTAACCGGGGTGCGCGAATACTGCGCCAACACCAGGGAAATTGTGGCTGCGCCTGTTTTTTGTGTTGTTTTCGTATGGACGCCGCCTGAAAATTTAGGCCGCACGCAAATAAGATAGCAAATCTTAAATGGTTTGTTACAGGAATCAGTGAAATGTGTGAAGCATAGCGTTTTAATCAAAATTAATTATGTGCTTCAGCGAGTTGCAGAGAAGGATCGTCATGATGAAAAAGATTGGTGTCGTACTGAGCGGATGTGGCGTTTACGATGGTTCTGAGATACACGAAGCCGTCATCACATTGCTGGCCCTGGCAAGAGAGGGGCTGAAGTCATTTGCTTCGCGCCAGACAAAAATCAGGCTGATGTCATTAATCATCTGACCGGGGAGCCGATGGCGGAAACCCGTAACGTCCTGATTGAAGCCGCGCGTATTGCGCGTGGCGAAATTCATCCTCTGATTCAGGCGGACGCCGCAGAGCTTGATGCGTTAATTGTGCCGGGCGGGTTTGGAGCGGCTAAAAACCTCAGCACGTTTGCCACGCAAGGCGCCGGGTGTCAGGTTGATCCGCATTTAAAAGCGTTATCACAGGCCATGCATGCGGCGGGTAAACCGCAGGGCTTTATCTGCATCGCTCCGGCCATGCTTCCGACAATTTTTGATTTCCCGCTGCGCCTGACCATCGGGACCGATATTGATACAGCGGAAATCATCGAGGAGATGGGAGGCGAGCACATCCCTTGTCCGGTGGATGACATTGTGGTGGATGAAGACAATAAAATCGTCACCACACCCGCGTATATGCTGGCGCAGACTATCGCGGAAGCCGCTTCAGGCATTGAAAAGCTGGTGGCCAGAGTGCTGGTGCTGACTGAATGAGGCGTCAATTCGCCGCAGGCGCCTGGGTAAAACGTATTCTTTGGCGTGCCGTGCTGGTGCTGGCGGTGTTCTGGGGCGGCGGACTGGCATTATTCAGCATTCTGCCGGTTCCGTTTTCTGCCGTGATGGTTGAGCGTCAGCTGAGCGCGTGGTTCACCGGTGACTTCAGCTATGTTGCCCACTCTGACTGGGTGAGCACAGATGAATCTCCCCGTGGATGGGGCTGGCGGTGATAGCGGCGGAGGATCAGAAATTCCCGGAGCACTGGGGGTTTGACGTGGCGGCAATCGAGAAAGCGCTCGCCCATAATGAACGCCATGAAAACCGCGTGCGCGGCGCATCGACGCTGTCACAACAGACGGCCAAAAACCTGTTTTGTGGGATGGCCGCAGCTGGGTGCGAAAAGGGCTGGAAGCCGGATTGACCCTGGGGATGGAAACGGTCTGGAGCAAGAAACGTATTCTGACGGTCTATCTGAACATTGCCGAGTTTGGTGATGGCGTGTTTGGTGTCGAAGCCGCCTCGCAGCGATATTTCAATAAACCTGCCAGCCGGCTGAGCCTCTCTGAAGCTGCGCTGTTGGCCGCGGTCTTGCCTAACCCAATTCGCTTTAAGGCTGATGCCCCCTCAGGCTATGTGCGAAACCGACAGGCGTGGATCATGCGCCAGATGCGGCAGCTGGGAGGGGAAGGGTTTATGGCGAGAAATAAATTGATGTAAGGCGGGTAAGCGTAGCGCTACCCGCCATGAAAGAGGCGTTAGTCTTCGTCAAACCCGGCGTTAAACAGCGCAATCACCGCCGCCAGCGCTTCCTCTTCCTGTGGACCGGTAGCTTCTACTTCAATCTGGCGGCCTTTGGCGGAGTCCAGCATCAGCAGCGCAATCACGCTGTTCGCTTCCGCTCGGTACCTTCATCGTTACGCAGCAGAACTTCTGCATCGAAACCCTGCATCAGCTCAAACAGTTTCATCGCCGGACGTGCATGCATGCCCAGCTTATTGGTGATCTCAACGGTTTGTTTTACGGTCATGTTTTACGTTTTTCCAGCGTGCGATGACGGGACTGAACGTTCTTTCCGCGTGAGCGGAAATAGTCGGCCAGCTGTTCGGCGATATAGACCGAACGATGTTTACCGCCGGTACAGCCAATCGCCACGGTCAGGTAGCTACGATTGTTTGTCTCCAGCATAGGTAACCATAGCTCAAGGTAGCTTCGCGTCTGGTAGATAAAATTGTGAACTTCTGTGTGTCTGTCGAGGAAGGCCGCGACGGGCTTATCGAGACCGGTCATTGGACGCAGCTTCGGATCCCAGTGCGGGTTCGGCAGGAAGCGCACGTCGAAAACATAATCCGCATCGATAGGAATACCGTGCTTAAAGCCGAATGACTCGAACACCATCGTCAGTTCACGCTCGCGTTTGCCCAGTAAACGGGTACGCAGCATTTCCGCCAGCTCATGCACGGACATTTCGGATGTATCGACAATCAGGTCAGCACGGGAACGCAGCGGTTCCAGCAGATCGCTCTCTTCGTCGATAGCACTTTCCAGCGAGAGGTTCTTGCTGGAAAGCGGGTGCAAACGACGGGTATCGCTGTAGCGACGGATCAGAGTATTGCGGTCTGCATCGAGGAACAGCAGCTGAGGCGAGAATGAATCAGGCAGGTTGCTCATTGCCTGTTCAAAGATTTCTGGCGATTCAGGCATGTTACGAACGTCGATACTGACGGCGGCAGAGATTTGCCTCTCCGCAAGCGTGCGTGCCAGTCGGGCAACAGCACGACCGGCAGGTTATCTACGCAGTAAAACCCCATGTCTTCCAGCGCGCGCAGGGCCACGGATTTCCCGGACCTGAACGCCACTGACAATCATCAGCACCATGTTCCGTTTCTCCTCAGGACAACAGATGTGAAGGCCATCTCCTGGTTATGCATCATCTGATTGCCTTCTGCTTCAGTGATAATTTGATATAGCTCTTCATCACTTTGGGCTGCGCGCAGTCGACGGCAAATGGTTTTATCGGCCAGGCGTTTTGCGACCAGCGAAAGCGTATGCAAATGGGTTTTCGTCTGGTCAGCAGGCACCAGCAGCGCGAAGAGGAGATCGACGGGCTGATTATCGATGGCATCGAAGGCGATAGGCGTCTCCAGCTGCACAAACACACCGACGGCACGCAGGGTGTCCTCTTCCAGTTTGCCGTGCGGGATCGCGATGCCGTTGCCGATGCCGGTACTGCCCATTTTTCACGGGTCAGGATCGCTTCGAACACGACCTGCGGCGGCAGGCCCAGCTGTTTTGCGGCCAGTTCACTGATGATCTCCAGCGCACGTTTTTTGCTCTGGCAGTGAACAGCACTGCGCGTACATTCCTGGTTAAGGACATTGCTCAGTTGAAGAGCGGAATCGTTGTTCATCATAATTTCACCTAAGCGCTAACTGTACAAACGGCCTGTTGTGTTTCACAACAGGCCTTCCTGCACCCGTTAACTGCCCGGACAATTAGTGTTGTTTCAGTTTGTCTTTATGTTTATTGAGCTGTCGTGCAAGCTTATCAATCAAGCCGTCGATAGCAGCGTACATGTCTTGCCCTTCCGCACTGGCATGGAGCTCACCCCCGTTGACATGCAGGGTCGCATCCGAGATATGAGTCACTTTCTCCACTTTCAATACAACATAGACCTGGTTGATCCTTTCGAAATACTGCTCGAGTTTCGCGAATTTAGCATTCACAAAGTCACGTAAAGCCTCAGTAATCTCGACGTTATGTCCTGTGATATTGAGCTGCATAGTGTCTTCCTTATCGGTTGTGTCAGACCAGCTGTTTACGCTGGTTAGACGGCGGAATGGATAAAGACTCTCGATACTTCGCAACAGTTCGGCGTGCCACCATAATACCCTGGTCGGACAGTATGGTGGTTAACTTACTGTCGCTCAGTGGCTTCGCGGGGTTCTCCGCGGCGATCAACTTCTTCACCAGGGCGCGAATGGCCGTTGACGACGCTTCACCGCCGCCCTCGGTATTCACATGGCTGGAGAAGAAATACTTAAGCTCAAAAATACCGCGTGGACTGTGCAGATACTTCTGCGTGGTCACGCGGGAAATGGTTGATTCATGCATCTCGACGGCCTGGGCGATATCCGCCAGCACCATCGGTTTCATATACTCTTCGCCCTGCTCAAAGAACGCCTGCTGCTGTTCGACAATACAGCGGCTTACGCGGAGCAGCGTATCATTTCGGCTCTCCAGACTTTTGATCAACCATCGCGCTTCCTGCAAATTGCTACGAATGTATTGATTATCGGAGTCGTTACGCACGCTGGTGCACATGGAGGCATACTGCTGGTTGATTTGCAGGCGAGGGATGCTGTCTGAGTTCAGTTCAACGACCCAGCGGTCATTGTGTTTTCTGACCAGCACATCCGGGATGACGTACTCGGGTTCGCTGGTCTGAATGGACTGACCAGGGCGCGGATCGAGGGACTGAATCAGATTGACCGCCTCTTTCAGCACCTCTTCTTTCAGGCGCGTGACGCGCATCAGGCTGCGGAAATCGTGATTGGCCAGAAGATCCAGATGGTCGCTGATGATCAAGCGGGCTTCATCAACCATGGCGTCTCTTTGCTGAACTGAGAAAGTTGGATAAGCAGGCAGTCGCGCAGATCTTTTGCGGCCACCCCAACCGGATCGAAACGCTGAATGCGCTTCAGAACGGCTTCTATCTCCTCGAGTTCAATCTCTTCGTCACCCATGCTTTCCAGAATTTCGTCCAGCGTGACGGTCAGATAACCGGTGTCATCCACGGCATCGACAATGGATGTCGCGATCGCGCGGTCGGTATCGGAGAAGGGGGTAAGTTCCACCTGCCACATCAGGTAATCCTGCAGTGACTGGGTAGTTTCACCCTGATAAACCGGTAGCTCATCGTCCTGGTAGTCTGCACGCGTACCGGAAGGGGTTCCGGCGGTGTAGATTTCATCCCAGCTGGCATCCAGCGGAAGCTCGTCCGGCATCTCTTTTTGTTCGAGCGCATCGGCGGTGTCGAGTGCTTCAGTATCCTGCGACTGCTGGGTATCTACCTCTTCATGAAGATCGGCTTGCTCCAGCAACGGATTGCTATCCAGCGCTTGCTGGAGCTCCTGCTGGAGTTCTAAGGTGGACAGTTGCAACAGGCGAATCGCCTGCTGTAGCTGCGGCGTCATCGCCAGTTGTTGGCTGAGCCGTAATTGCAAACCTTGCTTCATGTTCAGAGCATTTTTCTCCGGTTCGGCGTTACATTACCTCTACCCTATCAGAGTCTGAAGTCTTCCCCAAGGTAGACACGCTTAACATGATCATCTTCGAGGATCTGCTGCGGCGTACCGTGGGCGATCAGATTGCCCTGGCTCACGATGTATGCGCGTTCGCACACGGCCAGCGTTTCACGGACGTTATGGTCAGTGATCAGTACGCCAAGCCCGCTGTCGCGCAGATGCTCAATGATACGTTTAATGTCGATAACGGAGATCGGGTCAACGCCTGCAAACGGTTCATCCAGAAGGATAAATTTCGGGTTTGCAGCCAGCGCACGTGCAATCTCAACGCGACGGCGTTCACCACCGGACAGCGCCTGACCGAGGCTGTCGCGCAGATGTTCGATATGGAACTCTTCCATCAGCTCGTTAGCCCGGTCCTGACGCTGTTCGCTGGTCAGATCGTCACGAATTTGCAGGACGGCCATCAGGTTATCAAAGACGCTCAGGCGGCGGAAAATGGAGGCTTCCTGCGGCAGATAGCCGATACCGCGACGCGCACGCGCATGCAGCGGCAGAAGACTGATATCTTCATCATCAATGACGATGTTGCCCGCATCGCGCGACACAATGCCAACGACCATGTAGAAGGTTGTGGTCTTGCCCGCACCGTTAGGGCCAAGCAGGCCTACAATTTCGCCGGAGTTGACGGTCAGACTGACATCTTCTACGACACGGCGGCCCTTATAGGCCTTCGCGAGATTTTTTGCAGTTAATGTTGCCATAACGAATTAGTTACTCTTCTTCTGTGCCGGGGCCTGACCCTTACCTTTGTCCTGCAGCTGCGACGGACCAGCACGGTGGTTACGCGTTTGCCTTTCTCGCTGGAGCCTGCATTTTTTGCTCTTTCACCAGATAGGTGATCTGTCGCCGGTGATGTTGCTGTCCAGCTGTTCCAGATAAGCGTTACCGGTCAGGATGACCAGTCCTTCGCCAGCTCATAGTGCATATGTGTGGCGCGGCCTTTCACGGGTTTGCCGTTATCCTGCATCTGGTAGAAGGTTGCCGGGTTGCCATAGCCATCAATGATCTCTTTGCCTTGCTCGCCACCGGGACGGGTAACGACCACTTTGTCGGCGTTGATTTTGATGGTGCCCTGGGTCATGACGACGTTACCGGTAAAGGTAACGACATTGCCTTGCATATCAAGCGACTGCGTGTCGGACTCGATATGGATAGGCTGGTCAGTATCGCCCGTTACAGCAAGCGCGGGAAGACTGGTCGCCAGCATCGCACTGGCGATAATTACTTTAAGGCTGAGTTTGTTTGTTTTGAATTTCATAGGAGGTTCTAACCTTTTCAATCAGCTCGGCGTTTTTGCTGCGTAAGTTCCCGCGCATTCTTAAACCGCTGGAATTAAATGTTGTGCCATACAGTGTGACCAGATCCTGCGACGTCACGTCCTGGGTCACGAGGTTGATCTGCGCATTATCCGTCGTGATTTTGCGCAGTTGTGAGTCAGCGGTCAGGGCGTTGACTTCAACGTGGCCATACAGATAAAGCATACGGTCATTCGTCAGTTTTGCCCGGTCAGATTTAATCGACCACGTCGGCACTTTGTCTTTATCAAACGTGGTCATGACAGGCTGGGTAAACCACGAAATACCGTCATCTGAAAAATATTCAACATGCTGGGCAATCAGGCGATAGTTCAGCGCACCTTCCGGGCTGTAGACCACGGTGTCACTGTGATCGCTTTTATAGGTTGGCTCGCTCGTATTGACCACTTCCGTCTGCGTATCGTCGCGATCGGCAAGGTTCACGCCAATCAATACCAGTGCGACAAGCGAAAGCAGAATGATAACCCAACGTCTGGTTTTACTCATATCGATTGCCCTTTGGCCTCATCAACTTGCCCTGCGCCAGCAAAAGCAGATCGCAGACTTCACGTACGGCACCACGGCCACCGTTAATATGGGTGACATAGTCAGCACGCGGGATCAGCAGCGGATGCGCATCGGCCACGGCGATACTCAGACCGACTTCAGCCATCACCGGCCAGTCAATCAGATCGTCCCCGACATAGGCCACGTTTTCCGGCGCGACGGCCAGTTTACCCAGTAAATCGTTGAACGCCGCCATCTTATCGGACTGACCCTGATACAGATGGGTAATGCCTAACGTTTCACAACGGTCTTCTACCAGTTTAGCTTTCCGACCGGTGATGATGGCAACGTCGATGCCTGATGTGAGCGCACAACGAATACCGTAGCCATCGCGAACGTTAAACGCTTTCAGCTCTTCACCATTATTGCCCATGTAAATCAGGCCATCAGAGAGTACCCCATCCACATCCAGGATGAGCAGGCGAATGTTTTCCGCCTTTGCCATCATATGGGTACTGACCGGACCATAACAGGTTGCAAGGGATGCACCCGCATTACTCATTGTCTTATCCTTCATTACACTACGCCTGCGCGCAGCAGATCATGCATATGTACCACACCCAGCAACTGGTCGCCATCGGCAACCATCACTGAGGTGATATGACGGGACTGCATCAGGTTCAGCACATCCACCGCCAGCGTGCCCGGACGAACACGGATACCGCCGGACGTCATCACATCAGCGATGCCCAGCGTGCGAACATCAACACCCATGTCGAACACGCGGCGCAGGTCGCCATCGGTGAAGATCCCCTGGATCTTCATCAGGTCGTCGCACACAACCGTCATACCCAGATTCTTGCGAGTGATCTCCAGTAGCGCATCGCGCAGGGAGGCCTCTTTACTGACGTGAGGGATCTCATCGCCAGTGTGCATAATATCGTTAACCCGAAGCAGAAGCTTACGCCCGAGCGCGCCACCTGGGTGGGAAAGCGCGAAATCTTCCGGGGTAAAACCGCGGGCTTCCAGCAACGCAACGGCAAGCGCATCGCCCATGACCAGCGCAGCGGTCGTGCTGGACGTGGAGCAAGACCCAGCGGGCAGGCTTCTTTAGGCACTTTCACGCACAGGTGAATATCCGCCGCGCGCGCCATGCTACTTTCCGGGCGGCTGGTCATGCAAATAAGCGGAACCCGCAGCCGCTTCAGCACGGGGATCAGCGCCAGGATCTCATTAGACTCACCGGAGTTAGATAGCGCGATGACGATATCCTGCGGCGTTACCATGCCCAGATCGCCGTGCGCGGCTTCCCCCGGGTGTACAAAGAAGGAAGAGGTTCCTGTGCTGGCAAACGTTGCCGCCATTTTGCGCCCAATGTGACCGGACTTGCCCATGCCCATCACCACGACTTACCGGCACAGTAGAACATCTTCTCACATGCCAGACTAAAATCCTGATTAATGTACTGATCTAACTGCGCCAGACCTTCACGTTCAATCTCCAGAACCTCTTTGCCTGCTTTCTGAAAGTCAAAACCCGGCTGCAATTCTATTTGCGACATAATGCGTTTCCGTTTACCCAGAGAGAAGAGGCGAAAGCCAGTACAGCATCGCCATCCATACGATAAATCCACCCGTCAGCAGCGCCCCTGCGCCTTTGCCGATCTGTCGTTGCCGCCGCCAGCAGAGCAGGGCAAAAATGACGCTGACCAGCAACATCACCCCGTAATCGCGTGAGAATGCCAGGGGGTTAAAAGGCCCGGGCGTTATCAGGCCGGCAGGCCCATCACGATGGCGATATTAAAAATGTTTGAACCGATAATATTGCTATGGCAATGTCATCTTCACCTTTACGTGCCCCTGCGATAGCGGTGGCCAGTTCTGGCAGACTGGTGCCAATGGCAATGACCGTCAGGCCAATGGTGAGCTCACTCATGGCGAAATAGTTCGCCAGCACCGTGGCGTTATCGACGACCATGCGCGTGGCCATCGGCATGATGATCAGCGCGACGCCGAGCACAGCAGCGCCACAGGCAGCGTGCCTTCACGCGGGAGTTCGGCGACCTGCTCTCGCGTCAGGCTGTCCTGGCCCTGTTTTTCTGCCAGACGGGCGATTTTAACACTATACAGCAGCCAGATAACGGCCAGCGCCAGCAAGAAAATGCCGTCACCGTAGCTCAGTACGCCATCATAAAATACGCACCCTGCCAGCAGGCTTACGATTAACATTAGCGGCAATTCACGGCGCAGAACATCAGAATGCACGCGAAATGGATGGAGCAGGGCCGCCAGGCCAAGAATCAATAAGATATTGACGATGTTGGAACCAATCGCGGTGCCGACGGCAAGGTCTAACTGACCGTGCAGTGATGCCGTGACAGAGACGATGATTTCAGGAAGCGAGGTGCCGACGCTGACCACGGTCATCCCGATGACGACAGGCGGTACGCCAGTCAGGCGGCACAGTATAGATGCAGCAAACACCAAACGGTCAGCACTGTAGACCACCAAAAGTAAACCAATTATTAACAGTGCTGTTGCTAAAAGCATCAAAAGTCCTTTCTTCAGGTATACTCGTCGGTCCATCGCGCAGGAATGGAATGGCAGGACTGCATACAGTCTGAGGCGTAACGAATTCCTAATTTTGACTTTATGCGCCGGAAAAGTAAAACAAATGCCAGCTTTCGCTAACCTCAACGGCTAATATTCTGTAAAAATGCTGAGTTTAGGGCTGATTCAGTCTGCATGCTTAACGTGAGCAGGGTAAGAAAGGAACCATAAATGAGCCAAACTATGGCGAATTTAGTTGATGTCCGGGGTGTGAGTTTTTCTCGCGCCAACAGATTGATATTCGATGATATTTCGTTGACCGTACCGCGTGGCAAGATCACTGCCATCATGGGGCCGTCCGGGATCGGTAAAACGACCCTGCTGCGCCTTATTGGTGGCCAGATCCCACCCGATAGCGGTGAAATCCTCTTTGACGGCGAAAACATCCCCGAGATGTCACGATCGCGCCTGTATACTGTTCGTAAACGCATGAGTATGCTTTTCCAGTCGGGAGCGTTGTTCACGGACATGAATGTCTTTGATAACGTGGCCTATCGCTGCGCGAACACACCAGTCTGCCGCCAGAGCTGCTGAAAAGTACGGTGATGATGAAGCTTGAGGCCGTGGGGCTGCGAGGGGCTGCAAAACTGATGCCCTCAGAGTTGTCCGGCGGTATGGCACGCCGCGCCGCGCTGGCACGCGCCATCGCCTTAGAACCCGATTTAATCATGTTCGACGAACCGTTCGTCGGGCAGGACCCTATCACGATGGGCGTGCTGGTGAAGCTCATCTCTGAACTGAACAGCGCGCTCGGCGTAACCTGCATTGTGGTTTCTCACGATGTACCGGAAGTGTTGAGCATCGCCGACTATGCCTACATTGTGGCAGACAAAAGGATCGTCGCGCATGGCAGCGCTCAGGCGTTGCAGGAAAACTGCGATCCGCGTGTACGGCAGTTCCTCGACGGCATTGCGGATGGGCCTGTGCCGTTCCGCTACCCGGCGGGCGACTATCGTGACGATTTACTGGGAATAGGGAGTTAAGCCACTGATGCTGTTAAATGCATTGGCCGCTCTTGGACACCGTGGCATAAAAACCATCAGGACGTTCGGGCGCGCCGGATTGATGTTGTTCAACGCGCTGGTCGGCAAGCCGGAATTTCGTAAGCATGCACCGCTACTGGTGCGGCAGCTCTATAATGTCGGCGTGCTGTCGATGCTTATCATCATTGTCTCCGGTCTGGTTTATCGGCATGGTGCTGGGGCTGCAGGGCTACCTCGTTCTGACGACCTACAGCGCCGAAACCAGCTCGGCATGCTGGTGGCGCTGTCGCTGCTGCGTGAACTGGGGCCGGTGGTGGCGGCGCTGTTGTTCGCCGGGCGTGCAGGGTCGGCATTGACGCTGAATTGGCTGATGCGTGCGACCGAGCAGCTTCCAGCATGGAGATGATGGCGGTCGACCCGCTGCGTCGCGTGATCTCGCCACGCTTCTGGGCGGGGGTGATTTCCTTACCGCTCCTGACGATCCTCTTTGTCGCCGTGGGTATCTGGGGCGGTTCGCTGGTTGGCGTTCACTGGAAGGGCATCGATGCGGGCTTCTTCTGGTCGGCCATGCAGGACGCCATCGATCTGCGAATGGATCTGGTTAACTGTCTGATTAAAAGCGTGGTATTTGCCATTACGGTCACCTGGATCGCCTTGTTTAATGGCTATGATGCGATCCCGACTTCGGCGGGCATCAGCCGTGCAACTACACGTACTGTCGTACATTCGTCGCTGGCCGTACTGGGTCTGGATTTTGTGCTCACCGCACTGATGTTTGGGAATTGAGTTCATGCAAACGAGAAAAAATGAAATTTGGGTCGGCGTGTTCCTGTTACTGGCGTTGCTGGCCGCGCTGTTTATCTGCCTGAGAGCGGCGGATATCACGTCTGTGCGCACCGAGCCGACTTATCGCATTTATGCGACGTTTGATAACATCGGCGGGTTGAAGGCGCGCTCGCCAGTACGTATAGGCGGGGTGGTCATCGGGCGCGTCTCTGACATTACGCTTGATGAGAAAACCTATCTGCCGCGCGTGTCGATGGATATTGAAGAGCGTTATAACCATATCCCGGACCACCAGCTCGCTTTCTATCCGCACGTCCGGCCTCCTGGGTGACAATATCTGGCGCTTAACGTCGGTTTTGAAGACCCGGAGCTGGGAACGACTATCCTTAAAGACGGTAGCGTAATCCAGGATACGAAGTCCGCGATGGTACTGGAGGATATGATTGGTCAGTTCCTTTATAACAGTAAAGGAGATGATAAGAAGTCCGACGCTGCCCCTGCGCAGAGCGAAGATCCTGCCAGTGTCGCACCGACACCAGGCACGACGAATTAATTTCAGGAGAAGTCATTCATGTTTAAACGACTGTTAATGGTTGCCATGCTGGTCATTGCCCCTCTCACCGCGGCGCATGCTGCGGATCAGAGTAACCCGTACAAACTGATGGATGAGGCTGCGAAGAAGACCTTCGACCGGCTTAAAAACGAACAGCCGAAAATTCGTTCCAATCCTGATTATCTGCGCGACGTGGTTGATCAAGAGCTGCTGCCGTACGTGCAGATCAAATATGCGGGTGCGCTGGTTCTGGGTCGTTATTACAAAGACGCGACCCCGGCGCAGCGCGACGCCTATTTTGCCGCGTTCCGTGAATACCTGAAACAGGCTTACGGTCAGGCACTGGCGATGTATCACGGTCAGACCTATCAGATTGCACCAGAGCAGCCGCTGGGCGACGCGACTATCATCCTATCCGCGTAACGATTATCGATCCTAACGGCCGTCCGCCAGTACGCCTGGACTTCCAGTGGCGTAAAAACAGCCAGACCGGTCACTGGCAGGCCTATGACATGATTGCGGAAGGGGTGAGCATGATCACCACTAAACAGAACGAGTGGAGTGACCTGCTGCGCACCAAAGGCATTGATGGCCTGACCGCACAGCTGCAGTCTATCTCGCGTCAGAAAATCTCTCTGGACGAGAAGAAGTAATGTCGGATCAACTGAGCTGGTCGCGTGAGGGTGAGACGTTGAAGCTGACGGGTGAACTCGACCAGGATCTGCTGAACCCGCTCTGGGACAAACGTTTTGAAGCGATGCAGGGCGTGACGGTTATCGATCTGAGCGGCATTTCACGGGTGGACACGGCAGGCGTCGCGCTGCTGGCCCATCTTGTTGCCGTGGGGAAAAAGCAGGGGACAAGCGTTACGCTGCACGCGGCGAGCGATAATGTGGTCACCCTGGCCCAGCTCTATAATCTCCCTCAGGACGTACTGCCTCGTTAATATTTTCAGTGCGTTACTTCTGAAAGCCCTGACAGATTCATCGTCGGGGCTTTTTGCTTGTTTAAGACGACGCCACTTTGCTCTAAGATGTTGGGCTTGTTTTCACTATCAGATGATTAAGAACCCATGGAAAATCATGAAATCCAGACAGTGCTGATGAATGCACTCTCCCTTCAGGAAGCCCACGTCACTGGCGATGGCAGTCACTTCCAGGTTATTGCTGTGGGTGAGATGTTCGACGGTATGAGCCGTGTGAAGAAACAGCAGGCTGTATACGCGCCGCTGATGGAATACATTGCGGATAACCGCATCCACGCCCTGTCGATTAAAGCGTTCACCCTCAAGAGTGGGCACGCGATCGCAAACTAAACGGTTTTTGAGTTGTGGGCGACACGCCCGCAGCACGGTTGAATTTATAAGAGAGCACACAATGGATAAATTTCGTGTACAGGGGCCAACGCGTCTCCAGGGCGAAGTCACAATTTCTGGCGCAAAAAATGCCGCGCTGCCCATCCTCTTTGCTGCGCTGCTCGCGGAAGAGCCGGTAGAAATTCAGAACGTACCGAAGCTGAAAGATATCGACACCACCATGAAGTTGCTCAGCCAGCTGGGCACCAAAGTTGAGCGTAACGGTTCCGTCTGGATCGACGCCAGCAACGTAAACAACTTCTCTGCACCTTACGATCTAGTAAAAACCATGCGCGCATCCATCTGGGCGCTTGGCCCGCTGGTGGCACGTTTTGGTCAGGGTCAGGTTTCCCTGCCGGGTGGCTGCGCAATCGGTGCACGTCCGGTTGACCTGCACATCTTTGGCCTGGAGAAACTGGGCGCCGAGATCAAACTCGAAGAAGGTTATGTTAAAGCGTCTGTGAATGGCCGCCTGAAAGGCGCGCACATTGTCATGGACAAAGTGAGCGTTGGTGCCACCGTCACCATCATGTCTGCGGCAACGCTGGCAGAAGGTACTACCATCATCGAAAACGCCGCGCGTGAACCGGAGATTGTGGATACCGCGAACTTCCTCGTAGCGCTGGGTGCGAAGATTACTGGCCAGGGCACCGACCGTATCACCATCGAAGGCGTTGAGCGTCTGGGCGGCGGTGTGTATCGCGTCCTGCCAGACCGTATCGAAACCGGGACGTTCCTGGTTGCTGCCGCGATTTCAGGCGGGAAAATTACCTGCCGCAACGCGCAGCCAGATACCCTGGATGCGGTGCTAGCGAAACTGCGTGACGCAGGCGCTGATATCGAAATCGGTGAAGACTGGATCAGCCTGGACATGCACGGTAACCGTCCAAAAGCGGTAAACGTGCGTACAGCTCCGCATCCTGCTTTCCCGACTGATATGCAGGCGCAGTTCACCCTGTTAAACCTGGTGGCGGAAGGGACGGGGTTCATTACCGAGACCATCTTTGAAAACCGCTTTATGCATGTACCGGAACTGATCCGTATGGGCGCACATGCTGAGATCGAGAGTAATACCGTGATTTGCCACGGCGTTGAGAAACTGTCTGGTGCTCAGGTGATGGCAACCGATCTGCGTGCATCTGCAAGCCTGGTGCTGGCGGGTTGTATTGCGGAAGGGACGACGGTCGTTGATCGTATTTATCACATCGATCGTGGCTATGAACGTATCGAAGATAAACTGCGCGCGCTGGGTGCGAATATCGAGCGTGTGAAGGGCGAGTAATCGTTCCGGCAGCCCCCTGCCAGAAATGACCGGGGGGTTGCTGTTCCTGTCAAAAAACCGCTATTCCTGCGGGTCTTTCTTCACTTTCCTCTGGCGGATCATGCGCGATCTGTCGATAAATTCATGGGTAATGGGATCGTGGTAACGCGAAGGCCAGATCACCCACGGATGCGTATCCAGCGCCGTCGCAATGATCAATTCTCCCTTCGGCCAGGGGCGCGTCAGGCATTTGCCAGGGTTGAAGAACTCAGGCCATGGCGGCGAGATTCCGCAGCCAGTGATGTGCCTTTTTTGCGCAGTGCCGCAATGATATCTGCTGTGTGCCAGTCGATAAATTTCGTGTCCATAACGCTGTCCTTAAGTTCGGATTCACTTACGCCATTTCGTCTGAAACGACTGGCCTTACTATACCCATTTCAATTTCTTGTTCTAAAAAGTTCGCGTTACTGGTAGGGATATTCAGAATAAGGCATGGCTTTATTCATGCGGTCTGTAAACCGGTGCGTTTACGTGAAAGAGGAATATACAGGTGTGTACTGGAATCTCCCCGCGAGGTCCGCGGGGAGGGGAGAGCAGGATTAACGGTCGCGCTGAACGGCGATATGGGCAAGACCAATGAGCGCATCGCGCCATGGGCTGTCCGGGATGACCTGAAGTGCGGCGATGGCTTTATCCGCCTCTTCTTCGGCACGCTGACGTGTCCAGTCCAGCGATCCGCAAATGGCCATTGTTTCCAGCACGGGTTCCAGAAGATGACGACCATTTCCCTGCTCGATCGCTTCACGAATCATTTTCGCCTGGTCGGCTGACCCGTTGCGCATCGCATGGAGTAGCGGCAGCGTCGGTTTGCCTTCGTTCAGGTCATCACCCACGTTTTTGCCGAGCGTTTCGCCGTCTGCACTGTAATCCAGCAAATCATCAATCAGCTGGAATGCGGTACCCAGATAACGGCCATAGTCCTGCAGCCCTTTTTCCTGGGCTTCGCTACAGCCAGCCAGAATGCCGGAACACTGTGCAGCCGCTTCAAACAGGCGCGCAGTTTTGCTGTAAATCACGCGCATGTAGTTTTCTTCGGTGATGTCAGGGTCGTTGACGTTCATCAGCTGAAGCACTTCGCCCTCAGCAATCACGTTAACGGCTTCAGACATGACCTCCAGCACTTTCAGCGAACCCAGGCTGGTCATCATCTGGAAGGCACGGGTATAGATAAAATCCCCCACCAGGACGCTGGCAGCATTGCCAAAGGCGGCGTTGGCGGTGGCTTTACCCCCGGCGCATGTCTGATTCATCCACAACATCATCATGAAGAAGCGTCGCAGTGTGAATAAATTCGATCAGTGCCGCGATCGTGACGTGAGCATTTCCCTGATAGCCGACGGCTCGGGCAGCCAGGATGGCAATCATCGGGCGAATGCGTTTACCGCCGCCGCTGACGATGTAATAGCCCAACTGATTGATCAGCTGAACGTCAGAATTGAGTTGCTCCAGGATTGCTGCATTCACACCCGCCATATCTTGCGCGGTTAACTCGTTGATTTTTTCTAAATTCATCGCAAAAGCCGGGCTTTTTATCCTGTTTATCCCATCTTCAATGGGGTAACGAAGGGTTAGGTTTATCAATAGTAGTGCTGATTGTACTGAAAAAACGGCTCAGATAAACGTTACCTTACGCGTTGTGTTTTTTTTCTTCATGTATTGATGGTAGCACTTGTCAAAGGCTCGCGTTTTGCGTAATATTCGCGCCCTATTGTGAATATTTATAGCGCACTCTGATTCATACGAGGATGTGCGCGGAAGCGGAGTTTATATGTACGCGGTTTTCCAAAGTGGTGGTAAACAACACCGAGTAAGCGAAGGTCAGACCGTTCGCCTGGAAAAGCTGGACATCGCAACTGGCGAATCTGTTGAGTTCGCAGAAGTCTGATGATCGCAAACGGTGAAGAAGTCAAAATCGGCGTTCCTTTCGTTGATGGCGGCGTTATCAAAGCTGAAGTTGTTGCTCACGGTCGTGGCGAGAAAGTTAAAATCGTTAAGTTTCGTCGTCGTAAACACTACCGTAAGCAGCAGGGCCACCGTCAGTGGTTCACTGATGTGAAAATTACTGGCATCAGCGCCTAAGACCTGAGGAGAGATTTAAATGGCACATAAAAAGGCTGGCGGCTCCACACGTAACGGTCGCGATTCAGAAGCTAAACGCCTGGGCGTTAAGCGTTTCGGTGGCGAATCCGTTCTGGCGGGTAGCATCATTGTTCGTCAACGTGGCACCAAATTCCACGCTGGCAACAACGTAGGTTGCGGTCGTGACCACACTCTGTTTGCTAAAGCAGACGGTAAAGTGAAATTTGAAGTTAAAGGCCCGAACAACCGTAAATACATCAGCATCGTTGCTGAGTAAGGTTTTCTCGGTCCGGTAACGGATTAAAGCCCCGCAACCTGTTGCGGGGCTTTTTACATTGGAAACCCGGTAATTTTTTCTGTAGGGAAAACGGGCATGAAGCAGCAGGCCGGCATTGGTATTCTTTTGGCGCTCACGACCGCAATGTGCTGGGGTGCGCTGCCGATTGCAATGAAGCAGGTACTGGAAGTGATGGAGCCGCCAACGGTGGTATTTTATCGCTTTCTGATGGCAAGTATCGGCCTTGGGGCCATCCTCGCGATCAAAGGTAAGCTTCCGCCGTTGCGTATCTTCCGTAAACCGCGCTGGCTGGTGTTGCTGGCTATCGCGACGGGTGGGCTGTTCGGTAACTTTATACTGTTCAGTTCTTCCCTGCAGTATCTTAGCCCCACGGCGTCGCAGGTGATTGGTCAGCTTTCACCGGTCGGCATGATGGTCGCCAGCGTCTTTATCCTCAAGGAGAAGATGCGTGGCACGCAAATTATCGGGGCGAGCATGTTGCTCTGTGGTCTGGTGATGTTCTTCAACACCAGTCTGATAGAGATTTTTACCCGACTGACGGATTACACCTGGGGTGTGATCTTCGGAGTGGGAGCAGCAACGGTTTGGGTGAGTTATGGCGTCGCGCAAAAGGTGTTATTGCGTCGTTTGGCTCACAGCAGATCCTCTTTTTGCTGTACACTTTGTGTACAATAGCATTATTGCCGTTAGCAAAACCGGGTGTGATCACCCAACTTAGCGACTGGCAACTGGCGTGCCTCATTTTTTGTGGGCTGAACACGCTGGTCGGTTATGGCGCGCTGGCCGAAGCGATGGCGCGCTGGCAGGCAGCACAGGTGAGCGCACTCATTACGCTTACCCCGCTGTTTACGCTGTTATTTTCAGATTTGTTATCAATGGCCTGGCCCGATGTCTTCGTCAGACCGATGCTCAACATGTTGGGCTATCTCGGTGCGTTTGTCGTGGTTGCGGGCGCGATGTATTCCGCCATTGGTCATCGTCTTTGGGGGCGTTGGCGCAAAAATGAAGCGGTCGTAGTAGTCCCCCGCTCAGGCGAATGAGTTACGGAGAGTAAAATGAAGTTTGTTGATGAAGCGACAATCCTGGTCGTGGCAGGTGATGGCGGCAATGGTTGCGTGAGCTTCCGCCGTGAGAAATATATTCCACGTGGCGGTCCTGACGGCGGTGACGGCGGGGACGGCGGTGACGTGTGGCTGGAGGCGGATGAGAACCTCAACACGCTGATCGACTACCGTTTCGAAAAATCCTTCCGCGCTGAGCGTGGTCAGAACGGTCAAAGCCGTGACTGTACGGGCAAACGCGGTAAAGACGTGACCATTAAGGTTCCGGTCGGTACGCGTGTGATTGACCAGGGGACGGGCGAAACCATGGGCGATATGACCAAACACGGTCAGCGTCTGATGGTGGCGAAAGGCGGCTGGCACGGTCTGGGTAACAGCCGTTTCAAATCGTCCGTAAACCGTACCCCGCGTCAGAAAACGATGGGTACGCCGGGCGACAAGCGCGATCTGCAGCTGGAGCTGATGCTTCTGGCCGATGTCGGGATGCTGGGTATGCCAAACGCCGGTAAATCGACGTTTATTCGCGCGGTCTCTGCAGCTAAGCCAAAAGTGGCGGATTATCCGTTTACCACGCTGGTACCAAGCCTGGGCGTTGTCCGTATGGATAACGAGAAGAGCTTTGTGGTTGCTGATATCCCGGGTCTGATTGAAGGTGCTGCAGAAGGTGCCGGTCTGGGTATCCGCTTCCTGAAACACCTTGAGCGCTGCCGCGTACTGCTGCATCTCATCGATATCGATCCAATCGACGGTTCCGATCCGGTAGAAAATGCCCGCATCATTATCGGCGAGCTGGAAAAATACAGCGAAAAACTGGCGAACAAGCCACGCTGGCTGGTCTTTAACAAGATCGATCTGATGGATAAAGCCGAAGCGGAAGCGAAAAGCGAAAGCCATTGCTGAAGCGATGGGCTGGGAAGATAAATACTACCTGATCTCCGCGGCAAGCCAGGTTGGCGTGAAAGATCTGTGCTGGGATGTGATGACCTTTATCATCGAGAACCCGGTTGTTCAGGCTGAAGAAGCGAAACAGCCAGAAAAAGTCGAATTCATGTGGGATGACTACCACCGCCAACAGCTCGAAGAGCTGGAAGTGGAAGAGGAAGAAGACTGGGACGACGACTGGGATGAAGACGACGAAGAAGGTGTCGAGTTCATCTACAAGCACTAATCGCAGTTTAAAGCCCCCGGAAGGGGGCTTTTTTATTGCAGGCTGGACGGCAGCCAGCAGCTGGCGATTAAGCCGCCCTCAGCACCATTCTCCAGCGTCAGCTTGCCGTGGTGGAGCTGCACGATACGTTGCACAATGCTCAGCCCAGGCCACTACCACCGTAGCGCTGGTCAAGACGACGGAACGGTTCAGTAATCGACTGGCGGTGCGCTTCATCTATCCCCGGCCCTGATCGATAACGCTGACCTCTGTTCCCCCGTCAACGTCGGCCAGAGTCACGCGAATCGTTGTGCCTGACGGACTGTAGCGCCCGGCGTTCTCAAGCAGATTGCGCAGCATCAAACGCAGAAGCACCGCATCACCCTGCACCGTGAGCGGACTTTTGTCCGGCCATATCACTGTATGCTCTTTGGCTTCATGTCCAAGACCGAGCGGCATGATGATATCGTCTGTCCAGTTGACGGTTTCATAGTGACCGCTCGCCATCGCCTGTCCGGCACGGGACAACATCAGCAGTTGCTCAACCGTGTGCATCAGCTGATCGATACGGGTAATTAACGTCGTGGCCTGTGGAGAGCCAGACTGTGCCATCAGTTCCAGATGCAGTCTGATCCCCGCAAGCGGCGTTCGCAGCTCGTGAGCGCGTCCGCGGTGAAGAGACGTTCCTGTTGAATGGTGTGATCCAAACGGGCGAGGAGCTGGTTGAGCGAGGTTGTGACGGCACCAATTTCTTCCATGTCGGAATAGACAGGGAGCGGGGTTAAGTTATCCGCCGAGCGGTTCGCCAGGCTGACGCGCAGTTGATTCAGCGGCCGGGTTATCCAGGTGACCGCCCAAAATGAGAAGCACAGCGTAAAACCGACCATCACCAGAGAGGGAACCAGCAGCGAGGCAATCGCTTCACGGATTTCTTTCTCGACATGATTATTGCGCGATTTCGCCGAGAGCGTTTCGTTGACCAGAAAACCAATCTGTTCACGCTTTCATGCCAGAGCCAGATCACGCTTATCAGCTGGAAAAATAACAGAATGACCGCCAGCAGAACCATTAATCGCCGACGCATGCTGTTCATTTATGGCTCTCCAGACGATAGCCTACGCCACGGACAGTTTTAATCCGGTCTTTACCCAGTTTGCGACGCAGATTGTGAATATGCACTTCGAGGGTATTTGAGCCGGGATCGTCCTGCCAGGAATAAATGTCCTGCTGCAGGGTTTCGCGGTGTACCGTTTGTCCGCTGCGCATAATCAGGCGCGTCAGCAGCGCGAACTCTTTAGGGGTTACTTCAACCGGCAGGGACTGGCACAGCACCTGCTGGGTTTGCAGATTCAGCGTAATATCGCCGTCGGTCAGTAAGTTATCGCTGTGTCCCTGATAACGACGAATCAACGCCCTTACCCGCGCCTGAAGCTCCGCAAGGGCAAACGGTTTCACCAGGTAATCATCAGCGCCAGAATCGAGGCCGTTGATACGATCTTCAATGGCATCCCGTGCCGTCAGGATCAATACTGGATTGGCGATACCCCGGCGGCGCCACTGGCTTAGCTGCGTAGCGCCGTCTTTATCCGGTAAGCTAAATCGAGGATCACCGAGACTGTATTCGCCGCTCTCGGATCAGGGCATCCGCCTCAGCCGCCGTGGCGGCGCAGTCGAGGCATATCCTTCATTGGCCAGCGCCAGAGCCAGCCCTTCCTGCAATAACAGATCGTCTTCAACTATGAGTAGTTTCATCGCTAGTTATTCTGGTAGATGTCCTTATAAAGCCTGCTTTCGAAGCGAACCAGTGGAATACGACGATTACGCTGGTCGGTCGGTTCGACGGCATAGCCGGAAAGATACTGCACGAATGCCATGCGTTGCCCGCTGGCGGTAGTATGAAGCCTGCAAGGTTATAAACCCCTGCAGTGAACCTGTCTTGGCTGAAACTTTTCCATCCACCCCGGCCGCATGAAGGCCGGCACGGTACTGAAGTGAACCGTCATGCCCGGCAAGTGGCAGCATCGAAATAAAGTTTAGCTCAGTGTCATGTTGTGCAATGTACTGAAGTACTTGCATCATCGTTGCCGGGGAGATCAAATTATGCCGCGATAACCCGGAGCCATCGACGGCAATGGTGTTGCCAAGATCGATCCCCGCCTGTTGGCGCAGGATCTGACGTACGGCGTCGGAACCCGCACGCCAGGTTCCTGGCACGCCGAAACGCGCGTGACCAATCATGCGGAACACCGTGTCAGCAATCATGTTGTCAGACTTTTTCAGCATAATCCGTAGCAAATCGTGCAGCGGCGCAGATTGTTTGCTGGCGATGACCGTACCGGGTTGATTAACCTGCGTCTGGCGCAGCAGGGTACCGGAATAGGTTATTCCCGCCTGCTTCAGTTCATCCTTGAGAATGGCACCCGCATAGCTTGCGCCATCCTGTATCGCAAAGGCCAGCGGCAATGGGTCGGCGCGCTGTGTCAGGCACCCGGTCAGCGTGAAGCGGTTAAGATCGCCTGGCACCACGTCCAGCTCGCAATACTGCGCATCCGGGGAGCCTTTTGCGAGGGTACGAACCTGGCTGAACATCGTCACCGGGTAGTAAGACGCCACGCGAATAAACGCTACGTCATCCGGTTTTGGCGCGCTGTAAAGTGAAATGGAGAAGCAGTTACGATCCACAATCGCGGCGGCTGGCGGAGCGCTAAAGCACTGCGTCATGTCGTTCCACGGCCATCCTGGTGCTTTATCGTGGCTGGCAAAAATAGAGGTGTCGATTAACACATTGCCATCAATCTTCTGCACGCCAGATTTTTTCAGCGACGCGACCATGTTGCGGATATCCTGGCGTTTAAACGTAGGATCTCCCCCGAAACGGGCGATAAGATCGCCTTTCAGTTCGCCACCCTCGATGTTGCCTTTGGTCTCGAGCGTGGTGGTAAAACGGAAGTCAGGTCCAAGCTGAAGCAGGGCGGCGAGTGCGGTGATCACCTTCTGGGTACTGGCAGGCAGCGCCATCTGTTGACTGTGATAGTCAATCTCTGGCGACTGCGCCCCGACCTTCTGCACCATCAAGGCAAGGTTGGCACCTGCGGGGAGCTGATTAATGTACTCATCAACATTCGCGGCCTGAACGCTGAACGCTATACTGGTAGTCAATCCGATGATAAATCTGGAAAATCGCATAATCTCGCGCTAACAACCCGAAAACAAACCGTCATACTACGGTGCATAGCACTGCAAAGTAAACGATGACCCATAGTGAACTTCGCGGTAAAATGCGTATCAAATTGAAAATTGTTGCTGACCTGGGGCTTCGCTCCCGGGTCGGTTTTCTTTTTGCTTCTGGCCCGCTCATGGGGGCCGGGGCAGGGAACACTGCTCCCAACAGGAATGTTTAAGAGGTATAACAAATGCAAGCTATTCCGATGACCTTACGTGGTGCCGAAAAACTGCGCGAAGAGCTGGATTTTCTGAAATCCGTTCGTCGCCCTGAAATCATCGCCGCTATCGCGGATGCGCGTGAGCATGGCGACCTGAAAGAGAATGCTGAATACCACGCGGCGCGTGAGCAGCAGGGCTTCTGTGAAGGGCGTATTAAAGATATCGAAGCAAAACTGTCCAATGCGCAGGTTATCGATATCACCAAAATGCCTAACAATGGCCGCGTCATTTTTGGTTCAACCGTTACCGTGCTGAACCTGGACAATGACGAAGAGCAGACTTATCGCATCGTGGGTGATGATGAAGCGGACTTTAAACAGAATCTGATTTCGGTGAACTCCCCGATTGCTCGCGGCCTGATTGGCAAAGAGCAGGATGATGTTGTCACTATCCGCACCCCAGGTGGCGAAGTGGAATACGAAATTATTAAGGTTGAATACCTGTAATTCGCATCTCGACTAAGATGTTGATACATTGTAAAGAAAAGAAAAAGGCCGCATAGCGGCCTTTTATCAACTCAAGGAGCGTGGCATTTTGCTCACCTGCTGACAGAAATCCCTCGTTTTACACAGAAAATGTGTTCGATTCAGGATATCCTTAGCGTGGCAGCGAGATTTTACGCTCTTTAGATGGGCGATAGAGCACCAGCGTTTTACCGATGACCTGTACATTACAGGCACCCGTTTCACGCACGATGGCTTCCACGATCAGGTTTTTAGTGTCTCGGTCTTCAGAGGCGATTTTCACCTTGATCAGCTCGTGGTGTTCCAGCGCTTGTTCAATCTCGGCAAGCACCCCTTCGGTCAAACCATTGTTGCCAAGCATGACTACAGGCTTGAGCGGATGTGCCAGACCTTTAAGGTGCTGTTTTTGTTTAGTTACTCAGATTCATCGTCCAAATGGAATGTGATGTAATCCATGCATGATAAGTTCCTGTAACGGTATTAAAATCATCTGCAAGCGGCGCAGTATATCGTCCAAACCAATAAAAAGGAATCATAAGACAAATGAGTGCCAACACA
>ENA-OQHY01000315-OQHY01000315.1-human-gut-metagenome-genome-assembly--contig:-NODE-315-length-28130-cov-3.333107_pt1 | contig 28130 bp, 33 predicted proteins | sample MGYA00242570_ERZ504733 | MGnify/ENA primary metagenome ERZ504733 (study PRJEB26092, sample SAMD00036219) | human gut metagenome | host: Homo sapiens | study: EMG produced TPA metagenomics assembly of... | reverse complement strand
ATATCCCGTTTGACCTTGGAATTTCCAGTCCACTGCGCCGCGCAAAGCACACGGCAGAGCTCGTCCTTGCGGGCAGAAATGTGCCGCTTACGACCGACGACCGCCTGATGGAGCTTTCCTTTGGCTCCTGGGAAGGGCTTGGATGCCGGGCAAACAATTTTGAGATTCCGTCTGAACACTTCGACGATTTTTACAGAGATCCGTTCCACTTCCGCCCGGCGGGAGACGGAGAGACGATCCAGGAGTCTGCGACCGGGCAGAAGCGTTCTATCATGAGCTGACTGCGAAACCGGAGCTCCAGGACAAGACGATCCTGATCGCCACCCACGGCTGCTGCATGCGTGCGCTGCTGCGCAATGTCTATGAAGACAAGAACGACTTCTGGCACGGCGGCGTGCCGTACAACTGTGCGGTCAGCATCATCGAAGTACAGAACGGTGTTTCCACGCTGCTTGCGGATAATAAAATCTATTATGATCCGTCGGACTGCGTAAACTTTTATAAAGAAGTAAAATAAAAAATGATATTCAGAGGCAGACATAAAAGGAAAGTATTTCCCTTTGTGCCTGCCTCTTTAAATCGCGTTTGCCGTCTGATAGAAAGTGTGATACTATAGAAATAACGGATTTTAACACCAGTAGACAAGAAGTCCCCCGTTTCTGAAGCGGTGGATGAATTGCTAAAAGAAACATAACGGCAGTGGCGGGCGGAGAGAAATCGGTATTCTCCACTGACATGAGGCAAGTCACAGTCGAACTATTTTCGATATGTCAGACTCCGTGAAATACCGACTATGAGTTGAAACAATGAAAGCGAAAAAGGAGGAACATAAGTATGCCCATGGTAACACTGGGAAGTACAGGAATCTGTGTAAACAAGAACGGCTTCGGCGCGCTGCCGGTACAGCGTGTCACGAAAGAAGACGCTGTTTATCTGCTGCGCAAAGCGTATGACGGAGGCATCCGCTTTTTTGATACCGCGCGTGCATACAGCGACAGCGAGGAAAAATTAGGCGCAGCGTTTGAGGGAATGCGTGAGAAGGTCTTTATCTCTACGAAGACGATGGCAAAGGATGTGGAGGGCTTCTGGAAGGATCTGGAGACAAGCCTTTCCCTTTTGAAGACGGATTACATCGATATCTATCAGTTCCACAATCCGTCCTTCTGTCCTAAGCCGGGAGATGGAACCGGCCTGTATGAGGCGATGCTGGAAGCAAAAGCACAGGGAAAAATCCGCCACATCGGTATCACGAACCACCGCATGAGCGTGGCAGAGGAGATCATCGAGTCCGGTCTTTACGAGACGCTGCAGTTCCCGTTCTGCTATCTGGCAACGGACCGTGAGAAAGCACTGGTACAGGGATGCAAAGAGAAAAATATCGGCTTTATCGCAATGAAAGCGCTCTCGGGCGGGCTGATCACAAACTCCGCGGCTGCATATGCTTTTGAAGATCAGTACGACAACGTGCTTCCGATCTGGGGCGTCCAGAGAGAAAAAGAGCTGGACGAGTTCTTAAGCTACATTGCCTGTCCGCCTGCCATGACGGATGAAATCAAGACGATCATCGAGAAAGACCAGAAAGAGCTCTCCGGCAACTTCTGCCGCGGCTGCGGTTACTGTATGCCATGTCCGGCAGGCATTGAGATTAACACCTGCGCGCGCATGAGCCTGCTTCTGCGCCGTTCCCCGTCCGCCAACCAGCTCACCGAGCGCGGCCAGGCGATGATGAAGAAAATCGAAGGTTGTCTCCACTGCGGCGCCTGCATGAAGAAATGTCCCTACGGTCTGAATACGCCGAAGCTTCTCGAAGAGAACTACGAAGATTATAAAAATGTACTGGCAGGAAAAACACTGGTATGAGTAATCTGATCTTCAGCCTGAACGCGACGATGCCGATCTTCCTGACAATGATTTTGGGACTTTTCTTTCGAAAGGTTGGTATTCTGGACGAATCGTTCACAAGCAAAATGAACAAATTTGTGTTTAAAATCGCACTCCCGGTGCTGCTGTTCCAGGACCTGTCGGATTCTGATTTCTCCGCTGTGTGGGATATCAAATTCGTTCTGTTCTGCTTCTTTGCAACACTGCTCTCAATTCTTGCGGTATGGGGACTTTCCCATCTCTTAAAAGAGAGAAGTGCAAGAGGCGAATTTATCCAGGCGGCGTACCGGAGCAGTGCGGCGATCCTTGGTATTGCCTTTATCCAGAATATCTACGGAAATTCCGGCATGGCGCCGCTGATGATCATCAGCAGTGTGCCGCTGTATAATATCATGGCGGTTGTCGTTCTTGCAGTATTCCGTCCGGAACGGGAGGAGATCACGGCAGATTTTGTGAAAAAGACGGCGAAAAATATCGTGACAAACCCGATTATCCTCGGGATCGCTGCAGGACTTCTCTGGTCGGTGCTTCGCATTCCAAAGCCGGTGATTCTGCAGAAAACGGTGCAGAATATTGCGGTACTTGCAACGCCGCTCGGCCTGATTGCGATGGGGGCGTCGTTTGAGGCAAAGAGCGCGGCAAAGAATATCCGGCCGTCGATTGCTGCAGCTGCGATTAAGCTGGTCGGTCTTGCAGCTGTCTTTCTGCCGATCGCCGTGATACTTGGCTTCCGTCAGGAAAAATTGGTGGCAATCCTTGTGATGCTGGGTTCCGCAACGACGGTGAGCAGTTTTATCATGGCGAAAAATATGGGTCATGAGGGAAGTCTGACGGCAAACACCGTTATGCTCACAACGTGCGGCAGTGCCTTTACGCTGACGTTCTGGCTGTATCTGATGAAAACGCTGGCGTTTATCTAACCGGATTGTGAATATCCGCTTTGATTTTCAGTACACCAAAAGCGTGTCCGGGATTTTGTACGGGCACGCTTTTATCAATCATAAAAATCAGAAAAAGAGGGAAAAGAATGGACTTCAAAAATGCGGTCAAAGCATTACAGATTGGAAAAAAGGAAGGAAAAAAATTCCGCCTTTCTACGGAATTTGGGAAAAATCCGGAAGAAGAGCTCCCGTTTCCGGAATATCCGCGTCCGCAGATGCGCCGGGAAAACTGGACAAATCTGAACGGATGGTGGGAGTATGCGTTCACGGAAACGCAGAAAATGCCAAAACAGCGGGACGGAAAAATTCTCGTTCCGTTTTCCCCGGAGTGCGATGTGTCCGGCGTGAAGCGGCAGCTGCTTCCAAAAGAATATCTGTGGTACTTCCGCACGATTCAGCTTCCAAAAATTCCTGCCGGAAAACGGCTGCTGCTGCAGTTCGGCGCCGTGGATCAGGATGCGGTAATTTACTGCAACGGAAAGCGTGCCGGAGGCCATCTCGGCGGGTATCTTTCTTTTTCAGTGGATCTTACGCCGTATCTCAAAACGGGAGAGAACGAGCTTGCCGTCAAGGTGCGCGATGAGACGGACACGGACTGGAAGGGCCGCGGAAAGCAGAGCCTTACCCCGGGCGGCATGTTTTACACCGCGCAGAGCGGCATCTGGCAGAGCGTCTGGATGGAATGGGTGCCGGAGACGTATCTGGAACGCATCGTGATCACGCCGGAATATGATACGGCGAGCGTAAAAGTACGGGTTTTCCTCAACGGACCGGATGCGGGACTGACGAAAAAAATTACGGTGCGGGAGAGCGAAGCGCCGGATGCGAAGGTGATCTGCGTCCGGGAGACGAGAGAAAACGAGGCGGAGCTGATTCTCGGTAATTTTGCAGGCTGGAGCCCGGAACATCCGCATCTCTATGGGGTTTCCATTGAAGCGGGAGAAGACCGCATCGAGAGTTATTTCGGCATGCGCAAATTCGGCATTGGAAAAGATGAGAAAGGAATCACGCGTCTTCTCTTAAACGGAAAGCCGTATTTCCAGAACGGTGTCCTCGACCAGGGTTATTGGCCGGAAAGCCTCTACACGCCGCCGTCCGATGAGGCGATGGTTTATGACATTAAGACGGCCAAACGCCTCGGTTTCAATATGATCCGGAAACACCTGAAAGTTGAGTGCGCAAGATGGTATTCCCACTGCGACCATATCGGTATGCTGGTGTGGCAGGATATGATCAACGGCGGCGGCCGGTCGATCCAGACGTTCCTTTTGTACCTTCCGACCGTACTGCCGTTTGTGACAACGGAATTCAGGGATAACTGTTATCCGCTCTTTTCGCGGACCTCAAAAACGGGAAGAGAGTGGTGGAAGCGGGGAGTGCCGCGAGACGGTTCATCAGCTTTACAATGCACCGTGCGTGTCGCTCTGGGTTCTGTTCAACGAGGGATGGGGACAGTTTGATGCCAGGGAGATGACAGAAATGGTGCGCGCTCTCGATCTGACGCGGCAGATCGACCACGCGAGCGGCTGGTACGATCAGGGAGCGGGGGACATCAAGAGCCTTCACAATTACTTTCGTCCGTTAAAAGTAAAACCGGAGGAGCGCGCGTTTGCTTTTTCTGAATACGGCGGCTATACGTATCCGGTACAGGAGCATCTCTACTCCGAAAAATCGTTCGGCTACCGCACATACCAGAACCAGGCACAGTACCAGAAAGCGATGGATGCACTGGCAGAAAAGATAAGAGAACTCACAGAACAGGGACTTGCCGCAGCAGTCTACACACAGCTTACCGATGTCGAGGAGGAGTCGAACGGCATCCTTACGTATGACCGGAAGGTGTGCAAATGGGAACCACAGGAGGCAAAAGATTTTTGCCCAAAAGAATAATTTGGTAAAATTTTTGTTGACAAAGCGAGGATAAGTTGCTAATATATTGGATAAGGCGTTGGAAGTTGTAAGAAATTGCTGAAAATCCGCGGCGCCTGCGGATGGAGGAAAGTTGGTGTTTATGGAACAGAAAAGAACATTATCCCTGCTGGTGGATAATACGCCGGGACTTTTAAGCAGAGTAGCTGGTCTTTTCAGCCGACGCGGATACAATATCGAGACGATCACCGCCGGTGTGACAGCAGACCCGCGATACACAAGAATGACTGTTGTTCTGTACTGCAGTGATGAAATGATTCTGGAGCAGATCAAAAAACAGCTGGCAAAACTTGTCGATGTGCGGGATATCAAAGAGCTGAAGCCGGACGAGAGTGTCAGACGAGAGCTGATGCTGGTCAAAATCCGTGTGAATGAAAATGAACGCCGCAATGTCATCGCCATCTCCGATGTCTTCCGTGGAAGAATCGTGGATGTGGGACAGGAAAGCCTGATTGTAGAGCTGACCGGAAACCAGTCAAAGCTCGAAGGGTTCCTGAATCTGGTACAGGGATACGAAATCCTGGAACTGGCCAGAACAGGAGTGACAGGACTCTCCAGAGGAGCCCACGATGTGCGTTACCTCGATTAACGCAGATCACATTACATACGTTTGCTGGAGGAATGAAATTTTTGTATAGAAAAGTTCATTTCCCTGACAAACAGCAAAAGGCAGAAATGCTTTTCGCTGTATAAATTGACCGACCTGCCGCCGGTCAAGACATTCTATATATTATGGAGGAAAATAAAATGGCAGCAAGACTTTTTTATCAGGAAGATTGTAATCTCTCTTTACTGGAAGGCAAAAAAATCGCAATTATCGGCTACGGAAGCCAGGGACATGCTCATGCACTGAACCTGAAAGATTCCGGCTGTGATGTTATTATTGGACTTTATGAAGGCAGCAAATCCTGGGCAAAAGCAGAGGCACAGGGATTCAAAGTATACACCGCTGCTGAGGCTGCAAAACAGGCTGATATCATCATGATCCTGATCAACGATGAGAAACAGGCTGCAATGTACAAAAAAGATATCGAGCCAAACCTGGAAGAGGGCAACATGCTGATGTTCGCTCATGGTTTCGCTATCCACTTCGGACAGATCGTACCTCCGAAGAACGTAGATGTAGCTATGATCGCTCCGAAAGCACCTGGCCACACAGTAAGAAGCGAGTATCAGGCTGGTAAAGGAACTCCTTGCCTGGTTGCTGTTGAGCAGGATTACACCGGAAAAGCTCTGGACAGAGCACTGGCTTACGGCCTTGGAATCGGCGGAGCAAGAGCTGGTCTTCTGGAGACAACCTTCAGAACTGAGACCGAAACAGACCTGTTCGGTGAGCAGGCAGTTCTCTGCGGCGGTGTATGCGCCTGATGCAGGCTGGATTTGAGACTCTGTGCGAGGCTGGATACGACCCAAGAAACGCATACTTCGAGTGCATCCATGAGATGAAACTGATCGTAGACTGATCTATCAGTCGGGATTCTCCGGAATGAGATACTCCATCTCCAACACAGCCGAGTACGGCGATTACATCACCGGACCGAAGATCATCACAGAAGAAACCAAGAAGACCATGAAGAAGATCCTTTCCGATATCCAGGATGGTACTTTCGCAAAAGACTTCCTTCTGGATATGTCCCCAGCAGGCGGACAGGCTCACTTCCGTGCAATGAGAAGAAAAGCTGCAGAGCATCCGTCAGAGAAAGTCGGAGAAGAAGTCAGAAAACTGTACAGCTGGAGCAACGAGGACAAACTGATCAACAACTAATCGGTTTGCTGTCAAATGATCCATATCGGGAGGCTGCCTTTGCGGGCAGTCTCCTTTTTTCGTTCTATCGTTTTATCATAGAAAAAACACTTCCGCGCCATGCATATCCCCCAATATGATAGGGCGCGGAAGTGTTATCTTTTCTGTATTCGTTTTTTTATGCCTCCTGACGACAGGCAGGAAAAGCACGGTAGTATTTGATATAAGAACTTAAAATATCAAAAAATTCGGAATTGGTCGGTTTTGTCAGAACCGGATGCACAGAAAGCGAAAAGAGCAGATCACGGTTTCCGCGGGTCCAGCAGACGGAAATAGCGGTGCGGATGTCTCGTGCGACGCAGGAGGACGATACCTGAAACGTTTGCGCGATCTTTGGGTACAGCGTTTTGCTGACCCGAAGGAGATAATCTTCGTCTTCCATGCATAAAGCGATACCATAGGCGAGATAGCGAAATCCGCGGTATTTTGCACCAATTCCTAAAGAGTGTAGTAGAAAGTAAATTTCAGTTTCCATTACGATGTCTCCTTTTATTCAGTTTTTACATAGTCTTTGCAGACGGGCATGCCAGAGGTGAAAGTTTGTATGGCATACGATTTTCCCCTTTCACTTATGATACGTGGAAAACGTCGAAAAATTACATATTCAGAAAGAAAAAGTGACGATATAGTAAAATAAAAGAGAATATGACACGAAATAAAGAAACAAATGTAATGAAACGGGAGAGAAAAAAATAACATTGATTTTTCAGAAGTTCGCTGGTATAATGAAAACGTGATTACGGGGTATGGCGTAGCTTGGTAGCGCGCACGGCTGGGGGCCGTGAGGTCGCAGGTTCAAATCCTGTTGCCCCGATCAGTAAGAGTGTCGTTTTACGGCACTTTTTTCTTACGGACAAAGACGTGTGCGGAAGAAAAATGAATTGCGCAGAAAAAACAGGGAGGAAGTTATGGGGAAAGTAACGATACAGAGTATGGCAAAGGAGCTGGGATTGTCCCGGAATACGGTTGCCATGGCATTAAAGGATGATCGAAGGTAGCTCCGGTGACGCGGGAGAGAGTTCTTCGGATGGCGAAAAGAAATGGCTATCTGGGCGAAAATGTATATGTGGAAGAAGTTCGGGCACCGCAGGAGAAGCATTACAATATTATGGTTCTACGTACGCGGGATGCCGCTGTTTATTGGGACCGTGTCGTGAGCGGCATCTCCGAGGAGGCGAGCCTCAATAACTGTCAGACGCGCGTTGCGGTCGTGACGGAGCGGGAGGAGGAGAACGGCATTCTGCCGCTCGGCCTGAATGAAAATATCGATGCGATCTTCTGCATTAAAATGCTGCCGCTGGAATATATGCAGAAACTGGTAAATCTGGGATACCGCATTTTTCAGCTCGACCATTACTGCGGTATCGAACAGCGGCCGATGGGCGATATCGTGCGTGTGGACGGTGTGCAGCCGGTGAGTCTTCTGACGTCCCATCTGATCGGGCAGGGCATGACGCGGATCGGTTTCCTAAGTGAGCACAGCAGCACGTATGAGTCGATGCATGACCGGTATGTCGGTTTCCTTGCAGCGATGGAACAGGCGGGCATTCCGCTCGATGAGGAGCTTGTGCGCCCCAATATGGAGAGCGATCATTTTTATTACCCGGAAAATTTTGACAAGATTGTGGCGAGCTACGATACACTGCCGGAAGCGATTGTCTGCGGCAACGATATGATCGCCAAAAGACTGACAGAATCCTCCGGAAAATCGGCGTGCGCGTGCCGGAGGATGTGGCACTGACCGGATTTGATGATGATGAGGACCGGATGCTGTATCCGTTCTTCTCAACCGTTCATGTCGATACGAAGTGGCTTGGCCGCCGTATGGTGCATGAATTTTTATGGCGGGAGGAGCACCCGGAAGCGCCGAAAGAGCGGATTCTCGTTTCGGGGGAGGTTGTGGTGCGCCGTTCCTCGTGCAAGCGCCAGGGATAGAAAGAAATAGAAAAAACAGGAAAAAGTGAACAAAGAAAGAAAGCCAGGGACGCCCCGGCGGACGAGAAGAAAAACCGTCTGCCGGGGCGTTTCCGGCTCCCTTTTTGCGATGATTCAAATTCGTGCATAAATGCCATGTAGAAAAACACTAATTAATAATGCAAAATAGTGCATTTAAGGAAAGCTAAACTGAATGAAAATGACAAAAACGCAAGAATAAAAACCTCGTTAATATCACACATTAAAAAATAATGGTGCAAAATAATGCATTATATCGCCGGAAGGAAGGGAGAGAGCGAAATGCAGAAATGGATGGAGGACCGCTGCAACCTGGATATCGATATCATCGCACTGCCGAGCTGGTCGGATGCAACATCCAAAATTTCCCTTCTGATAGGCGATGAGACACAGCGACCGGACATCATCTGGTGGTGGAACATGGAAGCTGACTATACGAAATGGGTAGACGCAGGCCTTCTGGTGGATGTTTCTCCGTATATGAAGAAATACACCAACATGGTTGACTACTACAACAGCGTAGATCCTGGCGTTATGTTCTATGCATCCGGAGACAACGGAATTTACCGTATCCCGGGCGACGTTGCAGAGCCGGCATGTGAGACTCTGTGGATCTGGAAAGACTGGCTGGACAACTTAGGACTGGCTGTTCCGACTACACTGGATGAGCTCAAGGAAATCCACGGAAAACAGGTAGAGGATTACCAGAAATACCTGGAAGAGTACAACAAATAAAGAAACGAAATCATGCGTTTATGCACCCGCCGGAGCCTCCTTTCCGGCGGGTGTATTTTTACGGAATCCTGCGTTTTGCGCTTGACAGAGATGGAGAAAATGGTAACATAAGAGCCAAGTTAGGAAAAAGGCAAAGAAGAGGAATACTACATGGAGCTTCCGAATCCAGAAAGCTGTTGGGTGATGCGAAACAGCAGACGAATTCCGTGGAACTGACCTCAGAGCCGTTGCTCCCAAATTTAGAATAAAAAGAGTAGGTGCAGACGGAAACCCACCGTTAGAGGGGCAGGATATGCAGATGTTTCATCCGTATCCGCAGAGTGTACAGAGAAAATCTCTGTAAAACAGGAGTGGTACCGCGTAAGATAGCAAGTCTTTCGTCTCTTGTGTCAGAAGCCGACACAGAAGATGAGAGATTTTTTTATGCTTTCATCCCGAATTTATGTCGGCAGAATAAATTATATTTCACTTTCTGAGAGGAGAAAATCATGATGAATGTAAAGAAGTATCAGAAACAGTATTATATGCCGCCGGTTCCGTGCATGGACTGGGCAGAAAAAGACAGCATTGACAAAGCACCGGTATGGTGCAGCGTTGACCTTCGTGACGGAAACCAGCACTTGTAATTCCGATGAGCCTGGAGCAGAAGGTAGAATTCTTCAAACTTCTCGTTGAGGTTGGTTTCAAAGAGATCGAGGTCGGCTTCCCGGCAGCATCTGAGACCGAGTACGAATTCCTTCGCACCCTGATCGAGCAGGATCTGATCCCGGAAGACGTAACCGTTCAGGTTTTGACCCAGGCGAGAGAGCATATCATCCGCAAGACCTTCGAGGCATTAAAGGGCTGCAAGAATGCTATCGTTCACGTTTACAATTCCACTTCCTATGCACAGCGTCAGCAGGTCTTCAAAAAATCGAAAGAAGACATCCTGAAAATCGCCGTTGAGGGAGCGAAGCTCTTAAAAGAGCTGACAGAAGAGGCCGGCGAGAAATACCGCTTCGAGTACAGCCGGAGAGCTTTACCGGAACCGAGCCGGAATATGCGCTTGAGGTGTGCAACGCCGTTCTCGACGTATGGCAGCCGACTGCAGACCGCAAAGCCATCATCAACCTGCCGAGCACCGTGGAGCTTTCCATGCCGCACGTTTATGCAAGCCAGGTGGAATACATGAGCAAAAACCTGAAATACCGCGATAATGTCGTTCTTTCCCTTCATCCGCACAATGACCGCGGCTGCGGCGTTTCCGATGCAGAGATGGGTATCCTTGCCGGAGCAGACCGTATCGAGGGAACGCTGTTCGGAAACGGCGAGAGAACCGGAAACGTGGATATTATCACGGTCGGCATGAACATGTACATGCAGGGCGTCGATCCGGAGCTTGACTTCTCCGATATGCCGAAACTCTGCCATGCATTTGAATCCTTCACCGGTATGAGCATCAACCCGAGAAGCCCGTACTGCGGATCTCTCGTATTTGCAGCCTTCTCCGGTTCCCATCAGGATGCGATCGCAAAAGGCATGCACTGGATCGAGGAGAAAGCACCGGATACCTGGACCGTTCCGTATCTGCGATCGATCCGACGATATCGGAAGAAACTACGATGCAGACGTCATCCGCATCAACAGCCAGTCTGGAAAGGGCGGTGTCGGCTATATTCTGGAGACGAAATACGGCCTGAATCTGCCGGCGAAGATGCGCGAGGCTATGAGCTATACCGCAAAATCCGTTTCCGATCATCTGCATAAAGAGCTGCGTCCGGATGAGATCTTTGAACTCTTTAAAGATACCTTCGAGAACGTAACGACACCGTACAACATCAACGGCGTTCACTTTAAACAGCTCGATGAGGCAGAATTGAAGCACAGGTTACCTCCAATTACGAGGGCGGTGAGTATGCAACTGTATATGCAGAAGGAAACGGCCGTCTGAATGCTGTCAGCAACGCGCTGAAACAGCAGTACAATCTGCAGTATGATCTGGTCAGCTATACGGAGCACGCGCTGGAGCAGAGCTCAAGTGCACAGGCAATTGCCTACGTCGGCATCAAAAAGCCGGACGGAATCCTTTCCTGGGGCGCAGGCGTAGATCCGGATATCATCCGCGCTTCCATCGACGCGCTGGTAACTGCAATCAACAACCGATAAGAAAAGAGAGAGCATATGCTGTTTAAAAACAAAATTGAATACACCAAAGGAATGTTTGTGGAGATTTACGGCACCGAGATAAAAAAAGTACGTCTGGTACTGCGGATCATTACAGGGATTGCTGTTGTGGCTGCGATCGCTTTTATGATCTACGGTGCAGCAGCGCGGGGATTTATCATGCCGGGAGACTTCTTCAATCTTGGAATCTCCATTCTGATGGCACTTCTGTGTACGTTTCTGCCGAATCTGATGGCACGTTCACAGATGAAAAAATGCAAAAAGAGAGGACTCCTTGGAGAACGTACCCTTCGTTTTACTGAGCAGGTGCTCACAATGACATACGAAAAAGAGGGCAGAAGCACTGATATTCCGCTCGAAGAGCTGACAAAGGTGACGGAGTTTGACAACTTTATCCGCATCACCATCGGAGGCAGAAGCACCTTTCTCGATAAGAAACGCTTTGAAATCGGAGACGCGGCAGCGTTTGTGACCTGGGCGGAAGATAAAATCGCAGAGAATGCGGAAAAAGAGGAAGAGGCACTCGCACTCGAGGAGACAGAAAGGGAAGCTCCGGCTTTAGAAGACGGCGAAGCAAAAACGGAGGAGTCCGACGAAAATTAAATCATACATTCTGACAAAAAATATTTTGGCAGAATAGTGGAAAATGGCTGTGCATTTTTGTGCACAGTCATTTTTTGTATATTTTTGTTGTTTTTCATACTTCATCCATTATAATAAGAGGAAGCGTACAGGTAAAACTAATCTGAAACGTATCCGGCCGGGAGTCAGAGAGGCTCTGCCGGGAGTCAAAGTGAAGGAGAGAAAGAGCATGGAAGTATTATAACAAAAGTACCAGAGGCAATGGAGAAACCGTAACTGCATCCCGGGCAATCTTAAAGGGTCTGTCCGACGACGGCGGATTATTTGTACCGACCTCCATTCCAGCACTGGATGTTCCCATGGAAAACTTGCGGCTATGAGCTATCAGGAAGTAGCATACGAGGTAATGAGCCGTTTTCTTACCGACTTTACAGAAGATGAACTGAAAAACTGTATTGCAAACGCATACGATGCAAAATTTGACACAGAGGAAATTGCACCGCTGACAAAAGCAGACGGTGTTTACTATCTGGAGCTGTTCCACGGCGCAACGATCGCGTTCAAGGACATGGCACTTTCCATTCTGCCGCATCTGATGACGACCGCCGCAAAGAAAAACGGCGTGAAAAATGAGATCGTCATCTTAACTGCTACATCGGGAGATACCGGAAAAGCAGCAATGGCAGGCTTTGCAGATGTGCCGGGCACCAGAATTATTGTATTTTACCCGAAGAACGGCGTAAGCCCGATTCAGGAAAAACAGATGGTAACACAGAAGGGCAAAAATACCCACGTTGTTGCCATCCACGGAAACTTCGACGACGCACAGACCGGCGTGAAGAAAATGTTTAACGACAAAGAGCTTGGAAAAGAGCTGGCAGATAAAGGCTTCCAGTTCAGCTCTGCAAACTCGATCAACATCGGAAGACTCGTTCCGCAGGTCGTCTACTACGTATATGCTTACGCAAACCTGGTGAAAAACGGAGAGATTGCAGACGGAGAAAAGATCAATGTAACCGTTCCGACCGGAAACTTCGGAAATATTCTCGCTGCATTCTATGCAAAACAGATGGGACTGCCGATCGCAAAACTGATCTGCGCTTCCAATGAGAACAAAGTTCTGTTTGACTTCTTCCGCACCGCGTTTACGACAGAAACAGAGACTTTATTCTGACAACATCACCGTCCATGGATATCCTGATCTCGAGCAATCTGGAGCGTCTGATCTACCGCATCGCCGGAAACAGCGAAGCAGCAGACCGCGAGCTGATGCAGGATCTTGCAAAGGACGGAAAATATGAGATCACCGATGCGATGAAAAAAGAGCTGGCAGACTTCTACGGCAATTATGCATCCGAACAGGAGACAGCAGACGCGATTGCAAAACTGTACAGCGATACCGGATATGTGATTGATACCCATACCGCGGTTGCAGCGGCTGTATACGGAAAATACCGCGAGGAAACCTATGACGAAACTAAGACCGTCATCGCATCTACCGCAAGCCCGTATAAATTTACAAGCAGCGTTCTTGCAGCGATTGCACCGGAGTATGACACCCTTCCAGTACTGGAGCAGGTAGACAAGCTGTCTGCACTTGCCAATACCGAGATTCCGCGTGCGATCGAAGAAATCCGTACTGCACCGGTGCTTCATACGACAGAGTGTGATGTAGATCAGATGCCGGAGACTGTTCGGGCGTTTTTGAAATAAGATAAAGCAGGAGCAGAATTTTAAAACAGGCAGAGCACACAGCAGGCTTTGCCTGTTTTTGCAGGGAGAGAAGAATAAATAATGAAAAATAAAGTAATCAGGGGAGTACTGGCGGCAACCTGCGTGACAACCGCTGTCAGTGCTGCGAACGTATTTGGAGCAGGCACAGAGCAGAGTCTGGTAAATGAGGCTTCTGCTGTTACACAGGAAGAAACAGAAGAAACATCGGAGGCGGAAACCACAGACGAAAATACGCCGGAGATGACAGAAACGGAGACGCCGGATTCGACAGCGGAAAATGCCGCCTCGGATCTTCCGGCGGCAGAAGTACAGAGCGGAAAGCCCGAAGAGACGGCGGTATCCGTGCAGGCTGGAAGCTATTACCCATGGGTGAATGAGAACGGGATCTGGTATTTTAAGGATCCGGATGGTACCATTGTCAAAGGAGCCTGGAGAGAGTACGACAAGAACCGTTACTACCTGAATAATGACGGAAAAATGGCGGTCGGCTGGAAAAAACTTGATGGGGCCTGGTATTATTTCCAAAGCTGGGGCGGTGTTTACCGGGATGCCTTTTACACCGTGAAAAATGTACCGTATTATTCTGATGCGGACGGAAAAATGGCGACCGGCTGGAAACTGATCGATGATGTGTATTATTATTTTGATGATCAGGGCGCGATGTACCGGAATCGTTTTTTGAGTATGACAAGAATACGTATTATGTTGATGCGGATGGAAAAATGGCATCCGGGTTCGACAGATTGACGGGATCTGGTATTACTTCCGAAGCTGGGGCGGCATGGCACAAAACACCTTTCTGACGCATAAAAATAATATTTATCATGTTGATACGGATGGAAAGATGACGACCGGCTGGCTGCTGCAGGATGGAACCTGGTATTATTTCCGAAGCTGGGGCGGCATGTACCGCAGCACCTTTTTCAAAGCACCGACAGGAAGTGCACTTTACTATGCCGATGAGAACGGAAAGATGGCTGTCGGAAAAAAACAGATCGACGGTGACTGGTACTATTTCAAGGACTGGGGCGGCATGTATCAGAATGCATTCATCAAAAACGGAACGAGTGTCTGCCATGCGGCTGCAGATGGAAAACTGACCGTCGGCTGGCTGCAGCAGGGCAGTACATATTACTATTTTGATGAAAACGGAGAGCAGTATTTTGACCGCTTTTTTGAATATGACAACAATACATATCGTGTGAATGCAGATGGAAAGATGGTAACCGGCTGGCAGAAAATCAATGGTACGTATTATTATTTCCGGGGCTGGGGCGGCATGTACGTGGTACCTTTTTCCAGCTTGGCGGTGAAATGTATTATGCCGATGCGGATGGAAAGATGGTGACGGGCTGGCTTTCGAAAGAGAACCAGTGGTATTACTTCCGGGAAAATGGTGCGATGTACCGCAATACCTTCTTTACGCATTTAAACAACAGTTACTATGCCGATGCCAACGGCGTGATGGTGACGGGAGAGAGGACTATCAACGGCGCTTCCTATTACTTTAAAGACTGGGGAGGCATGGCAAAGAACCAGTGGCTCAATGCACAGAAACGGATGGTAAGCGGTGATCCGCAGACGGGCTGGTATTACTTTGGAAGCGACGGAAAGATGGTAAAATCGTATTACGCTCTGCTGAAAAAGAACAGCAGCAACTGGTACTACAGCTTTGACGAAAACGGAGTGTGCATTCTCGCTCAAGCCAGTATGTGCGTGCAAAGGACAGCGTAAGCGGAAAATATTATACGATGGAGCATCAGTATTACACGGATCCGTCTGTGAGCGACCGTGATTTCTTTGCGGCTATCTGCAGTGCGGAGGCGGGTGTCCAGAGAAAAACCGGTATGACGGCAGTTGCGATGGTCATCCGGAACCGGATGGCGGCACAGAATATTTCGCTCCGCACCGCGATTTATAAACAGCAGCAGTTTGAACCGGCGCGGAACGGAAGTCTGACAAACTATCTGACGGGAATTGCGGAGCAGAGCAGTTCGATTATCAATCAGCTGAAAAATAATGGAGCCTACGGTGCAGTGGATGAATCCCGGTCGATCATGGATGCATATCTGAAGAACGGCACAAAACGTGTGATCCCGGGCTTTGGCGATACGAGAGATGATTTTGATTATCTATATTTCATGACTCCGAAAGCATTTGAAAATCTGAATATGGATAAAGAAAAATGTGTGACATATACATACACCTATAAATGGACAACTTCCAGCGGAACAGCGCGGGAAGATTCCCATATTTTCTTTGTGAACTGGGTGAAAAAACAGAGCTGATCGGACGTCATATCGAAAGAAGGGGCGAACAAAAGATGACATTACAGGAAACAATCGAACAGATCCATCCGCTTTCGAAAGAGGCGATGGATCGTGCCAAGCTCACTGGGACGGCATTGCAAAGCCGCTCCACAGCCTCGGAAAGCTGGAGGACGTGCTCATCCAGATTGCCGGAATCACCGGAAAAGAGGAGATTTCGATTGAAAAAAGAGCACTTCTGACGTTCTGTGCGGACAATGGCGTTGTGGAAGAAAACGTGACGCAGAGCGGTCAGGAAGTGACAGCGACAGTTGCGGAAAATTTTCTGCAGGAGAAGGCGACAGCAGCCATTCTCTGCCGCGGTGCGCATGCGGATCTGTTTCCGATTGATATCGGAATGGCGCGCGATACGAAGGTTCCGCGGTATAAAGTTGCGTATGGAACAAAAAATATGGCAAAAGGTCCGGCGATGACAAGGGAAGAGGCCGTTCGTGCGCTTGAAACAGGAATCGCCGTGGCGGAAGAAAAAATTGCGGCGGGCTATCAGCTGATGGCAACCGGTGAGATGGGCATTGGAAATACGACGACGAGCAGTGCAATGGCAGCCGTTTTCCTGAATCAGCCGGTTCCGGAACTGACGGGACGGGGCGCCGGGCTTTCGAGTGAAGGTCTTGCGCGGAAAATTGCAGCGATTGAAAAAGCAATTGCCATCAATCAGCCGGATCCGTCCGATCCCATCGATGTGCTGGCAAAGGTCGGCGGTTTTGACATTGCCGGCATGGCGGGTGTCTTTCTTGCAGGGGCTGCACATGGCGTTCCGGTTGTGATGGACGGCTTTATTTCCTGTGTGGCAGCGCTTCTTGCTGCACGGATTGCACCGTTTGCAAAGGACTATATGATCGCTTCGCACGTATCGAAGGAGCCGGCGGCGCATCTGCTGCTTGCAGAGCTTGGAAAAGAAGCCTTTCTGCACTGCGATATGTGTCTGGGCGAGGGAACGGGCGCCATCATGCTTTTCCCGATTCTGGATCAGGCAAATGCCGTATACCGCGGCATGGCGACATTTGACGAGGCACAGATCGAAACGTATGTGCCGCTGACTTAAAAAAGGCAGGTGAAACGATGATACATCTGGTTACAGGCGGCAGCGGCAGCGGAAAATCGGCGTATGCGGAGCAGTGTATTCTGGATTTTGGCGGAACACGGAGGGTTTATATCGCAACGATGCAGCCGTTCGGTGCGGAAGGGCAGGCGCGTATTGCACGCCACCGGAAGATGCGCGCGGCAAAGCAGTTTTCGACGATTGAGTGTTATACGAATTTAAAAGAAGTGGAGCTGGAACCGGGAAGCGATGTGCTGCTCGAATGTATGTCGAATCTCACGGCAAATGAAATATTTGATCCATCCGGGGCGGGAAAAGCGCGGGCGGAGGAGGAAATTCTTGCGGGCGTTTCCCGTCTGGCCCATCAGGCGCGGAATCTGGTTCTGGTGACGAATGAAATTTTTTCGGACGGATACCGATATGAGGAGGAGACGATGGAATACCAGCGGATCCTGGGAAACATTAATGTACGTCTGGCAGAGATGGCGGACTGTGTGACCGAGGTTGTGTATGGGATTCCCGTCAGAATAAAAAAAGAATAAGATGAAAACGATATGGAATAATTTTAAAGTGGCGTTTGCCATGTACTCGAAAATCCCGATGCCGCCGGCAGACTGGGAAAAAGAGAACATGAAATATGCGTTGTGTTTCTTTCCGTGGGTCGGACTGGCTGTCGGTGCAGTTTCGGCGGTGCTTTTCTGGCTGCTGCAGCAGATTGGCGCGGGAAGCATGCTGCGGGCTGCAGTGCTGACGGCAGTTCCGGTTCTGGTGACGGGCGGCATTCACCTCGACGGCTATCTGGATACGATGGATGCGTTAAGTTCCTGGAGAGAAAAACAGCGCCGACTGGAAATCTTAAAAGACCCGCACGCCGGAGCATTTGCGATTATTATGGGATGTCTGTATTTTGTACTGTACGCGGGCGCAGCCGGAGAACTTGTCTGGAAGATTTTTCCGGCGTATGCATTTGGCTTCGCAGTTTCGAGATCGTTCAGCGGTCTTTCGATCGCGTTTTTCCAAATGCCAATCCGAAAGGAACAGCGGCAGCGTTTGGCATGAGCGCAGAGAAAAAAAGAACGGCGGCGGTGCTTGTTGTGACGATTTTTGCCGTGACGGCGCTCTCAGCTTCGTTCTGCGTCTGGGCGGCACTGGATGTACTGGTTGTATCGGCACTGGTATTCTGTTATTATAAATGGAAAAGCAGTAAGTATTTTGGAGGAATTACAGGAGATCTCGCAGGCTATTTCCTTTCGCTCTGTGAGCTGGCACAGCTCCTGTCTCTTGTGGTACTTTCTCTTGGAATGGAGAACTGGAAATGAAATTAGTAATTGGAGGGGCTTTTCAGGGAAAGCTTGACTTTGCAAAGAAGATGACCGGAAAAGAAACAGGATGGGCCGATGGGGCAGCAGTTTTGAAAGAGGAGCTGTCGGCATGTTCCGGCGTATATGATTTTCAGGAACTGGTCCGCAGATGGCTCCTTCTGGAAGAGGAGACCGGGACTGCACCGGAAGCGGAACTGGAAGAACTGCTGCAGAAAAATCCGGAAATCTGCATTGTTACGAATGAACTCGGTTACGGAGTGGTTCCGATCGAACCCTTCGACCGGAAATGGCGGGAAAAGACGGGGCGCATCTGTACGGAGCTGGCAGCAAAGGCTGATTCGGTAACCCGTGTGGTGTGCGGAATCGGAATCCTGCTGAAAGGTGAGGAAAAACATGATTAAAATTGCAATGATCCGCCATGGAAAAACCTATGGCAATACATTAGGACGGTATATCGGCGTGACGGATGAACCACTGTGTGAGGAAGGGAAAAAGGAGCTGGAACAGCGGACGATGGATACCGTTGAGCTTCTGTTCGTCAGCCCGCTGAAACGGTGTCTGGAAACGGCAGACATTCTGTATCCGTACGCCAAACAGGTCAAAATCCCGGAATTTGCAGAGTGCAATTTTGGTGAGTTTGAGAACAAAAATTATCAGGAATTAAAAGATAATCCGAAATACCAGGAGTGGATTGATTCCATGGCGACGCTTGCCTTTCCGGGCGGTGAGAGCCCGCAGCAGTTCAAGGACCGCTGCATCGCCGGCTTTGACAAGATGGTGGATACGTGTATCCGCCGCCATTACCGCAACGTGGCGATGGTGGTGCACGGAGGCACGATCATGAGTATCCTTGAGCAGTACGGCGTGCCACAGAAGAGTTACTATGACTGGCGAGTAGAAAACGGCTGTGGATATCATCTGTATCTCTCGGAGCAGAACTGGAAAATGGGCCGTAGAGAAGCTGTGGTGGAATCGGAGATAAGGCGGTAAACAAAAATGGTGACAGCAGAATGCCATGCCCATATTTTTATGGACGGTGTGGATTACAAAAAGGCGGCGGCAGCGCATGAAAACGGCCCGCGGGAGGATCTGATCCGGGAACATCTGGCGGCGTATCAGAAGGCAGGGATTTCCTATGTGCGTGACGGCGGAGATCCGTACGGGGCGGGTGTTCTTGCACGGAGCCTTGCGCCGGAGTACGGGATCACATACCGCACACCGGTTTTTGCGATTCACAGGGCGGGCCGTTATGGAAAAATTGTCGGACGCGCATTTTCAGACTGGAAAGAGTATTGCGCGCTTGTGCGTGAAGTACGCCGTGCGGGCGGAGATTTTATCAAGATCATGACGACGGGAATCCTGGATTTCGCGACAAAGGGGCATGTGACCAGTGAGCCGCTTTCCAGGGAAGAGGTTTTTGCAATGACGGCTGCGGCGCATGATGCGGGGCTTTCTGTGATGGCGCATGTGAACGGCGCACAGGCTGTGATGGATGCGGCAGAGGCAGGCGTGGACTCGGTTGAACACGGGAACTTTCAGAATGAAGAGAGCATCTGCTGTATGGCAGAGCATGCAACAATCTGGGTGCCGACAATTGTGACGGTTTCGAATCTTCTGGAGAACGGCAGATATCCGGCTGAAACGCTGGCGTGGATTTTTGAGACGCAGAAAAAAGGTCTGCAGCTCGCATTTGAAAAGGACGTTGTGCTTGCGGCGGGAAGTGATGCCGGCGCATACGGCGTACTTCACGGAAAAGGAATCCGGGAAGAAGAGAGTGTAATGCGAAAAATCCTTGGGGCAGAAAATGGACAGGAGCTGGAAAAGCGGCTTGCGTTTGGAGAAAAAAAGCTCCGGGAAAAGTTCTGAAAATTTTCTGCGTTTCAAGGCTTTAGAAAAAATTTAGAATTAAACGGGCAGACAATGCTTGCGTTTTCGCCCGGACTGTGGTAAGTTTAAATCACTTTTACAAGAACTTTAGAGAAAATGAAACAGGGATATTCTGAGACAGAGGGTAAATGCTATCCTCTGTTTTTTTGTGTGCAAAAATGACTGTCTGGATGTCCGCATCGACGGAAGGGAGCAAATGAAAGCAAAAGGAAAACTGGGGCTGCAGGGCTTTCTTTCCTCCTTTTTCTGGCGGCGGGATGGTATCTGATGCAGTATTTCTGCGCCTATGTCGTACTGTCCGGGTCCATGGAACCGGAGATCCCGAGGGATCTGTTGTGGTTGTGGATGGACGGAAGAAGGAATGGAATCCGGGGGATGTGATTACCTACCGGAGAGGAAATATGGTGGTGACACACCGGATCGTGGAAAAGAGCGAGGAAGGATACTGTACTAAGGGGGATGCCAACGCGGAGGAAGATGCAGGCATCGTTTTGGAAAAACAGGTGATCGGGAATGTGATCGTAGCTCTTCCCTGGCTTGGCTTTGGTATCGTCTGGCTCCGGCAGAGAGGAACACTCTTTTTTCTGGCCGTGGGAGCGGTGATGCTTTTTACAATCCGGCATCTTTGGCACGGTAGAAAAATCATGCAGGAAAACAAGTTATAAAAAGAATTAGCAAAATTATTTAGGAAAACAGGAGGAATTGATCTATGAAAAAACAGCGGAAAATCGTATTCTGGGCAGCATCACTGCTTCTGACAGGAGCCCTGGCAGCGGGCGGAACACTGGCGTATCTGACGGATAAGGATTCTGTGACGAACCAGTTTGTTGTGGGAAAAGTAGATATCGAAGGAAATGAACCATCGTACGCACCAGATCCGGACGGAAAGACCAATCATATCGTGCCGACCCAGGTGATTCCGAAGGACCCGCGTATCAAAAATAAAGGTAAAAATGATTCTTACGTTTATATGGATGTTTCCATACCAATCGCAAAAGTGATCGTTGCAGATACATCCGGAAACCGTTTAAACGGCGGGGCAGCCGTCGATACGGAACTGTTTTCGATGAATCAGCTTTCGAAAAAATGGGTGCTGATGTACAAGAAAAAACAGAACAATTCGATGGTATATACATATCTCTACAATGAAGTGCTTGCAGCTGGCAAAACGACGGATCCTTTATTTACGAGCGTGACAGCAGCTAATATCGTGGAAGGGCAGCTGGATGAAAAAGAGGTCGATATTCCGATCAATTATTATGCAATCCAGGCGCTGAATACCGGTGAGGGAAGTACGGCTGCCGAGCGGGCAGCAAAGGCCTGGGAGAAGTATGTAAATCAGAATAATGGGCAGAAGGGGCAGGTAACGGCACCGCAGTCGGAGCCGGAACAGACAGAAGCACCTGGAATTTAAGCAGTTTTCTGGGGGACAAAAGATGAAGAAAAAGACGAAACGGCTGTTTTTCCTTGCGGGTGCGGCCGGGTGTACGATGCGGCAGCCATTTGGCTGCTGCCGGGAACTTCGGCGTATTTACAGATCACGAGAGTGTCTGGAATCGTATGGTGTTCGGACATAATACAAGTACTATCGATGAAGAATTTCCGACACCGACGCCCGTACCGCCAGGGAAAAGTGTGGTAAAGAGAGTAAAAATCAGAAATGAAGGCTCCGTTGCCTGCTATATTCGTGCGGCACTTATATTCAGTGAACCAATTGAAGCGATTGAGGGACTTGATACGAAAAACTGGGTAAAAGGAGAAGATGACTACTATTATTACAAAAAACCGGTTTCAGAAGGCGAAAGCACGACGGAATTGTTTACCGGAATCCGCGTTGCAAAAGAAATGGAACAGAAAGAACTTGAGGTTTCGGTCTATGAGGAATCGGTGCAGATCCAGAAGGGGAATATGGTATTTCACGGCTATCGGGAGGCATGGGATGCTTATGAGAGAGGTGGTCAGACATGAAAGGAAAACGCGTCAGGATCGGATGTGCGGCGGCAAGTCTTCTGATGGGAATCAGCGGAACGTATGCATATTACCGGAGCAGTGTTGAGACCATTAACAAAATAGCTGTCGGAGATGTAAATATTGGAATCTGGGAATATGAGGAAGACGGGGATGGAGAAAAGAAGTATGAGGGACCGGAAAACGGCATTGTACTGCTTCCCAGGTGATTTCAAAAATTCCGCGGATCACCAATTATGCTGAACCATGCTATGTCCGGGTAAAGCCTGTGTTTGATGAGGAAGAAACGCAGGATTACCGTCTGGGGGAAGAGGACCTTGGGGGAATCGAGGACGTCTGGCTGAAAGCAGAGAGTATTATTATTATCCAAAGTGCTGGGAAAGCAGGAATCTGTCGATTTTTTCCGTACAATCACCATTCCATCTGCGTGGACCAGTGAGGCGGAGGGACAGGTGCTGTCCGTTGAAATCCAGGCGGAGGCCGTACAGGCAGCGAATGTGACGCCGGATTTTACGGCAGAAGCTCCGTGGGGAGAAGAACTGGAAATAGAACAGTGTGTCCACGAGGCGGATAATACCGTTTCGGAGGTTTCGCAGCAGAGCTTCCTCACCGTTTCGTACGAAGGAGCAGCGCGGAATCTGATCTTGGCACCCGACAATTTCTTTCGGAACTTTCCAGTGCTGATGCCGGGAGATGAATGGGAAGATACGTTCACACTGGTGAACACGACAGCAAGCCGTGCAGAATTTTTTCTGCGGACGGAACTTCCGGAAGAACTCAGTGAAGCAGAAAAAGAACTGCTTTCCAAGGTGAAACTGGAAATACGAGAGGGAGACAGCGTGATTTATGAAGGTGATTTAGAGAGTGAGGGACTATGGGCAGCAAAAAGTCTTGGAATATGCAGTCCAGATGAACGGAAAGAAATCTGTTTTTCAATCCGTGTGCCGTCAGAACTTGGAAATGAATGGGCACTTCGGAAAAGCGGGGTAAAATGGATTTTTTCTGTCGAAGGAGAAGATCTGCCGCAGGAAGAAGGCCCCTCTATCTGGCACAGCGCGCCAAAAACAGGTCTGCGCGATCCGTCAGCAGCGGTCCCCATTGGAATTGCCGTGACAGGAGCCTTCCTGTTTCTTGCCGCGGGCCGGTCTGAAAGGAGGAAAGAATGAAAAGAGCAAAGAAAAGCTTCTGGTTTCTCGCAGGAATTCTGCTGTTGTTGGGATTTTGTTTTCGGGAAGATGTTCTGGCTTCGAGTCTTACGAGTCTTCCTTCTCTTTCGAAAGCCGGAATCGGAGAAGTTGTATCATCGGACTCTGTTATTGACGGCCGATATGATTTTACCCCGCTGATCGGAAGTGAGACAAAAATCCGTTTTGGAAGTACAGATGGAAGTACCTGGGACAATCTGTTCTGCAAAAACGGAGAGAGCCATTCGAAATGCTGTTCCACATGGTGGCCGGCGGCCGATGTGAAGGGATGGAGTAATCTCCGTTCCTTCACGCCGCTGGAGTCGAAAAAAGGAAAAATGTATGCGGAATATACGAATGTTGGAGAGTGCCACGGGGAAAATGTAACGATGCGGATCTGGCTGGAAGACTGGCAGAACACGGTTGTACCATCAGGGTATGAGGACGTGGATGCGGTAGTCGTGGCGATTGACCACAATAAGCCGGTCATTGATATTAAAGGTCTGCTCTGGATCAAGGTACGGTTTGCTTATTACGACAGTAAAGGAAATCCGCTGAATGTGAAAGGATATTTTACACTTTCAGATCTGGACTTTAAGCAGGGCTTTTATCTGGCTGATGAGACAGAACATATCTATCTGACGAAGGAGCAGATGCCAGAATCGTCTACGATGCCAGAACAGAAGCGATCTGGTCGGCAAGACGCGGCTCTGAGCCGGACGGTGGAACAACTCCGGAAAATTCGGAAGGCTGGGTTACAGTTACCTTTGAAGGAAATTCCCAGACGATGATTTTCTATGATGGAGGCACTAACGACGCGGTAACTGGTCCCGGCGGCGGAGTGAAAGCACCGAAAAAATGGCCGGATAATTTTGTAAACGATACTTCCAGTACGTACAACAACTGGCATGGAGCATCCCGGGAAACGGGAATAACTGTTGTGCCGTGGAATACTTCGGAATTTGGTTACACAGCGAACGTTCCCTGTCATCTGTCGAAAGTAGGAGATCTTGTAGTGAAAAAATGGATGCAGAGACAAAAGAAGCTATTTCGGGTGCAGAATTTACCGTGTACCGCTGGAAAAACAACACCTGGAGTGAATTCAAAAAGATGAACTGGGTGAAAAAAACGGGTTCTTATCTGCTGGAGGGAATTCTGGATACAGACAGTGAAAATGGAAAATTCCGTGTTGTGGAGACAAAGAATCCAGCTGGTTATGCAGGAAGCTGGGAGCAGGAATTTCCATTGACAAGGAAGGCATGCAGACGATCCATCTGGAGGCAGAAAACACAAGAAAAACAGGCTCACTGAAGATAAAAAAGACGGAAGAAAACTCAGGGAAAGTACTTTCTGGTGCAACATATCAGGTGATTGCGAGCGGAGCAATTACAACGGTAAACGGAACAGTGCTGTTTCCGGATCAGGCGGTAGCAGCTGTGCTGAAAACGGATGAAAATGGAGAGGCGTTCAAAAACGGGCTGGAGTACGGAACGTATCTTGTGCGGGAAACGGCGGCTCCAAATGGATATGTGCTGGATCCGACGGAAAAGAAAATAACGATCGGGGAACAAAACGCACAGATCACACTGACGTTTACAAACTGGAAGAACCGTTTTGTTCTGCAGAAAGTAAGTCAGGGAGACGGAAAAGTGCTTCAGGGAGCAGCCTTTCATATCTGGACGAAAGATGGAAGTTTTGATGAGACAAAAAAGACGGATGCAAATGGAAAAATTGAGCTGACGGGACTTTTGGACGGTGTCTGGTACTATCAGGAGACAGCATCTCCGGAGGGCTTTCTGCTGGACAGCACATGCCGGGAATTTGTGGTAGAAAACGGAAAAATTGACGGTAAATCGGAACTGTCGGTGACGGTCGAAAATGATGGAACACATCTGACAATTGAAAAAATAGATGCAGAGAGCGGAAAACGAATTTCCGGCGCAAAGCTGGTATTAAAAGATATGGATGGAAACCGTGTGGACAGCTGGATTTCAGGAGGAAGCGGCCCGCATGAACTGGAAAAATTAAAGCCGGGTTCTTATGTCATTGTGGAGGAGGCCGCGCCGGATGGATACCTTGCGGCAGAACCGGTTTCGTTTGTGCTGGAGGCAAAACAGGAAGTGCAGACCGTGACGATGAAGGATCTTGCATGTGAAACCTTGACGATTACAAAGAAGATTAAGGCGGATGAGATTACATGGGCGCATGGAAATCCAACGTTTCTGTTTTCCGTGAAGGGAAAGGATCTGTATGGAAAAGAACATACATACCAATGCTATCTTACGTTTACAAAAACACAGGTGGAGAAAACGACAGATCAGGACGGCTACACGGAACAGTCGGTACAGATCCGGGGAATTCCGGCAGGAAACGATTACCGGGTACAGGAGAAGAAGGTGCTGCGGTATTCGCTTATGCAGGTGACAGGTACGAAGAATGTTACCGTGAAAAAACTAGAAGAGCCGGCATATGGAAAAGATCCTGCGCGCGTCTTTTCGGTATCGGTAAATCTTTGCGGACATCCCAAAGAAAGTGAGGTTGTATTTGAAAATCAGAAATACCGCTGGGATGATTATGGACACAACAGTATTGTAAAAAACCGGATTCCGGTTGAATAACAAAACGGAAAAACATTCCACCATCGGTTCGGGTGGTGGAATGAAAACAAAATGGAGAGAGAAAAAATCAGCAGAAAAAGAAGAGGGATTGCAGTTATGACATTGGCGGCGCTTTTTTTCTGGTATCTGCCGCAGATTCAGGTAAGCCGGCAGATTCGAAAAGAACAGGAAGAAGCGGTGGAGATGTATGTCAGAGAAGAAAAAGAAGAGAACAAAGAGGAAAACGAAAAAAGCGAAGAAGTGCAGGAGCAGGAACCGGGCAGTACAGACAAAAATCTGTTTCGGACAATTGATTTTGCAGGACTTCGATCAAAAAATAGAGAAATCTGCGCGTGGCTCTGGATTCCGGGCTGCGCCTTAGATGTTCCGGTTGCGCACGGGCAGGATAACGCATATTATCTGACACACGATGCGTTTTGCAGGGAGCGGATTTACGGCAGTATTTTTGCACCGTGTGATACACCGGAGGATTTTTCTGAACGTCACACGATTTTATATGGGCATAATATGCGGGATGGAACGATGTTCGGAGGATTGAAAAAGTATCGTGAAGCGTCGTGGAAACAGGAATTTCCGTATCTGTACCTGTATTTGCCGGGTGAAGCATGGCAGTGCCGTATTTGGAGTGTGGAGGAGACGGATGCCAAAAGTGATGTTTACCGGCTGGGAGCATGGAGCGATGCGGACTGGAATGCATGGGTACAGGAAAGAAAAGAAAACAGCATTATCTTTGGCAGCGGTGAGGAAAAGGAAGTTCAAAAGATACTTACCCTTTCCACCTGCATTGGTGACGGCAGCAGTTCACAGAGACTGGCTGTACATGCGGCGGTGGAGATGATTTTTGCAACAAAATCTGGAAGGGAAGAGGGTTCTGTGCTAGAATAAGACAGAATCAAAAGACTTATGATACAGAGCAGGAAAAAGGATGGCGATAAGACATGAAAGAACTGTACACGGCAGCAGGAATTTTTGTGGTTCTGATACTGCTGGGAGTTTGGATGGTACAGAATAACAGAAATGAACAGGAAAAGAAGCTGGTACAACTGCGGAAGAAATGGGGAAAAAAGCAGGAGAAACGGACGGCACGGGAAAAGAAAGAAAAACTGGAAGCGTGTCTGAGACGAAAAGCAGGGGAAAACTTCTGCGTGGACGCGATTACCTGGAATGACCTGGATCTCGATGCGGTTTTTGACACAGTCGACCACACAGTGTCGGTGTGCGGGGAAGAATATCTGTACACGGCGCTTCGGATGCCGGTCACAACAACAGAAATCAGGGAAGAGCGGGAACGGCTGATGAAGCTTTTTGCAGAGAACCAAAAAGCCAGAGAAGCAGTGCAGAAAGCACTTCTTTTGATGGGAAAAGAAAAGATGAATCCGCCGACAGAAGAAATAGCCGTACTGATGGAGCGGAGCCGGGAGAGAAGGGGAAATATCTTCTGATGGCCGGTATTGCTGTGCTTGGAATTGGACTGCTGTTTGTACTGCCTCCGCTGGGTGTGGCTGTTCTGTTTGCTTCTATGGTCGGCAACGGACTGATGCATGGAAGGGAGAGCAAAAAGCTGGAGAGTGCATTAAAAGCGTTTGGCTGTATCCTGCGGCTGCAGCGGACAGCCAGGGAACTTGGAAAAGAAAAAATTTCCGGACTGGAAATGTATCAGAAGCGTCTGGAAGAACAGGAAAAACAACTCCGTCCGATTACAAGAAAATGCAGAACACTTGTGAATACGAAAGAATCGCAGGGCGGTGCAGCAAACATGATTTTTGCATACTTTCATACGTTCTTTCTGCTGGATCTGATCGAGTATTCTTCGGTTGTTTCCGGAGTGAAATCGTATGAAAAAGCGATTCTGCAGATGGCAGAGGATCTTGGACTCCTGGACTTTGCACTGTCTGCAGCATCGTACCGGGAGAGCCTTTCGTATTACTGCCGGCCGGAATTCCTGGATGAGAAAAAGGCGGGCTGTCGGATCGATGTGGAGGAGCTTTATCATCCGCTTCTGACACATCCGGTGGCAAACAGTCTGTATGCGGAGGGCGGAATTCTGCTGACCGGCTCGA
>ENA-OQHY01000313-OQHY01000313.1-human-gut-metagenome-genome-assembly--contig:-NODE-313-length-28207-cov-4.601638_pt1 | contig 28207 bp, 34 predicted proteins | sample MGYA00242570_ERZ504733 | MGnify/ENA primary metagenome ERZ504733 (study PRJEB26092, sample SAMD00036219) | human gut metagenome | host: Homo sapiens | study: EMG produced TPA metagenomics assembly of... | reverse complement strand
GTTTTGGCGGAAACCGTTCCCAGAATGGTGAGGGACGTCCGGCAAGACAGGGCGAGGGAAACAGAGCCCACGTCAGAATGACGGAAGAGGCGGAAGCCGTTTCGGCGGTGGAGCAAACCGTGGCCAGGGAGGTCAGGGCGGAAGCTTGAAGGAAGAAGAGACGGAGGAAATCGTTTCGGCGGTGGAGCAAACCGTGGCCAGGGAGGCCAGGGCGGACGTTCCGAAAGGCGGAAGAAGCGGAGACAACCGTTTCAGCGGAGCAAACCGTGGTGGCCAGGGCGGCGGACAGCGTCCGGGACAGAGAAGAAGCGGTGGCTCTTCAGATGCTGTATTCACTCCGGAGCTGACCAAGACATCCAAGGACAGCAAGCGTGAGCGTGACAGAGAGAATAAGAACAAGAAGAAAGAATTCGAGAAAGGTACCCAGGGCGGACGCAGACCAAATCAGGGCGGACGCAGACCGAATTCCAGAATCCCGAAAGCACTTCAGAAACCGAATCCACAGCCGAAGCAGGAAGAGAAGAAACCGGAGATCAAGGAGATCACCATTCCGGAGAAGCTTACTATCCGTGAGCTTGCGGACGCGATGAAGATGCAGCCGTCAGTGATCGTTAAGAAGCTTTTCATGGAAGGTGTCATGGTAACAGTAAACCAGGAGATCGACTTTGAAAAGGCAGAGGAGATCGCACTTGGCTTTGATATCATTGCTGAGAAGGAAGAAAAGGTGGATGTGATCGCAGAGCTCCTCAAAGAGGACGAAGAGGATGAGGATGATATGGTTCCGAGACCTCCGGTAGTCTGTGTTATGGGTCACGTTGACCATGGTAAAACATCTCTTCTGGATGCCATCCGTAATACAAACGTAACCAGAGGCGAGCCGGCGGAATCACACAGCACATCGGTGCTTACGTGGTAAATATCAAAGGTCAGAAGATCACATTCCTGGATACACCGGGACATGAGGCGTTCACAGCTATGCGTATGCGTGGTGCCAACGCTACAGATATCGCAGTTCTGGTCGTTGCCGCAGACGATGGTGTAATGCCGCAGACAGTAGAGGCGATCAGCCATGCAAAGGCAGCCGGTGTTGAGATCATCGTTGCCATCAATAAGATCGATAAACCAAGTGCAAATGTAGAGCGTGTAAAACAGGAGCTTTCCGAGTATGAACTGATTCCTGAGGACTGGGGCGGAAGCACCATCTTTGTTCCGGTATCCGCACATACAGGAGAAGGAATTGAGAATCTTCTTGAGATGATTCTTCTTACTGCTGAGGTTTCCGAGCTCAAAGCCAATCCGAACCGTGAGGCAAGAGGTCTTGTTATTGAGGCTCAGCTTGATAAAGGTAAAGGACCGGTTGCTACCATCCTTGTTCAGAAGGGTACTCTTCATGTGGGAGACTTTATTGCCGCAGGTGCATGCAATGGTAAGGTACGTGCAATGATGGATGATAAGGGACGTCGTGTAAAAGAGGCAGGTCCGTCTACTCCGGTTGAGATCCTCGGACTTGGTGATGTTCCTAATGCAGGTGAGATCCTGATGTCCTTTGAGAGCGATAAAGAAGCCAAGAACTTTGCAGGCGCATTCGTTACAGAGAACAAGAGCCGTCTTCTCGAGGAGACCAAAGGCAAGCTTTCTCTGGATAACCTGTTTGACCAGATCCAGGCCAGCGATCTTAAGGAGCTTCCGATCATCGTCAAGGCCGATGTACAGGGATCTGTTGAGGCTGTTAAACAGAGCCTTACCAAGCTTTCCAACGAGGAAGTTATCGTTAAGGTGATCCATGGTGGTGTAGGTGCCATCAATGAGTCTGATGTCAGCCTTGCTGCAACATCCAATGCGATCATCATCGGCTTTAACGTACGTCCGGATACTACAGCAAAACAGCTTGCTGAGCAGGAGGGCGTTGACCTTCGACTTTATAAAGTCATTTATCAGGCGATCGAGGATGTAGAGGCAGCTATGAAGGGTATGCTGGATCCTGTATTCGAGGAGAAGGTTATCGGTCACGCAGAGGTTCGTCAGCTGTTCAAGGCATCCGGTGTCGGAACCATCGCAGGAAGCTATGTGCTGGATGGTACATTCCAGCGTAACTGTAAGGTTCGTATCACACGAGGTGAGGACCAGATCTTCGAGGGTGAGCTTGCATCCCTGAAGAGATTTAAGGATGATGTCAAGGAAGTTCGTGCCGGATATGAGTGTGGTCTTGTATTTAATGACTTTAATGATGTCAAAGAAGAAGATAAAGTCGAAGCATATATCATGGTAGAGGTACCAAGATAGGAGTGATTCGTAATGAGAAAAAACAGCATTAAAAATACACGTGTGAATGGTGCAGTTCAAAAAGAACTCAGCACCATCATACACAGCGAGATCAAGGACCCCAGAATTCATCCGATGACTTCTGTGACAGCTGTTGAGGTGGCACCGGATCTTAAGACCTGCAAAGCTTACATCAGTGTGCTGGGCGAGAAGCAGGCCAAGGATTCCACCCTCCGGGGCTTAAAGAATGCAGAGGGCTATGTTCGGAGAGAACTGGCCAGAAGACTGAATCTCCGCAATACACCGGAGATCCGTTTTGTTCTGGATGAGTCTATTGAATATGGTGTAAATATGTCAAAGAAGATCAATGACGTAATGAGTGGGATGGAAACAGAGGAATAGGTGGAAAAAATGAAAAACATTTCAGAAATACTGGAAAATGTAAAAACCGTTGGCATTGGCGGTCACATCCGTCCGGATGGAGACTGCATTGGTTCCTGTATGGCTCTGTATCTCTATATCCGGAAATATTTTCCTGATATAGAAGCAGATGTTTATCTGGAAGACCGGAAACCTGTATTTGATTACATTGACAGAATGGATGAGGTTAAGACAGAAGCAGAAGAAGATAAGGTGTATGATCTTTTTATCACCTGTGATGTCAGCGCACTGGACAGGCTTGCTGTTGCTCGGAAATATTTCGATGCAGCAAAAAAGACAGCCTGCATTGATCATCATGTGAGCAATAACGGATTTGCGGATGTCAATCATGTAAGAGGCGAGATCAGCTCTGCCAGCGAAGTTCTTTACGGACTTCTGGATTCAGACAAGATCGATCGTTCTATTGCGGTTCCTATTTATACAGGAATGGCACATGATACCGGCGTGTTCCAGTATTCTTCCACAACACCGGAAACCATGAGGATCGCCGGAGAACTGATGAAAACAGGATTTGATTTCAGCAGGATCATCGATGAGTCCTTTTACCAGAAAACATATCTTCAGAATCAGGTCATGGGACGTGTCCTGGCAGAGAGTATTCTCCTTCAGGGCGGTAAGTGTGTGGTCGGATATCTGAAAAAACGGGAGATGGATTTCTACAGTGTGGAAGGAAAGGATCTGGAGGGAATCGTGAGCCAGCTCCGTCTGACTGCTGGTGTGGAGGTTGCGATCTTTATCTATGAGATGCAGACGCAGCTCTTTAAGGTATCTCTCCGTTCCAATGGTAAGGTGGATGTAAGCAAGATTGCCGTATTTTTCGGAGGCGGCGGACATGTGCGTGCAGCCGGCTGTGATATGCAGGGCTCCATGTACGATGTGATCAATAACCTTACTGCTGAAATTGAAAAACAGCTTGCAGAGGAGTAAAGATAAGATCATGGACGGAATACTTGTGATCCGAAAGGAAAAAGGTTATACCTCTCATGATGTTGTTGCAAAGCTGCGTGGGATTCTCCACATGAAAAAGATTGGCCATACTGGGACTCTGGATCCGGCAGCAGAGGGAGTACTTCCTGTTGCACTGGGCAAGGGGACCCGGCTGGTGGAGCTTCTTACAGAAAAAGAAAAAACATATGAGGCGGTTTTAAGGCTGGGAGTTTCCACAGATACCCAGGACATGACCGGAGCTGTTCTTTCTGAGAAACCTGTGACCGTCACGGAAGAGGAAGTCCGTGAGGCAGTGGGATCCTTTGTGGGAGAACAGCTGCAGATCCCTCCTATGTATTCGGCTCTGAAGGTAAACGGAAAGAAGCTTTACGAACTGGCCAGAGAAGGAAAAACCATAGAGCGTAAGCCGCGCCCTGTGGTTTTTTATGAGATAAGGATACTGGATATGGAGCTTCCGCTGGTACGCATAAGCGTTACCTGTAGCAAGGGCACCTATATCCGTACACTTTGCAATGACATCGGAGAAAAATTAGGCTGCGGCGGAGCCATGGAAGAGCTGCTTCGGACCAGGTCCGGAAATTTCACTCTGGAAGAGAGCATGACACTTTCCCAGGTGGAGGAGGCGGTTGCCGATGGGACCATCGGGGAAAAGCTTGTTTCCATCGAGGATGTACTTTCCATGTATCCGGTCCTTACCTGTACACCGGAGGGAGACAGACTTCTCAATAACGGAAACCCGCTTCCGGAAGAACTGGTACAGGGAGGCAGCAGGGAAGAAAAAGTCCGGATGTATAAAAGCAGCGGAAATTTCACAGGAATATACGGCTGGGATGAAAGAAAACAGAAATACGTACCCATCCGCATGTTTTTTGTATGACATTTTATAAAAACTTGCAGGAGCAGCAGAAGATATGGAATACTTGAAGATCGACGGAGAATTTCCGCGCCTTTCAAAGAGTGCGGTGACACTTGGAAAATTTGACGGCATACACCGTGGACACCAGAAACTGGTGGAGAAGATCCTGGAACAGAAAGAAAAAGGTCTGCAGACAGTCCTTTTTTCTCTTGGCATCGGCAGTCAGATGATCTTTACAAAAGAGGAACGATGTCAGCTTCTTGAGAAAGCAGGCGTGGATGTGCTGATCGAATGTCCGCTGGATAACCGGATCCGTCATATGAAGGCAGAAACCTTTGTTAAAGAGATCCTGGTGGGAGATCTTCAGGCGGAGCATGTTGCAGTGGGAGAAGATTTCAGGTTCGGGTATGAACGCAAGGGAACACCACAGCTTCTGGAGACTATGGGAAGGAAGCTTGGCTTTACTGTGGATGTTGTTCCGAAAGAAATGGAAGGCCGCAGAAAGATCAGCAGTACATTTATCCGTGAGGAACTGAAAAAGGGAAATATGGAAAAGGTTAATGATCTGCTGGGAATCCCCTTTTTTGTGGACGGTGTGATCGAACATGGAAGAGGAATGGGACATAAGGTCCTTCTTCCCACTACTAATATCGTTCCTGCAAAAGAAAAGCTGATGCCGCCAAATGGCGTTTATGATACAGTGTCCCATTTTAAGGACAGAACCCTTTGCGGGATCACAAACGTAGGATATAAACCAACCATAGGAGAGAAATTCCTGGGTGTTGAGACCTATCTTTTTGACTGTGAAGAGGATCTGTACGGAGAGCCCTGCAGAGTGGAATTCTTTCATTATTCCAGACCGGAGAAGCGCTTTTCGTCCATAGAAGCACTGAAGCAGCAGCTCCTGAAGGATGCAGAAAAGGGAAAGGCTTATTTCCGCAGCCTCGAAAAATAAAAACTTTCGGGAAAAACTTTTCGAAAAAACAGTTTACAGGTCAGAAACCGTGTGCTATACTGTTCGAGGTGAAAAAAGCCAGTATTCAGAAGCCGGAGACTCCGACCACTTCTTAATACCCGGCGTTTAATTAAAATTTCAAGGAGGAAACAATAATGATTTCTAAAGAAAAGAAAACAGCGATCATGAAAGAGTATGCAAGAACAGAGGGTGACACAGGTTCACCGGAGGTTCAGGTTGCAGTTCTTACAGCAAGAATCCAGGAGCTCACAGAGCATCTTAAAACACACCACAAAGATCATCATTCCAGAAGAGGTCTTCTGAAAATGGTAGGTCAGAGACGTGGCCTTCTTGCTTATCTTAAGAAAACAGACATCGAAAGATACCGTGCACTGATTGAGAAATTAGGTTTAAGAAAATAATTGCTACGGGAGGGGCGGATGATTCCATCCGCCCCATTTTAACATGTGTGATAAACACAGACGGAATTACCGCAGGAGTGATTTCCGAGACTACTGAAAAGCCCATTTCCGGTCGAGATCTTTTTCAAAGGAAGTGGTCTTTTCAGTTGTTTCGGGCTCCTGTCAGATATTAATATAATAAGAAAAGGAGAACGAATATGTACAAAAGTTATTCCATGGAACTTGCAGGAAGAACACTGACTGTAGATATCGGACGTGTAGCGAAACAGGCCAATGGTGCTGCTCTTATGCACTATGGTGATACTACAGTCCTTGCTACTGCTACCGCATCCAAAGAGCCAAGAGAAGGAATCGATTTCTTCCCGTTAAGTGTTGAGTATGAGGAGAAGATGTATGCAGTAGGAAAGATCCCGGGAGGATTCAACAAGAGAGAGGGTAAGGCAAGCGAGCATGCAATCCTTACATCCCGTGTTATCGACCGTCCGATGCGTCCGCTGTTTCCAAAGGATTACAGAAATGACGTAACTCTGGTAGATATGGTTATGTCTGTTGATCCGGAATGCAATCCGGAGATCCCGGCTATGCTTGGTTCTTCCATTGCAACCTGTATTTCTGATATCCCATTTGACGGTCCATGCGCAACCACACAGTTGGTATGATCGACGGCGAGTTTATCATCAACCCGACACTTGCACAGAAGGCAGTTTCTGATCTTCAGCTTACGGTTGCTTCTACAAGAGAGAAGGTTATCATGATTGAGGCCGGAGCTAATGAGATCCCGGAAGATAAGATGATCGAGGCTATCTACAAGGCTCATGAAGTGAACCAGGAGATCATCAAATTCATCGACCAGATCGTAGCAGAGTGCGGAAAAGAGAAACATTCCTACGAGTCCTGTGCAGTACCTCAGGAGCTTTTTGATGAGATCAAGAAGATCGTTCCTCCGGAAGAGATGGAGGTTGCCGTATTCTCTGATGACAAGCAGACACGTGAGAATAACATCAGCGAGATCACTGATAAGCTGAAAGAAGCTTTTGCAGACAATGAGGAATGGCTTGCCGTTCTCGGTGAGGCTGTATATCAGTACCAGAAGAAGACTGTCCGCAAGATGATCCTCAAAGATCATAAACGTCCGGATGGACGTGAGATCAGACAGATCCGTCCGCTGGCTGCAGAGACAGATATCATCCCGAGAGTTCATGGTTCTGCCATGTTCACAAGAGGACAGACTCAGATCTGTACCGTTACTACACTTGCTCCTCTTACAGAGGCACAGCGTCTTGACGGACTGGATGAGTTTGAGACATCCAAGAGATATATGCACCACTACAACTTCCCGTCCTACTCTGTAGGTGAGACCAAGCCTTCCAGAGGACCGGGACGTCGTGAGATCGGTCACGGAGCACTTGCTGAGAGAGCACTGGTACCGGTACTTCCTACAGAGGAAGAATTCCCATATGCAATCCGTACCGTATCTGAGACATTTGAGTCCAACGGCTCCACATCCCAGGCAAGTATCTGTGCATCTACCATGTCACTGATGGCTGCCGGTGTACCGATCAGAAAACCGGTTGCAGGTATTTCCTGCGGACTTGTTACAGGTGAAACAGACGATGATTACATCGTTCTTACAGATATCCAGGGCCTTGAGGACTTCTTCGGAGATATGGACTTCAAGGTAGCCGGAACACATGACGGAATCACAGCGATCCAGATGGATATTAAGATCCATGGTCTTACAAGACCGATCGTTGAGGAAGCGATCCGCAGAACAAAAGAGGCAAGAGAATATATCCTGACAGAAGTTATGGAGAAATGTATCGACAAGCCTCGTACAACTGTTGGGGAGTTTGCTCCGAAGATCATCCAGATCCAGATCGACCCGCAGAAGATCGGTGATGTAGTCGGACAGAGAGGAAAGACTATCAACACGATCATCGAGCGTACAGGTGTGAAGATCGACATCACAGACGACGGCGCAGTTTCTATTTGCGGAACAGACCAGAAGGGTATGGATGAAGCAAAACGTATGATCGAGATCATCACTACCGAGTTTGAGGCAGGACAGATCTTTACAGGACGCGTAGTCAGCATCAAAGAGTTTGGCGCATTCCTTGAGTTTGCACCGGGCAAGGAGGGAATGGTACACATTTCCAAGATCTCCAAACAGAGGATCAACCGTGTTGAGGATGTTCTCACACTTGGCGACAAAGTTAAGGTTATCTGCCTTGGCAAGGACAAGATGGAAGAATCAGCTTCAGCATGAAGGATGTACCGGAAGAAGCATAAATGATGAGATACCACAATATTACCAAGGACGATATGTTAAACGGAGACGGACTTCGTGTAGTGCTCTGGGTAGCTGGCTGTTCACACGGCTGCCGGGAGTGCCAGAATCCCATTACCTGGGATCCGAATGGAGGTCTGCCCTTTACGGACAGCGAGCGAGCTGAGATATTTGCAGAGCTGGACAAGGATTATATCAGCGGGATCACCTTTTCAGGAGGCGATCCTCTGCATCCTTCCAATATCGCTGAGGTAACAGCTCTTGCAAGAGAGATCAGAGAGAAGTATCCGGATAAGACGATCTGGCTGTATACGGGTTCTCTCTGGGAAGAAATCCAGCAGTACGAGATCATCCATTATCTGGATGTATGCGTGGACGGGGAATTTCAGGTGGACAAGAAAGAGGTTCGTCTGAAATGGAAAGGCTCCTCAAATCAGAGGGTGATCGATGTACAGGCGTCACTTCGTGAGAACCGTGTGGTTCTGTACACGGAGTGATCAGAGGTTTTTTGAAATTACCTATTGGGAGTGGAACGAAAAATGAAAAGAATTGCGAAATTTCACAAGGTAAGTTTTGAACAGTTTGCAAAGGACTGGAAGGATACCTTTGAACAGTATTCAGAAGAGGAGATCCGGAATATCTACGACAGTCTGAAGCTTCCGAAGAGAGCTACGACCGGAAGTGCAGGATATGATTTTTATGCACCTGTGGATGTGACCATGAAGCCAGGTGAGATCGTAAAGATACCGACTGGTATCCGTGTAGAGATGGAAGAGGGCTGGGTTCTGAAATGTTATCCGAGAAGCGGACTGGGATTTAAATTCCGGCTGCAGTTGAATAACACAGTGGGAATCATTGACAGCGATTATTTCTTTTCCGACAACGAAGGTCATATCTTTGCCAAGCTGACTAACGATACAAGAGAAGATAAAACGATCCAGATCCCGGCAGGAACCGGTTTTATGCAGGGGATCTTTGTGGAATACGGAATCACTGTGGATGACGATGCAGATGCAGTAAGAAACGGTGGCTTCGGAAGTACCACAAAATAAAACAAAAGCCCGGAAGGCGGAGGTGTGAAGACCACATACATCCGATTTTCCGGGCTTGTTTTGTGTAGTTACTGCTTTCCGATAAATGCACTGTTTAGCTGAGAGGTGCGTCTGCCTCCTCGTCTGCACGTGCTTTTTCCACGACTGCGTTAAAGGCATTTGCGGCAGCGTCGTACTCTTCATCATCTTCAATGTTTGCCAGCATCGGATCGCCGTCTGCTGTGCGGGAGAAACTGTAGAGATAAACCTCACCGGTCTCATTCTGGCCGTTCTCATCCAGTGGGAGAAGTGCGATATATTCTTTGTTCTCTACAGGGAAAATAGTAAGGATGGCACATTCTACCTCAGTATCGTCATCCATAGTCAGGGTAATGGTATGATGTGCCTCATCTACCTTGCTTTCGCAGTTGGCTGTACAGGAAGCGCAGTCGCTTGGTGCACATCCGCTTTTGTTAAATTCATCACTCATAAAAAAATCCTCCGTTCTGCTGCTGCCTGTAAATAAGGGGGCAGCTCTGCATGATATAGAGAACATTTTAACAGATATGACGTAGAACAGCAACAAAATATTTGAGAGCCTGAGAAAACTTTCAAAATATTTTTTGCTTAATCCGACAATGTGAGATATAATAAAAATATGACGAAAAAATGAGGAGAAAATATAAAAATATGAAATTTATTTCCTGGAATGTAAATGGGATCCGGGCCTGTATCACCAAGGGCTTTGAGGAACGCTTTCATGAGCTGGATGCGGATATTTTCTGTCTGCAGGAGACGAAATGCCAGCAGGGACAGGTAAAGCTGGAACTTCCCGGATATCATCAGTACTGGAACTACGCAAACCGCAGAGGCTATTCAGGTACAGCCATTTTTACGAAGAGGGAGCCATTGTCTGCGGCTTACGGGATCGGGATAGAGGAGCATGATAAAGAAGGACGTGTCATCACGCTGGAATTCGATGAGTATTATTTTGTGACTGTATATACTCCCAACTCCCAGAGTGAGCTCCGCCGTCTGGAATATCGTATGAAATGGGAAGAGGATTTCCTGGCTTATCTCCTGAAACTGCAGGAGAAGAAACCGGTGATCTGCTGTGGCGACCTTAATGTGCACATCAGGAGATCGATCTCAAGAACCCGAAGACCAACCGCAAAAATGCAGGCTTTACTGATGAAGAGAGAGCCTGCTTTACCAGAGCCCTTGAGAGTGGCTTTATTGATACATTCCGCTATTTTATCCGGATAAAGAGGGCGTTTACTCCTGGTGGTCCTACCGTTTCCGTGCACGAGAGAAGAACGCCGGCTGGCGTATCGACTATTTCCTTGTTTCCCCTTCCCTGAAAGAAAAGCTTCAGGATGCGAAGATCCACGGAGAGATCATGGGATCCGATCATTGCCCGGTTGAGCTGGATATTGATCTGTGACGGATCCGGCGAAAAGGATTTCTATGGATTTGAATAATAAAAAGAGAAAAGGAGGAGTTGCCTTGGCAAGCCGCAGATTAGGTCGAGTGGAAAAAGGTCAGCCGCTGATACTTGGCGCCAACAAAATGGAGGGCGGTTATAATTTTGCAGTGGAGGCATCGGAGGATTCCGAAGTGTCCCTGCTTTTATATAAAAAAAGAGGAGCTGCCGCACCGGTGGAGATCGTTTTTCCAAAGGATTTCCATACAGGACGTGTGTGGGCACTGAAGCTGTGCAGTGCTTCTCTGAAGGAGTTTGAATATAATTATAAAATAGACGGTGAGATCGTGCAGGATCGTATGCATACGGACTTCACGGGAGAGAGCATTTCGGAGTACCTTACGATCCGGAAAAGGAGGTCCGCTGTCGCTTCCTTAATGAGAATGTTTCCGGCTGGGAAAATGAAACTGCACCGGCAGTAGAATATGAAAATATGATCCTGTACAAGCTTCATGTCCGTGGTTATACGAAGCTTGCCAGAAAGATGGTTTCCCATAAGGGGACTTTTCTTGGCCTGACAGAGATGATCCCTTACTGGAAAGAACTTGGGATCAATGCCATTGAACTGATGCCTGCCTATGAATTCTGTGAGGTTCCGATCAATAAACCGAAGGAAGGCAGTGAACACATCAAGACCCGTCGAAAGGAAAATGTAGTGAATTACTGGGGCTATGCATCCGGCTTCTATTTCAGCCCGAAGAGTGCTTACTGCAGCACCAGAGAACCGGAGCAGGAATTTCGGTATATGATCCGGGAGCTGCACAAGAACGGCATTGCCTGTATCATGGAATTCTATTTTCCAGAGGAAACAGACAGCCTGATGGCTCTTCGAGCTTTGCAGTTCTGGAGAGATTTTTACCATGTAGATGGATTTCATGTGCTGGGAGAGGGCTTTAACCGGGAGATGCTTCTTCGGGATGGGATCCTTTCCGGAGCAAAACTGATCTTCCAGGGCTTTGATTTTGATCATTTTTACAGAGGAAAGCTTCCGGTCAGACGCTGCGGAGCGGAGAGCAATATGAATTTTCTCCAGGATATGCGCCGTTTCCTGAAAAGCGATGAAGGTATGGTGGAGGCTGCAGCGTGGCATATCCGTCATAACAGCGAGAATCATGGAGTGATCAATTACATGGTCTGCCAGGACGGATTTACCATGAATGACCTGGTGAGCTACAATTATAAACATAACGAGGCCAATGGCGAGGGCAATCAGGACGGAAGCAGCTATAATTATTCCTGGAACTGTGGTGTGGAAGGCCCTACCCGTAAGGTTTCCGTCCGTCAGATGAGGGAACGCCAGATCAAAAATGCCTTTCTGATGATGCTGCTGAGTCAGGGTGTTCCCATGATCTATCACGGTGATGAATTCGGCAATTCCCAGAGCGGAAACAATAATGCCTACTGTCAGGATAATGCTACCGGCTGGACAGACTGGAAGGGCCTTTCCAGAAACCAGGGACTGAGGAAATTTGTAAAGGATGCCATTGCTTTTCGTAAGGCCCATCCCGTTCTTCATATGCCGGTGGAACTGAAAGGGGTAGATTATCTGACCAAGGGGTTCCCGGATGTGTCTCTTCACGGGGAACGTGCCTGGTATCTGAGCTATGAGAATACCAGCAGGCTTCTTGGTATGATGTACTACGGAGCCTATGCAAGGGAAAAAGAGGATCTGGAGGCTGCAGAGGATGATTTTATTTACATCGGCTATAATTTCCACTGGGAAAACCGGAGCCTTGCTCTGCCCAATCTCCCGGAAGGCATGTGCTGGAAAAAAATCGCAGATACCTCTCTTCACGGAACAGGATTCTGTCTGGAGGAGGAAGAAGAATATAAAAAATCAATCGAAATAGGCCCCCGCGCCATTGTGGTATTGCTGGGCAGACAGGAGGCGGAGAAAGATGCGATCATGGCACCCGTGCTGCACTTCAGGACCATCACGAGGCATAAGCTTCTGGTGATGAAATATTGTTTTCGTATCGGGTTATATAAGCAGGGGTTGCTTCATGACCTGTCCAAATATTCCCCGACGGAATTTCTGGTAGGCTGTAAATATTATCAGGGACAAGAAGTCCCAACAACGCAGAACGTGAGGCAACCGGCGTATCCATGTCCTGGCTGCACCATAAGGGAAGAAACAGACACCATTTTGAACATTGGGTAGACTATTCCCTTGACGGTGAGCATGTGATCATGGGAGCCAGAATGCCCAGAAAATATGTGGCGGAAATGGTCATGGACCGGATCAGTGCATCCAGAAACTATCTGGGAGAGGAATATACCTATCATGAACCATTGCAGTATTTTCTGAAAAGCAAGGAGAAGCTGTGGTTTATCCACCCACAGACAAAGAAAGAGCTGGAGGGACTTCTCCGGATCCTGGATAAATACGGAGAGGATAAGACCCTGTGGTATATCCGCAATGTATATCTATGTGATAACCGCGGAAAAAAAGTGAAAAAGCCCCGGGAAAAAGCTTCGAAATCACAGATAGGGGTGTATTTTTGGCAGGTTGTCTGATATAATATTCAGATATCAGGAGGAAGAATGAATGGATACACCAACAATTGCGAAATACTATAGAGAGAAAGATCCCATGGAACGCCTGAAGCTTCTGGAGCAGTCCATTGCAGCAGGAGAAGAACCGGAAGAAAACAGGATCCGCAAGGAACTCTGGGAGATCCGTTACAGCGATAAAGCTGAGACTGGTGATACCAGGGCAGACGGTTATCTCGGTCTCTGGATGACCATGGAGTTTAACCGGAATTCCGCTTCCAGATTCTTTGGTACAAGAAGTGCGAAGAAAGAGATAGGCAAGTATCTTAAGAAGCTGAAATTTCAGGAGTTCCAGGAAAAGGGCGGCCTTTATGAGGAGCTTCTTTACCGGGAATGCTGTCATCTGGTTCTGGTCTACATGGATCTCTGTCAGACAGATAAATCCTATAACACAACGATTTTCGGCCTGATCCACATCAAGGAGGACAGTGCGAAGGCCAAGGTCCAGAGAGACATCAGGGAAACAGCTGTGGAGCTTCCGGCTAATCTTGGAATGGAAGCTGAGCTTGGAATCATCACAAGAGCTGCCAGAGAGATCTACAGGCAGTATTATCCCAACGAAGGAAACATTTAGGAGGCCGGAGCGCTTCCGTTTCAGGCTGTCTGACTACTCAGGCAGCCTTTTGTTGCCATGCATCCGATAAAATATTCTGAGATTTTTTGAACGAAGATCCATGTCGGGTGTGAAGAGAAACATTCAGGAGGTTACTATTTTATGAATCCCAATCATCTGAAAGCATATGAAGTCCTGAAGGAAGAGGAGCTTCAGGATATTCATTCAAAAGGATGGCTTCTGAGACACAAAAAAACAGGAGCCAGAGTGATGCTCATCGAGAATAGTGATGAGAATAAGGTTTTTAACATTGCATTCCGTACACCGCCGAAAAACAGCACAGGTGTTGCTCATATATTGGAACACAGCGTACTGTGCGGCTCCAGGGAATTTCCGCTTAAGGATCCTTTTGTGGAGCTGGTAAAAGGTTCTCTTAATACCTTCCTTAATGCCATGACCTATCCGGATAAGACCTGCTACCCGGTAGCAAGCTGTAATGACCGGGATTTCCAGAATCTGATGCATGTATATCTGGATGCGGTATTCTATCCGAATATTTACAAAAAAGAAGAGATTTTCCGTCAGGAAGGCTGGAACTACCATCTGGAGAAAAAAGAAGGCCCGCTGAAATACAACGGTGTCGTTTACAATGAAATGAAGGGTGCTTTTTCCTCACCGGATGATGTTCTGGAGAGAGAGATCATGAATTCGCTGTTCCCGGATACAACCTATGGCTGTGAGTCCGGCGGAGATCCTGTAAATATTCCGGATCTCAGCTATGAGGAATTTCTGGATTTCCACAGACAGTACTATCATCCGTCCAACAGCTTTATCTATCTCTACGGAAACATGGATATGGAGGAGAAACTGGAATTTCTTGACAGCCATTATCTGTCTGCCTTTGATTCTCTTGTCATTGATTCCGAGATCCGGGATCAGGAAGCCTTTGCTCAGGTAAAGGACATCCAGAAGTCTTATCCGGTATCAGAGGATGAGGGAGAAGAGGATAACACCTATCTTTCCTACAATATGGTTGTGGGTGAAGCGGCAGATATCAACTTGAGTCTTGCTTTCGAGGTTTTGGATTATGCTCTCTTAAGCGCACCGGGTGCACCACTGAAGCAGGCACTTCTGGATGCAAAGATCGGCAAGGATATCTATGGCTCCTTTGAGGATGGAATCAAACAGACCTATTTCTCCATCGTGGCAAAGGGAGCAACTTAAGCCAGAAAGAGGAATTTGTCAAAGTGATCCGTGACACCCTCACAAAGATCATGGAGGAAGGTATCGACAAGAAGGCAGTAACAGCCGGAATCAACTACTACGAATTCCGTTTCCGTGAGGCAGATTTCTCTTCCTATCCGAAGGGACTGATGTATGGCCTGGATATTTTAAGCAGCTGGCTTTATGACGATACAAAGCCGTTCTGTGAAGTACAGCTTCTTGAGGGATTTGAGTTCCTCAAAAAAGCTCTGGAAGAGGGATATTTTGAGGATCTGATCCGTAAATATCTTCTGGATAATACCCATGGCGCGATCCTTTCCCTGGTACCGGAGAAAGGCCTTGCTGCTAAGAGAGACAAAGAACTGGAAGAAAAACTGGAGAATTACAGAAAGAGCCTTTCTGATGAAGAGCTTACCCGGATGGTAGAGAATACAAAAGCCCTGGAAGCTTATCAGGAATCCGAGGAAGATCCGGAAACACTGACCTGTATCCCGATGCTTTCCAGAGAAGATATCAAAAAAGAGATCACAGGACTGACAAACGAGGAGCACCATGTGGAGGACAGCCTGTTTCTGTATCATGATGTGTGCACCAATGGTATCGGTTATGCAGATCTTCTTTTTGAGATCCATGACTTTGATGTTGACACAGTCCATTATCTGGGACTTCTGAAATCTGTGCTTGGTGCAGTGGATACAGAGAATTACACATATGGCGAGTTGTTTAATGAAGTGAATGCGAGAACCGGCGGTATTGCCTATGGGATAGAGGTTTTTGATGATGCCCAGGATACCGATGCATTCCGTGCCATGTTTGCCGTAAGAGGAAAAGCGTTATATCCGGAGATGGATTTCATGTTTTCCATGATCCGGGAGGTTCTTACAACTTCGAAGCTGGATGACACCAAACGTCTCTACGAGATCATTGCCAGAGTGAGATCCAGAGCCCAGGCCAGCCTTGCAAGTGCAGGCCATTCCACCGCCGTTCTCCGTGGTGCTTCCTACGCATCTCCGATGGCGGCATTCCAGGATGAGATGGCAGGAATCGGATATTATCAGTTTATCGAAAAACTGGAGAAGGATTTTGACAGCTGCAAGGATGAGATCGTGAAAAATCTCCGTAAGGTGATGGAAGAGGTACTTCGTCCGGAGAATTTCTGTGTAAGCTATACCGGAGAGAGAGAATCTCTGGATGTAGTAAAAGCACAGGCTGCCGGGATCAAAAAAGTTTTGTTTAACGGACAGAAGCCGGAGTCTGTGAAGCAGGCCCCCTGCATAAAGAAAAACGAAGCCTTCAAGACCTCCGGCCAGGTCCAGTATGTGGCACAGAACGGAAACTTCCGCAAAAAAGGCCTGGAGTATACCGGTGCACTGGAGATCCTGAAAGTGATCTTAAGCTACGATTATCTCTGGATCAACCTTCGTGTAAAGGGTGGAGCGTATGGCTGCATGAGCGGCTTTAAGAGAAACGGAGAGAGCTTCCTGGTATCCTACCGTGATCCCCATCTAAAGAGAACCCTGGAAGTATACCAAGGAGTGCCGGATTATATCCGTGCCTTTGAGGCAGACGAGCGTGAGATGACAAAATATATTATCGGAACGATCAGCAACAAGGATGTGCCGAGAACTCCGCAGATGCAGGGAAGTATCTCAAAAACCGCATATTTCTCCAATGTTACAGAGGATATGCTCCAGAAGGAAAGAAATCAGATCCTCGGAGCGCAGAAGGAGGATATCCAGAAACTGGCAGCTCTTGTAGAAGCAGTACTTTCCGATGATCAGATCTGCGTAGTAGGAAGTGAGACTGCAATAGAGAAGGCGGAAGATGTATTCATGGAAGTGAAGCCACTGATCGGCTGATGAGAAACAAAGCCTGCTGTCCGTTAAATGGGATAGCAGGCTGTGAAAGGATTATGAGAGGATAAAGAATGGATAATAATTTTAGATCAGGCTTTGTTGCGATCATCGGAAGACCGAATGTTGGAAAATCCACGCTGATGAACCATCTTATCGGACAGAAGATCGCCATCACATCAAACAAGCCACAGACAACCAGAAACAAGATACAGACTGTGTATACCTGTGATGAGGGACAGATCGTATTTTTGGACACACCGGGTATCCACAAGGCAAAAAACAAGCTTGGAGAATACATGGTACAGGTTGCGGAGAGAACCCTGAAGGAAGTAGATGCCATTATGTGGCTGGTGGAGCCGTCCACATTCGTAGGTGCGGGAGAGCGCCACATTGCCGAGCAGCTGCAGAAGGTTGGAGTTCCAGTGATTCTCATCATCAACAAGATCGATACGGTAAAAAAAGAAGAGCTTCTTCCTGCGATCGATACCTACCGTAAGATCTGCGATTTTGCAGAGGTCATTCCTTGCTCTGCCCTCCGCGGAAAAAACACACAGGATATCATTCCAAGTATTTTCAAATATCTTCCGTACGGACCGATGTTCTATGATGAGGATACAGTTACCGACCAGCCTCAGCGCCAGATCGCCGCAGAGATCATCCGTGAGAAGGCTCTGCATGCACTGGATGAGGAGATCCCTCACGGAATCGCCGTTGCCATCGACCGGATGAAGAACGTCCGGGAAGAAGCAACATCATAGATATTGATGCGACCATCATCTGCGAGCGTAATTCCCACAAAGGCATCATCATCGGAAAACAGGGTGCCATGTTGAAAAAGATCGGAAGCAATGCCCGCTATGAGCTGGAGCGTATGCTGGAAGCAAAGGTAAACCTAAAGCTCTGGGTCAAGGTGACTAAGAACTGGAGAGACAGTGATTTCCTGATCAAGAACTTTGGATATGATAAGAAAGAAATCTGAAAATGAGTGATCTGATTACCGTACAGGGAGTGGTACTTTCTGCTATGCCGGTAGGGGATTATGACAAGCGGATCGTCCTTCTCACAAGAGAGAGGGGGAAGATCTCCGCTTTTGCCAAGGGAGCGAGACGGCAGAACAGTCCGTTCATGGCAGCAGCTAACCCGTTTGTATTCGGAAGCTTTACTCTTTATGAGGGAAGGACGAGCTATAATCTGAACCAGGTCAGCGTGCAGCATCATTTTGTGGAGCTGGCCACCCGGCAGCCGGGGGTTTACTATGGATATTATTTTCTGGAGCTGGCAGATTATTTTGGCAAAGAGGGAACGGATGAGAAGGAGATGATGAATCTTCTCTATGTGACCATCAAAGCATTTTGAATCCTCATATAGAAGACCGGCTGGTGCGCTGTATCTATGAACTGCGGACTATGGTAATCCAGGGCGTGATGCCGCAGCTGTTCCAGTGTGCGGGCTGCGGGAGAGAGCTTACGGAGGAAGAAACCGGAGAACTTTTTTTCTCCCAGGACGAGCATGGGATCCTGTGTGCGGACTGCAGTAGGATGGCCATGGACAGGAAACGGATCTCAGCGGCTGCCCTGTATGCCATGCGCTACATAGCCGTGTCCCCCCTGGCAAAGCTGTATACGTTTACAGTACGGATGATGTGCTGCGGGAACTGGAACGCCACATTTACCGGTATACGGAGCTGAATACAGACAAGCGGTTTAAAAGTCTGGAGATCCTGGAATTGATGAGATAGATCACTGCCGGCTGCGGAATAACCGTAACGATTTATTTTTCAAAAGCAGGACAGGATGCAATGCAAATGGAAATATCCTTGAAAAATCATGAGGATACTAGTATAATAAGACCAAAAATGTAAAAAAGCAGCTTTTTCCGGAGCTTTCCGGACGCATTTGGCGGAACAGCTGCAAGTCAAGAGGAGAGAAATCATGGAAAAGACAATGGAAAAGATCGTAGCTCTTGCAAAAGCCAGAGGATTTGTTTACCCGGGTTCCGAGATCTACGGCGGCCTGGCAAACACATGGGATTATGGAAATCTCGGTGTAGAGCTTAAAAATAATGTAAAACGTGCATGGTGGCAGAAATTCATTCAGGAGTCTCCGTACAATGTAGGTGTTGACTGTGCGATCCTTATGAACCGCAGACATGGATCGCTTCCGGACATCTTGGCGGATTTTCTGATCCTCTTATGGACTGTAAAGAGTGCCACGAGCGTTTCCGTGCAGATAAACTCATTGAGGACTTTTGTGCAGAGCATGACATTGCCATTGAGGGAAGCGTAGATGCATGGTCCCAGGAGAAGATGATGGACTTCATCAAAGAACACGAGGTAGGATGTCCGAGCTGTGGTAAACACAACTTCACAGATATCCGTCAGTTCAACCTGATGTTCAAGACATTCCAGGGTGTTACCGAAGATGCCAAGAATACTGTATATTTAAGACCGGAGACTGCACAGGGTATTTTCGTAAACTTCAAGAACGTACAGAGAACATCCCGTAAAAAGATTCCGTTTGGTATCGGCCAGATCGGTAAATCCTTCCGTAACGAGATCACACCGGGTAACTTCACATTCCGTACCCGTGAGTTCGAGCAGATGGAGCTTGAGTTCTTCTGCGAGCCGGATACAGATCTTGAGTGGTTTGCATACTGGAAGAAGTTCTGCCTTGACTGGCTGAGTGCTCTCGGACTTAAGGATGATGAGGTTCGTTACCGTGATCATGATAAGGAAGAGCTGAGCTTCTACAGCAAGGCTACCACAGATGTGGAATTCCTTTTCCCATTCGGATGGGGCGAGCTCTGGGGAATCGCTGACAGAACAGATTATGACCTGACACAGCATCAGAATGTATCCGGCCAGGATCTCACATACTTTGATGATGAGAAGAAACAGAAATATATCCCATACGTTATCGAGCCATCACTTGGAGCAGACCGTATGGTACTTGCTTTCCTCTGCAGCGCTTACGATGAGGAAGTTCTGGATGCAGAGAAGAACGATGTCCGTACAGTCCTTCATTTCCATCCGGTACTTGCACCGGTTAAGATCGGTGTGCTTCCGCTTTCCAAGAAGCTTAACGAGGGTGCTGAGAAGATCTACCAGCAGCTTTCCAAGAAGTACAACTGTGAGTACGATGACCGTGGAAATATCGGTAAACGTTACCGCAGACAGGATGAGATCGGTACTCCGTTCTGTATCACTTATGACTTCGAGTCTGAGAATGACGGTGCAGTTACAGTCCGTGACCGTGACACTATGGAGCAGGTACGTGTGAAGATCGATGAGCTTGATGCATACTTTGCTGATAAATTTACATTTTAAGTAAATACATTTTTTAATAAAAAACCTCCGGCTATTTTCTGGCCGGAGGCTTTTTTTCAATAAGTCTGTTTTTCATCCGCCAGTTTCTTGGCGACATTCCGTATACATTTTTGAAAGCCCGGGAAAATGCAGCTGATTGGGATATCCGACTGCATTTCCGATATCTGCGATAGACAGGGCTGTGATCTTAAGAAGTTCTGCAGCTTTGGTCATGCGATAGCTGATCAGGAATTCCTGGGGAGAACGTCCGATGGTGTCGTGGAAGATCTTACCGAAGTAGCTTCGGTTCAGGCCGCAGCAGGCTGCGATATCCTCAATGGAAATATCATTCTGGAAATTCTGTTCAATAAAAGAGAGCGCCTCCTTGATATAAAAATCACGGATACTTCCATCCTGTTTCATGCGGACAGTTTCAGTAGAGCGCATAAAGTAATCCAGAAAAAGCCAGGTATGTCCGATAAGATGAAAGGGTGATTCCTGGGAATTATGGCTGATATAAAGCATTTCCTCCATCATTTTCTGGCGGAGATCTGCAGAGTGGCTGTGATAGACGGATGGTCCGGACTTAAACCTGCAGTTTCCACGATCTCTTTTGCCCGGAGCCCGTCAAATTCCACCCAGGTGTACTCCCATGGAAAGTCGGTATCTGCAATGTAGGTGTTGATCTGACCGGGAAAAAGCATGAAACCCTGGCCGCTTTTTACCTGATAGGTGATGGTCTCTCCTGCGGAATTGTCTGCCATCAGAGTTCCGGTACCGAGATCACATAATGAAAAATATAATGGTTTCGTGCGGCCGGGCCGAATGAATGTGCCGGAGCGCAGTGCTCCCAGCCGTATTGGTATAGTCCGATATCAACAAAGTTTTCATTTGGAAAAACGGAGAAGAGAAGGTCATTCATATTTTTATCCTTTAGGCGCATGATTTTGTCAGGTTTCAGTAACATTATATATTAAAACAGCAGGGAACTTCAACATATGTATAAAAATGCAATTACAAAAATAGCCTGTAAAATATACTAAAAGAGAAGGATAATCGATAAAACTTTGTGAGAAAATTAAGTTTCTCGAGAAACTTGTTGATTTTCGATAAATTCGGAATATACTAATTTTAGATAAAAGTAGTGATATAGGTGTAAAATATATCAAAATGCTAGATGACTTTAATGAAGACAGAGAAAAATTGCATTTTGGTATAAAACAAGAAAAACACTGCTATTTATGCAAGCATAAAGCTATGTTAAAATAGCTTTCAGAAAAAAAGAAACCAGAGAATAAGTATTGGAGAACCCGGATAGCCATATCAGTTAAATGGGTGATATCCGACTTATCAAATAAAAGGAAAAGGAAGGAGCATTACAAGATGCGCAACAGAAGTAAATGGATCCTCTGTATGGGACTTGCCTTTACCATGGCAGCTTCCGTTACATTGAGCGGATGCGGCACAGGTAAAAAGGACAGCGGAAAGACAGAGATCGAACTTGTGCAGTATAAACCGGAAGCGGTTAAGGCATTTGAAAAACTGGAAGAAAAATTCAATGCCACTCATGATGATATCCATCTTACCATCGAATCACCAAACGATGCTATGACTGTATTGAAGACAAGATTTATCCGTGAGGATAATCCGGATATCATTGGAATCGGAGGCGATGTTAACTTTTCCAATTTTATTGATTCTGATATGCTGATGGATATTTCCGATTATCAGGGACTGGATTCGATCAAAGATGCATATAAAGAAATTGATAAAGCGCTGGAATTCGTTCCGGAAGACGGAGTCTATGCGGTTCCTTACGTGGCCAATGCCGCCGGGATCCTTTACAACCGTGAGCTTTTCAAGGAGCATGGATGGCAGATCCCGACTACATGGGATGAATTTATGAGCCTTTGCCAGGAAATCCAGGATGCAGGTATCCAGCCGCTTTATTTCGGATTTAAAGATACCTGGACCTGTCTTGCACCGTGGAATTCTATTGCGGTAGATCTTGCACCAGCCGATGTATGCCGCCAGGTAAACCAGGGAAACACTACTTTTGCAAAAGAGTATAAGGAAGTAGCAGACCGTATGCTGGAGCTTATCCAGTATGGACCGGATGATCCCTTTGCCTATGATTACAATGGAGCCTGCACCGCTTTTGCAAAAGGGGAGGCTGCCATGTATCCCATCGGAAGCTATGCGATCCCACAGATCCAGAGTGTAAATCCGGATATGGATATTGATTCTTTTGTAACACCGGCAAGCAATGATCCGTCAGAAAACAAACTGAATTCCGGAGTTGACCTTCAGTTCTGTGTGATGGATGACTGTGAGAATAAGGAAGCTGCATATGAAGTGCTGGATTTCCTTCTTGAGGATGAGAATATACAGACATATCTGGATGACCAGAAGGCAGTTCCCTGTAAAGAGGGTGATTTCACACTTCCCTCTACTCTGGATGGTATGAAGGAATACATAGAAGAGGGAAGGATGGCCGACTACCAGGATCATTATTATCCTACAGAGATGGCTGTGGATGCACAGATCCAGACCTTCCTGATGAAAAAGGATAAAGATGCATTCCTGAAAAAATTTGATACAGACTGGACAAGATATAACCGTGACATTATCCGTAAAGTACAGGACTATGAGGAGAAGAACGGGGAAGGAGAGAACTGATCATGGGAAAAAAATCTATGAGTGGAAGAAAGCTGACCTTTCTTCTGATCACCATTCCGATCGTGGCATTATTTTTCTGCTTTAACACACTGCCTCTGATCAAGGGTGTGATCTACAGCTTTACGAACTTTAAAGGCTATGGAAGCTATGACTGGGTAGGACTTCGAAACTATAAGGATCTTTTTACAGACAGCCGTGTTGGCGGTTCCTATCTGTTTACCTTTAAGCTGGCCATCGTGGCAACTATCGTAACGAATGTACTCAGCCTGATCCTGGCACTTGGACTGAACAGCAAGATCCGTTTCAAGAGTGCAATGCGTGGAGCTTATTTTATTCCTAATGTACTTGGCGCACTGGTCGTAGGATATATTTTCAATTATTTCTTTACATATATCCTGCCTGCATTCGGAAAGATGGTCGGAAATAAAACATTGTCTTCCAGCATGCTTTCCAGTACGAGCTTGGCATGGGTTGCATCGTGATCGTGTGTGCATGGCAGTCCATTGCAATGAATACGATCATCTACATTTCCGGTCTTCAGACAGTGCCGGAGGATGTATACGAGGCAGGCGCTATTGATGGTGCTACCGGATTCAGCAAGTTCCGTTACCTGACATTCCCGCTGATCGTTCCGTTTTTCAGCATCAACATGGTTCTCTGTGTGAAAAACTTCCTGATGGTATTTGATCAGATCATGGCTTTGACAAAGGGTGGTCCTGCACAGAGTACAGAATCCATTTCCTATCTGATCTATAACAATGGTATGAGTGGCGGTCAGTTTGGATTCCAGAGTGCCAATGCGGTTATATTCTTTATTGTGATCGTGATCATTTCTGCAATGCAGTTGACTATCACAGGGAAAAAGGAGGAGCAGCTGTAATGAAAACGAAAGTAAGAGAAAAAGCGAACTGGCCGGTAACGATCCTTCTGATCCTTGGCCTTATCACAGTGGTGTTTCCGCTTTATATGACAATTGTGATCGCATTCAAGCAGCCGACAGAGATGACCAACAGTGTAGCCGGGATACTGTCTCTGCCAGAGAAATTCAGTCTTGCCAATTTCAGGGAAGCTATGGAGGTAACAGACTTCTGGCATTCTCTTGGAAACAGTGTATTGATCACTGTGATCACAGTGGTTCTTGCTATTGTAATTCATTCACTTTTAGGTTATGCTATAGCCAGAAACAAGAGAAGTAAATTTTATAAATTTATCTATCTCTATGTAGTGAGCGGTATGTTTGTTCCGTTTGCTATCCTGATGATGCCGCTTGTAAAGCAGACTGCTGAGATGGGCCTTGATAACAAAGTCGGTGTGATCATTCTTTACACGGTATTTTATATGCCTATGAACGTGCTTCTTTATTCCGGATATCTGACAAACATTCCAATGGCCCTTGAGGAGGCTGCCTGTGTGGATGGAGCCAGCACCTGGAAAACATATTGGAAGATCATCTTTCCGATCATGAAGCCGATGCATGCCACAGTGGCAGTTCTGACAGCACTTGGAACCTGGAATGATGTTATGACTCCATTGGTTATCATGTCCGGATCTACGGGTGGAACCACATTGCCTCTGGCACAGCTGAATTTCCAGACTCAGTTCGGAACAAACTATAACCTTGCGTTTGCCTCTTATCTGCTGGCACTGCTTCCGATCCTTCTGTTTTATCTGATCTGCCAGAAGCACATTTTAAATGGTGTTGTAAACGGTGCCGTAAAATAAAAACACAAGAAAAAGGAGGATTCACATATGGGAATCATCTACTGCGAGAAAGACAGAACGTTTACCCTGCAGACAAAAGAAACTACATATCAGATGCAGGTGGATCAGTACGGATTTCTTCTTCATCTCTATTATGGTAAAAAGGCAGAAGGCTGCATGGATTATCTTCTGACTTACTATGACAGAGGATTTTCCGGAAATCCCTATGATGTGGGAACAGACAGAACCTATTCCATGGACTCTCTTCCACAGGAGCTTTCCTGCTACGGAAACGGAGATTTCCGCAGTGCATCACTGATGCTGGAAAACGGTGACGGAAGCATGAGCTGTGATATGCGTTACAAGAACTATACTATCCGTGACGGCAAATACAGCCTTCCGGGGCTTCCGGCGGTTTATGCAGATAATGATGAGGCACAGACTCTGGAGATCGTACTGGAGGATCCGGCTACTGGCGTGGAGGCCATGCTTCTTTACGGTGTACTTCCGGAACTGGATATCATTACAAGAAGCGTCTATATCCGCAATCAGAGCAGTGAGAAGATCTATGTGAACAAGGTGATGTCCGCAGAGCTTGATTTTCTTTACGGAGATTATGACCTGCTTACTTTTTACGGAAGACATGCCATGGAGCGAAATCTGCAGAGAGTACCGGTGGCTCATGGAAGTCAGATGATCGGCAGTGTCCGTGGCACATCCAGCCATCAGTATAATCCGATGATGATCCTGGCAGAGAAGGACACAACAGAGGATCATGGAGGCTGCTATGCTATGTCCTTTGTATATAGTGGAAATTTCCAGGGTGAGGTTCTTAAAGATCAGTACAATCAGACAAGAATGCTCCTTGGTGTACAGGAGGAGTGCTTCCGGTATCCGCTGGAAGCCGGGGAGACCTTCTATGCACCTGAGGTGATCTTAAGCTACACAGATCAGGGAATGAACCGTCTTTCCCAGAATCTGCACAGTTGCATCCGTCATCATATCTGCCGTGGTAAATATAAGACAGAGGTTCGTCCGGTGCTGGTAAACAGCTGGGAGGCAGCATATTTTGATTTTACAGGGGAGACTTTATATAATCTGGCAAAAGAGGCAAGGAGCCTTGGTATCGATATGCTGGTTCTGGATGACGGCTGGTTTGGAAAACGTGACGATGACAACAGTGTCTTGGGACTGGTATGTCAATGAGAAGAAGCTTGGAGAGACTCTCGGCGGACTGGTAAAAAGAGTCAATGACCTTGGAGTGAAATTCGGTATCTGGATCGAGCCTGAGATGATCTCTGAGGACAGTGATCTTTACCGTGAGCATCCGGACTGGCACTTACGATTCCGGGAAGAAAACCAGTGAGATCCAGAAATCAGCTGGTACTTGATTTTTCCAGAAAAGAAGTTGTAGACGGAATCTTTGGACAGATCAGTGCGGTATTGGATAATGCCAATATTGAGTACGTTAAATGGGACATGAATCGAAGCCTGATGGATGTATTTTCCGTAATGACCAAGGATCAGGGACGTGTAATGTATGATTATGTCCTGGGATTGTACGATTTTCTGGATCGTATGGTGAACCGTTATCCGGATCTTCTGATCGAGGGCTGCAGCGGCGGCGGCGGAAGATTTGACGCAGGTATGCTGTATTACACACCGCAGATCTGGTGCAGCGACAACTCCGATGCTATTGACAGGCTTCGGATCCAGTATGGCACTTCCTTCGGATATCCGGTATCGGCCATGGGAGCACATGTATCTGCAGTGCCGAACCATCAGACAGGAAGGATCACTCCGTTACATACCAGAGGTGTGGTTGCTATGTCCGGAACCTTCGGCTACGAGCTGGATCTTCTGAAGCTGACTGAGGAAGAAAAAGATGAGTCCGCAGCCAGATCGGGGAATTCCGTAAATATGCGCCACTGATCCAGAATGGACGGTACTATCGCCTGACAGATCCGTTTAAGAGTGAGGTCTGTGCATGGGAGATCGTTGGAAATTCTCAGGAAGAAGTTTTGCTCAATGTTGTCATGGAGGAGATCCATGGAAATATGACTGTGAATTATGTGCAGCTTCGCGGCCTTGATGAGAGTGCACTTTATAAGGAACAGACTACCGGCAGGATCTATTCCGGAGCTGCTCTGATGCATGGTGGAATGCCGCTTCCTGCAGAGTTTGGGGAGTACAGAGCTTATCAGTATCATTTTGTGAGAGAATAAGAGCGTATTGAGACAGTAAGATAAACAAAAGGATCCGTCATACAGACAGCTGAAAAAGCCGATGTATGGCGGATCTTTTTTTTATCATAGCTCAGTGTACGGTGATCTGATAGCTCTTGATAAATTCCTCATCCGGTTTCAGCACATTGATATTTGCTTTTTCGGAAAGAGGTTTTTCAAAACCACAGTCATCACAGCGTCCCATCCACGGCTCCAGGCATACGAAGGGAGCACCGGGTACGGACCAGATACCGAAATTCGGGAAGCCCTCACTGGTAAGTGTCAGATATGGAGTTCCGTCCGGGAAGAGGATACCGGCCTTTTGGATCTGGCCGTTATCAAAAACAAGAGCGTCTTTATCAAACATATGAGGAGCAATGGAACAGGTTCCGTTTTCAAGGGAAAGTGTATGTGGCTCGTCAGCAAGGACTGTTCCTACAGACGTATCGATAAGGAGATAGGTAAGAGTGTCCAGGCCTTCAAAAGCAAGACGGTAATCACTCTGGGATTCGCCTTCACGTACCGGAACACGGAATGCCGGATGGCCGCCGATGGTAAAATACATAGTTTCAGAATCATTATTAACTACTTCCCAGCATACTTCCAAATCATGCTCCTTTAGAGTGTAGGTGATCTTCAGAGCGAAAGCAAACGGATAAACCTTCAGGGTTTCTTCAGAGGACTTAAGGACAAAGGAAAGGGAAGTATCGGTGATATCCGTGCAGATAAAATCGCTGTCCCTTGCAAAGCCGTGCTGTCTGGAAGGATATTCCTTTCCGTTCAGACGCCAGATATCTTTGTAGTTACGTCCACGTTGGGAAAAAGTACAGGCGCATGGCGTTTCCAGTAAGCCGGATCTGCCTGCCAGAGGATCTCCCTGTCATTAGTCTTGTCATAGATGCCGGTGAGTTCAGCACCGTGATCGGAAACGGAAATCTTAAGAAAGTTGTTTTCAATCGTTCGTGTCATGATAAACCTCCTGTATGACAGCATTCGGGTAATATTACCTCGGAATTGCTGCATGTTTTTTTCTATTTTAGCACATTTTTCAGATGATAACGAGAAAAATACAATCTGTGAAAAATATAACTGGAAAATCTGTCATATTTCACAAGAGAAATTGCTGTTTTTTGGAAGAATAACCTTGACTAATGAAGGATAAATCTATAAAATAATTATGTGCGTAGAAAACATACATTTTTTATGTTTTAAAGAACAATAATTAGGAGGAAAATGTAAAATGGCAAAATGGGTTTACATGTTTACAGAAGGTAATGCTACTATGAGAAATCTTCTGGGCGGCAAAGGTGCCAACCTTGCTGAGATGACAAACCTCGGTCTTCCTGTACCGCAGGGCTTCACAATCACAACAGAGGCCTGCACACAGTACTACGAGGATGGCAGATCCATCAACGATGAGATCATGG
>ENA-OQHY01000311-OQHY01000311.1-human-gut-metagenome-genome-assembly--contig:-NODE-311-length-28280-cov-2.509928_pt1 | contig 28280 bp, 39 predicted proteins | sample MGYA00242570_ERZ504733 | MGnify/ENA primary metagenome ERZ504733 (study PRJEB26092, sample SAMD00036219) | human gut metagenome | host: Homo sapiens | study: EMG produced TPA metagenomics assembly of... | reverse complement strand
CTTCTGTACCGCGTACGTGGCGGTGGTTATCTCTTCGCGTTTGCGCGAGCTGGACCGCTCCATTGAAGAGGCGGCGATGGATCTCGGTGCGACGCCGCTGAAGGTCTTCTTCATCATCACGTTGCCGATGATTATGCCGGCGGTGATCTCCGGCTGGCTGCTGGCGTTTACGCTGTCGCTCGACGACCTGGTTATCGCCAGCTTTGTCTCAGGACCGGGCGCGACAACGCTGCCTATGCTGGTCTTCTCCAGCGTACGCATGGGGGTCAATCCGGAGATTAACGCCCTGGCCTCGATTATCCTCGGGGTGGTCGGAATTGTCGGATTTATCGCCTGGTATTTGATGGCGCGCGCGGAAAAACAACGTGTGCGTGATATCCAGCGTGCAAGACGCGGCTGAAGGATTTAAAATTTCCAGTGATGTGCCGCGCATGACGCGGCACTGTTTTTCAGGGAAGTAAAACATTGGGATTATTAAAAAAATCACGTCTTACGCACGCTCGTCCAAACGTCCCTGCACTGGTGCAGGTGGCGGCGCTCGCTATTATTATGATCCGCTGTCTTGATGTGCTGATGATCCTTAACACCCTGGGTGTGCGCGGTATGGCTGAATTCATTCACCGCAGCGTACAGACGTGGAACCTGACGCTGGTCTTTTTGAGCAGCCTGGTACTGGTGTTTATCGAGATTTACTGCGCATTTTCGCTGGTCAGAGGACGCAACTGGGCACGCTGGGTCTATTTGCTGACGCAAATTACGGCGGCGAGCTATCTGTGGGCCGCCTCGCTGGGGTATGGCTATCCGGAACTGTTCAGCATTGCGGGTGGATCAAAACGCGAGATTTTGCACGCGCTGTTTTTGCAAAACTCCCGGATATGCTGGTGCTGTTCTTCCTGTTCGTGCCTGCTTCCAGTCGGCGGTTCTTCCAGCTGCAATAATGTGTATAATCGCAGCCCTCGTGATTCTTAAGGTTTTGATATGCAGTGCGCACTCTATGACGCCGTCGCTGCCGCTCCTGTCAGTGGATAGAACAGCCGGTTTCTCAGCAACTCACCGCCAAAATGGCCGACCTGCAACACCTGCTGGCAGACCATGCCGTGGGGGAATGGTGCGCACCCGTCAGCGGGCCGGAGCAGGGCTTTCGTAATAAAGCCAAAATGGTGGTGAGCGGCAGCGTTGAAAAACCGCTGCTGGGCATGTTGCATCGCGAGGGTACGCCTGAAGATTTAACCGACTGTCCGCTTTATCCCGCCTCGTTCGCCCCGGTCTTTGCTAAGCTCAAACCGTTTATTGCCCGTGCCGGATTAACGCCCTATAACGTTGCCCGCAAGCGCGGCGAGCTGAAATACCTTCTTCTTACCGAAAGCCAGGTAGACGGCAGCATGATGCTGCGCTTTGTTCTGCGCTCAGAAGCCAAGGTGGAGCAGCTTCGCGCGGCGTTGCCATGGCTTCAGCAACAGCTTCCGCAGTTAACCGTTATCACCGCGAATATTCAGCCGGTGCATATGGCTATCATGGAAGGGGAGAGGGAGATCTTCTTCACCGAACAGCATGCGCTGGCAGAAACGTTCAACGATGTACCGCTGTGGATCCGTCCGCAAAGCTTCTTCCAGACCAACCCGACCGTCGCGAGTGCGCTTTATGGCCACCGCCCGTGACTGGGTGCGGGCGTAAATATCCATCATATGGTGGGATCTGTTCTGCGGGGTGGGTGGCTTCGGTCTGCACTGCGCCACGCCAGACATGCAGCTTACCGGGATTGAGATCTCCGCCGAAGCGATTGCCTGTGCCAGACAGTCTGCCGCAGAGCTTGGGTTGACCCGGCTGCACTTCCAGGCGCTGGACTCCACGCAGTTCGCGACGGGGCAGGACAATGTGCCTGAACTGGTGCTGGTGAACCGCCGCGCCGGGGCATCGGGAAAGTGCTGTGCGACTATCTGAGCCAGATGGCACCGGACTACATCGTCTACTCCAGCTGCAACGCGCAGACGATGGCAAAAGATATCGCGACGCTGGCGGGCTACCGCATTGAACGCGTCCAGTTGTTCGATATGTTCCCGCATACCGCGCATTATGAAGTCCTGACGCTACTCGTTAAATCTTAAACAAAATGTGAACTCTGTCCGCCTGCGAAATCAGGTAAGCTTATCTCATCAGAATTGAAGAAGGCTTACCCATGAAGCAGATCCTGCTGGTGGAAGATGACCACGATATCGCGGCGCTTCTGCGCCTCAACTTAGAAGATGAAGGCTACGCCATCACCCACGAGCCCGACGGGGGCAATGCCTTACAGCGCCTCGAAAAGCAGCCGTGGGACGCGGTGATCCTCGATTTAATGCTCCCCAATGTCGACGGTCTGGAGATTTGCCGTCGCATCCGCCAGATGACCCGCTACCTGCCGGTGATCATCATCAGCGCCCGCAGCAGTGAAACCGACCGTATTACCGGGCTGGAAACCGGGGCGGACGATTATCTGGCCAAGCCGTTTTCGGTACAGGAGCTGATCGCGCGTATCAAGGCGCTGTTCCGACGCCAGCAGGCGATGGGGCAGGCGCAAAGTGCCGGGAATATTCAGGCTCACGGCCTGACGCTCGACCCGCTGGCGCGCAGCGTGCTTTTGCACGGCCAGGTGGTGGATCTCACCCCGCGCGAGTTTGAACTGCTGTACTTCTTTGCCCGTCATCCCGGTGAAGTTTTCTCGCGTCTGGCGCTGCTGGAACAGGTCTGGGGCTATCAGCACGAAGGTTACGAACACACCGTCAATACCCACATTAACCGCCTGCGCATCAAGATTGAGAAGGACGCCGCCGAGCCGGAGATCATTCGCACCGTCTGGGGCAAAGGCTACAAATTTGCGGAGCCAAACGATGCGCCGCTTTAGCCTGAGCCAGCGCCTGACGCTGTTGTTTATTCTGCTGCTGACGCTCTGTGCGACCATCGCCTGCGCGGTGCAACTTTACAGCACCACGCAGTACGGTAATGCGATGGTGCAGCGGCTGTCCGGTGGCCTGGCGCAGCAGATTGTCCAGCGGGAACCGATTCTGGATGCGCAGGGCAGGGTTGACCGCCACGCGCTGAAACCGCTCTTTGACCGGCTGATGACCTTCAATCCAAGCGTCGAACTGTACGTTGTCTCGCCTGATGGCGAACTGCTGGCTGACGCCGCGCCGCCGGGGCATATCCAGCGGCAAAAAATCGACCTCGGGCCGGTGCAGACTTTCCTCAGTGATGCCGCGCGGCCGGTACTGGGTGATGACCCGCGAAGCCAGAACAAAAAGGTTTTCAGTGCAACGCCGTTGCGTCAGGACGGAGAACTGAAAGGCTATCTGTACATTATTCTGCAGGGCGAAGAGTCAAACGCGCTGGCGGAGATGGCCTGGCATCAGCGCTCTGGAGCACCGTCCTGTGGTCATTGATGTGGGTCGCGCTGTTTGGTGTGCTGGCGGGGTTACTGGTCTGGTACTGGGTAACGCGTCCGGTCAAACGTCTTACGCAGGAAGTGGCCGGGCTGGAGCAGGACAGCATTAGCGCCATTAAGCAGCTGGCGGCGCAGCCTACAGAAACCACGGTAAAGGATGAAGTGGCCACGCTGCGCAATACGTTTATCGAGCTGGCCCGTAAAATCACCCTGCAGTGGGATCAGCTGGCCGACAGCGATCGCCAGCGCCGGGAGTTTATCGCCAATATTTCGCACGATTTACGCACGCCGCTCACCTCCTTGCTGGGCTATCTCGAAACGCTGTCGCTGAAATCTGCGACGCTGACGCCGCAGGAACACCAGCAGTATCTCGCCACGGCGCTGCGCCAGGGTCAGAAAGTGCGTCATCTTTCGCAGCAGCTGTTTGAACTGGCGCGCCTTGAGCACGGCGGCATCAAACCGCAGCGCGAGCGTTTTGCCATGGGTGAGCTGATTTCAGATGTGGCGCAGAAATTTGAACTCACGGCCCGCACGCGGGAGGTGAACCTGCGCATTGATGTACCGGGCCCGTTGCCGCTGGTGAATGCCGATGTCTCCATGATTGAGCGGGTGGTGACTAACCTGCTGGATAACGCGATGCGGCATACGCCGACCGGTGGAGAGGTTCGTCTGGCGGTCTGGCAGGAGAACGCGCAGCTACAGGTTGAGGTGGCTGATAATGGAACCGGCGTTGATGCTTCTCTTCGCAACGATCTGTTTGAGCGTCCTTCGGCGTTAAATCCGCAGGCATCACGGGAAAACCGTGGCGGGTTGGGGCTGTTGATTGTGAAACGCATGCTGGAACTGCACGGCGGGGGGATCAGGCTGATGGAGTCCACGAACGGGGCTCGTTTTCGCTTCTTTGTTCCACTGTGAAATTGCCGGGTTTGCCCGGCCTACAGACCACCCCCGTAGGCCAGGCTACCCGACAAAAAGCTGTTATTGCGGGAACCACCGATCGCTGATTTTCTTGTACGTGCCGTCAGCTTTAATTGCTTTCAGCGCGCCATTCAGTTTTTCCAGCAGGGCTTTGTTATCCGGACGCACCGCAATGCCCAGGCCCGTACCGAAGTACTGTGGATCGGTCACTTTTTCGGTCGCGGTGCCCAGCTGTGGGTTGGTTTTCAGCCACTCGTTCACCACCGCAGTGTCACCGAAGACACCATCAATACGGCCATTTTTCAGGTCGATAATGGCGTTCTGGTAGCTGTCATAGGCCACGGTTTTCACTTCAGGATGTTTGTCCTGCAGGTATTTCTGGTGCGTGGTGCCGTTTTCCATCCAATGCGTTTGCCTTTCAGCTGGTCAAAGGATGTGTAAGCCCCTTTCTTCGCAATGACCACCGCCGAGTTGGCGTAGTACGGGTCGGTGAAGGTAACCTGCTTGCTACGCTCTGGGGTGATGTCCATCCCGGAGATCACCGCGTCGTATTTTTTGAATTTCAGCGACGGGATCAGGCTGTCAAACGCATGGTTAGTGAACGTGCAGTCGGCCTGCATCTGTTTGCACAGGGCTTTGGCGAGGTCGATATCAAAACCGACAATCTGGTTGCTGGCATCCAGCGACTCAAACGGCGGATAGGTGGCCGAAACGCCGAAGTTGATTTTATCTGCAGCTGATGCGCCAGCGGCGAAAGTGGCCAGTAAAGCGGCCAGAACTAACTTTTTCATTGTAATGCTCCCGTCTGTCAGTCTGTCTTATGCGCCGTGTCTGCGGCATGGAAATACAATGCCATTTAATGAATTTATATTCAATAAAAATGATTAAATATTATTTAACCCATAAAAAAAGACGGGCAGTCGTTAGACTTGCCCGTCTTCGTCAATAAAATTTATGCAAATCGGTGATTAATTACGGCGCTCAAACGCCAGCGCTTTACGCTCGATAAGGCGCATCATCAGCGTCAGCAAACCGTTCACCACCAGATAGACCACGCCCGCGGCACCGAACACCATGACGTCGTAGGTGCGTCCGTAGAGCAGCTGCCCGTGGCCCATGACTTCCATCAGCGTGATGGTGTAGGCCAGAGACGTACTCTTGAAAACCAGCACCACTTCGTTGGAGTAGGAGGAGAGCGCACGTTTAAACGCGTACGGCAGCAAGATAGCCAGCGTGTCTTTCTTGCTCATGCCCAGCGCACCACAGGACTGCCATTGCCTTCCGGGATGGCACGGATAGCCCCGTAGAACAGCTGCGTGGTATAGGCCGCACTGTTCAGCGAAAGGGCAATCAGGCGCACAGCCATGGCTCAGAAAGCAGGTGCCAGATAACCGGATACTCCTGCAGCGACGGGAACTGGCCCGGGCCGTAGTAAATCAGGAAGATCTGCACCAGCAGCGGTGTACCGGTGAACAAGGTAATGTAGCTCGCACAATCCATACCAGCACCGGCGTTTTTAGCGTCAGGACGATGGTAAAGATCAACGCCAGGATCAGCGCCACGATGATCGATGCGACGGTCAGCGTCAGGCTGGTGTGCAGCCCTTTCATCAGCTCCGGAAAATATTCAAGCATCAGCCTGGTCTCCGTTCAAAGCGCGTCGCACGCAGATCAATGCGCTTGAGGATGTATTGACTCACCAGCGTGATCACCAGGTAGATAGCCGCCGCCACGATGTACCAGGTAAACGGCTCCTGGGTACGGGTCGCGATACTTTTGGTTTGCAGCATTAAATCGTTCACGCTGATCAGGCTTACCAGCGCGGTATCTTTCAGCAGCACCAGCCACTGGTTACCCAGCCCGGGCAGCGCATGACGCCACATCTGCGGCATCACCAGACGGAAGAAGATCGCCGATTTCGACAAGCCTAACGCCTGGCCAGACTCCCACTGTCCCTGCGGAACCGCTTTCAGCGCACCGCGCAGGGTTTGCGAGGCATACGCGGAATAAAGCAGAGAGAGGGCAATCACGCCGCACAGGAACGGGCTGACGTCAAAGTTCTCAATCTGCATCTGCACCGGGATCTGCACCACACCCAGATTGAGGGTGAAGCCGTCCGACAGCGTTAACAGCAGCTGCGAGGAGCCAAAATAGATAAACAGGACCACCAGAATTTCAGGCAGCCCGCGCAGCACGGTGACCAGCGCTGAGCCGGCCCATGCGACAGGGAACCATTTGCTGATTCCCATACCGCAAAGATCATCGCCAGCACAAGGCCGATAATCAGTGCGCAAACGGCAAAGCGACGGTCATCCCGGCGGCGCTTGCTAAAGGAAAAATTTCATTCATCAGGAATTACTTCTGGAACCATTTTTTGTAGATGGTTTCGTAGGTGCCGTCTTTCTTCACTTTTTCCAGCGCAGCGTTGAATTTCTGCTGCAGCTCAGTGTTGCCCTGACGAACGGCAATACCCAGACCCGTGCCGAAGTAATCCTTGTCGGTCACTTTATCGCCCACTGGCGCCAGTTTATCGTTGGCTTTCAGCCACTCGGTCACCACGCGGTGTCGCCGAACACGCCATCAATACGGCCGTTCTGCAGATCCAGCTTCGCATTCTGGTAGCTGTCATACGGAACGGTGGTGATTTCCGGGTGTTTATCCATGATGAATTTCTGGTGCGTGGTGCCGTTCTGCACGCCCACTTTCTTGCCTTTCAGCTGATCAACCGACGTGAATTTGCCTTTCTGACCAATAAACAGGGCAGAGTTGTCGTAGTAAGGGGTAGTGAACAGAACCTGTTTTTCGCGCTCAGGGGTGATATCCATTCCGCCATAACGGCGTCGATACGGCGGAACTTCAGGCTTGGAATCAGGCTGTCGAACGCCTGGTTGCTGAAGGTACAGGTTGCGTCGATCTCTTTACACAGGGCGTTTGCCAGATCCACGTCAAAGCCGACAATTTTATTGTTCGCATCAATGGATTCAAACGGAGGATAAGACGCTTCAGTCGCGAAACGAATCGTCTGGGCTGCGGTAGCGGAAAGGGTGACGCTGGCGAGCAGCGCGGCAAGTAATACTTTTTTCATTATCATTTCCCCTGACACAATCAATGAGATAAATAGTTTTTGAACGCATCGGTTTGCGGGTTTGAGAAGCAGCTCGCATCACCTTGCTCAACGATATACCCGTTTTCCATGTAGACCACGCGGCTGGCCGTTTTGCGCGCCACTTCCACTTCATGGGTTACGATGACCTGAGTAATATGGGTTTCCGCCAGCTCGCGAATGATGCTCACGATCTGGCGGTAATTTCGGGATCCAGCGCCGCGGTCGGTTCATCAAACAGCAGTACCGCAGGCTCCATCATCAGCGCACGGGCAATCGCCACACGTTGCTGCTGACCACCGGAGAGGTGCAGCGGATAGCGGTCGCTGTAAGGCTTAAGGCGCAGACGCTCCAGCAGCTTATCCGCACGCGCGATCGCCTGATCTTTACTTAAGCCCAGCACGCGGCACGGGGCTTCGATCAGGTTTTGCAGTACGGTCAGATGCGGCCAGAGATTGTATTGCTGGAAGACCATGCCAACGTTTTGACGCAGTTCACGAATCGCTTTATCAGACGGTGTTTTCGCGAAATCAAAATGGTTACCGGCGATAGCCAGCGTACCCGAACGGGGCATTTCAAGCAGATTAAGGACACGCAGAAGGGAGCTTTTACCTGCACCGCTTGGGCCAAGCAAAACCAGCGTTTCGCCTTCCGGCAGTCCAGCGTGATGTCAAACAGCGCCTGGTGTGCGCCGTAGAAGCAGTTAATGCCGTTTAGTTTAATACTCATCGGGGCAGTCTTTACTCATCCAGGCAATCTATAGCAATTGAGGCCGCAGATAGTACCGTTGACAGAATAGTTATGCAATATTTCTGCGTTAAAAGTTAAATATAACCCGCAATACCCTCTAAACATAGCACAAAATAGCGAAACGGCAATGTCGGCGAGTATAAATGTCGGCATTCCGCATGAAATGCCGCACATTTTACGGGGTTAACGCTTTTTAAACGGGAGCTTAGCGGTTTTCAATCGACTGGCGGAGCGTGCCTGCCGGGGCGTGAACGCTGCCACCGACGTACCTTACGTCGTCCACCGCCCAGCACTGACCTTCACGGATCATCAGCACTTCATCCTGCCAGGTCTGGGTTCCCTGGGTCAGTTTGACGCGCAGGGGAATGTTTCGCGCATCGGTGTTTGGGATCGTTGAAGCACTGGTGACCTCGGCGCTGTCAGGCAGCGTGGCGCGGCTGGAGAACGGATCGGATTTAAGCAGCGCGTTATGCTGCGGATCGCGGGTGGCGTCGCTCAGCAGTTTCGCCAGGCCGTCACTCAGATACGGACGCAGGGCGGTAATATCATTGCTGCGGTGCTGTATGCGGTAATCATAGAACTGTTGTGCCACGGTATCCGGGCCGCCCTCAATGCATGGGCGCTGCGGGTACCAATATCCTTAAAGGCTGGCGTGACCGTGGTGGTGCAGGCGCTGAGCACCAGCGCGCAGGGCACGAAAAGTGTTAAAGCTGAATAGCGCATGTTGATTTCCTTATTTATTAACTATCCTTCAATCATAGCGTAACGAACCGATAATGCTGTACCTAAGGCATTGAACGCTAAAGAAGGAGAGAAAGTATGCAGTTTTCAACAACGCCTACCTGGAAGGGCAACCTATTACCGAGTACTGCGGCGTGGTCACCGGCGAAGCCATACTGGGCGCGAACATTTTCCGGGACTTCTTTGCCGGCATTCGCGATATCGTGGGGGGACGTTCTGGCGCGTATGAGAAAGAGCTGCGCAAAGCCCGCGAAATTGCGTTTAAAGAGCTGGCGAGCAGGCCAAGGCGCTGGGTGCAGATGCCGTGGTAGGCATCGATATTGACTACGAAACGGTCGGTAAAGATGCCAGCATGCTGATGGTGAGCGTAAGCGGTACGGCGGTGAAAACCCGTCGATGAAGCGCTCGCTTGCCACACTCCTGCTGGCGCTGTTGCTGGCAGGGTGCGCCACGGAAAAAGGCATTATTGATAAAGGTGCCTATGAGCTGGATACCCGCATCAGGCCCAGGCGGCTTACCCGCGTATAAAGGTGCTGGTGATCCACTACACCGCCGATGACTTTGACAGCTCGCTGGCGACGTTAACCGACAAGAATGTCAGCTCTCACTACCTGATCCCCGCCAAACCGCCTACCCCTGAGGGCAAACCGCGTATCTGGCAGCTGGTGCCGGAGAGCGAACTGGCATGGCATGCCGGCATCAGCTTCTGGCGCGGCACTAACCGTATTAATGACACCTCCGTGGGGATTGAGCTGGAAAACCGGGGCTGGCTAAAAACGGCGGGAGTAAAACATTTCACCCCGTTCGAGCCGGCGCAAATTGCGGCTCTGATCCCGCTCGCCAAAGACATTATCGCCCGCTACGACATTAAGCCGCAGAACGTCGTCGCGCACTCTGATATTGCCCCCCAGCGTAAAGACGATCCCGGCCCGCTGTTCCCCTGGCGCGAACTGGCGCAGCAGGGAATTGGTGCCTGGCCCGATCCGGACCGCGTCAACTTTTATCTCGATGGACAGCCACGCTATCAGGAAGTGGACAGCGCACTGCTACTCGATCTGTTAGCGCGGTATGGCTATGGAGTGCCTGAGGCTGCCACAGCCCAGCAGCAGAAAAGAGTGATTACCGCGTTTCAAATGCACTTCCGTCCACAGCTGTGGAATGGTGTGGCTGACCGTGAAACGCTGGCCATCGCTGAAGCGCTTCTGGAAAAGTACGGACAGGGGTGATCCTGCGGGATACCCCCTCGTAAGTATTTTTCGCGTAATTTAAGTAAGATTAATCTTAAGTACAAACTCAATTCATTTTTAGTTAATTGACTTAAAATTATCCGGATTTAAGATGGACACATAGCTTGCTAAGTAAAGCAGCAAATTAACGTAAACAATTTCTACTTTTATTTTCTCCTTGAGTGTTTCATCAGGAAAATATTCCTGGGTTGAGGCCTTACGTCTTAATCCTGAGTTTTATATTTCACATCTTAAATTGGGTATAATAATGTTAAGCATCTACGGTAAAAAATTACGTCCGCAAAACGAAGTCAACGCAATTATTTCTGCAACGTCAGGATTTGAAGAGAAGACGTTAAAAAAGTGGCAGAAAATATCTACCAGTGATTCACAGTATATTCATATTATCGTCAGTGGCGACGTTGAGTTCCGCCGCGAATCTGATGAACTGTGCATGTTCACCGTTCAGGGGCCGTGTATATTTGGGCTTTGTTCTATGTTTTACAGCGCCACGCACATGTATGGCTCATTCGGTCAAATACCGTCGTGCGCTCGATAAAAAAAAGAGGCCTTCGCCCAGCTAATGACTGAAAACAATCTGTGGCCGGAACTGACGAAAGTGCTCTCCTGGTATATTTGTATGCTGAGCAAGCGTGACGATGTGCTGGTTGCCCGCAGCGCCTATTCGGTAGTGCGCGAATTTTTATACGAGATTAATGAACTGATTGTTCAGCATCAGCGTGATATCAATATATATGACTATATTCAGGAATACACCAACCTGGCACGCAGTACCATTATTAAAATTCTCTCCGACCTGAAAAAAGGTCAGTATATTGTGGTGGAAAAGGGGCGACTCCTTAACCTGACATCCTTGCCTGAAAAATATTAATTACTCCAGCCGGTCTCCTTTATGACGTAAAGGGGACCGGGAAATATCCTGCGTTTCGTCAACCGGCGGCGCGGGAATTTTGCCTTGCGAATAATCCTGCTCTTGTTCTTTTAACGCCTGCTTAAACAATTCTGTTAATGAGGAACTGTCGCTGCCAGCCCGTGCAGAAGCGTCGGTGTGCGCCCCGGTTCCGGGTAACGTATCCCGCGCGGTATCATGCTGAGCCGCTCCTTCAGGCGCCTGCTGCCAGTCGGTATCATCGCCGTTAATCGGCAGATCCTGCAGGGCAGGCATATCCTCATGCACCGGCGCAGGTTTAGGGTGCGGATGCGGGAAGGGTTTGCTCACATACACATAATGCATATCTGAAAGCTGTGTTTCCGGTCTGGCGCTGCTCGCGTTGATGGGGGCGGGTGCAGGGTGGCGCAGATCCCAATACACATGCGCGTACAACCCGGCCATCAGCATGGCGCACAGACCCAGGAGTCCTAAAACGGTGTGGGCAAAAACGTGTCTCAGTCCGGGAAGGCGATATGAAAACCAGACCGCTTCCCCGGTGGTGTAACTGCGCTGAGCCGCAAGGCTGATAGTAGACATCAGGAATGCTTCTCCTGCATTTTCGCATCCGGTATCGCATGCGAAGCCTGGATCAATACGCTCGGCGTGGTGTTGGTTTCCCGCATTAACTGCATCAATGTCTCTTCGCCGGGAATACCGTCCACATGCAGATGCATTTTTTGCTGGAACGCGCGGGTGCGTTTCATCATCTCCGCAGTCCAGCGCTGAGCGTGGGTTTCAGGTTGAGAAAGGGCCTGGCTCAGCTGCTGATCAAGCCAGGTCATCTCTTTGCCGTCACTGGTTGCGCTGATGGCGTCTTTACCTTCCGGCGTCAGGCGGTGCAGTTGCGTATAGTTTCCGGTTGCATGCCGATTAAACCAGCTGCGACTGACCTGCCAGGTCCGGTTATTCATCAGCAGGTCCATCGAGGTTTCTCCGACGCGGGCGACCACCGCATAGTTAAGATGATTGCCGGTTTTGAGCTCGCTCACCCACGGATAACCTTCGCCTGCCAGCGCATCCGGAGAGGCATTTCCCTGCTTACACATCAGGTTTACCTTCACCGCGTTTTGACACAGCGCATCGTCCGCCGAGGCGTCATACCCCCACATCAGATAAAGCTGATGCATCGCGTCCGGCTGATTGACTATTTCCTTGTCGATAACCGGCACGACGGGGGCCTGAACGGTGGTGGCCGGGTGTTTCCAGCTTATCGGGACCGGCAGAGAAACCGGGAGGCGAGCAGTCATTGAGGCGGTGAAATACCAGCCGCAAGCCGCGAACAGCACAGAGGCAAACAGTGAAACCGTTGCCAGACGCTTACCCTGTTTTTTCGCGGGCAGCACCTCTGCGGCCGCCAGGCGTAAATGTCGCGGACTGACCTGGCTTGCGCGTTCGGTCCAGGCCGCGAGCATCGACAGGTGCGCCAGCGCATTCAGTTCACTGATTTTCCCTTTTGTCATTGCGTGCATCTTACGCACGCGCGCCGGGGATAACGGCGAGCTTTCGCCCCCGTGCTCTTCGCACTGCGCCTGCACGTAGCTGAGATATTCACGGCAGGTCAGGGGGCGCAAGGTGTGGTGGGTATGCACATATTCACGCAGATCAGATTGCTGTAGCCGCGCCGCCTGATTTTCCGCGCCCGTCAGCACCACCGATAAATGACACCCCAGCTCCTGCGCACGGGTGAGCAACATCCCCAGCACCGTCCGGCAGGTCTCTTTCATGGCTTCAGTATGGGAAATGACCAGCACGGTGGCCTGCGTTTTACCGGCCTGCCACTGCTGCAGCACGGTATCGACCGCCTGAATACGGCTGGCGATTGCTTTCGTGTCCGGGCTGAGCTTGTACAGCAGGCTACTGGCGCTCAGTTTTGGAAACGCGTTGATGGCAAGAACGCGGTTGTCGCTGTTTTTCAGCGCATCGCTGAACTGGCCCAACAGCGAAGTATCGTCGCTAAAGAGCCCGCATATTCCCGCCTGTTGGGTTTTCTCTTTCAGCAGGTTAAATACGTCCTGATGATAAGGCACCAGAAAATCCCCGGATAAGCGGGTGACCTTCCTGAAGGGCGGGGTTTTAAAAGTAAAGTGGCTCTGATACATAACGACTTACCGTCTCTGATTAGGAATAGCAACAGGTCGTAAAATTACGGTAAGGAGACGGGGCGATCAATTTTTCAACTGGGTAAAAATATCCGGCAGAAATGTCCTAACACCTCGATTTTAGACGGTCAATAATTTTCTTTATTAAAGTTGGTGGCGAAGTCGATGGTCGTATTCACCGCGTCTCATTACTCTCTTCACACGTTTTGTCGCAGCGTGATGCTGCTTATTTTCGCTTTGTTAAAGGCCAGATGAAAAATGAGGTTCTCATTTCTGTCACGGTGGATAACCCCTTGTATGATGTTGGCGCTGTTAATTTTTAGCGGCCAGCAAGGGTATTTCACGTTTAAAGATTATAAAAAGGTTACGAATAGGTTGGCTAACTCCGATGCGCAGCCGCTGAAAAACCGCCGCGAAGAGAAAACATTCACGCTTTTCACGGCTGCAGCACGTCAGGACACTGGGCCGGCTGCGCTAAAAGCCCCGTTGGCGGCGGAAATAGAAGGCATTGTGCGCAGTGATGACCCCTGGCTTTCCTTCGCCGTTATTAAACGCCCGCGGGCCAGAAGAGCTACCGCGAAGGGGAGCCGCTGACCGGTTTTAACGATGCCTTTATTCAGGAAATTAACAAAGACAGTGTCGTCGTGAAATATGAAGGCATCACGCAGACGCTGGCCTTAAAGAAACCGGATTATTTCAAGGGCGGCGTTGATAGCGGCCCGGTAACCAAATCGACAAAAGATGCAGGCGCAGACACGCTGCATCTGAATGATTATCTGGTATTAAAACCGGTTGTCGAAAAAGGCCAACTGGAAGGCTATGCCATTAATCCCCGGAATGCCTCTTCCTTTTATAGCCATTCAGGACTGAAAAAAGGGGATGTGGCAGTCGAAGTGAATGCTGTCGATATGACCAATGAAGTAAAGGCAAAAAATATTATTGCTGAATGGTCAAAAATGAAAGAAGCGGAGGTTGTCGTCAGACGTCACGCTCACCTTGAAAATATTCGGGTCAATGTTCTTAACAATTAATAAGTGTACAGACATGAAGAAATTTCCATGGGCGTGCGTGGCGCTGACCGCATTGTCGTTATATTCGGGTTCGCTGCTCGCAGCCAACTTTAGCGCGAGTTTTAAAAATACCGATATCCGCGAGTTTATCGATACGGTAGGCCGTAACCTTAACAAAACCATTCTCGTCGACCCGTCGGTTCAGGGTTCCGTATCCGTCAGAACCTACAACGTGCTGACGGAGGATGAGTATTACCAGTTCTTCCTGAGCGTGCTGGATCTCTACGGTCTCTCGGTGATCCCGATGGATAACGGCATGGTTAAAGTGGTGCGCTCAAGCGTGGCCCGTACCGCCGGTGCGCCGCTGGCAGACAGCACAAACCCGGGCAAAGGCGATGAGATTATTACCCGTGTCGTGCGCATGGAAAACGTGCCGGTGCGTGAACTCGCGCCGCTGTTGCGTCAACTGAACGATGCCACCGGCATCGGCAACGTGGTGCACTTTGAGCCTTCCAACGTGCTGTTGTTAACCGGTAAAGCGTCCGTGGTGAACCGGCTGGTGGATCTGGTCCAGCGCGTGGATAAAGACGGTGTTCAGCGTCGCGAAATCGTCCCCCTGCGCTTTGCTTCCGCCAAAGCGCTCTCCGACATGTTGAATAATCTCAACAACGAAGAGCAGAAAGGGCAGAACGCACCGCAGTTGCCACCAAAGTGGTGGCGGATGACGAAACCAACAGCCTGGTGATCAGCGGTTCGGAAGATGCGCGCACGCGTACCCGCAGCCTGATCCATGAGTTAGATCGCGAGCAGAACAACGAGGGGAATACCCGCGTCTTCTATCTCAAGTACGCCAGCGCCACCAAAGTGGTTCCGGTGCTCACCGGTATTGGCGAACAGCTGAAAGACAAAGCCGGCACCGCGAAGGCGAAAACCGCTACCGCGGCAACCGATCTGAATATTACCGCCGACGAGTCAACCAACTCGCTGGTGATCACCGCGCAGCCTAACGTGATGAACTCTCTGGAGAAGGTGATCGACAAGCTCGACATCCGCCGTCCGCAGGTGCTGGTGGAAGCCATCATTGCTGAAGTGCAGGACGGCAACGGTCTGGATCTCGGCGTGCAGTGGACCGGCAAGCACGGTGGCGTCCAGTTCGGCTCCACCGGCCTGCCCATTAGTCAGATAAAAAATGGCACCATCAAGGGCGCCAGCTTTACTGGCCTGGCGACCGGCTTCTTTAACGGTGATTTCGGTGCGCTGATGACCGCGCTCTCAACCGACGGCAAAAACGACATCCTTTCCACGCCAAGCGTGGTCACGCTGGATAACAAAGAGGCGTCATTCAATGTCGGTCAGGACGTGCCGGTGCTTTCCGGTTCGCAGACCACCAGTGGCGATAATGTCTTTAACTCCGTAGAGCGCAAGACGGTGGGGACCAAACTGAAAATTGTGCCGCAAATCAACGACGGCGACATGATCCACCTGAAGATTGAGCAGGAAGTCTCAAGCGTCGACAACAGCGCAACGGAAGACGCCAGCCTTGGCCCAACCTTTAATACCCGAACCATCAATAACGAAGTGATGGTGCACAGTGGGCAAACGGTGGTACTCGGTGGCCTGATGGAGAATGTCACTAAGCAGTCGGTCTCCAAAGTGCCGCTGCTGGGGGATATTCCGCTGGTCGGGCAGCTTTTCCGCTACACCTCACAGGACGCGTCCAAACGCAACCTGATGGTCTTTATTCATACCACCGTGCTGCGTGACGACGACAACTACAGCGCGGCGTCGAAAGAGAAATATGACCAGATCCGCGCCCGTCAGCAGCAGCGCGTTGAGGAGAAAAAGCTCGGGATCATTGACCCGGCGGATAACGCCGTGTTACCCGCGTTCCCTGCTGCGAGTGCTGCATCGGTGAAAACCAGCGCGTCCCGCAATCCGTTTAAAGAGTAAGGCGGAGGTATCACGTGGACGAACTGAGCAAAACCCTGTGTAGCAGCGGCTACGCAAAAGATAACGGCGTTTTATTTTATCACGATGCGGTCTATATCCGTGATGACACCCCGGCACTCGCGCTGCTGGAAGTGCGTCGGGTGCTGGGACGCGCGTTTGTCCCGGTCACCCTGACGCCGGAAGCCTTCGATGAAATGCTGGCCAGGATCTGGCAGCAGAGCAGCGGGGTGTCCCAGCAACTGGTGGACGATATGGACGCCGATATCGATCTGATGGCGTTAACCGAGGAGATCCCGGACAACGAAGATCTGCTCGATAACGATGAAAACTCGCCGGTGATCCGCCTGATCAACGCCATTCTCGGCGAGGCGGTAAAAGAGGGCGCGTCGGATATTCATATTGAAACCTTCGAGCGTACGCTGAGCATTCGCTTTCGCGTCGACGGCGTGCTGCGTCCGGTGTTGCAGCCCGCGCGTAAGCTCGCGCCGCTGCTGGTTTCGCGTATCAAGTGATGTCCCGGCTGGATATCGCGGAGAAACGTCTGCCGCAGGATGGCCGTATTTCCCTGCGCATTGGCCGTAAGGCGGTCGACGTGCGCGTATCGACCATTCCGTCCCAGTATGGTGAACGTGTGGTCATGCGTCTGCTCGATAAAAGCAATCTCAAGCCTGATATCAACAAGCTTGGGCTGATTGATGAAGAACGGGAGAAGTTACAAGGCTGATTGACCGCCCGCACGGCATTATCCTGGTCACCGGGCCAACGGGTTCCGGTAAAAGTACCACCCTGTACGCGATTCTCTCGGCGCTGAACGGCCATGAGCGCAACATCCTGACCGTAGAAGATCCCATTGAATACGAGCTGGAAGGGGTGGGGCAGACGCAGGTTAACCCGCGCGTGGACATGACCTTTGCCCGCGGGCTGCGCGCGATTCTGCGCCAGGACCCGGACGTGGTGATGATCGGCGAAATCCGTGACGCCGAGACGGCACAAATTGCGGTGCAGGCGTCGCTCACCGGTCACCTGGTCATGTCTACGCTGCATACCAACAGCGCCGCCGGGGCGATAACCCGCCTGCGGGATATGGGCTGGAGTCATTTTTAATCGGTTCATCGTTACTGGGGGTCATTGCCCAGCGTCTGGTGCGTCGGCTGTGTCCGCACTGCCGTACCACCAGTCCGCTGGATGACAATGAAAAAGCGCTGTTCAGCTTCATGGACCAGCCGCCACACGCGATCTATCGCGCGGTGGGGTGCGAACACTGCCGCCAGAGCGGCTATCAGGGGCGCGCCGGTATTCATGAGTTTCTGGTGGTCGACAGCACCCTGCGCCGCGCCATTCATGAAGATAAAGACGAAATGGCCATCGAAACCGAGCTCTTTAAGCAGGCCTACAGCCTGCGTGAGAACGGGCTGCTGAAGGTGATCGGCGGCGTCACTTCGCTGGAAGAGGTGATGCGCGTCACCGCCGAGCGCGGAGGAGATGCCTAATGGCCTTCTACGCTGGACGGCGAGGGATACCGCGGGCAAAACCCGGCGTGGCACGTTGCAGGCTGAGGGGCAAAAGCAGGTTCGCCAGATGTTGCGCGAGCAAAAGCTGATGCCCGTCAGTATCAACGAAACCCGTGAGGTTGCGGCTGCCGGTAATGCGAACGCCGGGGCAAAAACTCTCCCACGCCGGTGCTGTCGATGTTTACCCGTCAGCTGTCGACGCTCGTCAACGCTGCGCTGCCGCTGGAGAGCGCGCTGAAGGCAATCGCGAAACAGACGGAGGACAAAAAGCTCGCGGCGATGGTGGTGGACATCCGAGAGAAGGTGGTGGAAGGGCATACGCTGTTTGACGCCTTCAGCCAGTTTCCGCGCAGCTTCGACAAGCTCTACTGCACGCTGGTAATGGCCGGTGAAAAGACCGGCCATCTGGGCGACGTGCTGGAAAAGCTGGCCGAGTACAACGAGCAGCGTCAGAAGATGAAAAGCAAACTGACGCAGGCGATGGTCTACCCGATCACCCTGACCGTGGTGGCTATCGCGGTGATCGGCATTCTGCTGGTGGCGGTTGTGCCCCAGGTGATTGAGCAGTTCACCCATATGAAACAGCAGCTGCCGATCACCACCCGCACGCTGATCGCGGTGAGTGATTTCCTGCAGGTTTACGGCCTCTATATCGTCGGCAGCCTGGCAGGCGGATGATGGTTTTTAAGGCCTGGCTTCGAAACGCTAAAAATCGTTTTCGCTGGCACAGCTGGCTGGTGAACGGTTCGCCCGTCAAAAAGCTGGTCTGCGCCATCAACAGCGCCCGCTATATCCGTACCCTGAGCATTTTGCAGGCCAGTAGCGTGCCGCTGCTGGAGGGGATGTATATCGCGATGGACGGGATCGAAAACCGGTATGCCCGGCAGGTGCTGGAGCAGGCGGCGGATACCGTGCGCCAGGGGGCATCGCTTTATGCGGCTCTGGAGCAGGCGAAATTATTCCCGCCGACCATGCTGTATATGATTGCCTCAGGGGAAGAGAGTGGGGAATTAGGCCATTTAATGGACCGCGCGGCGGAAAACCAGGAATCGGCATTACAGCATCGTATTACGTTAACGCTGTCGGTATTTGAACCGGCACTGGTGGTATCTATGGCGACGATTGTTTTATTCATCGTCCTGTCAATATTACAACCGCTTCTGCAACTTAATAATATGGTAGGTTAAATCATGGCTATAAAACGCAAACACCTGGCTCGCCAGGCGGGCTTCACCTTGCTCGAATTAATGGTGGTTATTGTTATTCTCGGCGTACTCGCGAATATGGTGGTACCCAATTTAATGGGCAATAAAGAAAAAGCGGATACCCAAAAAGCGACCAGCGATATCGTCGCGCTCGAAGGCTCGCTGGATATGTATAAGCTGGATAATCACCGCTATCCCACCACCGAGCAGGGCTTGCAGGCGCTGGTCACGAAGCCAGAGATTGCGCCCATTCCCAACGGCTACCGTGCGGACGGTTATATCCGCCGCCTGCCGCAGGACCCGTGGGGCGGGGATTATATTCTGGTCAGCCCGGGTGAACACGGTGCCGTAGACGTTTTCTCCGCCGGTCCGGATGGCGAAGCCAATACCGCCGATGATATTACAAACTGGTCTCTGGATAAGAAAGAGAAATAATGAAACGTCAACGCGGCTTTACGTTGCTGGAAATTATTCTGGCGCTGGTGATATTTGCCAGTTGCGCATGATGGTGGTTTCAACAATACCCTCACGCAGCGGTGTGGATATATTTGGTCAGCAATTAAAAGCCCTCGTTGATTATGGTTCAGACCGGGCAGTGATGGACGGAAATATCGTGGGGTTGGTTATGACCGCGGATACATACCGGCTGGTGACGCTCGAGGATAAAAACGGTGAACGTCACTGGGTGTCGTTATCCGCGGGGCGGATAGACCCGGGGTGATTTCCCGCCGGAGATGCACGTCTCGCTCTCGCCGCAGCGTCTCGCCGCCACGGTGGCGTCCGAACCGCAGGTGTTATTTCTGCCGGACGGTGAAATCAGCCGCTTTACGCTGGCGCTGCAAAGCCGCGACAACGCGCACCATTTCCGCGTGGTGTCGCAAGGCGCGGCCCCTGTAACGGTAGAAAACGATGGCTAACGGCAAGAGAAAGCAAAAGGGGATGACTCTGCTGGAGGTGATGGTCGCGCTGGTCATCTTCTCCACCGCCGCACTGGCGCTGATGAACTCGGTCTCCCTGAACGTGCGTTTCACCCACGGGCTGGCCGATACATTGCAGGCCAGCTGGGTCGCCGAAATCAACTGGCGGAGGCGCAGCTCAACAGACGTGATTTTCCTGACGCTGAAGCGCAGGGGGCAGAGGTCATGGGCGGGCGCAGCTGGGCCTGGCGAAAGCAGCGCGTAAAAACCGCGGCTAACGGCTGGCGAATGCCATCCGCGTCTATGCAGAAGGCGATGAAAGCCAGCCGGTTATTTCACTGCAGGTCATCGCGCCGGGAGAGGAACCGTGAAGAAAATCCGACGCCAGCGGGGATTTACCCTGCTGGAGATCATGATTGCGCTGACCATTTTGCGGTGATCAGCACCCTGGCCTGGCAAATCCTCGACGGGGCGATGCGCACCAGTTCGGCGACGGAGCCAGCGCGGCAAAGCTCAATCAGCTTCAGCGTGCCTGGAGCCTGATGGAGCGCGATTTCTATCAGCTTCAGGCGCGTGCGCCGCGCAACGAGCCGGATACATTTCGTCAGGGGGATGACGGCCTTGAGATGACCACGCTGAACGGCGTGAGCGGAACCGTACAGCTGGAGCGCGTGCGCTGGCGGCTGGAAGAGGGGCGACTGTACCGGGATGTCTGGCCGGTGATTGACAGCCCGGCGGATGCCAGACCCGATGCGGTGCCGATTGTCGGCGAGGTGAAATCCCTGCAGTGGCGTTTACCGTCAGGGCTGGCAAAAAAGCTGGAACGACCCGGCACATCTGCCGGATGGCGTCGAGCTGACGCTGACGATGGAAAACGGGGAAACCTGGCGCTGGGTGTTTACGACGCCGGGCGATATCCCGAGCCGCCGCGCCAGCGCCCGCAGACGCACCTGCCGCGCCACCTGCAGCGGAAGCGACATCATGAAGGCTTTACGTAAACAGAAAGGCGTCGCGCTGCTGGTGGTACTGATCCTGCTGGTCATGATGTCGGCGCTGGCTGCCAGAATCAGCCAGCAGTTCTGCCGCAATCTGCAGAAAACCCATTACCAGGTGAGTCAGCAGCAGCTGCGCTGGGCCATGCAGGCTCAGGAGAAGGTGGTCAAAGATCGTCTGCAGAGCGACGCCAGCGGTGAGAGTAAAGCCTTACCTGCAGGGTGACTGGCATCAGCGCTGGAGACCCGGGGTGACGATTACACGGTGGTCAGTCAGGTGGAAGACGCCCAGGACTGCTTCAACGTGAATAACCTGCTGGCGGCCGATGACATCGCGCAGGGGCAAAATGCGCCCGCGGTGCCGGAAAAACCGCGGAAAGAGCAGATTGTTGAGCAACTCCTGACCGGGAGTGGCCTCAGCCAGTCACGGCGCACGAGGTTTACTCGCAGCTGGTGGACTATCTGAATGGCGATACCACCACGGCCAGCAAGGGGGCGGAGGGCGATGCCTGGGCGGGCGTGGTCGCCCCCCCGGCAGCCCGCAAACCAGATGATGCGCACGATCGCTGAGATCACGCTGCTGCCGGCATTTCCGGCAACGGCATACCGGAAGGTGAGCACGCTGCTGTGTGCCTTACCGGATACCGCCAGCAAGGTGGATGTGAACACCCTGAAACCGGAACAGGCCGCCTTACTGGCCGCCATGTTCCCCGGAAAAATAACGCAAGACGATGCCGTTCGCCTGATTGAATCGCGACCTGAAACCGGCTGGGAAAATATGGAAACCTTCAGCAACGCGCTGGAGCAGGCCTTCCCGCAGGTGAAAGACGACCTTCCGCAGGTGGCTGGACAACTCTCCACCCAAAGCCGGTACTTCCGCGTTAACTATACCGGCAACACCGATGCGCTAACGCTTCGCGTGGTAAGCCAGCTTCAGGTCAATAACGAAGCCGGTGAGATCGTGACGTGGCAACGTCGTTACCGAATGATTGAATAAGAAAAGCAGATGGCTATGAAACAGGTACTTTTTGTTCGTCCCGACAGCCGTGAGGGCGGGAAAATAATGTGGTGTGCTTCCGGCAGCCAGCAGGTTGACGTTGTGGAGCGCCTTGACGCGCTGGCAGACCATCCTCTTCGCGGCCCGGGTCTGTTTACTGTTGCCCGCGGCAACATGATCTTCCGCCATTTTACGTTGCCGAAAAAAGTTGCCTCTCAGACGGCGGCGTTCTCGTGGCTGGCGGAAGAGACGCTCATTGGCGAGGTGGATAACCTTCACTGGACGGTGCTTCACAAAAAGGGGGCCGACGTGACGCGGTGGCGATTGATACCGATCTTCTGCGCGGGTGGTTAGCCCGTTGCCAGGAGGCCGGTTTGAAGGTGATTCAGGTGCTGCCGGATGCCTGGCTGCTGCCGGTGACGGCAGGAGGAAGCACGCTGGTTGCCCTGGATGACCGCTACTGGCTGCGGCCTGTCGCCCCCATGTCGCCAGCGAAATGGAGGCCAGCCTGCTGCCGCTGCTGATGCAAAAAAACCAGACGGTGACGTGTGCTGTTACGGCGAACCGCCAGCCGGTGTTGGGGTGGATCTTCTGCACCCGTGGCAGCATCCGCTGGTGTTGATCCAGCCCCAGTGGCAATCCTGTCGGGTCACCCTCCTGCACGGTGAATTCAGCCCGAAGGCAGGGAAAGGCAGCGCGTCTAAAGGAATAAAAATCGCGATGGCGGCGGCGGGCCTGCTGTCTCTCGGGCTGTTGCTGGGTCCGCGGATCGCGATGGCCTGGATGCTGGTACAACAGGAAAATCGGGTTCAGCAGGAGATCGTTCAGGTTTATCAGCACCATTTTCCCAGCATGCGCCAGCAGACCAATATCAAATACCACTTTGGTCAAAACATGAAAAAGCAGCACAAAGGGGTATTCCTGCAGCTGGATGATCTTGAGCAAGCCAGGCAGGCCGTACCCGCACTTGAGATCTCCCTGCTTGAGTACGATGCGCAACAAAATGCGCTGACCCTGAGCGTCAGTGCGCAAAGCCAGGCCGCACTGCAGTCTTTGTGGAGAAAACAGGGGAGCATTTTGATTTCACCTACAGCCTGTTTCTACCACTGCACCTTATACCGCCATGATCGCAGGGAAATATAAATGAAAGAGCGAATCACGAAGCTTACGTCGCGTTATCAACAATACAGCATCCGGGAGAAATATATTTTAAAAACCGGTGCCGTTGCCCTCCTGGCCGCGGCTGTTTATTACGCGGGCATGATGCCACTGGATAATATGATTCAAAATAGCAAATCAAGCTGACCCGACAAAAAGAGACGCTGAACTGGATGCGCAGAGAAATAGATAAACACCACCTTCCGGTGATGATCATTAAAACGGATAACCCGCGCACGGTGGTGGAGAATAGCGCTCATGAAATTAACCTTTCCCTGACGGAGGTGCGTCAGGACGGGCAAACCTTATCGTTCGTGGTGAACCCGCGTAAACGTGTATGAATTAAAAAACTGGCTGCGGGAAATCAACCAGACCTCCGGCGTCAGGCTGCAAAAAATGAACCTTACACCGGTCGATCACCTCAGTGATGTGAAAGCAGAAGTGCAGCTCACCTGGCGCAAAACCGCATGAACACCGTTGCGCTGATGCGGGAAATCTACCGGTGGGGTTCCCGGTGATGAGTGCGATCCTGGGCAGCATGGTGGGCAGTTTTCTGGGCGTTGTCGCCGAGCGCGTGCCGGGCATGGTGATGGAGGAGGAAGGCGCGGGCAACTTGCTGTTTCCGGCCTCTCACTGCCCGGTGTGCCAGCATGATCTTGCGGCCTGGGAGAATATCCCGCTGGTCAGCTGGCTAGTATTGCGCGGGCGCTGCAGGCAGTGCGGCACGGCCATCCCGCTGCGCTTATTGATGCTCGAACTCGTCACCGCGCTCTTTTTTGGCCTCACCGCCTTGTGCATTCCGGGCGAACCGGCGTTGTTCTCACTGTGGTTGCTGGCCGCGTTTCTGCTGCCGCTGGCGATGATTGACTGGCAGCATCAGTTGCTCCCTGACTGTCTGACCCAGCCGTTGCTGTGGGCAGGACTGTTGTTACACCTCGTTGACCACACGCTGCCGCTTAAGGATGCGCTGGTGGGGGCGGTGGCTGGCTACCTTTCGCTCTGGTCTCTCTACTGGGCATTTCGTCTGCTTACCGGACGAGAAGGATTAGGCTATGGCGATTTTAAACTTCTGGCGGCGTTAGGCGCCTGGTGCGGCTGGCAGGCACTGCCCACCCTGGAATTGATTGCCGCGTTAAGCGGTATTGTCGGATATTTCGCGACAAGACATGCGAATAAAAATAACCGCATTATTTCTTTCGGTCCTTATTTAGCTTTTGCCGGCATGACGGTTTTTGTTTATCAGGTTGCCTGTTCCACATTCTGAATACACCGGTCAAGTTTTTTTAGTGATTTTTTCGATTGGGGAATGAAAGGAATACAGTATTTATTCAGCGTATCGTTAAAGACATAAGCTTCACAGAATTCGAGCTTGTATCTTTTAATGGAGGAATACAGCGCGCCACAGAAATAGCGGTTAACGATTATTGCTTAAGTTGAAATTCAAAGTCTGTAAAAAACTATTCCATGTTTTAAAGGAAGACATGGGTCATTAACGTTTACAAATAAATTTATCAGGAAATAAAAATGAAATTTATGAAGCCTAAATATCTGGCGCTTTTCGTTGCAGCGGCGTCCAGCTCTGCCTTCGCGGCGGCGCCAGGTACGGCCAACCCTCAGCAGTGGCAATGATAAGTTTGCGATTGTTGAAGTTGACCAGGCAGCGCAAGACTATAACAGCCTTGTGAAAGTCCATGATGGCGCGGATGTGAAAGTTGAGTGGAACGTCTGGAGCGGCGATGCGCCAACCTCGGCGAAAGTGCTTCTGGATGGTCAGGCCGTGTGGAGTGGCGCCGCAAGCGCCTCCGGGTCAGCCACCTTCAAAGTGAAAAAGGGCGGACGCTATCAGGAGCAGGTTGAACTCTGTAACGCCAGCGGGTGTTCTAAAAGTGCCAGCAAACTGATCATCGTGGCGGACACGGACGGGAGCCATCTGCTGCCGCTGAACACCACCCTGAAGGAAAATAACAAAACTTTCTCTCAACATACGGACAAAGTGGTGGGTGCCTATTTCCCTGAGTGGGGCGTCTATGGGCGTGAGTTCCCGGTGGATAAAATCCCTGCGGCGAACCTGAACCACATTTTGTACGGTTTCATTCCGATCTGTGGCGGCGATGGCATCAACGACGGGTTAAAAACGGTTGAGAACGGCAACAGCTTCGCCGCGCTGCAGCGCGCCTGTGCGGGCCGTCAGGATTACACCGTGGCCATTCACGATCCGTGGGCGGCATTGCAAAAACCGCAGGCCGGCGTGACCAACTGGGACGACCCCTACAAAGGTAACTTTGGTCAGTTGATGGCGCTGAAAAAAGCCCATCCGGATCTGAAAGTGCTGCCTTCCATTGGCGGCTGGACGATGTCCGATCCGTTCTTCCAGATGCATGATTCAGCGATCCGCGCGCGCTTCGTCTCTTCCGTGAAAGAGTTCCTGAAAACCTGGAAATTCTTCGACGGGGTCGATATTGACTGGGAATTCCCGGGTGGTGGTGGTGTGTCGGAAAATCTTGGCAACCCTGCTCAGGACAAAGCCACCTATACCGCGGTGATGCACGATCTGCGCGCGATGCTGAACGAGCTGTCAGCAGAAACGGGCCGTACGTACGAGCTGACCACCGCCATTGGTTCCGGTAAAGACAAAATTGAAGACGTGGATTACACCACGGCGCAGCAGTATCTCGACCACATCTTCCTGATGAGCTACGACTTCTACGGCGGCTGGAGCAACACTGATCTCGGCCACCAGGCGGCGTTGCACGGCGCGGAGTGGAAACCGGATACCAACTACACCACTGAAAACGGCGTGAACGCGCTGCTGGAACAGGGCGTGCAGCCGGGCAAGATTGTTGTGGGGGCGGGCATGTACGGTCGCGGCTGGACCGGCGTTCATGGCTACACCGGCGACAATCCGTTCACCGGTACGGCAACGGGCGCGGTCAAAGGCACCTGGGAACCGGGCGTGGTTGACTACCGTCAGATTGCGAACGAGTACAAAGGCAAGCCAGGCTGGGAATACAAATACGATGCCGCGGCAGAAGCGCCGTATCTGTTCAATAAAGCCACCGGCGATCTGATTACCTATGAAGACGCGCGTTCTACCACGGCAAAAGGTAAGTATGTGCTGGCGAAAAATCTGGGCGGTCTGTTCTCCTGGTCCATCGACTCGGACAATGGCGACATCCTTAATGCGATGAACGAAAGCCTGTTGGGCGGCGGTTCAACGCCGGTTGATCCCGTTGTCACCAACCATGCGCCGATCGCTGCGGCTGCCGATCAGACCGTGACCGGGCCTGTTACCGTCACCCTCGATGGCTCTGCGTCTGGCGATCCGGACGGCGACGCCATTACCTATAAGTGGACCCAGATTTCCGGTCCAGCCGTGACCCTTACCAACAGCACGAAAGCCAAAGCCTCCTTCGGCGCGGCGGCAGTGACTCAGAACCAGACGCTCTCCTTCCGCCTGACGGTGAAAGATGCGAAAGGCCTGACGAACGCCATTGATGTTCAGGTCGTGAACAAAGCACCTAAAGCGAACCAGGCACCGGTGGTCAACCCGATGGAAAGCATCACGCTGCAGGCGGGTGAAACCTATGCCCTGCATGCGCAGGCGGCCGATCCGGATGGTGACGCGCTGACCTATGCCTGGAGCGTGCCGGCGGACATGAACGCAACCGGTACTGACACCGCGAACGTGAATATCACCGCACCGGCTGTCGCTTCCGATTCCACTACACCCTGAGCGTGGTGGTCAGCGACGGTAAAACCAGCGTTCAATCGAACGTGCAGGTTATTGTCACGCCAAAAGCAGCCGGTGAGGTCACGCCGCCATCTGACGAGGTAACACCACCAGCCGATGAGGTCACGCCGCCATCTGACGAGGTGACACCACCTGCCGATGAGGTCACGCCACCTTCTGATGAAGGCTCTGCCACCGGCAGTTGTGATGCACCTGTTGATGCCAATGCCAGCCAGTACCCGGCCTGGAGTGCGAGCAAAATCTACAACAGTGGTGACACCGTGAGCGCCGACAACCTGGTGTGGAAAGCGAAGTACTGGACACAGGGCAATAAACCTGGCTTTGACGCGGATGCGTGGGAGCTGGTCAGCCAGGTGAAAATGAACTGGCGTTCAGATGTGGTTTACAACGGTGGCGATACGACCACCTACCAGGGGTATGTCTACCGTGCGAAATGGTGGACCCGTGGTGATAAACCAGGTAACAGCGATGTATGGGTGAAAGAAGGCGCGTCAGCAGACTGCAAATAACCTTCTTAGCCTGAGGTTGCGGGTTTGATATCGCCTGCAATCGTTGACCACACCCCGTTTCGGGTGTGGTCAACCCCTTCCGGAATAAGACAGCGTGCGCAAGGGAAGGTGCGAATAAGCAGGTCATTTCTTCCCAAGCTGACTCGCTGATTAAAATTTCGCGGATCTGGGCCGATTTTTTTCCCGCAAACACATCGAATCAGCCTATTTAGGCTATTTTTTCCACCATTTCTGGCGTTATTTCCGGTTTTTACTGAGATCTCTCCCACTGACGTATCATTTGGTCCACCCGAAACAGGTTGGCCAGGGTGAATAACATCGCCAGTTGGTTATCGTTTTTCAGCAGCCCTTTGTATCTGGCTTTCACGAAGCCGAACTGCCGCTTGATGATGCGAAACGGGTGCTCCACCCTGGCACGGATGCTGGCTTTCATGTATTCGATGTTGATGGCCGTTTTGTTCTTGCGCGGATGCTGCTTCAAGGTTTTTACCTTGCCGGGACGCTCGGCGATCAGCCAGTCCACATCCACCTCGGCCAGCTCCTCGCGCTGTGGCGCTCCTTGGTAGCCGGCATCGGCTGAGACAAATTGCTCCTCTCCATGAAGCAGATTACCCAGCTGATTGAGGTCATGCTCGTTGGCCGCGGTGGTGACTAGGCTGTGGGTCAGGCCACTCTTGGCATCGACACCAATGTGGCCTTCATGCCAAAGTGCCACTGATTGCCTTTCTTGGTCTGATGCATCTCCGGATCGCGTTGCTGCTCTTTGTTCTTGGTAGAGCTGGGTGCCTCAATGATGGTGGCATCCACCAAAGTGCTTGGGTCATCATGACGCCTGCTTCGGCCAGCCAGCGATTGATGGTCTTGAACAATTGACGGGCCAGTTGATGCTGCTCGAGCAGGTGGCGGAAATTCATGATGGTGGTGCGATCCGGCAGGGCGCTATCCAGGGATAATCGGGCAAACAGGCGCATGGAGGCGATTTCGTACAGGGCATCTTCCATGGCACCGTCGCTCAGGTTGTACCAATGCTGCATGCAGTGAATACGCAGCATGGTCTCCAGCGGATAGGGCCGT
>ENA-OQHY01000309-OQHY01000309.1-human-gut-metagenome-genome-assembly--contig:-NODE-309-length-28293-cov-4.921501_pt1 | contig 28293 bp, 37 predicted proteins | sample MGYA00242570_ERZ504733 | MGnify/ENA primary metagenome ERZ504733 (study PRJEB26092, sample SAMD00036219) | human gut metagenome | host: Homo sapiens | study: EMG produced TPA metagenomics assembly of... | reverse complement strand
TCAGTAGATTCATCTATTTTTAAATTAAATTCTGTACACATGTTTCATTACCTCACTTACAGGTAAATTGTACAAGTCTATTTGACATTAATGATGTCTATATCCTGTTTTATTAAATGTGTCTAATAATAATAAAAACGCCTAGAGCTTGTCTCTGGGCGTTTGTGTTTCTATCCTAATTTCTTAAGGATGTTATCTAATTGTGTTATTGTCATTTCTAGCTTTTCTGTGTAAGATGCTAGTTTTTCTTTTTCTGCGTTGACTTTAGCTTCTGGTGCTTTATTGACGAAGCCTGGATTTTTCAACATGCCTGAACAACGTTTGATTTCGTTTTCTAGGCGTGCGATTTCTTTTTCTAGTTTTCCTTTTTCTTCTTCTAAGTCAATCAATGCATCCATCGCAACTGTTAATACAGCTTTTTCAATCGTACGAGAAAGTACATCTTCTGTATTTAAGTCTTCTTTGACAGTCGCATGTGCCATACGTGCTAAAATGGCAGTTGATTCTGAATTTAGTGCTACATAGCCATTGTCGTTGTGTAATGAAATCGTCAAGTCTTCACTTGGTTTCATTGAGTATTCAACTTTGATTTCACGAACCGTTTGAATTGCACTGATAACTAATGCCATTTCGTCTTTTTCTGCATCTGTATATTCGAATTCAACTTTTTCTGGCCAAGTTTCAACGTTTAAGCTTTCTTTATCATGAGGCAAGTTCAAATAGATTTCTTCCGTCACAAATGGCATGAATGGAGATAATACTTTTAAAATTCCCATCATAACTGTATATAAAACAGCTTTTGTGTTGGCTACTAAGCTTTCGTCTTCTGAATATAAAGTAGCTTTAGAAAGTTCAATGTACCAGCTGCAGAAATCATCCCATACAAAGCTATATAGTTCGTTTCCTACAATAGCCAATTCATATTTGTCCATGTTTGTAGATACATGGTCTAATACTTCGTTAAAACGTGCTAAGATCCATTTGTCTACACTGTTGGCTTTTGTCATGTCTAGTTCTGGTTTTGTATCTCCAATTTGCATTTGAACATAACGAGCTGCGTTCCAAATCTTGTTGATAAAGTTCCAGCTTGCATCCATCTTTGTTTCATCAAAACGTAAGTCTTGTCCTGGCGTTGAATTTGTTGTTAAGAAGAAACGTAAGGCATCTGCACCTTTTTCTTGAATCACATCCATTGGGTCAATACCATTGCCTAATGATTTAGACATTTTACGTCCTTGTGTATCACGAACAAGACCATGGATCAATACGTCTTTGAATGGACGGTTCTTCATACAGTAGCGTGTTTGGAATGCCATACGAGCTACCCAGAAGAAGATGATGTCATATCCTGTTACTAATACATCATTTGGGAAATAGCGTTCTAGATCGGCTGTTGTTTCTGGCCAGCCAAGTGTTGAGAATGGCCATAATGCACTTGAGAACCAAGTATCCAATACATCTTCATCTTGCGTCCAGTTTTCAATGTCTTTTGGATCTTCCATTCCCACATAGATTTCACCCGTTTCTTTGTTTGTCCAAGCAGGAATTCGATGTCCCCACCACAATTGACGTGAAATACACCAATCTTCAATATTTTCTAGCCATTGTTCAAATGTTTTATTGAAACGAGAAGGTACAAAGTTAATTCTTTGATCTTCAATTTCTTGATTCTTTAATACCTCTTCAGCAAGTGGTTTCATCTTTACAAACCATTGTTTACTTAAGTAAGGTTCTACAATTACACCTGTTCTTTCAGAGTGTCCAACTTGGTGCAAGTGCTCTTCAATATGATCAACTACACCGGCTTCTTTAAAATCATTAACTAAAGCTTCACGACATTCAAAACGATCCATACCAGCATACTTACCACACATGTCATTCATCGTTCCATCTGGATTCATACAGATAGGCATTGGTAAGTTGTATTTTTTAGCTAATGCGAAGTCATTAGGGTCATGTGCTGGCGTACATTTCATAACGGCTGTACCAAAGCTCATGTCAATATAGTCATCAGCCATGATTGGAAGTTTATCTCCATTGGCAGGGTTAATCGCATGCATTCCAACGATGTCTTTATATCTTTCATCGTCTGGGTGAACAAAGATAGCTTGGTCGGCAAACATGGTTTCAGGACGTGTTGTCGCAATCACTAATTCTTTTCCTGTTTCAACGACTTTATATTTAAAGTAATACATGTGACCCATGATTTCTTTATGTTCAACTTCAATATTAGACAATGCTGTTTTGGCTTCAGGATCCCAGTTGATGATTCTTTCACCTTGATAGATCAATCCATCATTATATAAGTCTACGAATACTTTGCGTACCGCATGACTTAAACCTTCATCTAATGTAAAGCGTTCACGACTATAATCTAAAGATAAGCCTAATTTAGCCCATTGGCTACGAATGGTAGAAGCATATTCTTCTTTCCAATCCCAAGCTCTTTCTAAGAATTTTTCACGACCAATATCATAACGAGAAATGCCTTCTGATTTTAAACGAGCATCTACTTTTGCCTGTGTTGCAATACCCGCATGGTCCATTCCGGCTACCCAACATACGTCATAGCCCTTTAATCTTTTATAACGACATAAAATATCTTGTAGTGTTGTATCCCATGCATGTCCTAAGTGTAGCTTTCCAGTTACATTTGGTGGAGGGATCACAATACAATATGGGCGTTTTGATAGATCGCCCGCTGTGAAATATCCTTTTTCAATCCAATTTTGGTATTTATCATTTTCTACTGCTAAATGATTATATTTTGCTTCCAACGTCATCCACAATCATCCTTTCTGTACATATAAAAAAGCACATCCACATAGGACGTGCTTGACGTGGTACCACCTAATTTTATTCTCATTCACATTAACGCTGTGTCACGAAATTTACTACTTCATTTCATAAATTCAACTCAAAGACTACCTTCATCTACCCTATACACAAGCTTTCACCAACCGCCTGCTCTCTAAAGAATACAAGTAAATTACTCCTTCTTGTCATCGCTTTGAGTTTAGTTTATCAAAGAAAAAGTAAAAACTCAAATCATTTTGAAAAATAAGTTGTTTTATTCTCTCGTTTACTATATGATGATTAAAGAAAGCGGTGTAAACATGGATAATCAATTATACAATCAAATCAAAGCTGTTCATGAACAGTATATTAAAGAACAAAATCGTTTAGAAGATGAAATCGATCGTTTAAGAAGAGAAATCGTTTGTCTGGATAATGAAGATGAAATCGAAGCCTTGAATAAACTTGTTCGAATTGATGACATCAAACGTAAAATGGTTGTAGAATTCATTCATAGTTTAGATAAGATTGTGGAGCAATAAGTCCACAATCTTTTTTTAAAACTCACCGTTTTTATATGCACGCGCAATCACATAAGAAGGCTCATAATATGCACCATTATTATAATCATCTAGCGTTTTACAAATCTCATCATTATAGATTCTTAGAATCCCTTCAATATAATCTTCTCCAGGATATAATGTATCCACTATAAGTCTTGTATATACTTTTCCCATATCCAATTCAGTTGGAATATGTGTACATAATTCACGATTTACATCTTCAATATGAAAATTGCCCTGCTTTAACCCATATTCTTCAATTACATCATAAACAACCTGATCTGAATTTTCGCTATGCAAGACATTTGCGACACTTATCAAATGATACAAAGGATCATATCCAAGTTTATTCACAACATATGAGTTTCGCTGATGAAGATGTCTAGACACTTTTTCAATTAGAAAACAAATATAGAACAAATCATTCTCTTCAATAGGCTCATTAAAGTATTTGTTCATCATAACTGATAACTCCTTACATATGCCAGACATTTCAAAGCGGCTTCTGTACAAAATACAATTTGATGTGTAGGATACTTGAATTTAACCAACTCCCAAAATGCAGTTCTAGAAATGAATCCACGCGCAAAGTCATCTACATAATTCCAAATTGTATCATCCGCCATAGGCACTTCAACAATATCATAATCATGTCTTATGCCTTGTCTTGATGAAACTACAAAGTCTAGCCACTCATCGCTCATCTCTTTAAAAATCAAACAATTTAAATTCTTATTTTCAGTATAAGAATATACATTCACAACGTGCTTATTCTTTTTAGTTAACGCCCATCCGTTATATTCACCCATCTTTTAGCTTGTTTTTCAAAATTCGTACAATAGAATCCATATCCAAAATCTTTGTATGAACCATCTAAATATATTTTTGGCTCATCCAATACTTTATTGTCACCCTGATACCACATCTTACCTATACCTATTCCAATTCCTTAATACCCTTATTCTACAAGTTCACATACAACTCCCTTATCTAGAATGAACTTGATCTTACCCTGTGCCTCATCTTCAATCTTATCATATAATCTTCCAGCACTATAGCTTTCTCCTAGTACTGTATATGGACTATTAGCAACATATCCAATCTTTCCTAGTCCTGCAAGATTGACACTAATGGCTTCCTTATCAAATTCATTGTCCTTATCTTTCTTTAAATATACAACCATATTCTTTTCTAAAAATTCATTGCCATAATAATGATGCAATCCCGTAATTGTGAAAAAAATGTTTGACATCTTCTTGTCCTCCTTTTGATTTCAAAATACATCTTTTATTGACATTATACGTGTCTAAATATGAAATAAATCAAATTTTCTTTAGAATATATCATTGGACTATTAGGAAAATACACAATCATACGATAAATATAATAGACAATCATGAAAATGGCCCAGATGATCAATAGTTTCTTGATTCTTTCCGGTTTATTTAAATTCATCAAAACCACCACAAACACAATAAGAGTAGGAATAAGAAGTGCATGATAATAGAAGGATAAAGAGAATTTAAAATGAAGTAGATAGTATAGGCTTGTTTTCATGTTGCATCCTGGACATGGTAAGCCTGTAACACTTTGAATAGGACATTTATAGAATAATAAAAGAAGGAATAGTATAAGAACTATTCCTAAAGTCTTAGTTTTTTGTGAGTCCATTGATATTACTTTGTAGGATGCAATAAGAAACTAATGATAGTTGTAGAATGGCTAATACCATTAAAACAACACTATCATACTTAGGTGTTGACCATTTTTAGTAAGGCTAGAAACCATCTTACCGGCTTTATACATATAGTAAATTTGATAAATACCACAAGTGACAATACTTAATACAACCACAAGGAATGGATCGGGTCCTTTTTCTTTGTGTTGGCTTGCACATAAATCATTTAAATCTTTGGCGATTGTATAAAGCCAATAAAGACCATATAGTCCACATGTCACAAACGTTAATACAACATTTAAGGCAATACTCTTTTCTTTAACCCCATAATAAGAAGGTTGTGGTGTAGGTTCTGGTTCTGGCATTTGATTTCCGGCAAGCTCGGTATTTTTTAAGTGCGTCCAATCTTGCATACCTGTTTTCCATACAAAGCTATTACCTGAAAGAATACCCGCATCCATAAACCCTTTCATTTCTTCTTGTGAATAAGGTCCTTTGGAATCATTGTTTTCAACATAATACCAATTCTTTTCTTCATCCACATGCATGAATTCATTAAGCTCACTATCCTCTAGTTTTTGCCAATCCTTTAAACTCGCCTTCCATACTAGATAGAACCCGTAATTTTATTGGATTCAATCAATTCTTTCATTTCTTCTAAAGTAAATGCACCTTTAGAATCATTATTCTCTACATAATACCATTCTTTGGTTTGTGTTTTATCAACAACCTCAATGGGTTCAACAATTTCTTCTTCAACTTTTACTTTTGTTCCACAATTTGAACAGAACTTTGCATCGTCACTGATTTCGTGACCACAATTTTTACAAAACATAACAAACATCCTTTCGATTGATTCAATTATAAGATGAATCTCTTGTTATCTCAACTACTTAAGAAAAACTTAAGATTATGAATTTGTCGATTCAACAAAACACATAGCTTATGAATACGTTGATCCGAATAGCAAGTCATATGTTGATAGTGATGCAACAAGCCATCAAACCATGCAGCTAAATCTTGTAGTACATCTATATCAACACGATTTAAATCTTGTACGCCTTGATTAATTTTTCTAAACGGTTTTATTTCATAAATTTTCATTATACGAGTCAACTTTATTGGTACTTAAACTCAAAACCATTTCGTCTTTAAAAGATAAAAAGCTATTAACAGAAAATTGTATTCACATTTTAGCACTTCCTCACTTACATAATAAATAGAAATTTCAACTTATTATCTTTATTTTTCGATATAATACAATGCATTTTACGCATTAAAAAAAGATACCCGAAGGTATCTTAGTGTTAACCAGCCGTATCATCATAACTATCATCTTCATAATAGTTATTATCTGGATTGTTGTAGTTTGAATCATCATAGCTTGAATCATAATTATTACTATAATCATTGCTGTTATCATAACTATAATCATAATTATTGTCGTAGTCATAATCATAATCATTACTACTATTATTTGATGAAGATTCACTATTATTAATGATTCCCATCGCTTCAAGTTCTGCTGTATTACCAATCGCATTATTTTCATTTGGCGTTTGTGAGAATCCTGAAGGATCTTCTATCGTTTCTGAACTCTTGCCATCAATGACAGCTTGAATCTTCTTTCTAGCCACTTCATTCATAATATCATTTTGAACGACAACACTCGCATAGCTTTGTGCTTGGTAACAGAATTTTGTATCTGAATCCGCAACAATCGCATACGATTCAATCTTCCATTTTGGCATTCTATTTAGTTCATACTTCACAAACTTACTGATTTCATCACCCGACAGGTTTGTATCAAACGCAACAGCTAAGGCATCCATAAACTTACCATAATTTGTGATCATCTTAGGAGAAACAATACGTTTAAACATAGCTTTAAATACTTTTTGTTGGTTACGAACACGTTGGTTGTCACCATCTGCATAAGCGTGTCTTTCACGTGCAAATGCTAAGGCTGTTTCACCATCCACATGATGCTTACCTACACTTAAACCAGGCTGCGAATTCGTATAGAAAATATCGACTTCCTCACCTTTTTTAATATCCAAATCAATTCCATCTAAGGCATCCACTAAACTTACAACACTCGAAAAGTTAATACGAATATTATAATTAATTGTGATTCCCAAAGCTTTTTCAATTGTCTTTTCCGTACTCTTCACGCCCATTAATCCCGAATGCGTTAATTTATCATAACTACCTTCAGGACAAGCTTGTTCTTCATCATCAGGACAAACAAGTTCCACATAATAATCACGAGGAATACTTGTCATTAAAATTGTTCCTGTTTTAGGATTGACTGTTAATAATAAGTTGGCATCACTACGCGTATTCGAATCTTGTAACGTACCATACGAATCATTACCACTTACTAATACAGTAAACGTATCCTTAGTAATATTATTTACTGGATCACTCGGATTATCTTTCTTAGTGACTTTTGTATAATACACATTTTGATGCACGACACGAGAATCCGTTTGAAAATTAAAGTATGTACCACCCTCATGTAAGATATCACGATACTTTTCATTTAGACAAATCGCATCCACTTCACTTTTATAAAAAGCATCCATCATATCATCCAATGAAGAATAATCCTTCGTCGTATATTTGATCTTGTCTGAATCCAAATCCTTCAACATACGATTTGTTGCCTCTTTATCCATATCTAGGATCGTACCAATCTTAGCGCCTGCAAGATCCTTCTCTTTTTCAATCGAAGAAGCCTTTAAAACAACAATCGAAGTTGAAGTGGCCTTACTATCCGCAAGACTTGTCACTTTGTCAAAAGTATTATCCGTTTTAAATATAAAATAATTGCCAAAAGCTAAACCCGCACACATACATAGTGCAATCAGTCCCATTAAAAGTCTTGAAAAAAACTTACGAGCTTTAAAATGCAACATTAATATAATAATCAAAGTCAATATGATTAAGACTAAAGACACTAATATCATGAGTTTCATTGGTAACAAATTCAAATTAATGATTTGAAAAATCAATAATGCCAAAGCTGCAATCATAAATATTGTCAAACATTTGCTGATTACCCTATTTGATTTTCTACCATTCTTTACATTTTTTTTAGGCATAAAAATAATCTCCTATAAACTTCTATATGGCTCACAATTACATATTATAGTATAAATCCAACCCTTTTGGCAAATCAGCCCAAAAAAGGGATAGTCAATATGACCATCCCTCTACCTACATATATCTTTCACAACGATACGCAAAACCTTTAAAGCCATTCTCTTTCGCCTTATACAAACTCTTTTCATAACCCAAACATTCAGCTTTGCGTTTATAATCCAAAGATTTTTCTAAGTACCCATTCAAACTATCAAAGAAGAATAGAAATAAACCACCTAAAGTACATAAAATACTTGCAAGAACTAACCAAATAACAGGCACAATGATATAAACTACATTGAGTATAATCACACCAATAAAGCAACTAAAACAAGCAATCATTAAACCCATATGAATCTTATGATATTTTCTAAATAAATCTTCATACTTTCTTATACAAGGATCCACTTGCGAATTTATATAATCATTCGCAGACATATCATTTAACATCCTCACTCGATTTACCTGCAAGCACGGCATTAATTTTATCCTTAGCCATTTTAACCGTACTTTGATCTGGAACCATGACAGATGCCGCATCACCAAGTTCAGCACACATTAAAGTATCACCCGTACCATCAACCATATACTGCTCCATTTTCCAAGTTGGATTGTTGTTTAATTGATACTTAATTAAATCCGTAATCTCCTCATTGGACATTGTCGTAGAGAAAGTATTTGCCATAGTATCCATAATGGCTGCATAGTTTGTGATCACACTTGGTTTAGTCGCCTCTTTTACAATACCCATAAGCACTTGTTGCTGATTCTTAGTACGCTGACGATCCCCTTCTGTATAAGAATAACGCTCACGCGCAAATGCTAAAGCTTGCTGGGCATTTAAGTGATTAACTCCTTCATGAACACTAAACTCAGATGTCGTTGTAGCATATCCAGGCTCTACATATACATCCACACCACCTAATACATCTACAAGTTCTGTTACTGTATCAAAGCCTACTTTAAATGTATAGTTGATCTCAATACCCAATAATTGTTCTACCGTACGCTTTGTCGTATTTGTACCATGAATACCCGTATGTGTAATCTTATCTAAAGCCCCTTGCATACAACCATCACCTGCATCACAAGCTGTAGTGACATAGAAATCACGTGTACAGAAGTTAATAGAATAGTATGAGTTTTAGGATTGACTGTAGCTATCATAATGACATCACTACGACCATTTTCATCAAATCCACCACGTGTATCTGACCCGGAAATCAATACATTAAATGGTTTTGAAGTAATATCACTAACTGATGTTGCAGAATCATTATTTTTTACTTTATAAGAAGTTTGATACACAACACGCGTATTTGAATCAAAGTTAGAATAAGCTTCCATATCTAAAATTTGTGAACGACTAGATTCATTAATAATAATCGAATCTACTTCCCCATTATAGAAAGCTTCTAAAAGTGCTGTCATACTATCATATTCTGTTTGATTTAAAACAATACCTTCACCACTCAATTCTTTAAGAACTTTTTTTGAACCCTGTTCATTCAAACGTAAACTACCTACACTTACATCATTCAATTGAGACTTATTCTTAATAGAACTTGATTCTTTGACAATCACACTCACTGTATTTTTTGCATGTTTGGCAACATTTGTAATATTACTTAAAACATTTTGCGTTTTAGAAATATAATACCCACCCATGCAAGTTGCGACACAAATAAATAGTGTTAATAAAATACAAACAATTTTAGAAACCACATTCTTACTAAAATAAATAAGCAACAAGATAAAAATGGCATCCAAGACAACCACTCCAATCGTAAGTGGAAATAAGAATTTAGATGGCAATACATTCAAACGAATCACTTGATACAATAAGTAAAATGAAGAAATCACCAATACAACACTCAATAAAATACTCAATACTTTCGAAAATTTACTTTCATCTTTCATAATTAAACAGCTCCCCTTCCATATAAAACTTGTTTTACTGTCTTACAAAGCAATGTAACATCCAGCCAAAACGACCAGTTACGATAATAATATTCATCAAGAATTAAACGTTTTTCAAAACTCACATCACTACGACCATGACTTTGCCACATACCGTAATGCCAGGCTTACACGCAACCACATCCTCATAATATTCACCCATATCGATTTTTTCTTTTGGTAGATACGGTCGAGGCCCAATTAAAGACATTGGCCAAAGAATACATTGATAAATTGAGGAAATTCATCCAAACTCTTCTCTCGCAAGAAATGCCCTGCACTTGTAATACGAGGATCATTGGCCAGCTTTTTATTCTTTTGATACTCTTCACGAATCTTTGGATCACTTGCCATTAAATCCTCTAGAATCTTATCTGCACCAAGCACCATTGTACGATACTTATACATCTTAAATTCCTTGCCATTTTTACCAATACGATTCTGCGTAAAGAAGACAGGCCCCCTATCGCCTTCCATACGATTTTTAAAGAATACATATACCGTTAAAGGAATCAAGATTATTATGCCACATAGCCCTGCACAAATATCCATACAACGCTTTAAAATATAAGATCCCAATTGATTGACACCACGAGAATTTGAAATCATTAAAATACCATCAAAATCCTCAACCTTCGTATCAAACGTCACTAAGCCAGTTACCTGCGGCAAATATTTAATATTCAATACCTTACCTTTAAATAATTCAAACAAACGATTTAAATTCTTTCTGTTAATTTCTGGAATCGCAATCAATACTGTATCAATATCATGCGTACGTATAAAATCATCTACCGCATCTAATTCAATCGTCTGCTTTTTAGAAACAACCTGCTCTTGATGAATTCCATACGACTTACAACTCACATAACCCTGCACATCCAATAATGAATAACTATTTCCACGACATACAAAAGCCAATTGCGCAGCCGTATGCCCCGTACCTACAATCAAAGTATTATGCTTAAATCGTTGACGGAATATCTTATGCGAATATCTTGAGTTACAACCCGCAAACACAAATAAGACAAGCGTTAATAATAAAAACCCATATATTTTACGAACCGTCCAAGAACTAAACGGGAAAATTAGAAAACTACCAAAGAAAAAACCCAAATGAGACAGAATCAATAAACGAATCTCATCATACATCAACAACACTTTTCCTTGATAACGCCCAATCAGCAACTGCATTAAAAAATATAAAGCACAAAGCTTAATCGTATACTCCCCATAAAAACGCAGGACATTGATCTCCTGCAGGAAATTAATTAATATCCAATAAAATATAAATTCTATCGTTATCTTTAAAGTACCTATTTTTGACATAGTTTAAATCTCCAAATATATAACTTTTAATATTATATAAAAAAAGAAGAAAAGCACAAATTTACGTATCTTCTTCCATTCTCTACTTATGACTTGATCCATTTTTTGTTTTTATAATCATATTTATAACCAAAAACAATAAGGAAAGCATTTACCATTTGAAAATAAGTCATCTTTTTATTAAGACAACGAATTTCTTCAAGGATCTTTATAGTCGATTTTTTGATTTTCGACATTTATTTGGTCTTTAAGAAAATTTACAGTATTCTTACCGTCTGTTGTCAATGTAGTCTCTCTATTCATGTATACACACTGATCAAAAAAGTTCTTTAAATTTGCTTTATTATCAACTTCAATCTCTTTCAACTTAATATACTTTGGATACTTATTTTTCTGATTTGTTGATAATATAAACAGAACTGGTTGTTTACAGGCTTTCTTTCCGAAGGAGATCCTATACATCTACATAAGATTCATAAAACTTTGAATCTAGCCATTTTCCTAAATTAGATTGTCTCATTAACTGTTAATCAAGGTCTATGAATACTCTTAGAGTGGTATCTCTCCACTGATTTTTCCTTACATACTATCCGTTATCCTTTCGATAAGCTGTTGCCTGTTCGAAACTAAGTGACAATTCAAAGGAAAGAGAATTCCTACCTATTTGCGATTGCAGCCTGGACTGGCTTTAAGAACTGCTACAAAATCAGCTTACGCTCCCATTTTTTAACTGTATCAAATCAACATTTATTTACAATTCTCATTATACCAATCATTCATATAGGTATTTATAATATCTCCTTCATATCTAATCACCCATCCATCGGAATAGCTTGAAAATAAACTTTGATGATGCTCATTTAAATTATTATAAACAACACCTGAAATCAAAATTACTTTTCTATAATCTCTACCTGCTTTATTGCATAAATGGCACGCAGAATTTACAACATCCCCCATCCAAATAACATCGTTTATTCCGCTGCCCGAATATCCAGCTTTAACCATCAGTGCTCTACCATAATCAATACCTATTCCAACTGAAATTCCCGAATAATTTTTCTTTCTTAATTTATAATTCAGTATTGTAATCATAGTGTTTAATTTAGCTGCCACCGAAATAACATTGTCGATATCAGATTTATAAGGAGTATCAAACACTCCCCATACACAATCTCCATTAATATTTATTTCTTTACAATCAGTTTCTGCATTCATAATAGCAACGCACTCTGATAAAAATGCTCTATACATTTTCGCCAATGTTGGTCTTTTATGTTCATTTGTCATATCAGATGACCCAACAATATCAATAAAAATTGCAGTAACATAAACATAATAACCATTTTTAAATGTCAAATCACTTCTCATCGGAATGTTGTCTTTATCACAGTAATCATTGTCACTTGCATTTAAAATTTCATCCATTCTCTCTAAACTTTTATCTAAGTCATAAGACATTGTATGATTTGATTCCATTACTTTCCTCCCCCTTTATATCAACTGAAATATCATACACACAAACCACAGAATAACTGTTAGTAATAAAAATTTTATTCCCATGTTATACCATTTTGCTTTTAGACTACATATTTTCGAATTTGTATGTATCTGTTCTTCTAAATCATCTATCATTTCTTTTTCGTCCATATCTTTTACGGCATTCTTATAATTCTCCAATGTCATATTTCCAATAGAGCCGAAGAAAAAAATAGATGGTGCATTATTAAGATTTTTCACTCTTGCAATAATAGATAACATAAAGCACAAAATAGAAATAAAGCTTGATAAATATAGCAGTGCAACCAGAATGGCTGCTATAATTTCTCCGCCAGATAGTTCTGCCAGTTTTGATACCTCTGTTATTCTTTCAAACGCACTGGGCATGCCCTTTTCAAATATAATACCTATTAAAACTCCTGCTAATGCTAATGCAAATGAAACCTTGGTATCCATATTTCCTATCCATGTATTTATGATACCCAGTGTTTCATAAGCATCTTCTTTTTTAAACGCTCTATTTTCCTGCTGTTGATTATCATTCTGTGCCATAATTTAAAATCCCCTAATTTTCTTTATTATTTGCAAATAGTCTTCAAAGACTTTTCTTCTTTCATACTTTATTCTATGATTTGCTAGTGCTCTTTCTATTTCGTTATAAAGCTTATACAAAATATGTTTCTCATTTGCCCAATTTAGCGTTGCAATTTCTAGGTCTACCCAATAATCTGATAATTCTGCCATAACAAGCATTACATCAAATGCTTTAGAATATTCTTGAAAGTAATCATAAACTCCTATCAAATAGCAACCCAAATCTAATGACACTTCTTTTGAAGTTTTCCCTAGCAATCTCCCTAATTCATATTCCTTATCTATCATCGAAATCAAATCCTTTTTCCCCACCTTATCCATGTACTGATATTCATGGTAATGCACTTTAGAAAGAATGTTCTTAATTTCTATATAATATTCTTCTCGTATTTCTTGTAATTCTTTTTCAGCAGCATCTCTTTCGTCAAAAGCCCTTAATTTTGCTACATTTTCATTATTATATTTATCTTTGTAATCCTGATTTTCTCTTTTAAGTTTATCCTCTAATACAGCAAGTTGCTTTTCTCTTTGCATAAGTTTATCTTGCAATCTCTCGATTTCTCTTATGCCATCCGCCAATCCTCCAAATGTATCTGATTCTACAGTTGTGTCTTCTTCTATTTTAATTGGTTTTTCTAAATCCTCTGAAAACTCCAAATAATAATCCCTAGTCACATAGCCTTGAAATAACTTCATTCCTTTATATTTTGCTGATTTTACAAAAACTTCCCTATACTCATCTGACATTTGCTTGAAAACATTATCTGAAATAAATATTTCTCCCCCAGATGCTATGTCTGAATATTTGCTTGCATAATTTGTTGTATTACCAACCCATACACAATCTACTTCGTTCTCTCTATTTTCATCACTTTCCAGACCATACATACCAACCTGAGTTACAAGAACCTTTCCATAATCAATTCCAATACCACATTCAATAACTTTCCCATTAACATTAGTTTTCAAATGTTTATTCAAGCTATAATCAATTACAGTCTGCAAACTTCTTGCCGTATTAATTGCTTTATCTGCTGCACTGTCCACGATATTCCCGTTTTCATCAGCAGAATCAATAAATACACCCATAATTCTGTCACCCAAAAATTGTCTTGTAACTCCTCCATTTTTTCTAACACAATCAACTGCCATTCTCATAAATGAGCGATATATTTTAACCATACTTTTTGCTTGGCTATTTTCCGTTAAGTATGTTGACTTACGAATATCAATAAATAGTATGGCTGCCATGATAGAGTAGGTTCTATTATTATCTTCTAATTGCTCTATTGTTGGAGGTAATTCTGAATCTATTTCTATTTGCTCAACAGTCTGTTCCGTTATTTTTTTAATCCTTAAATCTACTTTTTCAAAATCATTTTTAGAAAATCCCATATCTACTTTACAAATCTCCCCTATAATATCAAAATAGCGTTTTAACCAAATATATTATATAGCCATCTTATTTTTTTGATAGTTTCGAAAAATCTAGAAAATCCTATAGCCGTCCATTCAACGGATGAACAAACGGCTATGAAATAATATGCAATATTTAGATAACTTCAATATATTCCAAATTATTCTTTATAGTTTCCACTTTTTTCGCTGTCGGGTGTTTCCTCGGCTGTTTCAATCTTTCCACCGCATTAGGAGCATCATGCATCGAAAATTCTAAATTTCTTATTACCTCTGCAATATTTGCAATATGTTCTTTGAAGCCATAATTGCTTCTATGTACTCCTTAATCATTTTGTAGGTAACTCGCTAAACCACATGTCAACGGATTCTGTTTATAAACTTCATTTGCAGTTTCTGAATTTCGATAAACAACAACTGTCATTTCTTTTACATAGATACTATAAAGTTCCTTCTTTAGTTTCTCTATTATAAATACTCACAAATTCTTTATATTCGCTCGAATCCTTAGACATAGGTGCCTTGATTACAGTATTTTCATAAAGTGCAAAATCCGTATGAATAATATTTTTACTCTTATCCCATACATTTAATCCAGCAATCTTTATTTCAGCATTTTTAAACTCATTTTGAATCGCATCCACCACTTGTTTCATGGAATGCCCTGTATCGACAGAATCATCCACAACTAAAATACGATCAAAAGATTGTCCCTTTAACTTTTCTAAGCTTTCATGAAAATGAATCTTTCTTTCCGTATTCTTATCATGTGTATTTGATTTTAATTCCATACTTATCAAGAAATTACGTACAAAATTAGGCATTAAAGAAATAATAGGACCCACAATCTCCTTTAACTTATTTCCCTCACGTGTTGCACTAATTCCTACCATTGGCACCTCAAAGACTTCACTCATCTCTTTACCAATCAAATAGCCAGCTCTAGCTACATAAATCACTAAATCCGGACAATATGTTTTCTTTAATTCTCTAGCCCATTCATTACATTCACTTTTTAATTTTTCTATTGATAACTCTGTATATTTCATTAAAGTTCCCCTTTACAATCATTTTAATTAACTTAGCACATTTAGTCACCTTATGAGCTAACTTTATACATGGTTTGGTATGGAAGGTACAATTTTTAATAACATCCCTAAATTCAGAACTATTCAATGGTACGTTCTTAACTTCCATATAGTTTCTACCAATTTCCATTAAAGTATGTGCATCTGAACCTACTACTTTTACTAAGCCATACTTATTGGCAATCCTGGTTTGTTGAATACCATAATTTTCATCCACATTTCTACCATTATAACATTCCATACAATCAATACGATAAGAATTACTAGAAATACAATCCTCACACAATACTGTTTTAGCTCTTTTCTCATCATAAGGATGTGTACATAGACGACACCACCCTGATTTATAATACGATCTATTGTTTCATCACAAGATAATCCAGCCGGTATTTCTTCATTTAAATAAAGTCCAATAATTTCTCCTGATGAAGTCATAATTTCTTCACCAACAATCACAAAGACCTTATTCTTTCTTTTTGCACAATACTCCTTAAACTTTAGTGCACCCAAGATATTATTATGTTCACAAATCGCAATCGCATCAATATGACACAAACGACACTTCATATACAATAAAGAATGCAGTAGTAGACTGTCTTTTGAATATCTTGTATGGCAATGTGTTTCTAAACGAATCATAAGTAAATTTTCTCCATATGTAATATAATACCATACACATAAAAAAAATACCTTCCAAAATGGAAGGTACAATAATTATCCTAAAATTGTAGATATTACAGTAAATGTAGCTGCATCTACAACTGCTGTAGTGGTAACATCATTTAATACAAATGTGACTGTATATTGGTTTGTATTTGAATCTAAAGAACAAGTAATATCACTAACATCACTTTGTTCTAAGCCAGAATTAGCCAAAGCAGAATTAATTGCCTGTTGTTGAGATTCATCAAATGATGTAGAAGATTTTTCTTCTTCCTTTTTAGTAGTAGTTGTTGATTTCTCTTCTTTTTTTGTGGATTCTTCCTTAACTGGTTCTTCCGTTTCAGTAGTCTCTTCTTTAGCTCCACGCTTAAAACTACGTTCTTTTATAATACCATCTTTACCAATCTTATATTCATAAGAACCACCATTGGTATTAAATGAAACAATATATGAACCTTTTTGTTCTTTAATGGATACATTTTCACATTCGCTTTTTGTGGCATTCGCATCATCTCTAGCTACTTCTAAAATATCTTCTTTTGTGATTTCTAAGCCAGATTTACTACAACCTGTTAGAAGTAGACCAAAAGCTGTAAGGAATATTAAACTATTTCTTTTTACCATCATCGTCTCCTCCATAACCATAGCCATATCCATAGCCATAATGGTTTTCATCACTCATATCCACTTTATTTAATACAACACCAATTACGTGTCCACCATTACGTTTTAAATCATTGATAGCCGTCTTTACTCTTCGTTTATCGGAAGATTTCGCATCCACTACATATAATACGCCATCACTCACATTACTCAATGGAATTGTATCACTAGCAATTGCCATTGGTGGTGAGTCTATAATAATATATCCAAATTCTTTACGAGCTTGTTCTAAAAAGCGTCCCATTCTTTTAGAACCTAATACTTCACTAGGATTTGGTACTCTATGACCTGCCGTAATAACAGTCAATGTTTGTCCACCATCATATTGCACTTGCTGAACACCCTCATACGAATTGATACTAAGTCCTTCTTGAAATTCAGAAATAATATTTGTAAGTCCAGAACGATTTGAAATATGCAACGTTTTATGAACCGACGCATTTCTTAAATCACAATCAATTAATAATACATTTTTATATTTCGCTGCCATAATACGAGCCAAGTTACAAGCTACAGTACTCTTTCCTTCATTTGGAACTGTACTTACACAAGTAATAACCTGCATAGCCTCATCCATTTGACTAAACTCAATATTTGTGCGCAACCCACGATAAATCTCATCTACATCAAACTGATTTCTCTTTTTCTTTGCCATTTCTATCTCCTAAAGAAACTAAAACGCTTCTTTTTCTTTACAACCTCAATATTTAATATATCCATATCACTCAGGATTTGCTTAGGATTCTCATAAAATAATATATCCGCATTATCTGACCCTATACGCTTACTTACAACAGAATACGCATCACTCAACTTAGAAATACGATGCCCACTTGCTCTATGTGTATCTGTACCAATCACATCACAATATCCATCATCTAATAAAGATAATGCGTTCGATTGAATTGTCTTTCCATGCATTCCTAAAATAGACGTACGATTGATTTGTAATACACAACCCATATCAATCCAATTATCAATAATCGAATAATCAAGTCCTGAATGAAAATAACGTTCAATATGCGCAATCACAGGAACAAAACCCTTTACCTTCAATTCATACAAACAATCATCTCTATAATCAATGGAATGAATGTCACGAAGAACATTATACTCTACAAGCATATATCTAGATCCATTTAGTGTAGGATATAAATCCATATCCAATCCATCAATAAACTCACTATTCATCATGACTTCCCCACCACAATAAATAGGTATCGGACTCATTTCCTTTAATTCCATTTGACGAGAGACAATCTCATTATAAATAGAAACATCCAATTGTCCAGGAATAAAGTGTGGTGTACTACATATTCCGACAAAGCCATCAGCTTAGCAGATTCTAACGCACTTTGAGCATCCTCAATCGATGGCATGCCATCATCAATACCCCAAGCGATATGTGAGTGAATATCTATAAACTTAGCCATTATAATTCAGGAATCTCGCAGAAAACAGGAATACCCAAATATTTTTCTGCCTCTTCTTTCGTACGCAAACGATTATCAAACAAGAATCTTAATACCGCATAACCACAACCTAATACAAAACCTACCATTGTAGCTAATAATGTATTTTTCTTAATATTAGGTCCACTAGGAACATAAGACAACTTAGCCTTATCTACAACCTCAATATTACGAACATTCAAGTTTTTCTGCATTGTCTTCGTAAAAGTACTTACCGTATCATTTGCGATATTCTTAGATAACTTAGGATCTGTAGTTGTAGCAGTAACGGTAATAATTTCTGTATTTGATTCATTACTAACACTAACAAGCTTTTTAACACTATCAGCACTTTCTAATCCAACATCTTTAGCCACCTCAGACATAATGTTATTCTGCGTTAATAAATTAACAGCATTCGTAACCAACTTACTATTGGCCATCTGTGAATTATAATCCAAAGACCCACTCTCACTAATTTGTGGAGTTAAATAAATCGATGTGCTAGCTGTATATGTTGGAGCAATCAATAACTTAGTTCCAAAGAAACCACCGACTCCAAACAATATACATAATACGATAATCAATTTAATATATTTCAAAACCGCACGAAATAATTCTAATAAATCAATCTCTTCCATTTCATTTAGATCATTACTAGGCATACGATCTAATCTACTCTTTGCCATAAAAGCCCTCCCTTTTCATTCATAACACATACTCATTAAATATAACATAATTAAAAATGAGTTTCATTAATTCACAAGAAAAAAAGCTAAAAAAATTCAATTTTTTAGCTTTTATTTAACATAAGTTAATCTCTTCAATCCCAATACTCTGACGATTTTCTAAAATTTCTATTTTTATTTGGTATTCCAACTTCATCAAATGCAGCTATCAAAGATGTTTTCGCCTTGTCATCATACCAATATACATGCCAAACTGTGTTTTCCATTATACTTTCAAAGATTTTCTTTAAGTAGGGTATATCTGCTTGTCCAGCTGACCATCCAATCACAGTTACTTCCTCTACATCTTTCAATTTATCGAAAAACGGAATATTTGCTTCGATAATCCTGTCTGTGTTCTTATAAATTGATTTCAAATAGTCCACTACTGCATGATTTATGCTGGCACTTCCCTCATCAAAATACTCATCAGCTTTGATGGCTCTATTTTATAATATTCAATATCTTTTGTATTACAATGCCCCATAATTGGCTCTACCCATGAAACTCTATCGACTCCACCATGTATATGAAGAACATTTTCAATATGATATACGTTTTCAAGTGTATCTGTGTAGTTAAAACTCATATAGAATGATTCTTCATCATCAATGATTCCATCCTTTATCGGCTTAACATGATTTGTCGATATCTTTTCAATCCACTCTTTTACATATAGCTGAAATTTTTGTACAAATCCATACTCCGATCTCCAATACTCATCCATTGTATCTTCAATTCCAATGTTTCCACCATCAAGGTCCATTTGTTCAAGAATACTTTCCGAAGCATCCAACATCTCTGCTATATTCGGCTTTCCTATTTCTGTTTCAAATTCTTCCCACAGTATACTTTTGATTTTTTTGTTCCACCGTTCTTCTGCATTCGCACCCATACGTGGATCTGAAAAATCGGGAGGAAATATATTATACATTCTCTCAAAAGCATATAAAAACTGCTCATGTTCTTTTTTTAGAAATTCCCTAAAATCCCAATAAGATGTTTTAAGATTATGTGCAACATCGAACCCATTTCCAATAATTACTAATTTTTTCACTTAATTAGCTCCTTCTTTTTTCATATTTTGTAGGCATTCCCTATGATTCTCCTTTTGAAGTTGGATAAAATGCACCCCTATAATGTAGCTTTATCCCATATTTCTTCTGTATTGAAAATCCTTCATACTTCTTATTCAATCTACGAATCTGAGAGCGAGTCACTTTGAACGGATGATGTTCTCCTACAATCTCCACTGGAACATCTAAGATCTGTCTTTTCTTTAACTGCTCAATAATTTCAGCACGAGAAAGTCCAGTTGTATTTTTTTCTTGCAAGACATACTCAAATGCCTCTTCCGAAAATTGTGTAGCATGTTTAATGTCTTCAATCACGTCTTGAAATTCATCCAGCCCCTCCTGTGGGTATATTTTCTTTCCACCATCCATCATATCAAATACTTTTTGAGATAACTCTACACTTTGAGGAAAATAAAGCTTTTCAAACTTATAATCCTCTTGTAACGGGAATGGGATCTCCATATGTATTCCATAAGCATACTGACTATGACATCTCATAAACGGTTGGTATCCTATTGGAAGAATCACATTATTCAAAAATACTTCGTTTTCCATTCTAGAAACTTCTAACATACTAATACTTTCCGTAAGTTGTGCCTGCCATTGTGGAATATGAAATATTACACCCGTCGGATGCTTACGAATATCATCTTCATCTAAAGGCTTCCATCTTCCATCTGCCCATTTACATGTTGCAAAAAACAAAGCCACATCAAAGTCACCTGTTATATCCAACCACTCTGTTTCCAAACCATAATGCTGAGCAAGTGGTTCAAATAAAACTGATCCATAATTTTTTAACCAGAATTGTACAATTCCCAGTCTGCAAAGGAATAGCCCAAATTCTGCAATTCGCATATTTGCAATAAAACGATAAAGTTCTTTATCCTGTTGTGACTCAAATTTATCTAACACTCTATATAATGATGGTTGAGACTTCATGAAGATTTGATTTTCTCCACGATAATAGCTATTTCTCTCTCCCTGAGAAATGACCATACCGTGAGGATACTCCATCATAAAACCAGCTGTCTTTCGATCACGATACAAACATTCTTTAAAAAATGCTCTTTGAAAGTTGTTTATTTTTTCTGATCCAGGACGACCGTCATCCGCATAATAAGTCTCTTTACGATTAGAGCTTTCCATAATTGCTCTGCACTCTAACGCATCCATTTTATTTTGTAAATGCATTGTCTTTATATCTTCTAGCGTGATTATCAATGGGTCATTTGATAACATACTGGATCTTCTGCTTGATAAATATTCCACTTAATGATTTCTCCTTTTATTATATTCTTATTATGTTACCATCTATGTTTAAGTAACAATTCTGTATTTTATTACCAATAATTCAAATGAGGAGCAAAAATATCTCTACCTGGAAAAGTTGTAAATCAAATATTCCCTGTGGATTTCTTCAATCTGTTCATATACTCTGGATTCAAGACAAATCTTTGATAAAATGTCATTTTTCTTTATACAACACTGCCGGTCTATGTCCAGTATCCCCTGTCATCTCTCCGGTCTCTTCAAGCATCGATGCCATCTTGCGTCTGAATGCTGGCACAAGCAGCTCTTTATCTAACACAATTTCATAAATCTGCTGTAATTCTCTAAATGTAAATTTTTCTGGCAACAACCGAAATGCAATATGTGTCTCATTGATCCATTTACGAAGTTGCATGACTGCATCTGCTATGATCAGTTGATGATCAAATGCTATATCATTACTTTCAATAGTAATGAACTTTCTCTTCACATTCCACTTGGTTGTATTATCTTTTAATGTTGCAAAAATTTTTTCTACCCCATTAGTTAATTGTAGCTTCCATATCCCATCAACTTCTTCGAAAGATAAATCAAACCACTTTGCTTCCGATGCATCATCTCCGGCTTTAACATTTATCTTGCTCGCATCCACCAGTGCCATAAACCCATTACTGATAACCCATCTCCTCGGATCACGGTCTGGATCACTGTATGTTCCAAACTGCTCCAAAAAATCACACTGCACAGATGTCTCTTCGCTCAGTTCTCTTCTTGCTGCATCACCGATTGTTTCTCCTCCATGTACAAATCCTCCTGGTAACGCATAACAACCTTCAAACGGTGCTTTCCCTCTCTTTACTAAAAGGATTTTTAATTCCTTCTTGGTAAGTTTTCTATAGTTTTTTTCTTCACTATCAAACATTCCAAAAATAACAATATCTGCTGTAACAGATGGTTTTTCATACTTGGAATCATTATAGCTTTTCAAAAACTCTGTATTTGCTTCTTTCATTTCTATACTTTTTTTCATAATGAAGTCCTCTTCTCTTTGTTATTATTATCTCCAAAAACATTTGTCAAGGTAAAATAAAGCCAGGAAAGAATTTCTGAACATCTAATACAAGATACCAGAGATAAATCAACCTAAAAAAATCATAGAGAATTTTGTTTTTAGAATGCAACAACCTTTAAACACTTTTAGGGGGAATTTCTCTATCTTTTTTATATGGTATTTTAAGTAGTACCACCTGCAATCCTTGACTTCAAATGGAGATTTCTGAAGTATTACCACCAGATATCCGGTGAATTATTTATCCAATTACCATAATTGATCTAAAACTAATGGGTTGTGCCGGTAAATGATTAAACACATAATATGGCATGTTATTACAAACCAACGGAGCGTCTACTACAAAGATATTAGAACTTAATACCATTTTTCTTATCACAGTCTCATTAGCACCAGTTTCTTTACAATATCGCAAAATTGCCATACTGGTAATAGCGTCACTGTTCTGAATGGTCCTAACAACAAAATCCATGCCCTCATCTGGAAAATACATCTTCTCTCCTAGCGAAAACACCCTATTGAATAACTGATTTGCTTCTACATCCTGATGAAATTTTATATTCTCACTCATATCAGCAAAATCTTCATCTTCAGATAAATTTATTCCATATGTAGACTGTAGCCCTGGTCTTACTAAGGGCTGTAAACCAATCATATGCAACCTTCCGACGAGTTCTGAAAATTCTGTTCCCCATCGAATTTGTCCAACACCTTTCGAAGCAACGGTCATTTTATTAAAGTAAGGATCATATACATGAGTTGCAAAGTATGCTGCTGTAAGTATCTCATTCGTTAAATTCAGCATATTTGTAGCAAATCCATAATACTGTGCTAATGCTAGATAATCAACATATAACCTTTGCTCTTCTAGTTTTCTTAAATCCGGATGGGTTTCCAGATACATTATAAAATCCAATGTCTTCAACTGAGCAATTAACCGCTGCCGCTCATCCCTAATACGATACAGCGATGGAATACACTGCTCATATTCTTCCGATTCTCCTCTAAAGTAACAAGTACTGAATCCACATAGGGACATTCCATATTTTCTATTTTGCTTATTTAACATCTGAAGATTCTGGTGTAGAATTAGATCTCCTGTCTGATCCGTCAATGCCTTAAATACCATATTATGAGGATCTAAAGCTCGAATTGCTTCAAAAATATTATCGTAAATTATTGAATCGCTCATACATATCTTCTCCTTTACGCATTTCCACACGCTTCTTAATCAACTCACTCATTTCTATGTATCGCTCCACAATTTGTTGTAAGGTTTGCCCGTAATACCGCCAGCTTATCGAAGTATCCACTGCTACCGTATACTGCCACTTTGTAAAAACACTATTTGCTCCAAACAAATTTTGCTCTGTTCCTATTCCAATACCCATTTTTTCTGAAACCAAAAGACCATTTTCAAAAATCTGAACCATTGTTTCCAAAGCATTGTATCTTGCGTATTTTCCGGTCACATCCCCCAGATTATAAACGCCTTCTACTGCGACACCAACTAATGGAAGCCGCGTTTTTTCAAAGCAGCACTCAAAAACATTTTTGATGAAATCAACATCAATCAAATCTCCTTCACACGACTCAAAGAAAATCTCATTCCATCCAAATTTTACAATAACGTGCGTTTTATTATTCACAAACATTAATCGAGGAATCGGTTGTCCTCCTTCATTGATTGCCTGCATAAAGGTTACAGGCATCCAGTCTTCTTTGTCAAAACAACGCTGCATATGCGTAATCCAGCTATTTATAGGTTCTATCTCCCGAAATTCTCCTAAAATACTTACTCTTGTTCCTGTTAACCCATCAGCCATTCCATACTCTGTATTTAATACTTTCTGTACCATAGCAGATGACAAAACCTCTGGATAATGCTTCTCAAATAAATCCGATAAAGGTACTTCTACTGCTATGTCTGACATATCACCAATATTAATAATTGGATTATTCTCCATTTTACTCGAATCTTGTACAATTAAATCATCTCTTATTCTGGCGGCTATACGAACTTCGTTTTGCCACTGGTATTGCTTTGACTTTGTAAAAACATCCCATTCCCTTGATTCATTAAACAAGCTTCGATATTCAACTACATTTGAAGAAAGCTGATACAGATTAGCGTATTGCTGCGCGTATGCATTCTCAAGACATTGATAAAATTCTGCTGGGTTGAAAATTATAACCACCATATCCCCCAACTCAGATAACCTCTGATCGATCTGCAAAAAACTCTTCGTACTTGCATCATAATCCAATTTTGTCATACAAAAAAGCTTTGTAAAACGCTGACGCTCTTCCACCATTGCCACAGTTAATACCATATCCTTCATCTGATCTGGTATTGATTGTACAAAACCATAAGGATCGTTTTCACCTTTTGCCGCTACAAAGCACGTTCCTTCACACATATCAGAACGCATCCCTTCCTTCAGACTTGGATCTTTTTCTTCTGATTTTATGCAATTATTCCAGCATCCAAACTCTCCCAATTGACGCATAAACACTTCGCCTGCCATTAATTTATCAGCATATTGTTTATTTAATACCTTAAACGGTAAATAATGACTTTTCATTCACACACATCCTCTCTTACCATATTTCATCTTTACAAACGAAATATCCAAACTTCTGTATTTTGGAAACATACTCCTGGTTGTTCTGCCAGTCAAAATTATTAAAATACTATGTAGCCTTTGACGGATCAACTATTCTACTAATTCGATCTATGTAAACCATGTCCACACCGAAAAAAGAGGATCCATATGAATATATTTCTTTCATATCAGATAACTTACTGAAAAATACACTGTGCCTCTCCATTGCATGTTCCGTATCCTTTTTTTACTCGATCCACAAACAGTCAAATGCATCTTTGATTTCCAAATACGCTCCAGTTGCTTCAATAGATTCAATTTCACCATGACCAAAGAAAATTTCCTCTTCATCACTATGACAACTTCCATGAATATGACAAATATGACCCGAATCAATATCATATACATCTTCTAATGTATCTGTGTAATTAAAATTCAAAAACACACTACTTTTAAATGATGGCGTCATGATTTTTGGAACATTTTCATAGTTTAATTTTCCAAGTGTCTCTTGTACCCATTCGACAACCAACTTTTTTAGGATCAGATATCCTCCTGAAAGATTGATTGCTATGTCTTCATTATCATACATATCATGAAACACATCATTGTAATTACTATTCTCAATATCCGGAATTTTAAACCACCAGCTATTTTCACTGATAATCATTCTAATATATTCATCACTTAGACAAGTTTCAAACAAATTCCACTCGTCTCCAGCACAATTGTTTAGTATAGATATAATAGCTCCAACTACCTCATCCATGTTATATTACTCATCTCCATCTGGCATATGTGCAGATTCTAAGATTCCTTGAAAGTTCTTCTTATAATCCGGATATTGCCGCTTCAGATAGCTCGAAAAATCAGAATATTTTGTAGGCAACGTATGACCATAACAATCAAAGCCATTTCCGATAATGTATAATCTCTTTATTTTCTTCTCTCTCAAAATAATCCCTCTTTGATTTATATATTATCATTCTGTTATTATCATTTTAATATTTTGAGAAAGAAATGTCAATGCGTCTAATAATGTCGTCAACTTCTCGTGATTTTTATAACGTCAACTTCTCGGAATATTTATACATCTATACGAAAAAAAATCCCGTTGTGCTGTCACAACGGATATTCTTTATATTTCCCCTCCAATTCTACAAATACATCTTACAACTGAAAGTGTATTAATGGCCCTGATTAATGGATTGGGTGGCTCTAAACGATGGAACGGGTGGCTCTCAGTGGTGGACAGAGTGGCTCTGAGTGCGTGGAATACTCATTAAAACATACAATATAATCACTTTCATTTAAAAAATCATTCTTGTATTTATTGTACTCTTCTATAAATTCTAAGAAATCTATATATCTTGTGGGTAAACCATGAGCCAAATCAAATCCATTTCCTATTACTAAAATATTCATTTGTATTATACCCCTCTCCATTTATTAAAATACTAAATTAGATATATACAAATTCTTCTAACGATTTTTCAATATGTAAAAAATACATTGGATCTTTAGATTTTACTAAAGCATTTTTTCAAAATGAGGTATACTTATTTTTACATTATTTCGTAAAAATTTATCATATCCGTCTTCATCAAAATCTTTTGTCAATAATACTAGGTTATACCGACCAATTTTTCTTACTTCATCAGAAGGTTTGCAAGATTCGTATTTAACACCATAGAAATTCTTATCTTTTCTAATCCATTGAAGTAATAATTGTGAAATAATATATTCTTCTTTAAATCTCCCTTCTTGATGTTCTACAGTAACAGAACATGCAGTTCGAAGCGGATAGAAGCGGATATGTATATAGATATTTTAATAAATATTTTCTTACTTTATCTTTATCTTTTTCATTATTAAACCAGCAAATAAAAGAATGCCTTAATTCACATAATTTCTGTGAGAAATCAATTAATTTCAAGGTATTATTTACTCCATTTGGAATCTCGAATTTGGAAACATAAAATTGATCAGGCTTGCCACATTCATACCAGCATAATTCAATTTGTGTGGCAAGATAAAGACATGGATATCCAGGCATACTATATCTTTCTGGTCCAATTAAATGATTTTTGTTTAATGGAATATGAAACATCTCGTTTCTTTCAAACTTTTCTTGTTTTACATTTACTCTACGAATCTAAAATATGAATCTTTATGAAAATCACCGGTATAACCAATCATTAAATAAGGTTTCATTTTAACTAAAATATCAAACAATTTTATAGATGCATCTACAATATTACCTAATCGATATATTTTTAATACATTTATAATTTCCTGCATATTATTTTCTATATCATCAATAACATCATTTACTTTTTGACACATTTCTTTTCCGATTAATTGATTTTTCTCTGGCACATTCGCTGTACGTAAATCATATAAATATAAATCAAAATTATTATCCAAAAAATCAATCATTGATTTTTCATCACGTTTTAAATGACAATCATATCTACCCAATAATTCTAACAATGCATCCATATTCAAAATTCTCCGCCTCATCTAGATTTAAAACAATCTAAAATTTAATATTATTTATAAAATTTTTCTAAGAGTAAACAATTCGTGTGCTAGTTGTAATGAAAAATAGAATTACAGAGTATATAATATAAGAGCCAATATTGAAACACATAAGCAGCTATTCGATTCAATATTTGGCGATATTCTCGATCGG
>ENA-OQHY01000308-OQHY01000308.1-human-gut-metagenome-genome-assembly--contig:-NODE-308-length-28317-cov-10.488294_pt1 | contig 28317 bp, 40 predicted proteins | sample MGYA00242570_ERZ504733 | MGnify/ENA primary metagenome ERZ504733 (study PRJEB26092, sample SAMD00036219) | human gut metagenome | host: Homo sapiens | study: EMG produced TPA metagenomics assembly of... | reverse complement strand
ACAGAGTGAAATAAGAAGCAGGACATTGGGCTTCATCCCTATCGTCCTGCTTCTTATCTATTTTTAATAAGCACCAAATGCTTGAAATTGGGTAAAAAGAAACCCCTGTAAACCAGTGTTTACAAGGGTTCCGAGTGTTCTGATTATTATCTCTTTGTTAACGTTTTGAGAACAAGAAAAGCCCATAAATAGGAAATCTATAGTGGGCATTGTTGCATATGTGTTATATGCCGGTGGCTTCCCATACATTCCCAGAACTACTCATTGCCCTAATGTTTTTGCCAACAACATTATTCCATCAATCCTAATATATCCTGTTCACTCCAATATTCATTTGGATATATTGATAGTTCCTCTTTATGCTTACGAATAATTCTTTCTGGTGATTTAGTATTATCATAAACATGCATAATATCACATATATCAAGTAACTCTTTTATGTTATTAATTGATTTATAATATCTTTCAATAACTTTACCGCTATCAACATTATGTCCACCTGCTGCCACACGGGATTCTATTCTTGCAATATTAATTTGTGGATCAACTGTCAACACGAATACACATTTTATGAAATATCCCTCTTCTTTTGCTTTTCTTAAAATTTTTAACTTATATTCAGATGACAAGACTGTTTCAAAGGTAAAATCTTCTGTCTTGGCAATTGATTCATATCTCATCCTGTCAACCAAAACAGCCGCTTCCATATTATTCATTCCTGTAGTTGCAACAACATCATCAGCATTAGTATATTTACCAACTTTATCAAAAAAAGCTGTTATAGTACTTTTCCCTGAACCATTTGGTCCTGCTAATACCAGAATCATCGGTTTTCTACTCTGCATACTTTCTTTCCCCATTTGCATATTCAATGTAGCTTGTTTCTTTTTTTCATCATAACCCGCTATTGGTTTTTTACAAATTTTTGCTTTATTTATTGCTGCCTTAACAGCTTCAACTGCTCTTTCGTCCATTTCATTATCCGATTCTGTCAATGTACTTTTCTCTTCTTCTCTGGATACAACTTTTATAATTCTACACTCTTTGTGCTTACAGTTGTCATATAAACATCTCTCCTTAATACAAAAATAGCTTCTCAATTATAATATATATTATCACATTTTATATAAAAAACACCTCGGAACCGAAATTCCGAGGTGTAACATACATTTCTGAAACGCCATAAGGCACTTTGAATTGTAACTCCTATCTCTTTGAGAACTGTGGTGCTCTACGAGCTGCTTTGAGACCGTATTTCTTACGCTCTTTCATACGTGGATCTCTTGTTAAGAATCCAGCAGCCTTAAGAGTAGGTCTGTACTCGTTGTCTACCTGAAGGAGTGCACGGGAGATACCATGACGGATGGCACCAGCCTGTCCTGAGTATCCGCCGCCCTTTACGTTTACTAAAACGTCAAACTTGTCAACTGTCTCAGTTGCTACTAATGGCTGACGAACGATTACCTTTAAAGTCTCAAGACCTAAGTACTCGTCAATATCTCTTTTATTGATTGTGATCTTTCCTGTTCCAGGTACTAAATAACTCTGGCAACAGATGATTTTCTTCTTCCTGTTCCGTAATACTTTGTATTAGCCAATGTTGTTTACCTCCTCTGATTAGAATGTTAAAGCTTCTGGCTTCTGAGCTGCATGCTTGTGATCTGGTCCTGCGTATACAAATAACTTTGTGTACATCTGACGTCCTAAAGGTCCCTTTGGAAGCATTCCCTTAACAGCGAACTCGATGACACGCTCCGGATGCTTGTTGAGCATTTCCTTAAGAGTTGTCTCCTTGATTCCTCCAACGTATCCTGAATGACGGTAGTATACCTTCTGATCTAACTTCTTACCAGTTACTTTGATCTTCTCAGCGTTCACAACGATTACATAATCACCTGTATCAATGTGTGGTGTGAAGATTGGTTTATTCTTTCCTCTTAATACTTTAGCAACTTCTGATGCTAAACGTCCTAATGTCTTGCCTTCAGCGTCTACTACATACCACTTTCTGTCGATGGTAGCAGGACTAGCCATAAATGTTTTCATGGGTTCTCCTCCTTGATAGATATTCAAATCAATAAAATGCGAACAGTTTCAAGCCTCGTATGTCCGGACGCTGCTCTTTCCTGCTCTGCTTTTCTATATAGTTTAAATGCTCGCCGGGGCTTTTGGCTCACATTTACATACTATCACAGACCTATATATTATATTACCCGGGTCTTTTGTTGTCAAGCAGATTTCTCGTGTAAATCCCCATTTTTCCACCTTTATCCACAGGTTCTGTAAAAAATGCCATCTATATCCACAATCAAAATCTATTTTTTGACATATTCAACAAATCAACACAAAAATGATCCTATTCCGTGGTTTATTCGTACTCCAGCCCGATCATTGTCAGTCCGTGTGCAGGAGCCGTCGGTCCTGCCACACTCCGGTCACAGGCATCTAAAATCGTCTGCATCTCCTGTGGGGCAAACTCTCCCGCTCCCACCTTTATCAGTGTTCCTGCAATGATCCGCACCATATTATACAAGAACCCATTTCCCGTCACCCGGATCGTGATAATATCCGCTTCTTTCGTGACCGTACATGCATAGATGGTGCGCACGCTGGTTTTCGACTGTGCATTGACCGCACAGAAACTTTTAAAATCATGCTCGCCAACCAGATAATCCGCAGCCTCCTGCATTTTCTCCACATCCAGCGGATAATGATAAAAATATGTATCCAGCCGCCTGGTCGGCATGCGGAACCGCCGGTTTAGTATCCGGTACTCATAGGTCTTTCGGCTTCTGGAAAAACGTGGATGAAAGGTATCCGGCACTTCGCAGGAATCCTGCACCACGATATCTTCCGGCAGCCTCTGGTTTAATGCGTAGCTGATCTTCTCCGCCGGCATACGGGTATCCGTATCAAAAATACAGACGTTTCCCAGAGAATGTACCCCCGCGTCCGTGCGGCTTGCGCCGGCCACGCGGATGTCTTCCCCAAGAAGCGCCTGCAATGCTTCATTTAATTTCTGTTCAATGGTCACACCGTTGGGCTGGATCTGCCAGCCGCTATAGTTGGTTCCGTCATATGCGACGACCATTTTTACTCTCATATTTCTTAATCCTGTTCTGTCAAATTTCCTGTTTTCAGATGATTTATATGCTGCTGCCGGCGGTCACCGTCCTGCTACTGTGGCCAGCGCAACAGCACTCGTGCAACAATCACAAGCACAAGAAATGCAATCAATATCACATAGGCTTTGCGGTCTGTTCCCTGATAGCGCAGCGGTTTCATCTTTGTTCGTCCCTCTCCGCCACTGTAGCAGCGGGCTTCCATGGCCATGGCAAGATCGTCCGCGCGACGGAACGCCGATACAAATAACGGAATCAGAAGCGGCACCATGCTTTTGGCTTTCTGGATCAGATTGCCGTCCTCAAAATCGGCACCACGCGCCATCTGTGCCTTCATGATCTTGTCCGTTTCCTCGATGAGAATCGGAATAAACCGCAGGGCAATGGACATCATCATCGCAATCGCATGCACCGGTATGTGAATCCGGTTCAGCGGAGACAATGCTTTTTCAAGTCCATCGGTCAGCTGGTTTGGCGTCGTGGTCAGTGTCATGAGAGATGTTCCGATAATCAGATAGATCAGCCGGATCGTCATGAGCACCGCATTCATAATACCTGTACTGGTCAGATGAAACGGTCCCCAGTGCCAGTACTCCGTACCGGTCGGTGTAAAGACCAGATTAAACACTGCCGTAATCAAAAGCAGCACCACAATGGCTTTTAACCCTTTTACGATATACGAAAACGGTACTTTTGAAATTTTGATCATAAAAATAAGCATACCGGTTATGATCGCAAATCCCAAAATGCCCTGGAACGTAAACAGCGCAATAATATATATCATTGTCGCAAATAATTTTACACGCGGGTCCAGTTTGTGTACGACAGAATCTGCCGGATAATACTGGCCCAGAGTAATATCTCTTAACATAAATTTCTCCTGTGCTCTGCAAACACTAAATGACGTTTTTCTCCCGAAGTGCCGACAGAATTGTCTGTGCTGCTTCTTTTGCCGTGGTTGCTGTGTATCCACAGGAAGTCCCCGTTCCGCAAGTTCATGTACCAGATACGTCACCTGCGGCGCAGCAAGTCCTACCGCCTCAAGCTCCTTATAATGCGCAAACACCTGCTTCGGCAAAGCATCAAACATCACGGCACCGTGATTCATCACAATGATGCGATCCACATATTCCGCCACATCTTCCATACTGTGCGATACCAGAAGAATCGTGATTCCAAGTTCCCTGTGCATCTTAGAAACCAGTCCAAGGATTTCATCACGCCCTGCCGGATCAAGTCCTGCTGTCGGCTCGTCCAGAATCAGCACATCCGGTTTCATTGCAAGTACTCCGGCGATTGCCACACGGCGCTTCTGTCCGCCGGACAGATCAAACGGCGGCTGATAAAATAACTCTTCCGGAAACCCGACGTTGCGCAGCGCTTCAAACGCCCGCAGTTCTATATCCCTGCGATCCAGTCCCTGATTCTTCGGTCCAAAACAGACATCCTCAAAACAGGTGGTCTCAAACAGCTGATGATCCGGATACTGGAAAACCAGCCCCACTTTGCTCCGCAGGGCTTTCATATCATACCCTTCATCATAGATGTCCTGCCCATCCACATAGATGCTTCCCGATGATGCCCGCAGCAGTCCGTTCAGCAACTGAGTCAGAGTCGATTTTCCCGATCCCGTATGACCGATAATTCCGATAAATTCGCCCTGATGAATCTGCAGATTGACATCCTTTAATGCCTGAATCTCATAAGCAGTACCGTCGCTGTATGTGTAATTGATCTTGTCTAAAATGATTTCTGCCATCTTTTTATCTCCTGCCTGTGCGCATATCTTTGTCTAGGCATTTGCCACGGACATAATCGCATCCACCAGCTCTTTCCTCGTAAGGATTCCCTGTGGAATCGGTACGCCCGCGCTGCGCAGTTCATCTGCCACAAGCGTTGCCTGCGGTACATCCAGACGATGTTCTTTCAGCTCGTCCACACGCGAAAAAATATCGCGCGGTGTACCGTCCATCACGATCTTTCCTTTCTCCATGACGTACACATAATCTGCGTCAACCACTTCTTCCATATAATGTGTAATAAGAATGATAGTAACACCCTTTTTCTTATTCAGATCATGTGCGGTAGCAATAACCTCTTTGCGTCCGTTCGGATCAAGCATCGCTGTCGGCTCATCAAAGACAATGCATTTCGGTTCCATTGCCACAACACCGGCAATTGCAACACGCTGTTTCTGTCCACCGGAAAGTTTATTTGGAGAATGTTTGCGGTATTTTCCCATATCCACAGCTTCTAAACTCTGATTGACACGCGTCCAGATTTCCTCTGTCGGCACCCCGATATTTTCGGGACCAAATCCCACATCTTCTTCTACCACACTGGCAATGATCTGATTGTCCGGATTCTGAAATACCATCCCGGCAGTTTTCCGGATCGGAATGGTATTGTCCTCATCGAGTACATCCATTCCATCCACCCAGATCACGCTTCTGTCGGTGTCAGCAACGCATTGATATGTTTGGCAAGTGTCGACTTGCCCGATCCGTTGTGTCCGAGAATGGCAATGAACTGTCCCGCTTTTACATCCAGATTTACATGATCGAGTGCCGTCGTAATAGACTCAACATTGCCTTCCTCATCTCTGCGGAAAAATTCGTGTACAACATTTTTTGCTTTGATAATTCCCATTTTAATCGTCCCAGCTCAGTCTGTGAAGCTGTCCTTCCAGCTTCATATGGTCAAAATCGTTCTGGCGCAGTGCCTCATAAACACAATGGCAACAGAATTCGATAAGTTCAAAGAACGGGTTTCCCCGATCATCGGAATACGCACACAGGTATCCGGATTCGCCTTTAAGATTTCTTCCGGAATTCCTGCACTCTCTTTTCCGAACATAATGAAACAGTCCGGTTCATAATGGACATCCGAATACACATGACGTCCTTTTGTTGTCGCATAATAAATTTTTGCACCCGGATTTCTTTTACAGAAATCTCCCAGTTTTCATATACGGTGACATCAAGATCTTTCCAATAGTCCATGCCGGCACGCTTTAAATGTTTCTCCGATAAAGAAAAACCAAGCGGCTCAATCAGATGCAGCTTTGTACCGGTTGCGACACAGGTCCTGCCGATATTTCCCGTATTTGCTGGAATTTCCGGCTCATGTAATACAATATTTAACTCTGCCATTTTTAATTCTTAATCTCCCGAATCTCCGTTACAAACTCAGCCACGCGATCCAGTGCAATCCGCAGATCATCCAGGGAATATGCATAGGATATACGAAGGAATCCCTCTCCGCAGGCACCGAACGCCGTACCCGGAACAACCGCAACTTTCTTCGTCTGCAGAAGTTTTGTTGCAAACTCATCACTGGTCATACCCAGATCCTTAATACAAGGGAACGCATAAAATGCTCCAAATGGTTCAAAACAGGAAAGTCCCATCTCTTTGAACCGCTCCAGTACATAACGGCGTCTGCGTTGTACTCTTCCCGCATCATGGCAACATCTTCATCCCCGTTGCGCAGTGCCTCTACCGCCGCATACTGCTGGTGGTCGGCGCACACATGATCGCAAACTGATGGATCTTTAACATCTGTTTGATGATTACTTCCGGTCCACATGCATAACCGAGTCTCCATCCGGTCATTGCATGCGATTTGGAAAATCCGTTGATCACGATTGTTCGCTCCCTCATTCCCGGAATGGAGGCAATGGATACATGATTGTCCAGATAGGTCAGTTCCGCATAGATCTCGTCACTCAGGACAAACAGATCATGTTTCTTTACCACTTCTGCAACTGCTTCCAGATCCTTCTTTTCCATAACCGCCCCGGTCGGGTTATTTGGGAAAGGCATAACAAGAAGCTTTGTCTTCGGCGTGATTGCAGCCTCAAGTTCTTCTGCCGTCAGGCGGAATTCGTTTTCTGCCTTCAGTTCGATCGGAACCGGTGTTCCATTTGCCAGTACACAACAAGGCACATAGGATACATAACTTGGCTGCGGAATAAGTACCTCATCTTGCGGATCTAACATGGCACGCATGGCAATATCAATTGCCTCACTGCCTCCGACTGTCACAAGCATCTCCTTGTTATAGTCATAGGAAAGCCCGAATCTCCGGTCAAGATATTTGGAAATCTCAATTTTTAATTCCTTTAAACCTGCATTTGAAGTATAAAAAGTTCTTCCTTTTTCAAGGGAATAAATTCCCTCATCACGAATATGCCACGGTGTATCAAAATCCGGCTCTCCGACGCCGAGAGAGATTGCATCATCCATCTCACTGACAATGTCAAAAAATTTCCGGATACCCGATGGCTCAATGGTTGTAATTGTTTTTGATAATGGATTTCTCATTATGCCATCATAATCCTTTCATCTTTTGCTTTCGGAGCCATAACAGTTCCGTGGTCTTTATATTTCTTTAAAATAAAGTTTGTCTTTGTGCTGAGTACCTGATCCAAGGCAGAAAGCTTATCGGATACAAACTGGGAAATCTCACGAAGTGTCTTCCCCTCCAATGTAACCATCAGGTCAAATCCGCCGGAGATAAGATACACGGAATTTACTTCCGGATAATTGTAAATGCGCTCTGCAACCTTATCAAATCCCATGCCGCGCTGCGGTGTCACACGCACTTCAATCAGTGCAGTTACTTTTTCCACACCGGCTTTGTCCCAGTTAATCAGCGTATGATATCCGCAAATAATTCCCTCCTGCTCCATAGCTTCCAGCTCATTCATGACTGCTGTCTCATCTACACCGAGAATTACGGCCAGCTCCTGTGTATCGATGCGGCTGTTTTTTTCTATAAAAGTTAAAATCTTCTCTCTCATATTTTATTGTTCTCCTAATTACATTTTACCATATTCCATAATTCGTCTGTCTGTGTTGTTTCTAAGAATCTGCGTTCCTCCCCATTGATAAGTACACGGTCATTGCTGTCGATTGTCCTTCCGATAATAACAGCTTCCTCGCCAGCCTGACGGATCGCATGCACCAGTGCATTGCCATCTGCCGCTGCCAGAAGAAGACTGCCTCCCGACAGAAGTTTGTAAGGATTTAAATCAAAAAATTCACAGATTTCTATGGTTTCCTGACGAATTGGTATTTTCTTCAGATCAATTTCCAGTCCGACGCCGGAACACTGCCCCAATTCCCAGAGAGCTCCGAAAACGCCTCCCTCTGAGAGGTCGTGCATTGCAGCAACGCCAGACTTTGCGGCGACTGCGGCCTCCGAACGGATAGAAAGATAATCTATATATTTTGCCGCTTTGTCAAGAAACGGCTGTGCGTATCTGGCCGATAACTCTTCCCGGTGTTCCGTTGCAAGAATCGCTGTTCCTTCCAGCCCGACCCATTTGGTCACAATCACATCCATATCCGGCTGCGCCCCTGCTGCTGTGACAAATAATTCCCTGTCAGCTTCTCCCACTGCCTGAACAATCAGTTGCGGAGAGGTCACTGTCCGAAGAACTTCCGTGTGTCCTCCGAGAACCGGAATCTGCTCTTTCTCACTTACACGGGATACTGCCGAAATCCATGCACGCAGATCATTTTCGCTTGCGGATGTCGGGAGCAGAAGCGTCATCGTAATCCCCAATGGTTTTGCCCCACTGCATGCAAGATTATTCAATGCCGCATAAACGCCAGCCTCCGGAAACGTGTCAAATGCACGGCAGGCTTCCGCAGTAACGATCTGCTTTCCCGCAGAAGCATCCACTACACCGAAATCTATTCCCACTCCCGGTGCCCGGACCGCAGAATTATGAAGTTGTCGGAGAACCGAGCGCTTTAATATCGACTCGGATAATTTTCCTGCTTTCATACTGTTATTTTCTATTCGCTTTCTTTGGACGATTGTGTTTTTTTCGTGGATGTATTTGTTGAAGATGTTATTTCTTTCTTGGTATCCTGTTTTTTGGAATCTTCCTTCTTCGTATCTTCCTTTTTATTATTTTCATCCTTTTTGGAGGAATCCTCTTTCTTGTTCGTATCGCTCTTGTCTGCGTCCTCCTTTTTATCGGTATCGTCCTTCTTTTCTTCTTCTTTCTGCTCTTCTTCTTTCTTTTGCGCGTTTGTCTTTAAACCGGCTGCCGCACTTCTTACTTTTGCTTCATCCCCGATTGTAATTGCTGCCTTTAAAGCAGAAAGCGTCTCGCTTGTCGCATCTTTGGTTCCAATGGTAATAAGCTTTGGAGTTGCCTGATAATTACTCTTGTTGAACAGATCCCTGCTCTGCTGTTTTCCGTCTACCTTCACAATCTTCCACAACTGCGCAATGCATCCGGACTGTCCGGACTGGGTAACAGAAACCGAACCGGCGGTAAGGGAAGCATCCATTGTAAACTGCACCTTTGGATCTGTCTTTGAAACGGTTTCACTTTCAAACGAAATCTCCCGGTTGGATGGTCTCGTTTCTTTTCCATATACATTAAAATAAATGATACCGCCACTGCAATATCCTTCGATATATACCGGCGCATCCAGATTATTTTTAAACTTCAGATCTTTATAATTTCCGGCAATTGCCGCATCCATGGACGGTTCCACATAATGAACCAGCATGGAATGATTAAAACGCATCGTAATTTCCAGTTCTGCCCGGATAACTGCATTATATAAAGTCGTTGCAACCTGACAGATTCCACCGCCAAACGATTCCACTACCGTTCCGTTCTGATAGGCACCGGCCAGTTCATATCCGTTCTCCTGTGTAAACGGGCTGACCGTTTTTGCCAGATCAAACTCCTCTCCCGGATAAAGGATTGTACCATCTACTTTGCTCACTCCGGTTATGACATTTTTTGCACGTCCTGCACTCGAACTTGCAAAGTTTGTCGTATAAGAACCGATCAGATCCGTAATTTCTGCGAGTTCTTTCTCATCCCCGCGCGTTCTACCGTCTTTGTTACCAGATCAATCTCATTATTGGAGCCGTCCCAGCCCTGTGCAAGAAAATCATTGATTGCATACACGGAATTTACGACATCCACCTCGACGCCTTCTTTTCCCTTTACAAATTCAAATTTTCCATTGACACGCTTTAATCCATTATCAACAGCCCCGACGGCAAGATCATCTGCGCTCTCATATATCTTTTCGGCCGTCGCCTGTTTGTTTACACTCAGATGCATATCGAGAACCAGTTTTTCTTTTGAGATCCTGCAGGTTTTATACCGGTTGATCAGACTTCCGGCGTGTCCCACCGCCAAAGCTTCCTGCACGGCAGTATCCGCATCCGCGGTCACTCCCATATCTTCCGCAGTCATCTGAATGGAACCGGTTTCTCCTCTCAGCGTAAAAGTTGTATCCATCAGCCCATCCACGTATTCTTCTACCGCAGATATTGCCTGATTTTCTGTCATTCCTCCGACGTTTACATTTCCGATGGAAATTCCATTTTCAATGGTAGTCTCCTCTGCTGCCATCACTGCCTGTGTATGAGAACCAAGTCCCACCACACAAAAAAGTACTGCTGCAGCCATTCCTAACTTTGTTATCTTCTTCATATTCTTCCTTTAAAATAATTTTAGCGTTATCTTGTATTTTAACATAAACAATCACTTTTTCAAGTGCCGCTACCCATAAATCAGCGCTGAAACCAGTGTTGTAACAACCATTGCAGCGATAACAACCAACGATATGAGTGCAATCAGCTGTCTTTTTCGTTTTGAACCATTAAAATTATACATACTATTCACCTCTTTCGCAAAATCAGTTATAATGAATACACAACAATATCAGAAAGGATTTCCATTATGTTTGTATTTCTTGCTATTTTTATCGTTTTTCTGCTGTATATTAACTTTTTGATGCATAAAAATAAACGCGCCCAGGAAAATCTCGAAAAACAGTTCTGGGACCGGGAGCGCAGTGCGAATTTCACACGCAAAAAAGATATCAGCAATCTTAATTATCTTATCATAACAGAAGATAAAATACCACAAAACCTTACGACCGATGCCAAAAAATCACTGGAAACACTATGCGGTCAGAAAATGCTGAATCTTTCTTCCATGAGTAACACCGACCTGAAACTTGAATATGGTGTTGCAAACCTGGATGAACTCAGCGCATGTGATGACCGTTTTTCCACATTTGAACGAAATGCTGCCATCTATGCCCAGGAACTGAGTGATGCCGGATATACCGATCAGGCACGCCAGCTGCTGGAATTTGCAGTTTCCTGTCATGTCGACAACAGCAGCATCTACACACAGCTGGCAGCCATCTATCAGACCGGGGGCAATCTCTCCGGAATCTTGCAGCTGCAGGAAGCAGCTGCGCAGCTTGCACCGTTTCCGCAAAAAATCATTCTGGAAAAACTTAAAAGTTTCCAGCCCTGATCTTATCCTGCAGCCGGGAGGCTTCACTGCGTGTAAGAGTCTCCCAGCTGATACTGTCTTTCCTTCCATATTGTTCCAAAAGTTCCCTGAGCCGTTCTTTCTGATGCTCCGTTGCCGGCGTCTGTCTCTTTGCCTTATACACCAGAGGTTTCGGGACAAACAGTTCCATGGAAGCACCTTCTATGGATTTTAAATTTTCAAATACCTTATAGGTTTCTACTGCATCATCCAGTGCCCGGTGTGCATGTTCCCGTTCAATCTGAAAATATTCGCACAGGCTTTCCAGTTTTTTCGACTGTGCCCCCGGAAGGAGTGCCCGCGCAATCCGCAGGTATCACAGGCCGACAATTCCAGTGGAATTTTCTGATTGACGGCCCACTGCTTCAGAAAACTGTAATCAAAAATCAGATTATGTCCCACAAGAATATCATCCCCGATAAATTGCAGAAGTTCCTGCATTGCCACATTCTCTTCTTTCCCCAAAGCCGCCATTTCATCTGTAATCCCGGTCAGCTGTACTACCGTTTCCGGAATTGACATTCCCGGACGCACGAGCGTTCCATATGTATCTGCAATCTCTCCGTTCCGTACACGAACCGCCCCGATTTCTATTACTTTGTCCCTTTTCGGAGCCAGTCCCGTCATCTCCAGATCAAGAACCGTATAATCCATTTTATGCACCTGCCTTACGCTTTCATACATGTTTATTATACACATATAAGAAAAGAAAACCAGCCAGAATATGGCCGGTTTTCTTCCACAATAACGCTCTTTATAAAATTCTTCCAATCAATACATCCAGTCCTGCCACCCACAGCAACAGTGCGCCAACGATATATACTTTGGTTTTTGCTTCATATCCGACACGGTATCCGGTATAGATGCCGCCGATCACAAATGCAACGGTACATACAACAATCATGATCAGAATCATAAGCACATTCGTTTCCAGAAATCCAAATGCAATTCCCGTAAGCAGCGTGTAAATTCCACTGATACATGCCATGCGGACAAATCTCCGGATTCCAAGATGATGTTCCAGATGTTCTTCCACATGTTCGTTGCGGATTGCTTTTACCATCAGCCGGATGCCAAGAATCATAAAAATCACCATGGATATAATCTGTCCCAGCAGCTTTTCGTCCGGCACCGACCGGTAATGGCAGAACAGGGAGGACAAAAAATGCCCCAGATATAACGTAATCAGCTGTGCCAGCGCAACGATTCCACAGATCACTGTCAGATTTTTTTATTTATTTTGCAACCAGTGATCCCTGACATTCCATTGCTGCGAAAATATCCAGAGATACCCCTGCTATTATCAGCAGTTTTCCATCCAGTTCATCCTTTTTCCTCCGACCATCAAAATTATTTGTTATTTTCACTGTCTGCCTTGATCGCATCCTGTTTATAAATAAATTTTACGCTTCCGTTTACACCGTCTGCAACCTTTGTAAATGTCTGGTAATCCTCACCCGCATCAAGCATTGCCTGCAGTTTGTCGGTCAGCGGTTTGATATCTCCGTTATAGCTGTTCGCAATCTTGGAAATACCCTTCTCGTCGAATTCTACCATGCCATCTGCCAGCGTATGGGACCCGTCATCCAGTTTATCTACACCGGACACAATCTTTACCGTGGCATCGTTGAGTGCCTTGATTCCCTTCGTCAGTGTTGGAACTGCGTCTGCCAGAGACTGTGTTCCCTTACTGAGTGCTGCGGAACCGGTAACCAGACTGTAACCGTTTTCCTGTACTGCTTCAATCTGCTGTGCAATTGTAGCCTTTGCACTCTCTGCTCCTGTAACAGCGGCTGCACTTGCTGCCTGTACGGCCACATTCTGACATGCTCCTGCCAGCTGTGTAGCCAGTGTCTTTAAGCTGCTCTCCACACCGTCTGTCACCTGCTCATTGTTTCTTCCTGCTGCAAGCTGTGCCTTGATTGTGCTCTGTGTCTTGTGAAAGAGTGTGTCCTTTGCCCCACTCTTTGCATACAGCAGTTCCGCAAGCTGTGCACTTGTCATACCATCCGATACGGCATACATAACCGTTGACGTCTGATCGTTTGCCTGTGCGCCCTTTGCCCACGCTGCTTTAATGCCGGCAGCCGCCTGATCTGCAGTAAGTTTGCTGTCTGCCGCCTGTCCTGCAGCTTTCAGCAATACCTGTCTTACCACTTCATTATACACGGTTTCTGCTGCATTTGCACTATAAGCGCCATCATAAAGAGAAGTAAATAATGCGCCATCCGTTGTGCTGCCATCTTTTCCTGTGCTGTAACGGAGTGCGGCATAGATCTGGTTTGCGACTTCCTGCGTTTTTCCGTTTGCAAACTCTTTTGCCACCGTCTCGGAAGCGGTCTTTGACGCTGCCTGTTTCTCTGTATCACTCAGCTTTGTATTTAACGCTTTATCAAGTATCTGGATTCCCTTGCTGATGGATTCTGCGCTGGTGTTTAATGTCTCCACACCTTTGCCCAGATCTCCGCTCTTTGAATTCAGCTCATTCATGCCGCTTGCATAATCCGCAAGATTTTTCTGTAACGTGTCCAGTCCATCGGATAATTCTTTTGATCCGTCTTTTAACTTGCTGCTTGCATCCAGCATGTCATCAATCATATCATCCAGAGAAGAAGAATCCCCGCTCTTCATGGAAATCATGCTTCCGGCATTTGCCACGATCGTCATTGCCGTATCCAGCTTGAAATCTTTTACATCGGCAGTCACTTCGAAATCTTCCGGAAGTTCCAGATCATCGATGAAATCAGAATCTTTCACATTCAGACTTCTTTGATTCCCGCAATGCATAGCCGATAACCACATTGCTGTCCCCGTTCTGGGAACTTTTCCGTTCTTTACTTCCACATTGCTGAAACTGTCATCCAATACCAGTGCCGTTACTGCTGCAAACGGAACCTTTACCGTCTGCTTGTTTCCGTTTACGGTTTCTTCATAAGAAGAATTATTTGTGTAATCATAATGTATGGTAACTTTTCCGGATTTTCCAGCCAGATCCTTCGGTGCAATCTCATTTCCATCCAGATAATAAGTAACTTTCAGAGAAACCGGAGCTTCACTGTCTGTTTTTCCCTGATAGTAAATATCGGCTCCATCTGCCTGCCAGGTCAGCTTCTCTCCGTTCTGTGAGAACTCCTCGCTTCCCTTCACATTTTTGATATCTGTCAGATTGGACTGATCCTCCAGTGTAGCGGACTGGTTTTTATTGATCAGATGATCGGTGACAATGGTATCATACACACTTCCCGTTGCATCGGAAATAAGGTAAACATTTTCATCTTTTCCGATTTCTTTATCACTGACAGATACCTGAAGCAGATCCTCAATATCATCCTTCTTATCGGAAGAATCCTCTTTCTGCTCTGTCTGAACTGCAGCATCTTTCTTCTGATCTGCCTGCACGGCAACTGCTGTCATGCTGCTTCCAAGAAGTGCAATGGTCAGCACACCTGCCACAATACGGACTACATATTTATTTTTCAATCTGGTTTTTAACTCTGATAATTTCATAATTCCATCCTCCTATTTGATTTTGTTGCGAAATCCTGCACTTGATGCACAGATCACACGGTCAAATACCATGAACATGCTTGGCAGAATAAAGATTACGACAATCATACTGATGATCGCACCACGTGCCATCAGCATACATAATGAACCGATCATATCGATGTTGGAATATAATCCTACACCAAACGTTGCTGCAAAGAAACTGAGCGCACTGACAATGATCGACTGAATGGACTTGCTCAATGCATCGGTAATTGCTTCTTTCTTATCCATACCGCGGAAACGGTTCTTCTTATACTTGTTCGTCATAAGAATTGCATAATCGACCGTAGCTCCCAGCTGTATGGTTCCGATTACAATGGATGCAATAAACGGCAACACCGTTCCTGTATATGCCGGAATCCCCATATTGATGAAAATTGCAAATTCAATAACACATACCAGAATGATTGGAAGTGAAATGACTTAAATGTCAGTAAAATAATAAATAAAAATAGCTGCAATAGAATAATACTTACATTTTTGAAATCCACATCGGTAATCTCAATCAGATCCTTGGTACATGGCGCCTCACCGATCAGCATTGCGGTATTATCGTATTTTTTAATAATCGCATTGATCTCATCACACTGTTTATTTACTTCATCCGTTGCAGATGCATATTCCGAAACAATGACCATCATCTGGTAATCTCCACTCTTGAAGATATCCTTCACATCGTCCGGAATGACATCCTGCGGAACCATCGGTCCGGTCAGGGAATCCATCGAAACCGCAAGTTTTACACCGTCTACTTTTTTGATCTCATCGATCATATTCATACTGTCTTTTTCAGACAGACTGCTTTTTGCCAGAACCATGTGGGTTGCACCCATATGATACTGTTCGGACAGCTTATCATTTCCGACTTTACTGCTGAAAGTCTCCGGCAGCGTACCAGTCAGATCATAATATACATTGGTATGTGTATATCCGTAGATTGCCGGAATCAGCACAACCAGAAACGCAATGACAAATACCACATGATGTTTTGTGATAAACCCTGCAATTCTACTAAGATCCGGAAGAATTACTTTATGTCTGGTCTTTTCGATTGCCTTATCGCAGACAAGAATCAGGGACGGAAGAATCGTTACACATCCGATAACGCCAAAGACAACCCCCTTTGCCATAACGATACCAAGGTCTTTTCCAAGGGTAAAGCTCATAAAACACAGTGCGATAAATCCGGCAACTGTTGTAATGGAGCTGCTGACCACGGAAGTAATTGTATTGGAAATCGCATGTGCCATGGCACGGTTTTTATCTCCGTCAAACCGCTCCTTCTGCTCCTGATAACTGTGCCACAGGAAAATGGAATAATCCATTGTAACACCGAGCTGCAGTACCGCCGCCAGTGCCTTGGTAATATAAGAAATCTCCCCGAAAAATACGTTGGAACCCAGATTGTAAATAATTGCCATGCCGATACTGATCAAAAACAGGAACGGAACAACTACGGAATCCATCGTAAGTGATAATACGATCAGAGAAAGCACAACGGCAATCAGAACATAGATCACACTCTCATTCTCTGCCAGTTTTCGGATATCATTGTTCACCGATGCCATACCACTGACAAAACACTGCTTTCCAACCAGATCATTGATCGTCTGGATCGCATCCATGGTGCCGTCCGACGACATGGACTCATCAAACAGGACTGCCATCAGCTGGCTGTCTGCGTCTTTGTTATTGAAAAAGTTGTAGATATCATCCGGAAGTGCTTCTCTTGGAATACTAAAATCCATAATAGAACCATACCAGATAACATTTTTTACATGAGGTACATCCTCAATCTTATCTGCTATTTTCTGCAGATCCTTATCCTGCATTCCCTCAACAACTACAAAAGAGAACGCGCCTGTTCCAAATTCATCCAGAAGGATATCCTGCCCTTTCATCGTTTCAATCTGTCCCGGCAGATAGGACAAAATGTCATAATTAATTCTGGTTTTCATATAGCCGATCGCGGATGGAATCAGCAGTAAAAAAGCCAGGATCAAAATCAGAAACCGACATTTAACGACTCCTTTTCCAAATTTAATCATTTTTTTCACCATCCTCTATTTTTCTCTCAGCCTATCATAAAAAAAAAGAACGAATATGAAAATATTCAATCTTTTCGTCATGTACTGCATGATTATACATTTTGAGTGATTTGTATGAATTCGTATACAAATCATTCAAAATGTCATCGCATATTCTTTTTATAATTCTTTGATGATGTCGATCAGAGACCGGGTCAGCATATACTGATATGCTTCGGCCATTTCGCGCGGCGAGATGGTCATTCCCATGCTGATCCATTCCTCTGTTGCAAAACACATGGACTGTGCATAATAGGAAGATATCACCTCCGGCGTCAGCCATTTGTGTTTTGAAACCCTTCCGCTGCTTTCGTTTTGAATCAGTTCAAGCAATACTTCCCGCACACATTTTTTTGCGATATCGTGAAATTTGACCGGTCCCTCCATTTTTACCAGCTGTGAATAAAATGCCTTGTCCTTTTCAATGTTGGTAAACAGCAGAACCATTGCTTCTATAATCATATCATTCCGGATCAGAGGTTCTACCGGCTCTAACAGTTCTGTCCGATGATCCATTCAATAAGCTCAAATTTATCCTGAAAATGATTGTAAAACGTTGGCCGGATGACCCCTGCTTTATCAGTTATCTCTTTAATTGTAATTTTTTCTACCGGCCGCCTGACAGCAATCTCTTTCAAACTTTTTGCAAGCAGCTGGTCAATATCGGTTTTGCCCTGTATTGCCATTTCGTCTGTTATCCTTATTCGTCAAATTCCATGGTCACAAAGTACCCTTTTTCTGTCTCCTTCACATCAATCACATCGCCTTCCCGGCTTTTTAAACGTTCGCCTACCGCATAATTTCCCGACATTGCTATTGCATGCTCAATGGTATAATAATAGGAAGTGGGAAGTTTTCCCTCTGTCACCTTCAAATGATCTCCTGCTTTGGTCAGTCCCGGACGTTCCATTTTAAATTCCATCTGTCTCATCACGATCACCTTCATTTTCCACAAACTCTGTATCAACAGTCTCTGTGCGCCGTCTGTAATCCCTCGCTGCACGCGTTGCTGTGACAGCAATCCACAGATTCAGCGCTCCGTTGATAATCAGCACGATTCCTACCAGCATAATAAACTGTTTCAATACGGTAAGCGGACAGAAAACACAGACCAGACCACAGACCAGACAGATGATAGCAAATACAAGATCCATGCCCCACTTTTCATATCCGTATTTTTTGGCATTCACAGCTCCGTCACCGCACGAATTCCATGAAATACAAGTCCTACACCCAATATAACCGGAACCAGACTGACAATCAGCGACGGCTGGATGAGAAACCAGATTCCAACTGCAAGTACCAGAATTCCGACAATCGTTGATGCTCCAAATGTTGCAAGGCTCAAAATAAAGCTTCCCAGATAAATAATTCCAACGATGATCATTGCAACCGAAAGAAGTGTTCCGATCACATCAATGACTCCGCCTTTCCACACAACAAAAATAATTCCAAGCACAATACACAAAACAGAAGAAAGCAGATAATCCGCCTTTGCCCGCTTCAAAAATTCTCTCATGAAATGACGCCCCCTTTTGAAATATCTTTTGCAACATTATAACATTTCCTTTTTTATTGTTCAACTTTTCCTCTAAAAATGATATACTGTGCGCGGAGGTGAATATCATGGGAAAAGAAGTAAAAACCAATGCCGTGCGTATTCTGGAACGAAATAAGGTTCCCTATGAACTGCTGACTTATGAATGTGACGATTTATAGATGGAATTCATTCTGCCGAAGCCACTGGCACCCCGGTTGCCCAGACTTACAAGACACTTGTCATGCAGGGCAAAAGCAAAAAATACTACGTATTTGTCATTCCGATTGCCGAAGAGGTTGATCTGAAAGCTGCCGCGCGTGCAGTTTCCGAGAAATCCGTAGAAATGATCCATGTCAAAGATTTAACTGCAATCACTGGTTATGTCCGTGGAGGCTGCAGTCCGCTTGGCATGAAAAAAGCATTTCCAACCGTTATCGATGCCTCTGCCAGGCAATATTCTGAAATTTATGTAAGCGGCGGCCGTATCGGAACCAGCATCCGGCTTGACCTCAGGATCTGGCACGGATTGTCCGCGCTACTTTTGCGGATATTCTTGCCAGACCATAAAAAGAAAAGTGTGCCAGGTTTATTTCCCTGACACACTTTTTCTTTTAATTTTCACCCGGCTGCCGGATAATATCCAGCACACGCTGCAACTCGGCTCCCTCTGCCGGAGCCTCTCCATAGTCAACATGCTTCCAGTCTTTTTTGAATTCTCCAAGCAGATGTTTTCCCGGATCCTGGGTCCGTTCAATCGTAAAATATCTGCCCTCCTGCGTTTCGTCATTCCATGCAAAATATACACGGAAACAGGATGGAACTCCCATATCGCGTACCGGCAGATCCACACGGACAATCAGTAAACTGTCGGACAAATCCATAACCATAACGGAGAAATCTTCCGGCAGATACGGATACATACGTTTCTGCTGATAACATTCCTCAAAAAACTGATCCATATATTCTTCTTTCTTCTCGCAGAGTCATCCATCATCTGTTTGCCCTGCGCAAAAAAGCGCTTTGGCATAAAACCAAATTCAAACTGCTTACGTTCAAACAACAGATACTGTTCCTGTGTAAGCTGCATCTTCTTTGGCTGCGCTCCCTCTTTACGCTTCTTTTCCACTTCCTCGATTTTTTCCACCAGTGCACGTTTAAAAATCAGATTCTGTGTGAATGGATTGATCACTATTCCGGATACCTTTTCATCCTGCTGAAAAACCATGTTATTCGTTGCAAGGAACGGCATGTTTATAACTGCTTCACTCTTCGGAGATTCCGGAATCTCCTTTTTACTTGTATAAATCGGAAGAAACATTCCGTTTTTCGGACTGTTGATCAGACACGGAACCGGCTTCTTTTCATCATTTAAATTTGCCGGAACAAGCACACGTCTGGTTCGCATCAGCTCGATCAGGGCATTTAAATTCTCACCGGTTTTTTCTTTCAGATATAGATCTATCTGTGCTTCCACATCTTCATTTTTTACATCAAGTGTCATGCTTGGATCTGTTGGTTTCTCCTGCTTGAGATCCTGCTTCTTCATGACATCTTTTAACTTCTTTTTGTCGATCATCTGTGTATATCTCCTAACCCCATGCTGTCGGTATTGTACAGGTTAATCCCTGTGCTCATGATATAAAAGCATTTTAGCACATATTTTCAGGAGATTCCATACCTTTATACGGTTTTTGAATCATCAAGCGTTTTCTGGATCAGTTTATCAAGTCTTCTTCCGATCCTGGCATATTTTTCAATGCGGCGTTCCATTTCCGGCGGAACTCCTTTTTTGTAAGAAACCCGGTTATCCATTCCTGCCCACGCATCCATGATCATCGTCCGCAACTGCAATTCCACACGAACCACAGTTGTCTTTCCTTTGTAAGACATCGGGATATCCAGAACGATATGGTAACTCTCATACCCATTTTTCTTTGGTTTTCGAATGTAATCTTTTGCCTTTACTACGGTATATGTGTCTGTTTTTCCGATCTGCCGCGCAATCCAGTAGATTTCCTTGACACTGTAGCAGATACAGCGGACCCCGGAAATATCGTTTAGTGCAGTAACTGCGGTATCAAAATCCACGTCATAATCCTTGCGCTGCAGCTTTTCTGCAATGCTCTCCGGCGTCTTCATCCGTGTTTCGATAAAACGTACAAATCCCTGTCCTGTTTTTTCTTCATATTCCCGGTTCAGTTCCCGCAGCCGGTTTACCACAATCTCTCTTGCCAGTGCATGTTTTCTTTGAAAATTATCATCTTCCAGTGCTTCCGGAGTTTTTCTAATTCATCCATAACTTACCTTCCCTGCTTTCTGTTATATCTATCCTATTCTATTCTCCACTTTTCTACAGGATAACAGGGGCATGTAAATACAGACTTCTTCCCTATGTAAATTGTTTGTAAAAACTATGTGGTGAGAATCTTTTTTTCCACAAGCATTTTAACAAATTCCCGATCCCGGAAACTCCATGGCTGCGTCTCACAAAATGGTTCGTTCCCATCGATAATCTCCTGTGCGGTTGCCCACTCCAGATGAAATCCTTTCTCGATCTCGCTTTCGGTCATGTGCGTCTGTGTCATTTCTGTTTTCGCATCACAGAAAAAAAAGCAGGAGTGGCAGACATAGATCTTGTTTTTTTCAAACAGATCTCGCCGCCGCTCCACAATTTCTCCAATCGGACGGATGGATTCCGGGATCACAATAAGCCCGGACTCCTCCCCCACTTCACGAATCAGTGCATCTTCCAGCTTCTCGCCCGGTTCCACACCTCCGCCGAGAATTTTATAATCTCCGGCACTGCCATGTTGTGTTGCAATTTTTCCATCACGAATAATCACGCCGCGTGTCGAGTATTTTTCGAACACAGGCATTCCCTCTTCATAATCTTTTTTATCTAATGTTAAAAGTATCTGCACGGCATTTCTCCTTTGCTGTTCCGACATACAATTTTGTATCATTATAGCACTATCACGGGGGTTTGTGCAGATGTTTTAAATATAAGTTTTCTCGATGCGACGAATTTGTGCGAGTGTTTTAAATATAAGTTTTCTCAATGTGACGGAAGAAGGGGGACATTCTCTTTCTACAGAAAAATTTACAAGTCAGCGCCGATGTTGATTTCAGGTTGGTTTGGCAAAGGTTTTACTTTTATGCTATTAGCTTTATATGATGGAACTACGGCGCAGTTGCAAATTTGTTCTTCCGAAAGAAATGTCCCCCTTCTTCCTGTGGATTGGAGAAAATATAGTTGAGAAATATATTTCCGCAAATCCTGTCTGTGGAACAAATATACAGCCACCTTCAGTAAAAAATGTCATCGTGGTATCTATGCCAATAAAATTCATGTAAAAGATACCATTGTGGTACCTACACGCTGAAAATTTAACATTCAGATACCGGAAGGTCTCTATAGATCAAAAATTACTTTTCCAGATACCTCTTTTTCTAAAAAACCGGTATCTGGAAAAGCAATTTTTACTATATAGTGACATTTCCTGATTTCAAGCATTAAAATTTCGGAAAACCGTCACCTAAAACTTTAATTTTTCGTCTATAGATACCCGGCCTTATCATCGAGTGATTTAACAGGGTATTTTTCTGTTTATTCCAGTTCATAGGATTCGTAGCTGTTTTTGAGGCGTCCCTTTAACTGCAGGTTCTGGTGCCTTTATGTTTGTTCCACAGACAGGATTTGCGGACATCATTCTTTTACTTATGGTTTTCCAATCCACAGGAAGAAGGGGTACATTTCTTTCGGAAGAACAAATTTACAACTGCGCCGTAGTTCCATCATGTAACGTTAATAGCATAAAAGTAAAACCTTTGCCAAACCAACCTGAAATCAACATCGGCGCTGACTTGTAATTTTCTGTAGAAAGAGAATGTCCCCCTTCTTCCGTCGCATAGAGAAACCTTATATCTAAAACAACTCCCCCGCAAATCCGTCCCATTTGCCAAACCCAAAGGCTCCCAGCCCCGCAGTTAACCAGCAATTTATAAAGTTTTGAGATACTCTACAATACTTGTCACACTGTTGGCACCATCCGCCACCGCGGTCACAATCTGACGCAGCTTCTTAGTGCGGACATCTCCTGCCACAAAAAGCCCCGGCTGCTCCGTCACCCCGTCTTCTCCGGCACGCACATAGCCATGATCTAAATCCAGCACAGAAACCACCGCATCGGTCTGCGGATTCATACCAACTGCGATAAAGATACCGCTGACCGGCAGTTCTTTTTCTTCTCCTGTTCCGGTGTTTGCGATTACCAGATGATCGACCATCTGCTCCCCACAGATTTCTTTCACCACGGTATCCGGCAGGAAGGTGATCTTCGGCTCATTTGCCACCTGTTCCTGCAGTACCTTCGTGCCACGCAGTTCCTGTCTGCGGTGAATCAGATACACTTTTTCACATCCGGCTGCCAGATACAGGGCATCTTCCAGTGCCACATCTCCACCGCCGACAACCGCCACTGTCTTGTTACGGAAAAAAGCTCCATCACAGGTTGCACAGTAAGACACCCCGCTCCTGCCAGTGTTTCTTCTCCCGGCACCCCGAGTTTCCGGTGTCCGGCTCCGGTTGCCAGCAGTACGGTTTTTGTCTCATAGACGGTTCCGGAAGCACCGGTGATTTTCCACGTTCCGTCTGTATTTTTCTCTACGTTATCCACTTCATCGCTGATGAACGGAACCTCCAGTGCTTTTGCATGCTGCTCAAATTTCTGTGCCAGATCAAACCCATTGGTTTCCGGCAGTCCCAGATAATTATCAACTTCCTGCGTATAAATCATCTGTCCGCCACCCATCGGCTCTTTCTCTAAAACAACCACATCCAGACAGGCACGCTTTGCGTAAACAGCTGCCGAAAGACCTGCCGGACCGCTTCCTATAATGACTAAATCGTACATGTTATTCCTCCTGATTTTCAAAAAAATCTATTTCATAAATAATGGCATTTTTATTCTTTCCTATTTTACCATACCCCTATACAATGCGCTATTTTCTTTTCTCCAATAATAACAAAATATGCTCCTTTTACAAAAATTTTACGTGATTCAGGGTTGAAAAATCCATTTACAAATGCTACCATAACCAAGGATTTAAATCCACAATCATAAAAATCTGAGTAATGGAGGTGAAATTCATGGACAGTAGCGATAGTTTTGGGCGAAGTAGACATTTGAATACCGATGCTTTTTTCACTGGCAAAATTATCGTTTTCACTGGAAAATGAATTTTGCCGGTTCATGATGTTTAAAGCACCGGTAGGTGCTTTTTTTGTGCCTGAATATATAAAACTGTATACCTGAGCCCTTTTCTATTGTGCATATCCGCAGCATGATGTAGCTTTTGTTGCACATGATGACTGCACACAAGGAAAGGAGAATTCATATGAACAAGAAATATTTAGAGCTTACAAAGCTGATCCGAAGCAAACAGAATGACCATGAAATCTTAAAATGCTTATCTAATTATCACGAAAACGACATTGCCGATATGCTTACGGTTATGACTCCAAAAGAAAGGAAACGTATTTATACGCTTCTGGGGCCACAGAAAATTGCGGAAATCTTCGCATATCTGGATGAACCACAAATCTACTTTTCCGAACTCTCCGTCAAAGATGCCGCCAAAGTAGTTTCCCTGATGGATTCCGATGATGCCGTTGACGTCCTCGAAACACTCGACGATAAAAAGAAATATGAAATCGTGGAAAACCTGGACAAAGCTGCCATAAAAGATGTAAAAATGCTGCTTTCCTATGACGATGACGAAATCGGAAGCTGCATGACAACCAACTACATCTGCATTCCAAAGGGACTTTCCGTCCGTCAGGCAATGAGCGAACTGGTCCGTCAGGCCGGAACCAATGACAATATTTCAACCATTTATGTACTGGATGAATCCCTGAAATTTGCCGGTGCTATTGATCTGAAAGATCTTATTATTGCAAGAAAACATGATGTGCTTGACGATATTATCGTCCGCTCCTATCCATCGGTAACCGATCACGAAAAAATTGATGACTGCATGGAAAAAATCATGGATTATTCGGAAGATTCCATTCCTGTCCTGTCGCAGGACGGTCATATGCTCGGTGTTATTACATCCGAAGATATCGTAGAGATGGTTGACAATGAGATGGGGGAAGATTACGCAAAACTGGCCGGCCTCACCGCCGAAGAAGATCTCAAAGAAACCACGGCACAAAGCATGAAAAAACGTCTCCCATGGCTCATCATCTGCTGTTCCTTGGGATGATCGTTTCCTCTGTTGTAGGTGTCTTTGAGCATGTTGTGGCTGTACTTCCGATCGTAATCTGTTTCCAGTCCCTTGTGCTTGACATGGCCGGGAACGTCGGTACCCAGTCTCTGGCAGTTACCATCCGTGTCCTGATGGATGAAACACTCACCGGAAAACAAAAACTTTTCTTACTGGTAAAAGAAATGAAAATTGGTCTTTTAAATGGTGGAATCCTTGGTATTATGGCACTTGCACTGCTTGGCATCTACATCCACCTGTTTAAGGGATACACCTGGATCGGAGCATTTGGCATCTCTGGCTGCGTCGGCATCTCGCTTCTCGTGGCAATGGTGATCTCAAGCCTCGTAGGTACTGTGATTCCCATGTTTTTCCATAAGATAAAGATCGATCCTGCAGTAGCATCCGGTCCACTCATTACAACAATCAATGACCTTGTGGCTGTTGTGACTTATTACGGTCTGGCATTTTTGTTACTGATCATGTAAAAAGATAATCTTTGCACCATACTACCGAAAAATGCTGCCTGACAGCAATATTGTACAGGCAGCATTTCTATTCGGCAATTTCTAAGCTGCATAGGAGATATCGCTTACGCGAGATACCCCAGATAGAAAATCTATCCGCAGACGGATACCCTTTACTGAATAACCAGTTCTTCAATCGTCACATTTTTCTCTTTGTCAATGTCAAAAGCTTTAAGCACCGGCTGATCCATATCCATCAGGGAAAGAATCAGGTAATTGACCGTCGGATCATATGCCAGACGCTTATCTTCCTCGGACGGGCGTGACGGCGATTCCGGATGGGAATGCCAGTTGCCAAGCGGTACCAGATGGTTTGTGCGCATATCTTTAACTGCGGCAAGCTGTTCCTTCGGGTTCATGGAAAAATGCTCATTGGTGTGATCCACATTTTCCAGAAGGTACACCTTCTCGATGATCTTTTTGTCTCCGTCTTTGGTGCCTGCAATCAGACCACATGCCTCTTCCGGAAGGTTTTCCTTCGCATGAGCTAAGATTTTTTCATAGTCTGCTTTTTTCATGGTAAGCATAAAATTTTCCTCCTTTTCAAGGAGCAAATCGCATATAAAGTCTGCTTCGCAGAGGCGATTTGCGTAGGAGATATCGCTTACGCGATACCTCAATGATCCGGGCACTCTACCTGCTCGTAATCGATCAGTTCTGTGATGGTCGGATGATCGCCACAGATTGCACACTTATGATCTGCCTTTGGCAGTTTGATCGTGTGGAATTCCATCTTTAACGCATCAAAAGTCAGAAGCTTTCCGGTTAAGAGATCGCCAACACCGATCAGGTACTTGATGGCTTCCATCGCCTGTAAGGATCCGATGACACCGCCCATTGCGCCGATGACACCAGCCTGCTTGCAGGTCGGAACTGCATCCTTTGGTGGTGGATTCTTGAATACACAACGATAGCATGGTCCTTCTCCCGGAACATAGGTCATGAGCTGACCCTTGAAACGGATGATTCCTGCATGGGAAAATGGCTTCTTTGCCATTACACAGGCATCGTTGATTAAGAATTTTGCCGGGAAGTTATCGGTTCCATCAATGATGAAATCATAATCTTTAATGAGATCCATAATATTTTCAGAAGTAACGAACTCACGGTATGTATTTACAGTTACATCCGGGTTCATTGCGTTCATGGTCTCTTTTGCAGATTTTACTTTTGCTTTTCCTACATCTGCGGTGCCGTGAATGATCTGACGCTGTAAGTTGGACAGATCAACTTCATCTGCATCGACAATACCGATGGTTCCCACACCGGCTGCGGCAAGATACATTGCTGCCGGTGCACCGAGTCCGCCTGCACCGATAATCAAAACTTTTCCGTTAAGGAGCTTTTTCTGTCCCTTCACACCAACCTCCTGCAGATGATGTGACGGCTGTAACGCTCCATCTGTTCATTGGTAAATGCCATTAGAAGCTTCCTCCTCCCATGAAGTATAAGAATTCAACTACATCGTTTTCCTTTAATGTTACGTTTGCAAGATCGTGATTTTCTACAAAATCATCGTTTACGGTAACGGTCACATATTCCGGATTTTCAACCTTCTCGTCAACAACGAGCTGTGCCAGCGTGGTTCCCTCTTTGATGTCTTTTACGTTTCCTGCGATTGTTACTTTCATCGGTAACTCCTCCTAAATATATTTTTTCACAATTTCTTCCAGTTCCGGCTTCCTGATCAGACCGCGCACACGCTCTGCTTCCTTTCCATCTTTGAAAAACAGGATGGTCGGAGAAACCATAACGGAATACTGTTCTGCCAGTTCCCCGTCAAAATTTGCATTGACTTTGACCACTTTTAAGCGATCCTCATAATCATCTTCGATATCGCCAAGAATCGGTGACATCTGTTTGCACGGAATGCAGGAATCGGAATAAAACTCCACCAGTACCGGTATAGAAGCCTGCAAAACCTCCGCTTCAAAATTATCTTTACTTACTCTTGCTGCCATGCGCTTAACCTCTCTTGTCTACTCTTCGAGTTTCTTTACAATAAGGTCATAAGTTCCATCTTCATTGTCGATCAGCTTTAATACCTGCTGTCCCTCTTCCTTGAAACTTCTCGGTACGTTCTGCACCGGCTCTCCATCATTCATATGTACGGAAAGCACCTGTCCGATCTCTAACTCTTCCATGGCCACCTTTGCCTTGACAAACGTCATCGGGCAGACCACATCCGTAATATCTACAGTTTCATCAATTGTAAAATCAGCATTGTATGCCTCCTTTATCTTCTCTTCAAATTTATCAAGTCCCACTCTCTCGAGTGTCATGCGGAAACGCTCTCCTGGATTGGCATTGTCATCAAAGAACTGGATTGCCGCATCGGTAATGCGGAATAACTGTTCCTCGGATGTCACAAGCGGAAGATAATTCTCGCCTTTGTATACGCGGTTTCCAAACAGTCCACCGAAAGATACCTCAAATGCAGGTGTCGCTTTCCATGCATCGGTCGGACAGGCCTTTACACAGCGTCCGCAGTTGTTACATTTTTCCTCATCGAGAACGATTTTTCCGTCCACGGTGCTGATTGCATCCACGCGGCAGGTCTTCTCACAGATCCCACAGTTGATGCAGGCTGCTTCCTCCCATTCCACAATAGATGCACCCTTGATTCCGACATCATTTTCTTCTGCCTTTAAGCAGTTGTTCTGGCATCCGGTTACACCAAATTTAAACTTATGCGGAAGTTCTCTTGCAAAATAACGCTCATCCAGTTTTTTTGCAATATCATAACTGTCAATATTTCCACTAGGCATACCGCCGATCCCTGACAGGCTGTAATCGTACGGACACGCGGTCCACACACACCCGGCTTACATCCCCCGGTTGCCAGCACTTCCTTAACTTCTTCTACATCGTCAAGTTTGATAAATGGGAT
>ENA-OQHY01000307-OQHY01000307.1-human-gut-metagenome-genome-assembly--contig:-NODE-307-length-28323-cov-3.289935_pt1 | contig 28323 bp, 33 predicted proteins | sample MGYA00242570_ERZ504733 | MGnify/ENA primary metagenome ERZ504733 (study PRJEB26092, sample SAMD00036219) | human gut metagenome | host: Homo sapiens | study: EMG produced TPA metagenomics assembly of... | reverse complement strand
TGCTGTTCAGTGGCGTACCCGGTTGGCGGGAATAAAATTCGCGAAAGACAAAGTGGCGAAGCTGCAGGCTGACATCTGCAAACATTGGAAAAGCGGAAAATAGCGCAAAAATGACGGCCACCAGCGCACTAGCGAGAGCAATGACACGTAGGCGAGGTTACCCGCCAGCGTGGTCATGTTGTCCTCATCAATGCGATGCCAGAGCAGTTTCAGCCACGCCCTGAGCGGACGAGTATGATGCGTGGCTTTTGATGAACGGTTTTTAGCATAACTGCTTCGCAAAATAGTTTGGTATCGTCTCCTTTCCGGTCACCAGAATTGACGTGATACCCAACTGGTTAGCTCCCTCTATATTATCGGCATTGTCGTCGAAAAAGACCGCATCGGCCGCGGTGAATCCTTCCGCCTGCAGAACCGCCTGATAGATACGCGCTTCGGGTTTACGCATCCCCATCTCCTGGGAGAGGTAGATTTTATCGGCTGCCGCCTGCACCTCAGGATACTCGTCAGGCCAGAACGTGGTATGCAGACGGTTAGTATTCGACAGCACCACAACCCGATGCCCCTGCTCGCGGAGTTTATGCATAATGGCGATCACGTCCGGGCGGATCGCGACGAACACTGCCTGCCAGCCATGGGAAAACTGCTCGTAACTTAACGGCACATCCATTTCATGACACAGACGTTCAGCAAATTCTTCATCGCTAATTTCGCCGCGCTCGTCTGATGGAAGGTCTCGCCCATGGCGAAACTCTGCTTTAACGTCGCCAGCGGGACACGGCTAAAGTCGCTCCATGCGCCCAGCACCCGATTAAAATCGATATCGACGATTACATTTCCTAAGTCAAAGATATAAAGCATTTTTTATCTCCTGCTCGCCGTGGAAAAGTAACTGTAGCGGGAAAGATAAGGTTTGCTATGCGCCAGATTCAGCTTACAGAAAGGAAAGGCCCGAGCCTGGATATCGGGCCATTAAGAAGGGTTAGCCTGCCTGCTGTTCGTCGCCTGAATTCACCTCAACGACTTCAACCTTGCTGGATTTGAGATGATTGTGCAGCGCAGATCCCGGTAGCTCATCGGTGAAGAGCGCGGTTGCCTGCGACACGTTACCAATTTCAACGGCAGCAGAGGCGTGGTATTTCGTATGATCGGCCGCCAGTAAAATATGTCGCGCGTGGGCCATCATGGTTTTCACCACGCTGGCTTCATTAACGTCAAACTCCATCATCGCGCCGTCGTGTTCAATTGCTCCGACGCTGGTCACCAGGTAATCGGCACGGAAGCCTGACACGAACGCCGTCGCTGCAGGCCCGATAATGCCTCCGTTATGCGGACGCAGCGTACCGCCAGGCACCATCACTTCAAAGCGCGGGTTCTTATACAGAATATGCGCCACCCGCAGGCTGTTGGTGATGATGCGCAGATGATTATGGTTGAGCAGCGCCCGGGCAACGTGCTCCACCGTCGTCCCGATAGTAATGAAGATGGTTGAACCATCGGGAATGTAGTCGGCAATCGCTTCGGCAATGGCCCGCTTCTCTTCGGTCAAGGAGACTTCACGTTGCTCAAATGCGGTGTTCACCACGCTGGATGCCCTGCCCGCGCCGCCATGATGACGCGTGATCAGCCCCTGCTCACTCAGCTTGCGGATATCCCGGCGCACGGTTTGCGTTGAGACGTCCAGCAGTTGCGCCAGTTCATCAATGTTCATATAGCCGCGGTCAGCAATCAACGTAAGCAGTTGATCGTGCCGCGGGTTGCCGGTCAGTTCGGTAAGGCTCATGGGCTGTCCTCTGAAAACCATCACGCCCCGCATTTTATACAAAAAGTGACAAAAAAGAGCGGGTTTGATCACAGTCAGGTATACCCGCCCGTCCGCCGGGCCGGTACATTTCAGTGCCGCAACCGCGCTCGCGAAACGTACCGCGTCTGGTGACGCCCCCTGCTGCGCCAGACTCACCGCCAGCGCGCCGTGAAAGACATCTCCTGCACCTGTGGTATCCACCACGTCGACCGCAAATCCCGGCTGATGACGAAGCGCGCCCTGCTCCAGCCAGTAACACCCTTCACGCCCTTGCGTGACGTAGACATGTCCATTTGTGAGCGTTTGTGCTTTTCTCAGCGCGTTTTCCGTATCGTCCAGCTGGCTTAAACGCCGCAAACCCGGCGCGGAGAAGGCCGCGTGATCGCTTAAGGCGACCAGTTCAGCAATGTCCTGCGGGGTGACATCGGCATCAAGCAGCGTGCTGACGCCCTGCTGGCGGGCAAGGGTGAACGCCTGTTTAGCCCCTTCGTGCCAGCGCACGTCGGCTAATACGATATCCCATTGCGAAAAATCGATATCCTGCAACCATGCCGCTGTAGTCGGGAGATCGGGGCTGGGGTAGTTAGCAATAACACGCTCCCCGTGGCATCCACCAGCACGGCCGATTGCGATGAACGGGCTCCTTTCACCATCCGCGTATAGCGCGTGTTTACCCCCAGGGACTCCAGCTCCGCGAGCAGTCTTCTGCCGGTATCGTCATCACCCACCCGGCCAATAAAGTCCACCTCAGCCCCCAGTTTCGCTGCCGCCACCGCCGCAGTCGCCGCAGGACCGCCGCCCACCTCCGTATAGTCTTTTGCGACATATTTGCCACCTTCTTTCGGTAAATCATCGAGATACCAGATGCGATCCAGCACGGTAATGCCGACACAAACGATGCGAGTCATGGTGATTCCTTCTGCGTTTTCTGATGCTCTCATTTTAATTTCACGAAATGTTTAAAAAGTGACCCCTGTCAATTTTTTGACTATAAATTACAAATACGATCAAAAACAGACAACACAAACGCTCAATAATTGACACGATGTGACAGGAGAGAAGCATGTCAGCAATTGCCTTTATCGGGTTAGGACAGATGGGTGCGCCCATGGCAACGAATCTGCTTAAACAGGGCCACCAGCTTCACGTTTTTGATGTAAACCCGCAGGCGATACAGGCCCTGGTGGCGCGTGGAGCCCGGGCTGCAGCCACGCCTGCACAGGCAGTAAAGGAGGCCGAATTTGTCATCACCATGCTGCCAAACGGAGACCTGGTTCGCACAGTATTGTTTGGTGAGCAGGGCGTCTGCGAAGGGTTATCCCGCGAAGCGCTGGTCATTGATATGTCCACCATTCACCCGCTACAGACCGATGCCCTGATCCGCGACATGGCTGAACGTGGTTTCAGCATGATGGATGTGCCTGTCGGACGCACATCGGACCATGCCGTCGCCGGAACATTACTCCTTCTGGCTGGCGGCAGCGCGCAGCAGGTTGAACGAGCCACGCCGGTGTTGATGGCGATGGGCAATGAACTGATAAACGCAGGTGGGCCAGGCATGGGCATCCGCGTGAAGCTTATTAACAACTACATGAGCATTGCCCTGAACGCGCTGTCCGCTGAAGCCGCCGTGCTGTGTGAAGCCCTCGGCCTCTCTTTAGATGTGGCGCTCAGTGTTATGAGCGGTACGCCAGCAGGAAAAGGCCACTTCACCACCTCATGGCCTAACAAGGTGCTCAAAGGCGATCTTACACCGGCTTTATGATCGACCTCGCGCATAAAGATCTGGGGATCGCGCTGGACGTGGCAAACCAGCTCCACGTCCCGATGCCGCTGGGCGCCGCCTCCCGTGAAGTCTACAACCAGGCGCGGGCCGCCGGACGCGGGCGCGAAGACTGGACAGCCATTCTTGAACAGGTTCGCGCATCCGCCGGGCTGAAAAAAACACACTGATACGAAAGGACTGAGGAATGACGATGTACACCCTGAAAGATATCACCCGACCTTCCGGCGGTTTTGCGATGCTGGCCGTTGACCAGCGCGAAGCGATGCGCTGATGTTTGCTGCGGCGGGCGCTCCGGTGCCGGTCACCGATCGGCATCTCACCGACTTTAAGGTCAACGCGGCCAAAATTCTGTCGCCGTATGCCTCCGCCATTCTTGTCGATCAGCAGTTTTGCTACCAGCAGATCGTTGAGCAACAGGCCGTTGCCAAAAGCTGCGCGATGATTGTGGCAGCAGACGAATTTATTCCGGGGAACGGGATCCCCGTTGACAGCGTCGTCATCGATAAAAACGTTGATGCTCAGGCGGTCAGGCGCGATGGCGGTAAAGCGCTGAAGCTATTGGTGCTGTGGCGTAGCGACGAAGATCCGCAGCAGCGTCTGGAGATGGTGAAGGCGTTCAATCAGCTGTGCCATAACAATGGACTGCTCAGCATTATTGAGCCGGTAGTCCGCCCGCCGCGTCGCGGCGCGACGTTTAATCGTGAACAGGCCATTATCGACGCGGCAAAAGAGCTGGGAGACAGCGGAGCTGACCTTTACAAAGTGGAGATGCCCCTGTTCGGCAAAGGCTCTCAGCAGGAATTGCTGACTGCCTCGCAAAAACTGAACGAGAACATCGCCATGCCGTGGGTGATCCTCTCATCCGGCGTGGACGATAAGTTGTTCCCAAGGGCGGTGAGTGTTGCGATGCAGGCGGGTGCATCCGGCTTTTTAGCCGGCCGCGCCGTCTGGTCATCAGTGATTGGCCTGCCGGACACGGAACTGATGCTCCGTGATATTTCTGTGCCGAAACTGCAGCGTTTGGGTGAGATCGTCGACGAAATGATGGCTCGCCGTTAAGAAAGGACCCGAACATGAAATGGTTTAACACCCTGAGCCATAACCGCTGGCTTGAACAAGAGACTGGCCGCATTCTCGATTTCGGTAAAAACGCCGCCGTGCCGACCGGCTTTGGCTGGCTGGGCAATAACGGTCAGGTGCGCAGCGATATGGGCACGCATCTGTGGATCACCGCCCGTATGCTGCACGTTTATGCCGTGGCGGCAAACATGGGGCGTCCCGGCGCATATGCCTGGTGGAGCATGGCATCAACGCCCTGAATGGTCCGCTGCGTGACCCGCAATATGGCGGCTGGTACGCCTGTATTAACGATGAAGCGTTATGGATGCCTCCAAGCAGGGCTATCAGCACTTCTTTGTTTTGCTGGGCGCGGCCAGCGCCGTCACCACCGGCCATCCACAGGCTCGCAAGTTACTGGACGATGCCATCGAGGTGATTGACCGTTATTTCTGGAGCGAACAGGAACAGATGTGCCTGGAATCCTGGGATGAGGCCTTCAGCAAAACCGAAGAGTACCGTGGCGGCAACGCAATATGCACGCTGTCGAAGCCTTCCTGATTGTGTATGACGTAACGCATGACCGTAAATGGCTCGACCGCGCCCTGCGCATTGCTTCGGTGATCATTCACGACGTGGCACGCAAGGGCGAGTACCGGGTTAATGAGCATTTCGATACGCAATGGAACCCCATCCGCGATTACAACATTGATAACCCCGCTCACCGTTTTCGCGCCTACGGCGGTACGCCAGGCCACTGGATCGAGTGGGGCCGCCTGATGCTGCACCTGCGCGCTGCGCTGGAAGCGCGTTTTGAAACACCCCCCGCATGGCTGCTGGAAGATGCAAAAGGCTTGTTCCACGCCACAATCCGCGACGCCTGGGCACCCGATGGTGCCGACGGTTTTGTCTATTCCGTTGGCTGGGACGGTAAACCCATCGTTCGCGAGCGCGTGCGCTGGCCGATTGTCGAAGCGATGGGAACGGCCTATGCGCTCTATACCGTCACCGGCGAGGCGCAGTACGAAGCCTGGTATCAGAAATGGTGGGATTACTGCATCAAATACCTGATCGACTACGAGAACGGTTCATGGTGGCAGGAGCTGGATATCCATAACGAAGTGACCACCAAAGTCTGGGACGGCAAGCAGGATATTTATCATCTGCTGCATTGCCTGGTGATCCCTCGCTTACCGCTGGCGCCAGGGTTAGCCCCGGCCGTTGCCGCCGGATTACTGGATAGCCAGGCCAAATAATTAAAACGGAGATCTTATGCGTACCCTACACAATATTATTCTTAAAAGCAGTGAACACGGTTTCACCCTGAGCTGGCAGGATCGTCTGATTCTGTCCCACACCGCCGACACCCCGTGCCTGTGGATCGGCGCAGGTGAAGCCGATATCGAGATGTTTCGCGGCAACTTCAGCATCAAAGACAAACTCAACGAAAAAATTGCCCTGACCGAGGCCACCGTCGCGCCGCAAAATGCGGGCTGGGCGATTCGCTTTACCCGGGGTGACGCCGTCAGCGCCACGCTACTGGTGGGTGTGGATGCCGAAGGACGCCTGGAGCTGAAACTCAAAAATGATGCCTCCAGCCATAACCGCATCTGGCTGCGGCTGGCGGCCCAGCCCGAGGATCATATCTATGGTTGCGGAGAGCAGTTCTCCTACTTCGACCTGCGCGGCAAGCCGTTCCCGTTGTGGACCAGCGAGCAGGGCGTGGGCCGTAATAAGCAGACCTACGTCACCTGGCAGGCAGACTGCAAAGAGAACGCGGGCGGCGATTACTACTGGACCTTCTTCCCGCAACCCACCTTTGTGAGCACCCAGAAGTACTACTGCCACGTGGATAACAGCTGTTATATGAATTTCGACTTCAGCGCGCCGGGGTTCCACGAGCTGGCCTTCTGGGAAGATAACGCCACGCTGCGCTTCGAATGTGCGCAAACGTATGTCGATCTGCTGGAAAAACTGACCGGGTTACTGGGCCGTCAGCCCGAACTGCCGGACTGGGTTTACGACGGGGTAACGCTGGGCGTTCAGGGCGGCACCGACGTGTGCCAGCAAAAGCTCGACACCATGCGCAACGGCGGTGTGAAGGTGAACGGTATCTGGGCGCAGGACTGGTCCGGCATCCGGATGACCTCCTTTGGCAAACGCGTGATGTGGAACTGGAAGTGGAACAGCGATCTGTATCCGCAGCTGGATACACGTATCCCGCAGTGGAAGCAGGAAGGCGTGCAGTTCCTCTCCTATATCAACCCTTACGTGGCCAGCGACAGAGACCTCTGTGAAGAGGCGGCGAAACGCGGTTATCTGACCAAAAACGCCGACGGGCAGGACTATCACGTCGAGTTCGGCGAGTTCTATGCGGGCGTTATCGACCTGACGAATCCGGAAGCCTACGACTGGTACAAAGAGGTCATCAAAAAGAACCTGATAGCGCTGGGCTGTGGCGGCTGGATGGCTGATTTTGGTGAATATTTGCCGACTGATACCTTCCTGCACAACGGCGTGAGCGCGGAAATCATGCACAACGCCTGGCCTGCGCTATGGGCGAAATGTAACTACGAGGCGCTGGAAGAGACCGGCAAGCTCGGCGAGATCCTGTTCTTTATGCGCGCGGGTTATACCGGCAGCCAGAAACACTCGGTGATGATGTGGGCCGGCGATCAGAACGTCGACTGGAGCCTGGACGACGGTCTGGCGTCAGTGGTTCCTGCGGCACTCTCACTGGGTAATGACCGGCACGGGCTGCATCGACAGCGACATCGGCGGTTATACCACGCTGTTTGAGATGAAACGCAGCAAAGAGCTGCTGCTGCGCTGGTGCGACTTCAGCGCCTTCACACCGATGATGCGTACCCACGAGGGCAACCGCCCTGGCGATAACTGGCAGTTTGATGGCGACGGCGAAACCATCGCCCACTTTGCGCGTATGACGACCGTCTTCACTACCCTAAAGCCCTACATCAAAGCCGCCGTTGCGCAGAATGCGAAAAGCGGCCTGCCGGTGATGCGTCCGCTGTTCCTGCATTACGAAAACGATGCGCGCAGCTACACGCTGAAATACCAGTATCTGTTTGGCCGCGATCTGCTGGTGGCACCGGTCCATGAAGAAGGCCGTCGTGACTGGACGCTCTATTTGCCTGAGGACACCTGGGTGAATGCCTGGACGGGTGAAACGCATGAGGCGGTGACATCACCGTTGACGCTCCGCTCGGCAAACCGCCGGTGTTTTATCGCCAGCAAAGCGAATGGGCAGACCTGTTTAGCACCTTACGTCATATCTGATAAGGCTCGCCCGCAGGGAAACCTGCGGGCAGATGGAGAACAATAATGCGTCAACACGCTTCCGATCCGGCAACGCTACGCCTGCCGTTTAAAGAGAAACTCGCCTACGGGATGGGCGATCTCGGCTCTAACATCCTTCTGGATATCGGCACGTTGTATCTGCTGAAGTTCTACACCGACGTTCTTGGCCTGCCTGGTACCTACGGCGGGATCATCTTCCTGATTGCCAAGTTCTTCACCGCCTTCACCGATATGGGCACGGGTATCATGCTCGATTCCCGACGCAAGATCGGTCCTAAGGGCAAATTCCGCCCGTTCGTGCTGTATGCGGCGTTCCCGGTGACGTTACTGGCCATCGCAAACTTTGTCGGCACGCCGTTTGAAATCACCGGCAAAACGGTGATGGCGACCGTGCTGTTCATGCTTTACGGCCTGTTCTTCAGCATGATGAACTGCTCCTACGGTGCGATGGTGCCGGCCATTACCAAAAACCCGGACGAGCGCGCTTCGCTGGCCGCCTGGCGTCAGGGCGGCGCCACGCTTGGCCTGCTGCTCTGTACCGTCGGGTTTGTGCCGGTAATGAACCTGATTGGAAGGCAATGACCAGCTTGGTATATCTTTGCCGCGACCCTATTCTCGCTGTTCGGGCTGTTCTTTATGTGGTGGTGCTATAAAGGCGTGACCGAGCGTTACGTTGAGATGCAGCCCGCCAATCCAGCCCAGAAGCCCGGCCTGCTGCAGTCGTTTCGCGCCATCGCCGGTAACCGACCGTTGTTTATTCTCTGCATCGCCAACCTGTGCACGCTGGGGGCCTTTAACGTTAAGCTCGCCATTCAGGTTTATTACACGCAGTACGTGCTGAACGACCCTATTCTGTTGTCCTACATGGGCTTTTTCAGCATGGGCTGCATTTTTATCGGCGTCTTTATGATGCCCGGCGCGGTGCGTCGCTTCGGCAAGAAAAAGGTCTATATCAGCGGGCTGCTGATTTGGGTGGCAGGCGACCTGCTCAACTACTTCTTTGGCGGTGGTTCGGTAAGCTTTGTGGCGTTCTCCTGTCTGGCCTTCTTCGGCTCAGCTTCGTGAATAGCCTCAACTGGGCGCTGGTGTCCGATACCGTGGAGTACGGCGAGTGGCGTACCGGCGTGCGATCCGAAGGGACGGTCTATACCGGCTTTACCTTCTTCCGGAAGGTCTCACAGGCGCTGGCCGGCTTCTTCCCCGGCATCATGCTCACGCAAATCGGCTATGTGCCAAACGTGGTGCAATCCGCCGGAACGGTTGAAGGGCTGCGGCAGCTGATATTTATCTACCCCAGTCTGCTGGCCGTCATCACCATCGTGGCGATGGGCTGTTTCTACAACCTCAACGAGAAGATGTATGTGCGCATCGTGGAAGAAATTGAACTGCGCAAACGTACAGCATAACTGACTTGAGAGAGCGCTGCGGGGCGCTGTGAGGATCGACCATGACACACAAGAGTGATCCGTTAACCCTGAAGCTGAGCCTGCGCGAAAAGTGCGCCTACGGGATGGGCGATTTTGGCTCTAACCTGATGCTCTGTATTGGCACGCTGTATCTGCTGAAGTTTTATACTGATGAACTGGGCATGCCCGCTTTTATGGCGGCATTATTTTCCTGGTGGCGAAGTTCTTTACCGCATTCACCGACATGCTGACCGGGGTGTTGCTGGATTCGCGGCGTAACATCGGTGCCAGAGGCAAATTCAGGCCGTTTATTCTTTATGCCTCGGTGCCGGTTGCCTGGTGGCCACGGCGCAGTTTGTGGCCACCGATTTTAGCCTGACGGTGAAAACCGCTATCGCCACCCTGCTCTTCATGATGTTTGGCCTCTGTTATAGCCTGATGAACTGCTCTTACGGCGCGATGGTTCCCGCCATCACTAAAAATCCGAACGAGCGGGCGCAGCTTGCGGCCTGGCGTCAGGGCGGCGCTACGGTTGGGTTGTTGCTCTGCACCGTGGGGTTTATGCCAATTCAGGCGCTGTTTGTCAGCCAGCCCTCTCTCGGCTATCTGGTGGCCGCACTGGTGTTCGTCACCGGCGGTCTGTTCTGCATGTGGTGGTGCTACAGCGGTGTGAAAGAGCGCTATGTGGAGGTTACGCCCGATCATCATAAGCCTGGCATCCTGAAATCCTTCTGTGCCATTTTCCGCAACCCGCCGTTGCTGGTGTTGTGTATCGCCAACCTCTGCACCCTCGCCGCGTTTAATATCAAACTGGCGATTCAGGTCTACTACACCCAGTACGTGCTAAACGATCTGCATCTGCTGTCGTGGATGGGTTTTTTCAGTATGGGCTGCATTCTGATTGGCGTGTTTCTGGTGCCTGGCGCGGTTAAGCGCTTTGGCAAGAAGCCGGTCTACCTTGCGGGCTGACGCTGTGGGCCGTGGGCGACGTGATGAACTTCCTCTGGGGAACCAGCTCCCTGCTCTTTGTGCTCTTTTCCTGCATGGCCTTTTTCGGAACGGCATTCGTAAACAGCCTCAACTGGGCGCTGGTGCCGATACCGTGGATTATGGCGAGTGGAAAACAGGCATTCGCGCCGAAGGGTCGGTTTATACCGGTTATACCTTCTCGCGCAAAATCTCCGCCGCCCTCGCCGGTTTCCTGCCGGGCATTATGTTGACGCAGATTGGCTACATTCCACACGCCGTGCAGAGTGCGGGCACGCTACTGGGGCTCCGTCAGCTAATTTTTCTCTGGCCGTGCGGCCTGGCGATCGTTGCCGCGATAACCATGGGACTCTTTTATAAACTCAACGAAGCACGCTTCGCCTTTATTATTGAGGAGATTGGAAAACGGAAAAAACAACCCGCAAAACCCCCTGAGTTAACCACCAACAATAAAGCGTCAGCAGTCACTTTATAACAATAAATCCGGCCCTGATTCCCTTCCTGTGTAACAGGAGGGGGCCTTTCTGTACCTCATACATGGACTGATTATGAAAAGAATCGTTACTGCACTGGTTGTGTCGTCTGTGTCCTGCTCGGCAGTTGCCGGCGCCTATGTCGAAACGCGCGAAGCCTATAATACGGCCTCTGAACTGCACGAAGTGATCCTGCGTGCCGGCTATAACTTCGATAAGGGCGCGGGGCTGATGTTCACTAACGCCTATAACGTGGGCAAATGGGACGAGCTTAAGCACAGCTATAACGAAATTGAAGGGTGGTATCCGCTTTTTAAACCGACCGATAAACTCACCTTTCAGCCTGGCGGTTTACTGAATGACAGCAGCGCCGGTCCGGAGGCGCTATCTATCTGGATACCAATTATAAATTTCTCGACTGGTTTAATCTGACCTTCCGCTATCGCTATAACCACAACAATTACGATACGCCGGACTACAATGGCAGATGGATAAAAACGACACCCACGAATTCGCTAACTACTGGAATTTCAAGGTCACGGATGCGTTTTTCTATACCTTTGAACCGCATTTTTCCAGCGCGTGAACGATTACCACAGCAAAAATGGCAAAGACCATCACTGGGAAATCACTCACAAATTTAGCTATAAAATCGATAAAAACTGGCTGCCCTATCTTGAGCTCCAGTGGCTGGACAGATGGAATGATTACAACCGCGAGCAGTACCGTATCCGCCTGGGGTTAAGGTATTCGTTCTGATAATAAAAAAAGCCGCTGATCGCTCAGCGGCTTTTTACGTGCCGGGTGGCGCATGCGCTTACCCGGCCTACGGATTGACCGTATTACTCTTCTTTCGCACCGCGCATTGCACGTTTACGATCGTTCTCGGTCAGGTGACGTTTACGGATACGGATAGACAGTGGGGTCACTTCTACCAGTTCGTCGTCATCGATGAACTCCAGAGCTTGCTCCAGGGTCATCTTGATCGGTGGAACCAGAACCGTTGCTTCGTCAGTACCGGACGCACGCATGTTGGTCAGTTTCTTACCGGTCAGGCAGTTTACAGTCAGGTCGTTAGAACGACTGTGAATACCGATGATCTGGCCTTCATAAACTTCAGCACCGTGACCCAGGAACAGCTTACCGCGATCCTGCAGACCGAACAGCGCAAACGCAACCGCTTTACCCTGACCGTTGGAGATCAGAACGCCGTTGTTACGCTGACCAACTTCACCCGGACGCACGTCGTCGTAGTGGCTGAAGGTGGAGTACAGCAGACCGGTACCGGACGTCATGGTCATGAACTCTGAACGGAAACCGATCAGACCACGGCTTGGGATCACGTAGTCGAGACGTACGCGGCCTTTGCCATCTGGATTCATGTTTTTCAGGTCGCCTTTACGCTCACCCAGAGCCTGCATAACAGAACCCTGATGCTGCTCTTCAACGTCCAGCGTTACGTTCTCGAACGGCTCTTGTTTACGGCCGTCGATTTCGCGGAAGATAACTTTCGGACGGGAAACCGCCATTTCGAAACCTTCACGACGCATGTTTTCGATCAGAACAGACAGGTGCAGCTCACCACGACCAGAAACGCGGAATGCGTCAGCATCCTGAGTTTCTTCAACGCGCAGCGCAACGTTGTGCACCAGCTCTTTGTTCAGGCGGTCAAGGATCTGACGAGAGGTAACGAATTTACCTTCTTTGCCACAGAACGGAGAGGTGTTGACGTTGAAGAACATGGTTACCGTTGGTTCATCAACGGACAGGGCTGGCAGCGCTTCCACATTCTGCGGGTCGCAGATGGTGTCAGAGATGTTCAGCTCGCCCAGACCGGTAATCGCGATGATGTCGCCTGCTTCAGCCAGTTCGCTGTCGATACGCTCCAGACCCAGGTGAGTCAGCACTTTGCCCACTTTACCGTTACGGGTTTTGCCTTCGCTATCGATGATAGTAACCTGCTGGTTCGGCTTCACTTTACCGCGTTTGATGCGGCCGATACCGATAACGCCAACGTAGTTGTTGTAGTCCAGCTGGGAGATCTGCATCTGCAGCGGACCATCAAGATCAACATCCGGAGCCGGTACGTGATCGACAATCGCCTGATACAGCGGAGTCATGTCTTCCGCCATATTTTCGTGATCCAGACCCGCGATACCATTCAGCGCCGAAGCGTAAATGATAGGGAAGTCCAGCTGCTCGTCGGTCGCGTCGAGGTTAACGAACAGGTCGAACACCTGATCAACAACCCAGTCAGGACGCGCGCCCGGACGGTCAACCTTGTTGATAACAACAATAGGTTTCAGGCCATGGGCAAATGCTTTTTTGGTCACGAAGCGCGTTTGCGGCATTGGGCCGTCAAATGCGTCAACTACCAGCAGCACGGAATCCACCATGGACATCACGCGCTCAACTTCACCACCGAAGTCGGCGTGCCCTGGGGTATCAACGATGTTGATACGGTAGTCATTCCATTTGATAGCGGTGTTTTTCGCGAGGATAGTAATCCCACGCTCTTTCTCCAAATCGTTGGAGTCCATCACACGCTCTTGAGTTTCGGCACGAGCATCAAACGTACCGGACTGCTGCAGCAGCTTATCAACCAGGGTGGTTTTACCATGGTCGACGTGCGCGATGATGGCGATGTTACGCAAATTTTCGATCACAACTTTGCCTCAGGCATTAGAAATAGCGCGTTATTGTACACGGATTAATCGCACTACAAAACAGGATCACAAACATCCCCCGCAAACAAGTATTGCAGAGATGCTTTGTGATCGCTTTCACGGAGCGTAAAAAGGGCACTTTAACGAAAATTGCACCAATATGGTGCTCAGTGTTCACACTGAAGCACTATACTGGTGCAACATAACCATTGTGGTGCAGCACTTTTGCACTATGGTGCGCATGATAACGCCTTTTTGGGGTGTTTTAAAAGTTGGCACAGATTTCGCTTTATAAAAATACGGCAAAAAAATGGCACACAGCCAGCCCAAGACAGAAATTGAAGACCTCGTTACCACGACGACAATGACCAATCTGGAGAGTTAAGTATGTCCGCTGAACACGTTTTGACGATGCTGAACGAACATGAAGTGAAGTTTGTTGATCTGCGCTTCACCGATACCAAAGGTAAAGAACAGCACGTCACTATTCCTGCTCATCAGGTAAACGCCGAATTCTTTGAAGAAGGCAAAATGTTTGACGGCTCCTCCATTGGCGGCTGGAAAGGTATCAACGAATCTGACATGGTTCTGATGCCTGACGCTTCCACTGCGGTCATTGATCCGTTCTTCGAAGAACCAACCCTGATCATCCGTTGCGACATCCTCGAGCCAGGCACACTGCAGGGCTACGACCGCGACCCACGCTCCATCGCGAAACGCGCTGAAGAGTACCTGCGTTCAACCGGTATCGCAGACACCGTACTGTTCGGGCCAGAGCCAGAATTCTTCCTGTTTGATGACATCCGTTTCGGTGCCTCTATTTCTGGCTCCCACGTTGCCATCGACGATATCGAAGGTGCATGGAACTCCTCCACCAAATACGAAGGTGGTAACAAAGGTCACCGTCCTGGCGTTAAAGGCGGTTACTTCCCGGTTCCTCCGGTCGACTCCGCTCAGGACATCCGTTCCACCATGTGTCTGGTGATGGAAGAGATGGGCCTGGTGGTTGAAGCTCACCACCACGAAGTGGCGACTGCGGGTCAGAACGAAGTGGCAACCCGCTTCAACACCATGACCAAAAAAGCAGACGAAATTCAGATCTACAAATACGTTGTGCACAACGTTGCGCACCGTTTCGGTAAAACCGCGACCTTCATGCCAAAACCAATGTTTGGCGATAACGGTTCCGGTATGCACTGCCACATGTCTCTGTCCAAGAACGGAACCAACCTGTTCTCTGGCGACAAATATGCCGGTCTGTCTGAGCAGGCTCTGTATTACATTGGCGGCGTAATCAAACACGCTAAAGCGATCAACGCCCTGGCGAACCCAACCACTAACTCCTACAAGCGTCTGGTCCCAGGCTACGAAGCACCGGTAATGCTGGCGTACTCTGCGCGTAACCGTTCTGCTTCTATCCGTATCCCGGTGGTGGCGTCTCCTAAAGCGCGTCGTATCGAAGTTCGCTTCCCGGATCCAGCTGCTAACCCATACCTGTGCTTCGCAGCACTGCTGATGGCGGGTCTGGACGGTATCAAGAACAAGATCCACCCAGCGAAGCCATGGACAAAAACCTGTACGACCTGCCTCCAGAAGAAGCGAAAGAGATCCCACAGGTTGCAGGCTCTCTGGAAGAAGCCCTGCAGGCGCTGGACGCAGACCGCGAGTTCCTGACTGCGGGTGGCGTGTTCACTGACGACGCTATCGATGCTTACATCGCCCTGCGTACTGAAGAGAACGACCGTGTGCGTATGACGCCACACCCGGTTGAGTTCGAACTGTACTACAGCGTTTAAGTTTCAATGAGTTTCGCGCGCCCTTTTACGCGCGATCTCACAAGCTTTTATTTGTTGCCGTGGAAACTTTCAGCCCATCTCCGGATGGGCTTTTTTCTCCACCAACGAACTGATCTCACGCGCTTTTTACGACGAAAAAGCTATACTGCACTAAATTAGTGCAACCAACTCCAGGAGACTGCTGAATGGCAACTGGCACGCTGCCCGATGCTGGGCAGATCCTCAATTCTTTGATTAACAGTATTTTGCTGGTCGACGACGAGCTGGCCGTACATTACGCCAACCCGCGGCGCAGCAACTGCTAGCCCAGAGCTCACGCAAACTGTTTGGCACCCCGCTTCCGGAATTATTGAGCTATTTCTCGCTGAATATTGGCCTGATGCAGGAAAGTCTGCAGGCCGGTCAGGGCTTTACCGATAACGAAGTCACGCTGGTGATCGACGGGCGCTCACATATTTTATCGCTTACCGCACAACGGCTTCCTGAAGGCTGATCCTGCTTGAAATGGCGCCGATGGATAATCAGCGCCGCCTGAGCCAGGAGCAACTTCAGCATGCCCAGCAAATTGCCGCCCGTGACCTGGTGCGAGGCCTGGCGCATGAAATCAAGAACCCGCTGGGTGGCTTACGCGGGGCGGCACAACTCCTGACCAAAGCGCTGCCCGACCCTGCGCTGGGCGGAGTACACCAACGTCATCATTGAGCAGGCAGACCGCTGCGTAATCTGGTTGACCGTCTGCTCGGGCCGCAACAGCCCGGCATGCATGTCTCAGAAAGTATTCATAAAGTGGCTGAGCGGGTTGTGAAACTCGTCTCGATGGAGCTGCCGGAGAACGTCACGCTGGTCCGTGACTACGACCCAAGCCTGCCGGAACTGGCGCACGACCCGGATCAGATTGAGCAGGTCTTGCTGAATATTGTGCGTAAATGCCCTGCAGGCGCTGGGGCCGGAAGGGGGCGAAATTATTTTGCGCACCCGCACCGCGTTCCAGCTCACACTGCACGGCGTGCGCTATCGTCTGGCTGCCCGCATCGACGTTGAGGACAACGGGCCGGGTATTCCGTCGCATCTTCAGGACACCCTGTTCTACCCGATGGTCAGCGGTCGCGAAGGCGGTACCGGCCTGGGGTTATCCATTGCCCGTAGTTTGATCGATCAACACTCTGGAAAAATTGAATTTACCAGTTGGCCGGGACATACCGAGTTTTCGGTTTTCCTGCCGATTAAAAATAAAGGTGACGTTTATGCAACGAGGGATAGTCTGGGTAGTCGATGACGATAGCTCCATCCGTTGGGTGCTTGAACGCGCGCTCACAGGGGCAGGATTAAGCTGCACGACGTTTGAGAGCGGCAGCGAAGTGCTCGACGCACTCACCACCAAAACGCCGGGATGTGCTGCTTTCGGATATTCGCATGCCGGGAATGGACGGACTGGCGCTTTTAAAGCAGATCAAACAACGCCATCCTATGCTTCCGGTCATCATAATGACGGCGCATTCCGACCTGGACGCCGCGGTGAGCGCCTATCAGCAAGGGGCGTTCGATTACCTGCCCAAACCGTTTGATATTGACGAAGCGGTCGCCCTGGTTGAGCGCGCGATCAGCCACTACCAGGAGCAGCAGCAGCCTCGTCACACGCCTGACTTCGGGCCCACGACGGACATCATTGGCGAAGCGCCGGCCATGCAGGATGTGTTTCGTATCATTGGCCGTCTGTCACGCTCGTCCATCAGCGTACTGATTAACGGTGAATCGGGAACCGGTAAAGAGCTGGTAGCGCATGCCTTACATCGCCACAGCCCGCGGGCAAAAGCACCGTTTATCGCCCTGAATATGGCCGCCATCCCAAAGGATTTAATTGAATCCGAACTGTTTGGCCATGAGAAAGGGGCTTTTACCGGCGCGAATACCATTCGCCAGGGTCGCTTCGAGCAGGCTGACGGTGGAACACTCTTCCTGGATGAAATCGGCGATATGCCGCTGGATGTCCAGACCCGTCTGCTGCGCGTGTTGGCCGACGGACAGTTTTATCGCGTAGGTGGCTATGCGCCGGTGAAGGTCGATGTACGCATTATTGCCGCGACGCACCAGAATCTGGAGCAGCGCGTCCAGGAAGGTAAATTCCGTGAGGATTTATTCCATCGCCTGAACGTGATCCGCGTTCATTTGCCACCGCTACGTGAACGCCGTGAAGATATTCCCCGCCTGGCGCGTCATTTTCTGCAGGTCGCTGCCCGTGAGCTGGGCGTGGAAGCCAAGCAGTTGCACCCGGAAACCGATGCCGCCCTCACCCGCCTGGCGTGGCCGGGCAACGTGCGTCAGCTGGAAAACACCTGTCGCTGGTTGACCGTAATGGCCGCCGGACAGGAAGTCCTGATTCAGGATTTACCGGCTGAACTGTTTGAAGCGACTGCGCCAGAAAGCAGCACCGGACATGCATTGCCGGACAGCTGGGCGACGCTGCTGGCACAGTGGGCCGATCGCGCGCTGCGTTCCGGTCATCAAAACTTGCTGTCTGAAGCCCAGCCCGAGATGGAGCGCACGCTGTTGACCACCGCACTCCGCCATACACAGGGCCATAAGCAGGAGCGGCACGCCTGCTGGGATGGGGACGTAATACCCTGACGCGTAAGCTGAAAGAGCTTGGCATGGAGTGATCTTTACCCTTGTGTAAAGGTTATTAATTGAGCGCAAATTGCTGCTATTTTGCGCTTTACTGTATCAATGATTTTTGTATGATCGTGCCCGGAAAGTGAGGGTGATCATCATGCTGGAAACATTAGTGAATATGCTCTCAAGTGGAGCAGCTGAAAGCCACACGCCACAAACAGCCGTTGCTGCTGTGCTGTGCGCGGCGCTGGTTGGGCTGTTTAGCTAGAGAGTCGCTAACAAAAAAGCCGGGTAGCGGCTTCGCCTTACCCGGCCAAATATTTTGGCACGTCTTAAATGACGCGTGAGAACTGCTGCAGACGCGCTTTCTGACGCAGATAGGCGTCGAAGCACATGCAGATATTACGAATCAACAGGCGCCCTTTGGGTGTCACGTCAATTGCACGTTCTGAAACATCCACCAGCCCATCTTTTGCCAGAGGCGCTAACAGCTTCAGGTCATCAGCAAAGTAATCGCTGAAATGCAGATCCCACTGCGTTTCCACCTCGCTGAAATCAAGGCGGAAGTTACAGATGAGCGCCTTAATCACGTCACGACGGATGCAGTCATCGCGCGTTAACGCGATACCGCGCCACAGCGCGTTGCCCGCGTCATCTACCTGCTGGTAGTAAAGCTTCAGCTCTTTCAGGTTCTGCGCGTAGCAGTCCCCGATCATGCTGATGGCGGAGACGCCCATCCCCAGCAAATCGGTGTCGCCCTGGGTGGTGTAGCCTGAAATTTCGGTGCAGTACGCCTTCGCGCTGGGCAATAGCCAGCTCGTCATCCGGACGAGCAAAGTGATCCATACCGATGAACTGATAACCGGCTTCGGTCAGCGAGGCGATGGTTTCCTGCAGAATATCCAGCTTCTGTTGGGCAGAAGGCAGGTCGGCATCTTTGATTTTGCGCTGAGCGGCAAACAGCGTCGGCAGATGCGCATAGTTAAAGACGCTCAGGCGGTCCGGGTTGAGTTCGGCCACGCGTTTCAGCGTGAAGGCGAAGCTCTCCGGCGTTTGCTTAGGCAGGCCGTAAATCAGGTCGATATTGGTCGACGTAAAGCCGATATCGCGGGCGTGATTGAGTAAGGCAAAGATAAACTCTTCATCCTGCTCACGGTTCACCAGCCGCTGCACCTCTTTGTTGAAGTCCTGCACGCCCATGCTCAGGCGATTGAAACCTTCAGCGCGTAAGTGATCCAGTACATCCAGCTCAATTTCGCGCGGATCGACCTCGATCGAGATTTCAGCATCGTCGTTAAAACGGAAGTTGTTGCGCAGGAGCGCCATTAAACGGCTGATCTGCGCTTTATTCAGATACGTTGGCGTCCCCCCACCCCAGTGAAGCTGGCTGACGTGACGGCCGGCAAACAGCGGGGCACGGTGCAGAATCTCCTGCTCCAGCGCATCCAGATACTGATCGGCTTTATGTTGCTGACGGGTAACGATTTTATTGCAGCCGCAGAAGTAGCAGAGCTTGTGGCAGAACGGAATATGGACATAGAGCGACAGCGGACGCTCGGGGTAGCGCGCGACAGCCTGCTGAAACGCCGCTTCGCCGAAACTATCGGAGAACTCCAGCGCGGTGGGGTATGACGTATAACGCGGCCCGGAATAGTTATATTTCTGGATTAGGGCCAAATCCCAGTCGATAGTTGGTACAGACATGCTCACTCCTTCCGTTGGTGTCGCGTTCGCATACGGCGGCCCGTTCTGACCCCATCGCGGGCCATCACTCGGGTGCGCAGCCACTTCTGTCGCCGCGACAACCGCCGTAGTTTAACGAATAACCACACCAGATAACATATAACCGGAAGGGTTATTAGCAGGACTATCGTCCCTGCCGGATGCAAATGTTAGTTTCCACCCTTCAGAAGACGCATCATATCTTCCTGCTTTTCGTCTTCTTCTTCATCTTCGTCATCGTCGTAAGACAGACCCAGCTTCTGCATCAGCTCATCAATGCGGTCCAGTTTGGCATCAACCCATGACTGCTCTTCGGCGGTCAGGGTTTCACCCTCTTCAAGACGTTCCAGCAGCGCGTCCAGGCGCTCATCGTTCTCCAGCAAATCCAGCTCAGCCTGCGGTGAAAGCATAGGTTTCTCGCTCTTTGGTTTGTGCTGCTTAGTGACCGGGGTGTCTGTCACGCCCAGTGGAACAGGTGTTTTACTGCCAATACGTGGGTCTTTCTGCTGCTTGTTTTTCGCAGAAGCGCCAGAAGCATCACCACCGTTTGCACGGCTACCCGCAGCATGACCGCGATGTTTTTTATCGCGTTTGCGATCGCGCGATTCCTGGTTCAGTTCTTCGCGCGTTTTGCGGTGTGCTTTTGCAGGGCGTTTAGCGCCCGCAGCGGAGGTCGGTTTTTTCATGATGTTTTATCTTTAAGTCGTTTTCTTCAGTATAGAATTGCGGCGAAATCTAGCAGAAAGCAAGCAAAGAAAAAAAAGGCGACAGAGCAATCTGTCGCCTTTTTTCCTGACTCACAACCCTTAACGGGTCAGACATTCCGTGTTTGCCAACAACAAACCCTGTTTATCCCTTGGCTAATACCGTCCGTGATACGGTTCCGTTTCCTGTTAAAACGCCTCCAGGCGTTGGTCATCCTGACAATCCTGCGTCTTCGCCTCCTGGCGCTCCTGACCTAATCCTTAAGTCTGTTTCCTGTTGGCTTCCTCGCCTGACGCACACTTTACCCTGTTCAGTTAAACTGACAAGCAACGAAACGGCACAAAAACGGATTTTCAGATAATTACCCGAGAATAAGCTTATGATTTAAAACAATTTGGCTTTTTTAACGCCTGCGAATTCTCTGAAATCTCCCATAGTATTCATAGCCAATCTCTCACAACCGCCAGGGTTTTAACCTACAGGCACTGCGCAATCAAAAAAGTCTTTTGCCGGCATTCAGGTATAATCCCCCTCAGATTACGATTTTGGAGACGACCACGTGACTACCTGGAACTACCAACAGACGCATTTTGTCACCAGTGCGCCCGATATCCGCCACCTTCCTTCTGATACTGGCATTGAAGTGGCTTTTGCTGGCCGCTCTAACGCGGGCAAATCCAGCGCCCTGAATACGCTGACCAATCAGAAGAGCCTGGCGCGTACCTCAAAAACACCTGGCCGTACTCAGCTGATTAACCTGTTTGAAGTGGCAGAAGGCAAACGCCTGGTCGACTTACCGGGATATGGTTACGCGCAAGTACCGGAAGAGATGAAGATCAAATGGCAGCGCGCGCTGGGTGAATACCTGGAAAAACGCCAGTGCCTGAAAGGTCTGGTGGTGCTGATGGATATCCGCCATCCCTTGAAAGATCTCGATCAGCAGATGATCGACTGGGCTGTCTCAAGTGAGATAGCCGTGCTGGTACTGCTGACTAAAGCGGATAAACTGGCGAGCGGCGCGCGTAAAGCGCAGGTGAATATGGTTCGCGAAGCGGTGCTGGCTTTTAACGGCGACGTACAGGTAGAGCCATTCTCCTCGCTGAAAAAGCAGGGTGTCGACAAGCTGCGTCAGAAGCTCGATAGCTGGTTCAACGAGCTGGAACCCGCGACGGAAGCGGAAGAAGAGTAATACCGAGCGCGGCGATGTCCGCGCTTTTTTTTGCCTGGATTTTTCTTTGCCGCAATAAAAAACGCCCCAGTCATTACTGACTGGGGCGGCTAAAATATTCAGCCAAATCCGATTACGTGAAGTAAAAGGTCTGAAAGATAGAACATCTTACCTCTGTACCCTACGCGAATAACTCTACCCCTTTTTTTGCTGTAGAAAAAGCACTTTTTGTAGTTTTTTTTCATTCTTTACATAGGGAATTCTAATGATCGTCACAAAACGCACTTTGTTATGTTGCTAACTTACATAAAAAGCGCGTTATTGGCAGAACCTTAGTGAGCTTGATCCCAGTTTTCACCGCTGCCCACTTCCACCAGCAACGGCACGTCAAGGGTCATGCTGCTTTCCATCAGTTCGTGGATCGTCTTCGACACGGTGTCCAGATCATCTTTGTGGACTTCGAATACCAGTTCATCGTGTACCTGCATGATCATCTTCACGCGTGGCTTCTCTTTTTCCAGCCAGGCATCAACCGCAATCATCGCGCGCTTAATAATGTCTGCCGCCGTCCCCTGCATCGGGGCGTTGATGGCAGCACGTTCTGCACCGGCACGACGTGCGGCGTTGCTTGATTTGATGTCCGGCAGATAAAGGCGACGACCATCCAGGGTTTCGACGTAGCCTTTCTCCTTCGCCTGCGCACGGGTGCGTTCCATATATTCCAGCACGCCCGGATAACGCTCGAAGTAGAGATCCATATACTTCTGCGACTCTTTACGCGGAATGTTAAGCTGGCGCGAAAGGCCAAAGGCGCTCATGCCGTAGATCAGACCGAAGTTGATCGCCTTCGCACTGCGACGTTGCTCGTGAGTCACGCTGTCCAGCGGCAGCCCAAAGACTTCAGCCGCCGTTGCACGGTGGATATCCTTTCCTTCCGCAAAGGCCGTCAGCAGCCCCTTGTCGCGTGACAGGTGCGCCATAATACGCAGCTCAATTTGCGAGTAGTCGGCCGAGACGATCAGGTAGTCGTCTGGCGCGATAAACGCCTGACGGATACGACGGCCTTCTTCATTGCGTACCGGGATGTTCTGCAGGTTTGGATCGGTAGAGGAGAGACGACCGGTCGCCGCCACAGCCTGATGATACGAGGTATGCACGCGGCCCGTTTTAGGGTTGATCATCAGCGGAAGTTTATCGGTATAGGTAGACTTCAGCTTCGCCAGACCACGGTACTGGAGAATCACTTTTGGCAGCGGGTAATCCAGCGCCAGTTCCTCAAGCACTTCTTCAGACGTTGATGGCGCGCCGCCAGGGGTTTTCTTCAGCGGCTTAATTCCCTGTTTTTCAAACAGGATGGTCTGAAGCTGTTTCGGAGACGAAAGGTTAAACGGTTCGCCGGCAAGCTCATGCGCCTTCTGCTCAAGCTCGGTCAACCGCTGCGCCAGTTCTCCGGAGTGGTTATGCAGCACCGTCGGATCAATTTTTACGCCGTTGCGCTCAATGCGCGAGAGCACAGGTACCAGCGGCATCTCAATGTGCTGGAACACGTTCAGCGGACCTTCGTGCTTCTGCAGTTTTGGCCACATCTTCAGGTGCAGTTGCAGCGTGACATCGGCGTCTTCGGCCGCGTAGCGACCCGCTTCTTCCAGGGCAATCTGATTGAAGGTGAGCTGGTTTTTACCTTTTCCGGCAATCTCTTCAAAGGTAATGGTCTTATGCTTGAGCCAACGGTCGGATAAGGAGTCCATATCATGACGACCCGCCACGCTGTCGAGAATGTAAGATTCCAGCATGGTATCGAACGCAATGCCGCGCAGCTCAATGCCATAGTTTTGCAGAATGCCGCGATCATATTTGAGGTTTTGCCCGACCTTAAGCGCCTTGTTCATCTTCCAGAATCGGCTTCAGCAGCTCCAGCACACGCTCACGCGGGATCTGATCAGGCGCATCGAGGTAATCATGTGCAACGGGCACATAGGCCGCCATTCCCGGCTCCGTCGCAAATGACAGACCGACCATATTGGCGGAGATGTTATCGAGGCTGTCGGTTTCCGTGTCGAAGGCAAAGAACGGCGCTTTTTTGAGTTTCTCAATCCACGCCACCAGCTGTGACTCTTCAAGGAGGGTTTCGTAATTGTCGAAAGAGAGCGCGATGGCCTCTTCTTCTGCCAGCTCTTCGGCATCAACGACAATCGTCTCCTTTGGCTTAGCGGCCGGTTTGGCCCCTTTTGCCTGCAGCCATTTACCGGCTTCCACGTCAGTGGTCCAGCGCTTGAATTCGTATTTCTTAAACAGGCTTAGCAGTTCGTCTGCGGAAGGCTGCTGCACTTCCAGCTGCTCACAACCCAGTTCCAGTTCAACATCGGTTTTAATGGTTGCCAGCTTATAGGAGAGATAAGCCACCTCTTTGTTCTCTTCCAGCTTTCCGGCCATGGTTTTTGCACCACGGAAGGAGAGCCCGGCGATTTTGTCCGGCTCCGCGTATAGCGTATCCAGCCCGCCCAATCCCTGAAGCAGAGCCTGGGCGGTCTTTTCACCCACGCCAGGTACACCCGGATGTTATCCGAGGAGTCGCCCATCAGCGCGAGGAAGTCGATAATCAGCTCTGGCGGCACGCCATATTTTGTGACCACCTCTTCAGGCCCAAGGATGGTGTTGGTCATGGTGTTAATCAGGGTGATACCCGGCGTTACCAGCTGCGCCATATCTTTATCCCCTGTACTGATCAGTACCGGACGACCCATTTTTTCTGCTTCACGTGCCAGCGTGCCTATTACGTCATCGGCTTCGACCCCAGAGACGGCCAGCAGCGGCAAGCCCATCGCTTTTACCATCGCGTGCAGCGGTTCAATCTGCGCACGCAGATCGTCAGGCATTGGCGGACGGTGAGATTTGTAATGCTCAAAAAGCTCGTCGCGGAAGGTTTTACCTTTCGCATCAAACACCACTGCCGCATGGGTTGGCTGGTACTGAAGAATCAGGCTGCGCAGCATGTTTAGCACGCCGTACATTGCGCCGGTAGGTTCCCCTGCGCTATTGGTCAGAGGAGGAAACGCATGGTACGCCCGATACAGGTAAGAAGAGCCGTCGACGAGAATAAGAGGGTTTTCTGGGATCTGAACCATAATGTCCGTGCCTTTAATCAATTTATGCGTAAAGGATGCCACAGAAGGATGAAAACATCAGTTATTAGCGCCAGATACAGGAAAAGATTTTGCGATCGTGAGGATCGCTCGCAAAAATAAATCTGTGGATAAGTTTGTGCATATTTTTACGTCACAGGAATAACAGACGCTAAAAGTACATACCTCATAATAAATAGATGCTATATATCATAGAGTTATTATCTTTCATTTGATCTTTATGGCCAATTGATGACAATTTAGTCTATGTGGATATAAGCCCAGGGCCGCATGCCGTTATAGCGAAATCTTCTGCTCCCGGGCGTTATCCCGCAACGCCTGCATGAAAGCACCCTTATTTTGTCTGATTTCTGATAAAATCAGCGCCCTGCACCGGATAGCCGGCCGCTCACTTACAGCTAACCATCTGAAAAAGCTCATCATGTCGAGATTGCTCGCAGCAATAACATTACCTTTAAGCATCATTTAACTATTCTGGTGACTGTCGCCTGTTCTGTGCCGATCATTGTTGCCGGCATCATTAAGTTGCTGCTGCCCGTGCCCGTGGTATGGCGAGCCGTATCCGCATTTTGTAATTTCATGATGTACTGCTGGTGTGAAGGACTGGCGTTCCTGTTGTACCTGAACCCACACCTGAAGTGGGATGTGGAAGGGCTTGAAGGCCTCAACAAAAAGAACTGGTACCTGCTTATTTGCAACCACCACAGCTGGGCAGACATCGTGGTGTTATGCGTGCTTTTCCGCAAACATATCCCGATGAACAAATACTTCCTGAAACAGCAGCTCGCCTGGGTGCCTTTTATCGGTCTGGCCTGCTGGGCGCTTGATATGCCGTTTATGAAACGCTATTCGCGCAGCTATTTGCTTCGTCATCCGGAGCGTCGTGGTAAAGATGTGGAAACCACGCGCCGTTCCTGCGAAAAGTTTCGCGCGCATCCGACAACCATTGTGAACTTCGTGGAAGGCTCGCGCTTTACGGAAGAGAAGCGTCAACAAACTCGCTCTCCTTATCAGCACCTGCTGCCGCCCAAGGCTGCGGGCATTGCGATGGCGCTTAACGTGTTGGGCGCGCAGTTCGATAAATTACTCAACGTCACGCTCTGCTATCCGGAAAACGACAGGACACCGTTCTTCGATATGCTCAGCGGCAAGCTGACGCGGATCGTTGTACGTATCGAGCTGGTGCCGGTTGATGACGGGTTGCACGGGGATTACGTTAACGATAAGAATTTCAAACGTCTTTTCCAGCGTTGGCTGAATACGCTCTGGAATGAGAAAGATGAACAGATAGAAAAGATTAAATCTTCATACAAAAACGCCGGTCAGTGACCGGCGTTTTTTTCTTTATTGATCTTACTTCTTCTCGACCAGATATTTCACGGTATCCGCGTACTGCTGTACGAAGATATCCATGCTGCTGGTGTCCATGCCCTGCGTGTTCAGCTGATATTTGCCGTTAACATACATCGCCGGAACGCCCTGCAGCTGAAGGTCTGCGGCGGCTTTTTCCTGCTGGGCTACCAGAGATTTCACCACAAAGCTGTTCCATGCCGCGTCGTATTCTTCACCTTTCACACCGGCATCCACGAAGACTTTACGGATATCTGCAGTCGTCTGAACTGTCTGGGTTTTCTGGACTGCTTCAAACATTGGTGCAGTGATCTTATCTTCCACGCCCAGCGCGATAGCTACCGCCCATGCCTGAGTCAGGTCTTTACCCAATGGGCCCAGGAACTCAACGTGATACTTGGTCATTTTGGTGCCTTCTGGCAGCTTTTTCTTCACGTTATCGGAAACATGCAGCACCTGCTCGAACTGATAGCAATGTGGGCAATAGAACGAGAAGAACTCCAGAACCTGTGGCTCGCCAGCGACTGGTTTTTCCAGCGTCGTATACTGTTTGCCGTCGGTAAACTGCGCAGCAGAAGCGCTAAATGCCAGAATCATACCTGCCAGCGCCAGCCAAATTTTTTCATGATTAACTCTCTCCTGGGTGTGTCCAATTAATACATCGGCGTTAATTGCAGAGGGGGCTCCTTAAGAACCTTAACCTGCTCAGTAAATGTGGATATCTGGCTGCGCCAGTAATCCTCTCCGGTAAGCCACGGGAAATTACGGGGAAATGCAGGATCGTCCCAACGCCTGATTAACCATGCGAGATAATAAACAAAACGCATCGCGCGTAAAGGTTCAATCAGGACAATTTCGTCTGAATTAAAAGGGCTAAACTCTTCATAGGCCTCAATAATCGTTTCAAGCTGCATCCGTTGCTCAGCTTTATCGCCATTGAGCAGCATCCACAGGTCCTGAACCGCAGGCCCCATACGTGCATCATCGAGATCGACGAACAGCGGGCCATCACGCCAGAGAATATTACCAGCGTGACAATCGCCGTGCAGACGCAGAACGGAAATATCATCGCGCCAGCAGGTTTTCACCGCATCAATAAGTTTATCGGTCGCGTTGAGGAAATTATCCTTAAGCGCTTTGGGGATTAGCGCCGAGGTTTCAAATACCTGACGAGGTTCAAGCAGGTATTCCTGAATACCGATTGTCGGACGGGCAATAAAGTCTTCTTTGCGTCCCGTCTGGTGAATGCGTCCCAGATATCGGGCAACCCACTCCATCTGATCGATATTATCCGCTTCAAACTGGCGGCCCCCCAGGCTTGGGAATACGGCATAGTAAAACCCTTCGTGGGTGAGCAGCGTTTGGTTATTAAATTTAAGCGGCGCGGCAACGGGAACATCATCATCCAGCAGATCGTGAGCAAACTGGTGCTCTTCCTGAATTTGTTCTGCGGACCAACGTTGAGGGCGATAGAACTTTACGACGAAGCGCTGACGATCCTCGTCCTGAAACTGATAGACGCGGTTTTCGTAGCTATTTAAGGGAGTTAGCCCGGAATCCACCCGAATACCCTGTTCAAACAGCGCATCCATAATGGTATCCGGGTGTAATGTCTGGAAAGTAAAAGCCTGGTCGTTCATCCGATCATCCGGAAATTATACGAATGATTCAGGATATCATCTTGTGGCGATTTCGGTGCCGCCGCTTACAAGCTTTTACTCTTTAATTACGCCACGTGCACGCAGCAACGCGGTTTTAAAATCTTCCTCATAATCTTTCTGAATACCAGGAATAACAGCGTCTTTGGCAGAGTCGCGCATTTTGAGATGGTAGATCAGGATATCGTCAGAAAGGTCTGTCAGTTCGCCGTCAAAACCTGACTCTTTCGCCAGTTTCTGTAAAAATTGCATCAGATTAAGCTCTGGCTCTTTTTGCCAGGCCGGCTGGAGGAGTTCAATGACTTCATTCAGACGTTTACATTTCATGGTGGTGCTCCTTTCATTGAGAGTGACACGTTAGCAGGGTCAATCCCACAATAAAAGAGGCGATATTCATGAATCATGGCCAGCAAATAATCGGCGTTGTTCTGGCGGGTGGCAAGGCAACCGAATGGGGGGGAAAGATAAAGGTCTTCAGCTCCTTAACGGTAAGCCACTCTGGCAGCATGTCGCTGATACGCTTGCGGACCAGGTCATGACAATGCCATCAGCGCTAACAGGCATAGAGATGTTTATCAGCGTAGCGGTATCCCGTTTACGAGGATACCCAGGAGAATTACCCCGGGCCGCTGGCCGGTATGCCTTTCGGTTATGCAGCAGTCGCACGGGGAGTGG
>ENA-OQHY01000306-OQHY01000306.1-human-gut-metagenome-genome-assembly--contig:-NODE-306-length-28435-cov-3.018087_pt1 | contig 28435 bp, 35 predicted proteins | sample MGYA00242570_ERZ504733 | MGnify/ENA primary metagenome ERZ504733 (study PRJEB26092, sample SAMD00036219) | human gut metagenome | host: Homo sapiens | study: EMG produced TPA metagenomics assembly of... | reverse complement strand
TTCCAGTCCTGCTCCTTCCAGAACATAGCCGATACTCTTGATGCTTCCTTCGGAAACTCCGGGTGGGATGCAGCAGCTCCGTAAAGGAGTTCTGTGCCAAGTTTTTCCTCAAGCTCCTGTTTGAGTTTCGTTACAAGCTGAACAGATTCGTAATAGTTTACGATCACGCCGTCCCGGATTGCATGGGAAGGTGCGGAAGCTCCGGCAACAGGACGGTTGTTGCGGTCAACAACTGCAAGGACAGTGTTGGCTGTACCAAGGTCAACGCCGACTTTAAGCCGTCCGCGGAATTTTTTGCATTCACCTGTCTGTACAAGCTCTGCGAAATTGGACAGAGTTCTGTTTTTTAATTCCATTTAAAAAATCTCCTTTAATAATTACGTCCTGTGAAGATGGCAACGGATCTTGGGCGCATGCAGAATTCATGTTCAATGCGCGGTGCCTGATCTTCCTTGTAGAAATAACGGCCCTCTCCGTCACCAAAGGTATTGACGCAGAGATACCATGCGCCGGGACGGGCCAGATCCGGGAGGGTGATGGTCACATCTTCCCAGTAAGCGTTGATGGCAATGTAGATCAGGTCATCAGCACCTTTTGTTTTGTCATAGCCTGCAAAACTTACGGCAAATGTATGGGCATCTCTTGGAATGGTCACATCTCTTGCATCGATATTGTGAGTGTGGATGTTCTCCATGCCACAGACAGCGTTTGGAAGCTTGCGGGAGATAACCGGGTGATTTTTTCGGAACTGGATCATATATTTGAAAAATTCAAAAAGATCATGATTTTTCTCCAGAAGGTTCCAGTTTATCCAGGAAATCTCATTATCCTGGCAGTAAGTGTTGTTATTTCCACGTTTGGTATTTCCGAATTCATCACCTGCAAGGAACATCGGTGTTCCGCGGCTTGACATCAGCACTGCGCAGGCATTTCGGATCATGCGGAAACGCAGGGAAAGTACTTCTGGATTGGTGGACTCTCCCTCTTCGCCGCAGTTCCAGCTTCGGTTGTCATTAGAACCGTCTGTATTGTTCCATCCGTTTGCCTCGTTGTGTTTTTCATTGACAAGATAGAGATCATACATGGTGAAACCATCGTGACAGGTAAGAAAGTTGACACAGGAGTTGTAGCCTGCATAATTGTCGTTATGGTCAGAGTAGAATCCACCGTAAAGATCACCGGAACCGGAAATACTCCAGGCTGCATCCCAGGCATTCCAGAAATCACCTTTCAGGAAAGAGCGGAGGCAATCACGGTAACGTCCGTTCCACTCGGCCCATCTGCGGCTGGCAGGGAAAGAACCTACCTGATACAGTCCACCGGCGTCCCATGCCTCGGCAATCAGCTTGACATTTCGAAGTACCGGGTCATAGGCAAGAAGCTCCAGAAGTGGTGGATTGTTAAGTGGAGAACCATCTTCATGTCTTCCAAGGATGCTGGCAAGGTCGAAACGGAAACCATCCACACGGTAGTTAATGGTCCAGTAGCGTAAGCATTCCAGGATCATCTGACGGACAATGGGGTGATTGCAGTTTAATGTATTTCCGCAGCCGCTGAAATTGTAGTAATTTCCCTCAGGTGTGAGCATATAATAAACTTTATTGTCAAATCCTTTAAAACAGAATGTTTTTCCAAGCTCGTTGCCTTCGGCTGTGTGGTTAAATACAACGTCCAGGATCACCTCGATCCCGTTCTCATGGAGCTCACGGATCAGTTCTTTCAGCTCAGTTCCCTCGCAGTTATGCTCAGCCTTGGAAGCGTAGCTGGTGTTCGGGGAAAAGAAATTGACGGAATTGTATCCCCAGTATTCCAGGAGACGTCTGCCATTCACAGTACGGGCATTCATGTTTTCATCGAACTCGAAGATCGGCATGAGCTCCACAGCGTTGATTCCGAGCTCTTTCAGATAAGGAATCTTTTCCCGGAGACCTGCGAAGGTTCCGGGGTGAGTAACACCGGAAGAGGAGTCCTGTGTAAATCCACGGACATGAAGCTCGTAGATGATAAGATCGCTGATCTTACGTGTGGACTGGGGCATGTCTTCCCAGTCAAAAGTTTCACGTACAACGCGGGCGTGGTAGCTTCCGACTTTCTGCTGGCCCCATTCGCGCTGACCTGCAACAGCTTTGGCATAAGGGTCAAGAAGAACTTTTGTCTTATCAAAGATATGGCCTTTTTCCGGTTCATAAGGACCGTCAACACAGTATCCGTATTCCAGGTCTTCAATGTCCAGCCCCATGACGATCATGGAGTAGACATCACCAATACGACAGGCGTTAGGAAACGGAAGAACTGCGAAAGGCTCCTCTTCACCGGAGTGGAAAAGAAGAAGTTCACAGGATGTACCATGACGGGTATGTGTAGTGAAGTTAACTCCAATTGGAAAGAGGAGTAGCACCATTTAATTCAAAAAGACCGGGACGCACAGGAAATCCCGCGATAATATCTGTTGGCCGGGAAGTCAGTGTATTCTCAGAAAGCAGAGTCTGATTCTTTGTTTTCATTTCCGGTATCCTCCTTGGTAATATATAATATGGCAGAAGATGACCTGCCGGATAGTCACAAAAAATATTATAACTTATTTTCTGAAAAAAGTACAGGTTGCGTCAGGCAAAGTTGACAGATAATACAGAAATATGGTAAAAGCTTGTATTAGGACGAGGTGAAAATATGAATGACAAAGAGAAAAAAGAACTCCTGGATGTTTTAAAAAGAAGCCGGCTGTGCAGGAACCTTGAAGAAGGTGAGATGGAAAGACTGCTGGTAAAAGAAGGAACAGTGAGATCTTTTTCCAGGGGAGAACGGGTTTTTCAGGAAACAGACCGACCCGAAGCAGTATATGTTCTGCTTGACGGCAGCGTGATCATTGCAAAGGAGACTTTTTCCGGAAAGAGGATCCTTCTGACACAGCTGGAAATGCCAGGGGTTCTGTTCGGGGAAGTATATGCCTTTATGGAAAAATCTTCTTATGATATGTATGTGGAAGCAGCAGAAAAGACACAGGTACTGATACTGAATAATCCGATTTTTACAGAAAAAGGGGATGTTTTGAGCAGAAAACTCCGTGAAAATCTTCTTGAGGTTTTTGCAGAGAAGGCTTACAATATGAACCAGAAGCTTCGGATTCTGGGAAGCGGTACTTTGCGGGAGAGGATTGTCCGTTTTCTTGTGGAGTGCCAGGATAGTGAAGGCGTGATCCATATGAGCCTGTCCAGAGAAGAGATGGCAGATTATCTGAATATTACCAGACCATCTCTTTCAAGGGAACTGGGAAAGATGCAGGAAGAAGGGATCCTGGAATTATCCAGGCGGCAGATCCTTGTGAAAGATCAGGAAAAACTTGAATTTTATCTCTGAGCGTAACGTATGTTACCGAATATTTTCGCTGGTTTTTATATGATATAGCTGTAAAACAGATAACAGTTATAACACATATGGAAATCAGGGAGAGATGATATTATGATAAGAAAGATCGTGCACATTAATGAAGAGAAATGTAACGGCTGCGGAGCCTGTGCAGCTGCCTGCCATGAAGGAGCTATTGCCATGACAGATGGCAAGGCAAAACTGATCCGGGATGATTACTGTGACGGACTGGGAGACTGTCTTCCGGCCTGCCCTGCCGATGCGATCCGTATTATAGAGCGGGAAGCCGCAGATTATGACGCGGAGGCAGTGGAAAAAAGAATGAAGCTTAAGAAAACAGAGGCCTCGATGCCAGCAGGGAAGCCACACGTGTGCCCCGGAAGTATGGCAAGAAGCTTAATAAAAAGCAGGAACCGCCGGTGCAGGCAGAGCAGAAAAAAGTTCCCCAAAATGCAGGGGAACAGACAAGCCGCCTTGCCCAGTGGCCCGTACAGATCAAACTGGTTCCTGTCAATGCACCATATTTTGAAAATGCACAGCTTCTGATCGCGGCAGACTGTACTGCCTACGCTTATGCAGGTTTTCATGAGAAATTCATGAAAGATCATGTGACGCTGATCGGATGCCCCAAACTGGATGAGGGAGATTATGCAGATAAGCTTGCAGAGATCATAGGAAATAATTCCATCCGGAGTATCCGTATCGTCCGCATGGAAGTTCCCTGCTGCGGAGGCATCGAGAATGCAGTGATCCGTGCCATGGAGCGAAGCGGAAAGATGATCCCATGGCAGGTAGTGACCATTGCCTGTGACGGCACGATCAGGGAGGAGCTGTAAGGAAAGGAATAAAAACAGCATGAGTGAAGAAACACTGGAGATTTCTTTTGATGAAATAGAGAAGGAACGGGAAAAATATCTTCTGGTAGATACCCGTGATAAAGTAACTGTGGAATATGGAATGATCCCGGGAGCGATTTCTGTTCCGGAGCAGGAACTGGAAGAACGGGCAGAAGAACTGAAAGGGGATAAGATTCCGGTTCTTTACTGTACCAGAGGACTTTTCAGCCAGGAAGGGGCAGGGATGCTCCGGGAAAAAGGAATTCCCGCACTGAGCCTGAAGGGTGGATATACAGGCTGGCTTTTCCAGCAGATGCGGAAAGAGTCCAATAAAGGGGACAGTGAAGAAGAGGAAAATGAAGCAATGGAACAGCGCCGGAAAGATATCGAGCTGAGTATCCGCAAGAAGTTCCACAAGCAGCTGTTTTCCAGATTCGCCAGAGGAATCAACGACTATGAACTGGTGAAGCCGGGAGACAAGATCGCGGTCTGTATTTCCGGTGGTAAGGATTCCATGCTGATGGCCAAACTGTTCCAGGAGTTGAAACGTCATAACAAGTTTCCTTTTGAATTGGTATTTCTTGTGATGGATCCGGGATATAATGAGGCCAACCGTGCGGTGATCGAACACAACGCCAAGCTTCTCGGAATCCCGATCACAGTATTTGAGACTGAGATTTTTGATGCAGTTTACAATGTGGAAAAATCTCCGTGTTATCTCTGCGCCCGTATGCGGAGAGGATATCTTTACAGCAAAGGCAAAAGAACTTGGATGCAACAAGATCGCCCTTGGACATCACTATGATGATGTGATTGAGACCAATCCTGATGGGAATGCTTTATGGAGCACAAGGTACAGACCATGATGCCGAAACTCCAACAGCACAAACTTCGAAGGGATGCAGCTGATCCGCCCTATGTATCTGATCCGGGAGGCAGATATCAAGCACTGGAGAGATTACAATGACCTGCATTTTATCCAGTGTGCCTGCAAGTTTACCGATACCTGTACTACCTGTCGTACAGATGGAACCAGTGTTTCCAAACGAATGGAGATCAAGAATCTTATTGCAGAGCTTAAGAAGGTAAATCCTCATATTGAAAGCAATATTTTCCGAAGTGTGGAAAATGTGAATCTTCATACAGTCATTGCCTATAAGAAAGATGGTGTGAAACATTCCTTCCTGGAAGGGTATGACGACTGAGAGATATAAATAATAAAAGCTGCCACCGGAGTTATGGGCCTGTTTGAGGCTTGCGGTTCCGATGGCAGTTTTTGCTTTTGGGTATATGAAATTATGGGGTAAATGTGTATTGTGAACATTTACGTGATCTATATGTTCTGCTTTGCAGCATGCTGGGCGCGGGCTTTTTCTCGCTGCCTGGTAAGGTCATAGTATTCATCAGAGACGATCCCACGGCTGGAAAGTGCTTCGTAAGTTTTCTGCTGTGCGGGGGTCATTTTCATTCCAATGGCGGAATTGACATCTGTCAGCACGCAGCCTGTTTTTTCTACCAGCCAGAAAAGAGCGGAATCATCTTCCGGGATCATTTTCCAGATTTCGTTTTCCGTATATGGTAAAAGGGCCATAAGGGTCTTCAAATGTCCGTCCTGGATTAGGCGGTAATCCCCATCCGGCATGATGATGCCGTCACCGTAGAGTTCTTTTTTCTTTTCCATTTCTTTCAGAAGTTCTTCTGTAAGTTTCATGATCGGCTCCTTGAGATTTGCTGCTTGGGGCAGCTTTTTTGTGCTGTTTTAACCGAATCAAGGAAGTCCTGCGGGGTTGCGAATATCCGTTTGACTACGAGTTAAAAAAATAACGAACAGCGCCTATATTGTATGAAGAGAAGATCAAAATGTCAATAGGTTAAAAAATATTTTTAGCTGTTTAACAAGAGTTACAATTGTGCAATATGGATATTTTTTCGGAATGATGCGTTAAATCTATGTAAAATTCGTCGTAAAACAGGGACTCCTGTGGTATAATAAGAATATTCAAAAAATTCGAGGAAGGACGATGCAGATGTTGAAAAACTGGAACCCGGAACAGATTCCGGAAAAAGAGGATATCAAAGTGCGTTTAAGTGCTGCAAGAACCAGATTATATGAATTGCAGATGGCTCTGAAAGAGCATAAGATTCCGGTGATCGTGCTGTTTGAAGGCTGGGGAGCTTCCGGAAAAGGAAGTACTATAAGTAAAGTGATCAAGAATATCGATCTCGTTTCTTCAAAGTTGCGACTATGTCAGCACCTACAGAGGAAGAACTTCGGAAACCATTTCTTTACCGATATTTCAGGGAAATCCCGGAAGCGGGCAAGTTTACATTCCTGGATTCAGGATGGATGGATCAGACCTGTCGTGAACGTATGGATAAAAAGCTGAAGGGTGACAATTATTCAAAACGGATTGACAGTATCCGGAGATTTGAACGTCAGCTGACGGATAATGGATATGTACTCCTGAAATTTTTTATGCAGATCGATCGGAAAGAACAGGAAAAACGTATGGGCATCCTTCTGGAAAGCAAGGATACCAGATGGAGAGTCAATGAATATGATCTCTGGCAGAATGATCATTATAAGAAGTGCAGAAAGATTTTCGACCAGTATATGCAGGATACCAATACATCTGCGGCTCCATGGTATATTGTCGATGCCGGTGACCGGAAGTGGGCAGAACTGCAGGTACTGGAAACCATGATTAGCAATATAGAGGTTGCCATGGAAAACAGCAAACATGCAGTGCCGATCCTGCAGAATGTTTTTCCTCTGATGGAGATGCCCAGATTAAGCGAGATTCCTCTGGATGGAAAAGAAGTGGGGGATGAAGAGTACAAGGCTGAGCTTAAGGAACTGCAGGCAAAGCTTGGAAGCCTGCATAACCGTCTTTACCGAAAAAGAGTGCCTGTGATCATCACCTATGAAGGCTGGGATGCTGCCGGAAAGGGAGGAAATATCAAGAGGATCACGGAGGCTCTTGATCCCCGTGGATTTGAGGTACATCCTATCGCAAGTCCGGAGCCTCATGAAAAAGCCCGTCATTATCTGTGGCGTTTCTGGACAAGGCTTCCCAAGGATGGTCACATTGCCATCTTTGACCGGACGTGGTACGGAAGAGTGATGGTAGAACGTCTGGAGGCTTCTGCAGCGAGAATGACTGGAGACGTGCCTACAATGAGATCAATGAATTTGAGAAGGAGCTTTCTGACTGGGGCGCTGTGATCGTGAAATTCTGGGTCCACATTGATAAGGACACCCAGCTTGCCAGGTTCAACGACCGCCAGAGCAATCCGGAAAAACAGTGGAAGATCACGGATGAGGACTGGAGAAACCGTGAAAAATGGGATCAGTATGAAACAGCAGTAGATGAGATGCTTCAGAAAACCAGCACTGCTTATGCACCATGGCACATTCTGGAATCCGTAGATAAGAAATATGCAAGGCTGAAGGCGCTTCGGATCGTGATCGAAGAAATTGAGAAAGCGCTGAAATAAGAGATAAAAGCTGCGGCAGGATAACAGATATTCTGCTGCAGCTTTTTGTCTGAAGAGAGATGAATCAATTCCGGAGATAGTTTCGCATACTGCGAAGAGCATGTTTTTCCAGTCGGCTGACCTGAGCCTGGGAGATACCAATCTCATCAGCTACCTCCATTTGGGTTTTTCCCTCGTAGAAGCGGAGATCGATAATGTGACGTTCACGCTCTCCAAGCCGGTTCATGGCATCTCGAAGAGAAATATCCTCCACCCAGTTTTCTTCCAGGTTCTTTTTATCACTGATCTGATCCATAACATATAGGGTATCTCCGCCTTCGGAATACACGGGCTCAAAAAGGCTTACCGGGCTCTGGATCGCATCCATGGCATAGACGATCATTTCCTTGTCGATACCGATCTCATCAGCGATTTCTGCAATGGTAGGCTCTTTGAGATGCTGCCGCATATAGTTTTCCCGGGTATAGATGGTTTTGTAAGCGATATCCCGCAGAGAACGGCTGACCCGTATGCTGTTGTTATCACGGAGATATCTTCGGATCTCTCCGATGATCATGGGAACTGCATAGGTGGAAAATTTTACCTGAAGAGTGGTGTCGAAATTATCGATCGCTTTGATCAGGCCGATGCAGCCGATCTGAAAAAGGTCATCCGGATTTTCACTGCTGTTCTGAAAACGCCGGATCACGCTTAAAACAAGCCGCAGATTGCCTTTGATGTACAATTCCCTGGCTTCTTCATCGCCAGCTTTGATTCTTTTAAAGAGCTCCGCCTTTTCTTCCTGATCGAGAACGGGAAGGGTTGAGGTATTTACTCCGCAGATTTCAACTTTATTCAGTGCCATCTTAGAATCCTCCTTGTCTTGTCAGTACATTAAGATGATTCTCAGAGGGCGGTTGAAATATACTTTTTCAGGGAAAATATAAAAAATAAAGGGCCTTGACAATAAGGAGGTATTTATTCTCCGGACAGCAGTTTTTCATTACGGAAATCAACAAGGATGATATCTTCGCCGATCTGGCGGATGCAGTCCCATGGAATGGAATATTCATTTTCTTTGGAAAAACACCAGCAAAATTTTCCCGGTTCCGGCATGATCAGGGCTTTCAGACGTGCGGTTTCACAGCAGAATTCCACATCAAGAGGGCAGCCAAGACTGCGGCAGGTATGGATATTGATCACTTCTTTTTGTTTCAGCTCACAGATGCGCATAAATTCATCACCTGGTATGATTTTATGGAAAATCTGTAAAATTTATGCAAGTCCGATTATTGACACATTATGTGCATTTATTTTATAATAAAAACAAATTTAGTAATGATTTACTGATCCGGAAAGGGGGAGAGTTCTGTGAGATGTCCGTTCTGTAACCAGGATAATACAAGAGTTGTAGATTCCAGACCTGTAGAGGATACCAATTCCATCCGCCGCCGCCGTCTCTGTGATGCCTGCGGAAAGCGTTTTACAACTTATGAGAAGGTGGAAACGATTCCGCTGACTGTGATCAAGAAGGATCAGAACCGGGAAAGCTATAAACGTTCCAAGATCCAGGATGGTGTTCTTCGTGCTTGCTATAAGCGCCCCATTCCCATTGAGAGAGTGGAAGAGATGATCGATTCCATAGAAGGAGATATTTTCCGGTCAGAAGACCGTGAGATCAGCAGTACCAAGATCGGAGAGATCGTTATGGAGCATCTGAAGGATCTGGATGCGGTGGCGTATGTACGATTTGCGTCTGTATACAGAGAGTTTAAAGATGTCAGTACCTTTATGGATGAGCTGAAGAAGCTGATCAATTAAGAGATTAAATGAATAGACTGCAAATGCAGGAGATTTCAGGCCGATTGTCAAAAGACAACCGGCCTTTTTTGAAACATGAATGTTCGATTTTTCAGAGATCGTAAAAGTGGATACAAAAAAACAGGAACCGCCTGGGAAAAATCCTCTGCGGTCCCTGCTATAAATATATATTAATGATTCAGGAAACTTAATTAAACAATACCCTGAGCTTTCATAGCGTCAACAACTTTTTCGAAGCCGGCGATGTTTGCACCTACAACATAGTTGTCTTCCATACCGTAACGTTTAGCAGCGTCATCAGCTTTGTGGAAGATATCGATCATGATGTGGTGGAGTTTCTCATCAACCTCTTCTCTTGTCCAGGAAAGTCTCATGGAGTTCTGGCTCATCTCAAGTGCAGATGTGGCAACACCGCCAGCGTTTGCGGCTTTACCAGGCATGAAGAGAACACCGTTCTCCTGAAGGTATGTTGTTGCATCAAGAGTAGTAGGCATGTTTGCACCTTCAACGACGTATTTGCAGCCATTTGCAACCAGTGTTTTAGCTCCGTCAAGACCAAGCTCGTTCTGAGTAGCACATGGAAGGTAGATATCACATTTGATATTCCAGATGCCAAGTCCCTCAGTGTAGGTAGCACCCTCAACACGGTCTGCATATTCTTTGATACGTCCACGTTTTACTTCTTTGATATCCTTTACGACGTCAAGGTTGATTCCGTTCGGATCGTAGACATATCCGTTGGAGTCGTTCATTGCAACAACCTTGGCACCAAGCTGAGTAGCTTTCTCAACAGCGTAAATAGCTACATTACCGGAACCTGTTACAACGATTGTTTTTCCTTCTACGGAATCATTGTGAGCTTTGGCGATCTCGTTGAGCATGTATACAACACCGTAACCGGTAGCCTCTGTACGGATCAGGGAACCTCCGAAGGAAAGACCCTTTCCTGTAAGGACACCCTCATAAAGGCCACGGATTCTCTTATACTGTCCGAAGAGATAACCGATCTCACGTCCGCCGACACCGATGTCACCAGCCGGAACATCTGTATCTGCGCCGATATATTTGCAAAGCTCTGTCATAAAGCTCTGGCAGAATGCCATAACCTCTCTGTCAGATTTACCCTTAGGATCGAAGTTGGAGCCACCTTTTCCACCGCCGATCGGAAGACCTGTAAGAGAGTTTTTAAAGGTCTGCTCAAAACCAAGGAATTTCAGGATACCCTGATTTACAGAAGGATGGAATCTTAAGCCGCCTTTGTATGGTCCGATGGCGCTGTTGAACTGAACACGATATCCCTTGTTAACCTGTACAGTTCCGTTATCATCGATCCACGGTACTTTGAAGGAGATGATCCTCTCTGGCTCTACAAGACGCTCAAGGATAGAAAGTTTACGATACTCTTCCTCATTTTTGTCAATTACGACTTTAAGGGAATCGAGAACTTCCTTAACTGCCTGATGGAATTCTGGCTCGCCAGGATTCTGTGCTACAACTCTTTCATAAACTTCTTCTGTGTAAGACATTGTTGTTTCCTCCTCATCACATATTAAATTGCGTTGAAAACTAAATTCGAGTGCTATTATACATTAACATGCTAAAAAAGGGAAGTGCTAAAATTTAATTTTTTTAAATTTTTAATTTCTTTGCGTTGAAAGCCTAAATGTGAGATGATATAGAATAAATATTTTTTGACTATGAAATTAAAATGGTTAAATAATAGTGAAAATTAGAAGAGGAGTGGTTTTTATGAGAACATTCGGGAAATCATCAAAGCTTGACAACGTGCTGTACGATGTGCGCGGACCGGTTGTGGATGAGGCTGCCAGAATGGAAGAAGATGGAATGGAGATTCTGAAGCTGAATATTGGTAATCCGTATCCGTTTGGGTTTTCAGCACCTCAGGAAGTGATCCTGGATATGCTGAGTAATGTTCGTACTTCCCAGGGATATTCCGATTCCAAGGGCATTTTTTCTGCAAGAAAAGCGATCATGCAGTATGCACAGCTTCGCGGGATCCGGGAGTTACCATTAATGATATTTATACGGGAAATGGTGTCAGTGAACTGATCAACCTCTGTATGCAGGCGCTGCTTGATAACGGGGATGAGATCCTGATCCCGGCTCCGGATTATCCGTTGTGGACAGCTACTGCAACACTGGCAGGCGGAAATGTAGTTCATTATATCTGTGACGAACAGTCTGACTGGTATCCGGATATTGAGGATATCAAGAGCAAGATCACACCAAGGACCAAGGCGATCGTTATCATCAATCCCAATAACCCTACAGGTGCAGTATATCCGAAGGAGATCCTGGAACAGATCGCAGACATTGCAAGAGAAAATGAGCTGATCATCTTTTCTGATGAGATCTATGACCGTCTTGTTATGGATGGATATAAACATACTTCGATTGCATCCCTTGCACCCGATGTGTTCTGTGTAACATTTTCAGGCTTGTCCAAGTCTCATATGATCGCAGGTTTCCGCATCGGATGGATGATCTTAAGTGGTGCAAAAAGTAAGGCGAAGGGTTATATAGAGGGAATCAATATGCTCTCTTCCATGCGTCTCTGCTCAAATGTTCCGGCACAGTCTATTGTACAGACTGCACTTGGCGGATATCAGAGTGTCAATGAATATACGCAGCCGGGCGGACGTGTTTATGAGCAGAGAGACTTTATTTACAAGGCACTGAATGATATTCCGGGAATTTCCGTTGTAAAACCACATGCGGCATTTTATATATTCCCGAAGATCGATACTGAGAAATTCAATATTTTCAATGATGAACAGTTTGCTTTGGATTTTCTTCATGAGAAACAGGTGCTTGTTGTTCCGGGCAAGGGATTCAACTGGAACCAGCCGGATCACTTCCGTATTGTTTATCTGCCGGATATCCGCCAGCTTGACAAGGCAATGAAGAAGATGAAAGAGTTCTTTGCTACATATAAGCAGGGCTGATCGCAGATAGACAAGAAGAGATTTGCGATCCGCATTCGCTGCCTGCTCATAACCGATAAACTGTAAAGCAGGTATTCGGTTATATTTTCGGCATAGACCGGAACCGAAAAAAATGTTATAATATATCTGAAATATCCCGGCCAGCTACGCCGGGATATACAAATAAGACCAGAATTGCTTGAGAGGGGAATGAGGAGGGACCGTTATCGAACAGCAATAAAACAGAAATCGAAAGGGGAAATAACTGATGAGCAAATTCAACATGAAAGTGACACCTGAGATTGAGAAACTTACCCAGATCTGTCGTGAGAATGACAAACTGGATCTGTCTTTATATGGCAAATACGATGTCAAGCGAGGCTTGCGTGACCTGAATGGAAAGGGTGTCCTTGCAGGACTGACCCAGATCTCCAATGTCCAGGCAACGAAGATCGTGGACGGAAAAGAGGTTCCCTGCGCAGGTAAGCTTTCTTATCGCGGGTATGACATTAAGGATCTGACAAATGGTTTTATCAATGACCGGCGCTTCGGTTTTGAGGAAGTAACCTATCTGCTTCTTTTCGGAAAGCTTCCGGATCAGGAAGAACTGAATGGATTTTCCGGGATTCTTGCGAACCAGCGTATGCTTCCGCGGAATTTTGTAAGGGATGTCATTATGAAGGCACCATCCAGAGATATTATGAACGCTCTGTCAAGAAGCGTGCTGACACTTTATTCCTACGACAAAGACCCGGATAATATTGAACTGGAGAATGTGCTCCGTCAGTGTATCAACCTGATCAGCGTTTTCCCGCTGTTATCTGTTTATGCATATCAGCCTATAACCACTATGAGAAAGGCAAGAGTCTTTATATCCATCAGCCTAAAAAGAAGCTTTCCACAGCTGAGAATATCCTGCGTCTGTTAAGACCGGATAAGAAGTATACGGCACTGGAGGCAGAGATCCTTGATATTGCTCTGATCCTTCATATGGAGCATGGCGGTGGTAATAACTCTACTTTTACTACACATGTGGTTTCCTCTTCCGGGACAGATACGTATTCTGCGATCGCGGCAGCACTAGGTTCTCTGAAAGGCCCGAAACACGGCGGTGCCAACATCAAAGTCGTAAAAATGTTTAACGATATGCGTAAACACGTACATGACTACAGTGATGAAGAGGAGATCAGTGCATACCTTAAGAAGCTTCTTCATAAAGAGGCCTTTGATAAACGTGGACTGATCTATGGTATGGGACATGCGATCTATTCTGTTTCAGATCCACGTGCAGAAGTCTTTAAAGGCTATGTGGAACAGCTTGCAAGAGAAAAGGGCAGAATGAAGGATTATCAGCTGTATGCTGCAGTAGAGCGTCTTGCACCAAAGGTTATCGCAGAGGAGCGTAAGATCTATAAGGGTGTCAGTGCCAATGTGGATTTTTACAGCGGATTTGTTTACAGCATGCTGGATCTGCCGCTGGAGCTTTACACACCGATGTTTGCTATTGCACGTATCGTAGGCTGGAGCGCACATCGTATGGAAGAGCTTATCAATGTGGATAAGATCATCCGTCCCGCATATAAGAATGTCCTTCCGGAAGCAGAGTATATTCCTCTTTGCGAGCGATAGGAAAGGACTGAGGTGGAATAGATGTTCAGATGTTTTTTTCCGGATGAATATCTGGATTCTGCGTATGGGATCGATTATGAGAAGCTGTACAAAGAAGGATACAGAGGGTTGCTCTTCGATATCGATAATACTATTGTTCCCCACGGGGCACCGGCAGATGACCGGGCAAAGAAACTGTTTGAAAAGCTAAGGGCTCTCGGGTTTCGATACTGTTTTGTATCCAATAACCAGAAACCTCGTGTAGAGCCCTTTGCCAAAGCAGTAGAGGGGGATTTTATAGAAAATGCCCATAAACCGGCTGGGAAAAATTATAAAAAAGCCTGCCAGGTGATCGGAACCGATCTTGACAGGACGATTTTTATAGGAGATCAGCTGTTTACGGATATTTATGGAGCAAAGAGGGCGGGGATCCGGACGATCCTTGTGAAACCGATTCATCCAAAAGAGGAGATCCAGATCGTGCTGAAGCGTTATCTGGAAAAAATAGTATTACATTTTTACCAAAAAGAGGAGGGAAAGAATTCATGAACCATATTGTAATCATCGGCTTTATGGGTTCAGGAAAGACACGAGTTGGAAAGAGACTGGCGAAGGACCTGGGGCTTCCGTTTATTGACGTGGACAGACTGATCGTGAAAAAAATGAACATGTCAGTAAAGGAGATATTTGAACGCTTTGGAGAAGCATTTTACCGTGCGCTGGAGACTATGGCAGTCAAGGAACTGTCCACAGACAGCGAACGGAAGGTAATCTCTGTAAGTGCGGGATTGCCTCTTCAGGAGCAGAACCAGAAATATCTCCAGAGTATGGGAACGATCATCTATCTGAAGGGATCTGCCGCAACGTTGATCAAACGTCTGGAAGGAAGTAACAATCCCACATTGGAAGGAACTGAGAATAAAGAAGAGAAGATCAAGAAACTTCTGAAACAGAGAGATCCGGTTTATGAGAAGTTTGCGGACATTAAAGTTGTCACAGGAGTGAAGCCTTTTGATGAACTGATCGCAGAAATTGAAGAAAAATTGAAGGCTTAAACAAAAAAACAGTTGAAAAATGGCAAAAGGTATTATAGAATAATCCATAGCGAAAAAGAACCGCATATATTAAGGAGGAAATATTTATGATTTCAGCAGGTGATTTCAAAAATGGTATCACACTTGAAATTGATGGAAACGTATGTCAGATCGTTGAATTCCAGCATGTAAAACCAGGAAAAGGCGCAGCCTTTGTAAGAACAAAATACAAGAACATTATCACAGGCTCTGTATTAGAGAAATCCTTCCGTCCTACAGAGAAATTCCCGGTAGCACGTATTGAGCGTGTAGATATGCAGTATCTGTATCAGGATGGTGGTTTATACTACTTCATGAATACAGAGACATATGATCAGGTTGGTCTTACAGAGGAGCAGGTTGGCGATTCTCTGAAATTTGTTAAGGATAATGAGATGGTTAAGGTTTGCTCTCATAACGGAGAGGTATTCGCGATCGAGCCACCTCTTTTTGTAGAGCTTGAGGTTATTGAGACAGAGCCAGGATTCGCAGGAAATACAGCACAGGGTGCTACCAAACCGGCAACTGTTGAGACAGGTGCACAGGTTCAGGTTCCTCTGTTCGTAAATCAGGGCGACAAACTGAAGATCGATACAAGAACAGGTGAGTATCTCTCACGTGTATAATGCAGCAAAAAACCCGCGTACGCGGGTTTTTTTGTGCCATAAAATTAAAAGATCATTTTGACAGTATTTAAAATACCAAAGTTTGAATGCATATTCCAGACTGCACAGGTAAGAAAAAACGGTACAGTCTGGACTTTTTTGAAATATCCTTGACACGAAAAATCATTCTGGTATAATTAAACCCAGTCAAAAAACTGACTAAGAAGTTCGTCTGTCCACCAGAGATGACCGGAAATGATCCGGTTACAGAAGTCTTTTAAGGGCTTGTACTGGTTTCGACGGGGGCTTTGAAGTTAGGGAAGCCATCCGCAGACTCCTGGACTGCGTACCAACCGGGAACTAAATATAAACGCAGACGAAAAGTTAGCGTTAGCAGCCTAAGCTGCTCGTCAGCCCCGTTGCACTCACACATCGGGAATCTGGCGTCGACCATGTGAGAAACCTTGCCGGGTAAGCTTTGCCCCGGTAGATGTATCATGAAGCTACTGAAGCAGTAACCTGTCGGTGGGCGTACTGCCGAGGGAATGTTAAATCAGCGACTGTGATGGGAGATGCCTTAAGGGATAGGCTTTCGGACAGGGGTTCGATTCCCCTCAGGTCCATTTATGGAACGTCCCGGAAAGACAGCATTTATGCGGCTTTCCGGGAATTTTTTTTTACTTTCTTTATTACTCGTGGATATCAGGAAATTCTTCGCAGATACAGAAAGCGATGGTGATAGAAATGAAAAAAACTCTGCTTAAACAGAAAAAAGCAGAATAAGAAATCTGATTATTATGATTATAATCTGGTAGCTGTTATTGTACTGCTGGTGTGCTTTGGACTGGTCATGCTTTACAGCACCAGTTCATATATGGCAGAAGTGAATTATGGCAACGATATGTTTTATTTTAAGAAACAGGCACTGATCAGTGCAGCATGTCTGATCGGAGCGTTATTTATTTCAAAAATACTGGATTATCATATCCTTCTTCCTTTTACAACTGCGTTGTATGTGGCTTCGCTGATCCTTATGGGACTTGTGCGGACTCCGCTGGGACATTCCTCTCATGGTGCTACCAGATGGCTGTATATCGGACCGATCAACTTCCAGCCTGCCGAGCTGGCAAAGATCGCGGTTATTATCATGATGGCTTACATGATCGGAAAAATGGGACGAAAGGTGAAAACTTTAAAGAGCTGTATGATCCTGGGACTTCCGGGGGCAGGACTTGCGCTTGCGGCTTATATACTTACAGATAATCTGAGTACAGCCATGATCATTCTGGGAATAACAGTTGGAATGGTGTTTGTGGCACATCCGGATATGCGTCCGTTTATTGCTGTGGCAGCGGCAGGAGTGATCCTTATTGTGATCGGAGTACTTTTTCTGGTTGCGACGACCAAGAACAGTGACAGCTTCCGTGTTATGCGAGTACTTGTATGGCTTCAGCCTGAGAAATATTCCGATGAAGGCGGTTATCAGACGCTGCAGGCATTGTATGCCATTGGCTCCGGAGGGCTTTTTGGCCGCGGGCTTGGAAATAGTATCCAGAAGCTTGGAAGTGTTCCGGAAGCACAAAATGATATGATCTTTTCCATTATCTGTGAGGAGCTTGGAATTTTCGGAGGGATTTTTGTACTGATCCTGTTCGGATATCTTTTGTACAGGTTGTTTTTTATTGCGCAGAATGCACCGGATCTGTTTGGCTCACTGATCGTTACCGGGATTTTTATACATATTGCGCTGCAGGTGATCCTTAACATTGCCGTTGTACTGAATCTGATGCCCAATACAGGTGTCACCTTGCCCTTTATCAGTTACGGAGGAACGTCCATTGTGTTCCTGATGCTGGAGATGGCAATAGCTCTCAGCGTGGCCCGTCAGATAAAATTTCAAGAGTAAAATAGTTTTAAAATCAAAATATTTTTGCCCTGGAGCCATTTTTTGGGAAAATCCTCTTGACAACTGTTTTTGCAGACTATATACTTTGCTCAAAAAGAGGAAACAGATTCGATCTGTAACGATTAAAGGAGAGAATAAGACATGTTAGAAAAAATGAAAGAAATGCTTGCAGAGCAGTTAAATTGTGAGGCATCTACAATCACACCGGAGACATCTTTCAAGGATGATCTTGGTGCAGATTCTCTTGACCTGTTTGAACTGGTCATGGCTCTTGAGGATGAGTACAATGTTGAGATCCCGGCAGAGGAGCTTACAGATCTGAACACAGTTGGAGATGTGATCGATTATCTTAAGAACAAAGGCGTAGAAGCATAAGCAGAAATCTAGGATCCTCTGGGACGACAGTGTCTCAGAGGATTTTTTTGTATATGCGAAGATACATGAGAGGGATGGCAGGGTATTCCGCCGGAAAACCTATGGACATTTTGAAGGATTTGGGTATATAATAGCACCTATAAAGAGAAACAACAAAAACGAGGAGAAAAGAAATGACAAAGATCAGAACAAGATTTGCACCGAGCCCTACAGGAAGAATGCATGTGGGTAATTTAAGAACAGCTCTTTATGCTTATTTGATCACAAAACATGAAGGCGGAGATTTTATCCTCCGTATTGAAGATACAGACCAGGAACGTTATGTGGAGGGAGCTGTAGATATCATCTACCGTACTCTTGAGAAAACAGGACTTCTCCATGATGAGGGACCGGACAAGGACGGTGGATTTGGACCGTATGTACAGAGCGAGCGTCAGGCAACAGGAATGTATCTGAAATATGCCAAACAGCTGATCGAGCAGGGCGATGCATATTACTGTTTCTGCGGCAAGGAAGAACTGGAGAGCATGAAACGTACAGTTGCAGGCAAGGAGATTTCCATCTATGATAAGAGATGCCTTCACCTCTCCAGGGAAGAAGTTCAGCGTCGTCTGGATGCAGGGGAGCCGCACGTGATCCGTTTTAATATGCCGACAGAGGGAACCACTACATTCCACGATGTAATTTACGGAGATATCACCGTTAACAATGAGGAGATGGAGGACCTGATCCTTATTAAATCTGACGGATATCCGACATACAACTTTGCCAACGTTATTGATGACCACCTTATGGGAATTACACACGTAGTAAGAGGTAATGAGTATCTTTCATCTTCTCCGAAATACAACCGTATTTATGAGGCATTTGGATGGGAGATTCCGACATACGTTCACTGTCCACTGATCACAGATGAGACACACCAGAAACTTTCCAAGAGATGCGGTCATTCTTCCTATGAGGATTTGATCGATCAGGGATTTGTTACAGAAGCAGTGATCAACTACGTTGCGCTTCTTGGATGGAGCCCGGCAGACAATCGTGAGATTTTTCACTTCCGGAGCTTGTGGAGGCATTTGATTACCATCATATCAATAAATCACCGGCAGTATTTGATATTGCCAAGCTGAAATGGATGAACGGCGAGTATATCAAGAAAATGGACCCGGAAGCGTTTTACGAGAGAGCACTTCCGTATCTGAAGGAAGTTCTTAAGAAAGATTTTGATCTTAAGAAGATCGCAGGAATGGTCCAGACAAGAATCGAAGTATTCCCGGATATCCCGGAGCTTGTAGATTTCTTTGAGGCAGTTCCGGAGTACGACAGCGCAATGTACCGCCATAAAAAAATGAAAACAACAGAGGAGACATCTCTTGCAGTCCTCAAAGAGGTACTTCCTGTACTTGAGGCTCAGGAGGATTATACCAATGATCCGCTGTTCGCTTCTTTAAGTGCATTTGTAAAAGAACATGGATATAAGAACGGTTATGTAATGTGGCCGCTTCGTACAGCTGTATCCGGCAAGCAGATGACACCGGCTGGCGCGACAGAGATCATGGAGATCATCGGCAAAGAAGAGACTCTGAAACGTGTCCGTGCAGCAATTGAAAAACTTGAAAAATAATCCGGTTATGAAACGAAATCCATCTCAAATAAGGGCGATCGCCACCTGTCAGGACCAATGATGGTTCTGGCAGGCCCCGGTTCGGGGAAAACTTCCGTCATTGTAGAGAGAACAGCACATATGATCCAGGAAGGGAAGATACCGGCTTCCTCTGTTCTTGTTGTGACTTTTTCCAGGGCGGCGGCAGTAGAAATGAAAGAACGATTCCTGAAATTTACAGGTGTACAGCGGAACAGGAGTTACGTTTGGGACTTTTCACGGAGTGTTTACGGGATTCTGAAACAGGCCTATGACTGGATGGGGAAATATCCTGTCTGAAGAGGAAAAGTATGCGATCCTGCGGGAGCTTGTGATAAATTGTGCTTCTGAACAGTCCCAGGAGGGGGATTTTGTGGAAGACGTGGCAAAAGAGATCAGTATTGTAAAAGGGGGAAGAATCGCACTTGAGCATTATTATTCCTCCTGTTGCCCGGACGAAGTATTCCGGCAGATTTTTAAAGAGTATCGAAAAGTTCTTAATGAGCGGAGAAAACTTGATTTTGATGATATGCTTCTAAGTTGCTATGAACTTCTTCGAAAAAGAAAAGATATCCTGGAAGCCTGGCAGAAGAAATTCCGTTATATTTTGGTAGATGAGTTTCAGGATATCAATCATCTCCAGTATGATATCGTAAAAATGCTGGCGGCACCAGAGAACAATCTGTTCGTAGTAGGGGATGATGACCAGTCTATCTATCATTTCCGTGGTGCCAGGCCGGAGATCATGCTGAATTTTCCGGAGGATTTTAAGAATGCGGAAACTGTGCTCTTGAATATCAATTACCGGTGTAGCGGAAATATTCTGAACACGGCTATGAAGGTGATCGATAATAACGAAAACCGCTACACGAAAAAACTTTTCACACCAAATGAGCCTGGAGATCCTGTGAAGGTGATGGAATTTCGAAATCCCCGAGAAGAATATATGACAGTAGCAGGTGCATTGAAGAAACGAATGGAAAGCGGAGAGAACATTGAAGATACAGCATTTCTTTTCCGCACCAATCAGGAGGCCGAAGGTCTGGTAGCTGCACTGATGGAATATGGAGTTCCTTTTACCATGAAAGAAAAACTGCCCAATATGTTCCAGCACTGGATCTGCAGGAACATGATCGCCTATCTGAAAATGGCCAAGGGTGATAGGAGCAGAAGTACTTTTCTGGAAATCATGAACCGCCCAAACCGATATATAGCCAGAGATGCTCTCACAGAAAAGACAGTGGATTTCCGGGCTCTTGAAGAATTTTACAAAGATAAGGACTGGATGTGCGACCGTATCACAACCATGGAAACACACCTTAGGATCTTAAAAACCATGGCTCCTTATGCTGCTATTAATTTCATCCGGAACGGAATGGGATACGAAGAATACTTGCAGGAATACGCAAGGTATCGTAAAATAAAACCAGAAGAGCTCTGGGAAAATCTGAACCGGATCCATGAAAGTGCCAGAGGAATGAAGGATCTGGAAGAATGGCTGGCTTATATAGATGAGTATACCAGAAAACTGGAAGAACAGGCAAAAAAGCAGGATGTGAAGCGGGAAGGTGCAGTGATCTCCACACTTCATGCTGTGAAAGGGCTGGAATATGACAGAGTGTACATCCTCAATGTCAATGAAGCAGCATGCCCTACCGGAAAGCAGTTCTGGAAGCACATCTTGAGGAAGAACGGAGACTTTTCTATGTTGGGATGACACGGGCGAAGAAGAAACTTTGTCTGTGTTATGTAAGGACACAGTACGAGAAGGAACGGGAGCCGTCACGGTTCCTAGAGGAGGCTGGATTATGAACGGAATTATCTATTATACAAAGATCAGAGACGAATATGACAACAAGAATATGGAGCATATGATCGGAGAGAAGCTTCTGGAGATCGGGCTGAAGAAAGAATTTGAAAAAAAACTGGCTTTTGAACCAAGAGCAACCGGGGAACATGGGAAACCGTTTTTTACCCTCCTTCCAAAGATTCATTATAATATTTCCCACTCCGGAAAATATGTGATGTGCCTGTTTGCAGGTGAAGAAGTGGGGATTGATATACAGATTCACAAGAAGTGAATTACGAGAGGATCCTGGAACGAATGGTGCCGGCAGATATGGTGAGGGAGATCCTGGAATCGGATGATATGGAGAAAGCTTTTTTTGCTCAGTGGGTATTAAGAGAGGCTTATATCAAATGGACGGGTGAAGGTCTGTCCAGAGATTTGAGGACGATACCGATGGATAAAGGAAACTATATGATGTTGGAGATGGAACCTGGATACAGCGGAGCAGTCTGGTCAAAGGACAGACTGGAATTACGGTTTGAATACGAAGAAATCATATTGAAATAACAAGCAGAGAAAAGATTGAAATGAACAAAGAGATGAAACGCAGCTTCAGGAACTTCATATTGAAGATTCTGGCGGTTGTTTTTGTGCTGGCTATGTGTTATTTTTTATATGCGTTTGTCTACAGAGCCAGGACAGAGCTGCCTGCAAAGGCGGTGGTGACGAACAGGGGGGCTGCAGTGTATACACTGCGGGGACAGATGCAGATGCTTTCCCAGAAGGAAGCATTTTCGTATTTTGCTTTTGATGGACGGGAGAAAGAGAAAGAATACGGAACTTATGTGATTCCAGGACTTAAGAATACAAGAACACTGCTTACGGAGAAGGGTGCCACGCAGGCTATGTGCACGTCTATGACTCCCCAGGGCCTGGCTGTTACGGAAGATTACGTACTGGTCAGTGCATATTGCAGTACATATAAGCATAATTCAGTGATCTATGTGATTGATAAGGAAACACATAATTTTATAAAAGAAGTGGTACTGCCTGGCCAGCCCCATGCAGGAGGCCTTGCTTATGATCCGGACCATAAGATTCTGTGGTATTCTTCCAATATCAATGGAATTGCACAGGCAGTCAGCATAAAAATGGATATAATAGAAGCCTACGATTACGATGAAAGCCATCTGCCTGTGGATACTTTGCAGACAGTCAGCCTTTACGGAATTGTAAGAGATTCCTTTATGACTTTTTACAAAGGATGTTTGTATGTAGGCTGCTTTGAAAAATATAACGAAAGTGTAATTGCACGATACGGAGTTGACGCGGCGGGAAATCTGATCAATACCATGGATGAGGAACTTGGCATGAATTTTGAGATGGCAGTTCCACTGGATTATTCCACCATATCGGAACAGGTTCAGGGAATTGCTTTTTACAATGATAAGCTTCTGATATCCCATTCATTTGGTATCCTGCCGTCCAGACTGGTGGTTTATGAACAGTCTGACAAGCGTTTATATGTAAATGAGAATTCAGCCAGGACTTATCGTTTTCCGGAACGACTGGAGCAGATCGTAGTGGAAGGAGACAATCTCTATGTGATGTTTGAGTCCTGTGCCTACGCATACCGCGCGTCTTCTGTAAATATTGTGGACAGAGTACTGAAACTGAGCCTTCCCAAGATGGAAGCGTATGAAGAAGAAAGTGACAGTTTATTTTCCATGTCGGAATAAGGGAAAAATCTTTCCCTGAGACAAGGGGTACTAAATCAGGGGCGTCTGCAATATATTTAAGTGTAAGAGGTGAAAAAATGGACGCAAACCAGATTCAGAACCTGTTTGCCAGTAATATCCGCCAGCTTCTGGTGGATGCAGATCTTGATTATGATAAATTATATGAGATACGTCTTCGTGTGGGAAGGCCATTGTTTTTGACTTATGACGGAGGGGAATGTTTTCTCAGACAGAAGGATACAGATCCCTATCTGGTAACAAGGGAAGATCTGAAGGAAACATTGGAGTATGTCAGTGGCTATTCTCTGTATGCCTATGAAGATGAGATCCGGCAGGGTTTTTTAAGTGTACAGGGAGGACATCGTGTGGGAGTCACCGGAAAAGTGATCCTGGATGGAAACAGGATCAGGGGAATGAAGTATATTTCCTGTATCAATGTGCGTCTGGCTCACGAAATTCAGGGATGTGCGGAAAAAGTAATGCCTTATATCCAGACAAGAGAACAGATCATGCATACTCTGATCGTTTCACCGCCCAGATGCGGAAAGACCACTCTTCTTCGGGATATCATCCGGCAGATGAGCAACGGCTGGGGAAATATTTCCGGCGTTACGGTAGGTGTAGTAGATGAGCGCAGTGAACTTGCAGGCTGCTATCAGGGGATTCCCCAGAATGACCTGGGAATGCGCACGGATATTCTGGATGGATGTCCGAAAGCAGAGGGAATGCAGATGTTGATCCGTTCCATGTCTCCGGTGGTTGTAGCTGTGGATGAACTTGGAAAAGAAGAAGATTTCAAAGCTGTGGAGTCGGTGATCCACTGTGGGTGCCGCCTGATCGCTACGGCTCACGGAGATTCCATGAAAGAGACTTTGAGTCAGCCGTTTTTCCGGAAACTGTGGGATGCCCGGGTGTTCCAGAGGTATATTTTTCTGGGGAAACATGATCGTGCAGGCGTTGTGGAAGGAATTTATGACGGAAACGGAAAATGTCTATGTACAGAGTTGTAGGATGTATTCTTATTGTGGCAGCAGGAGCAGGTATGGGCTTTTCGGAAAGCTTCCGGTTTTCTGAGAGAATCCGTACGTTGGAGATGCTGCTTCAGCTGGTGATTTGCCTGAGAGGGGAGATCAGCTGTGGGAACGCATCATTGCCGGATGCCTTTTATGGTGCAGCCGGAAGGATGAATGGAAAATACAGGGAATTTCTCATAAATGCCGCAGACAGGATGAAAGCGGGAAACGGAGAAAAACTCTCACAGATATGCAGGGAATGCGCAGAAGCATCCCTGAAAAAAGCTGCCTTACCCATGGGGAAAAGGACGCTTTTTTTTTCTATTGGAAAATATCTTGGATATCTGGACCGGGAGATGCAGCTGCGACAGCTTTCCCTGTACGAAAAAAATCTGGAGGGAGAGATCCGATTGCTGAAAGAAGAGGCTTTCGGAAAAAAGAAATTGTACAGGGGGTTAGGCGTTCTCGGAGGACTGCTTCTTGCAGTGCTGCTTGTGTAGCATTGCAGCATATAAGAGAGACGAAATCGCCAGTGCCCGGCTATGTAACGGGGCTTAATAGCTGCATACAGATTATATGAAAAGGGAGGGGTCGTTTGGAGGTCAGTATCATATTCAAGATCGGAGCAGTGGGGATCCTGGTCTCTGTTCTCTCCCAGATACTGAAACACAGCGGGAGAGAAGAACAGGCCTTTCTTGTAAGCCTTTCAGGGCTATTGATCGTGCTGTTCTGGATCGTGCCGTATATTTATCAGCTTTTTGAGGATATTCAGAGGTTTTTGTTCTGTAGGGAGGGAGAAAGACTGTGGATATATTGAGGATTTCTGTTCTGGGAGTGGGAGGTGTGCTTATCGGGCTTCTTCTGAAAGAGAGGGCTCCTGAATATGTAAGTCTCATCACAATGGGGATCGGGCTTGTGATCCTGGGACTTGCTGTGGGAAAGATCGGCTATCTTTTTGAATCCCTGGAGCGGCTGAGAGAGAATCTGCCTGTAGATGGAAGTTATATCACCACATTATTAAAAATGATAGGGATCACTTACATCGGACAGTTTTCGTCGGGAATATGTAAAGATGCAGGCTATGCTTCTACTGGAGCACAGATAGAACTGTTCTGCAGGCTATCTGTGATGGTGCTCAGCATGCCGGTGCTGCTGGCTTTGCTGGATACGATACAGGGGTTTCTTACATGAAGACAGGAAATGTAAGAGGAAAAATAAGAGGAGAGATCAGAAACAGGTGAGGGTGAAAAAACGAGGAAAGTGGCGGCAGATATTGTTTTTGTGTGCGGTGCTGTTTTTGTGGGAAAGTGTTGTAAGGCGAGATCATGAGGTGGATTTGTGCAGAATGCAGACAGTTTGTGCGGCGACGACATTGAAAACAGGTACGCAGTCTGAACCGGCAACATCCAGTGCCGCAGAAACCCAGATCATCGACAGCTGGAACTGACCAATTTACAGGATATGGTGGATGCCATGTTAGGAGATAAAACTTTCTCTGTCACAGATACTTTTCACAGGCTTCTTTCAGGAGAGGACGTGCTTTCGGAAGAGAGCGTGCAGGAATTTCTGCACAGTCTCTTTTTTTCGGGCATTGAGAGGGAAAAAAGCCTGATCGTAAAACTGGTGTTACTGCTGTTGTTTGCAGCTGTATTCTCCGGTTTTGCGGAAGCTTTTGATAACGGGCAGATCGGGGAGATCAGTTTTTATGTAGTATATCTTCTTGTGTTTACTCTGATGATGAACAGCTTTTCCAGGCAGAGTGAATCTCTGATACAGGTCCTGGGATGGATTACAGAGTTTATGAAAGAGCTTTCACCTGTGTATTTTATGGCTGTGGCAGCAGCATCCGGGGCATCTACAGCGGCAGTTTTTTATCAGGGCATACTGCTTCTGGTGTGGCTGTTCCAGTGGCTTCTGGAAAGCGTGCTGCTTCCGGGAGTCAGTCTCTATATTCTTCTGAAATTCGTTAATCACCTTTCAAGAGAAGAAATGCTGGGAAAAATGGCAGAGCTTATTGAGACATTGATCTCCTGGGGACTGCGAACTCTTCTTGGTATTGTGGCAGGACTGCAGATAGTAAGAGGCCTTGTGGCTCCTGTGATGGATTCCCTGAAAAGAAGTGCTCTGGGAAAAACAGCAGGAGCTCTCCCGGGAGTTGGAAATGCAGTTAATGCAGTGACAGAGCTGGTACTTACTACAGCAGTCCTTGTTCGTAACAGTCTGGGCATTGCCCTTCTTCTTGTGATCGTGGCAGTGGGAGCAGGACCTTTGATCCGCTATGGGCTTCTTTCTCTTATCTATCGTTTTCTGGCAGCAGTGGCTCAGCCGGTGTCAGACAAAAGACTGGTGGAAGCATTCAGCACTATGGGAGAAGGATGTGCTCTTTTGCTACGGATACTGTTTGCTGCGGAGGTGCTTTGTATGCTGACATTTCTTATTCTCATGGCAGGAGGGTTGTGAACATGCGGACAGAAATCTATCAGTGGATAAAAAATCTGGCTTTTTTTCATGTGCTTACTACAGCAGTTCTCCATATTCTGCCGGACAAACGGTATGAACAGCATATCCGCCTGTTTATGGGCCTTCTTCTGATACTTCTGATCTGTACGCCTGTGTTTGCGATCGTGGGAAAAAGCAGCCAGTTTTTGGACGGATTTCAAAAGTATTACGGCGAGGAAGAAAAGGAAAGAATGGAAACAGAGGCGGAAGGAATCCAGGAAACTTTTCTCAGGGAGGCTTATCGGAAAGAACTGGAAAAACAGATCCGAAAGATTTTTTTAGATGCAGGGATCATGTCGGAAGAAATATCCGAAGTGGAAGTTAAGATCACTGCCGTAAAAGATCTTCAGGTGAAAATAATTCTCCGGACAGAGGTTACAGAAAAACAGAGGGAGGCGGTAAAAAATGGACTCAGAAAAATCTGCGGACTGGAAGAAGAACAGTATCAGATCCAGACTTCTGGCAATGGGGTGGAAGGAATGGGGGATACTGCTTCTGCTTGGAATCATTCTTCTGGTGGCTGGGCTTCCGGTATCGGAGAAAACCAGTAGAGCTACCCAGGTGCAGGGGGCAGAGAAAACCAGCCTGGAAAGCCGCCTGGAGGAGCTTCTTTCCAGTGTGGAAGGAGTGGGAAAGGTAGAAGTGATCATTATGACGGCGGATGATGGAAAAGAAGACAGTTTTCCATGAACAGCCAGGCAGCAGTGACAGGTGTCCTGATTTCGGCAGAAGGTGCGGGCAGTGCAGTAACAGTTCAGAATATTCAGCAGGCAATTATGGCATTATTTCAGATCGATGCCCATAAAATTAGAATAATGAAAATGAAATGAGGAGAGTAGAAGTGAAAAAGATCATGAAGAAAAACCAGATAATCATCACCTCTCTGGCCATCCTTATTGCAGTGGCCGGATATCTGAATTTCGCAGATGTGGATCTGGGATTTAAGGATAAGGAGGCAAGCACAGACAGCAGCAGTATCCTGGATGATGTGGATTATGATCTGACAGATGAAACAGCCCTTCTGGATGAGAACGGGCAGATGGCACGTCTCAGTCGGAGGTGATGGAGTACTGCATCTCCGGGAGAGGCCGTACTTACCGGTGCATCAGATTTTGCAGCACAGGCGAAAATAAGCAGGGAACAGGTGAGATCCCGGAACAAAGCGGACCTGCAGTCTGTTATCAGCAACAAGGACATCAGTGATGAAGAAAAACAGAATGCCATCAATACCATGGTATCCATGACAGAACTTACGGAAAAAGAAGCAGCAGCAGAACTACTTCTGGAAGCAAAAGGCTTCGAGAATGTGATCGTAAACCTCACAGGGGAGACAGCAGATGTGGTAGTGCCCGATGCTGACCTCGAAGACGCCAAACGTGCACAGATCGAAGATATTGTGAAGCGGAAAACAGGCGTGGCAGCAGAGAGTATTGTGATCACGCCCTTAAGTCAGAGTAAGGTGGCAGAAGATAATACAGACAGCGAAAACCAGGATACCTCCGCGTCAGCGGACAGTGATGCTGCATCAGAAGAAGACACTGAGACATCAGCTGGCGTACAGGATGATTCCACCATTGATACAGAGGGAATTTACGACTGAATTGCCTTGACAGCAAAGCCTTGTCTATACTAGAATAGGAAAGGTTATATAAAAATAAGAAGTTATAAGAGAATATACAGGAGGCTCAACGTGTCGAAGTAATACGAAAGAAATAGAAAAAAGAAGAACTTTAGCCAATCA
>ENA-OQHY01000305-OQHY01000305.1-human-gut-metagenome-genome-assembly--contig:-NODE-305-length-28498-cov-2.609037_pt1 | contig 28498 bp, 38 predicted proteins | sample MGYA00242570_ERZ504733 | MGnify/ENA primary metagenome ERZ504733 (study PRJEB26092, sample SAMD00036219) | human gut metagenome | host: Homo sapiens | study: EMG produced TPA metagenomics assembly of... | reverse complement strand
TAAAATAAAACTTATTTATATTTGCATTAAAGCAAGAGAGAAGCGCGCTCCTTGCCTTTATTTTTCGCTTTATGGTTTATAAAATAAACCATATTGAGTTTAAAACCTAAAACTGATTGCCTTATGGAAGAAAAGAAATTATCAGAACAAGAAAGTCTGGAACTGATTTCACAATGATCTGTTCTACCCGGAAGAATATGGAAGTGGGCAGTGGAAACCAGTTTCTTTACTGGGGATATTTTACTGCGGCGCTTTCAGTACTGTTGTTTTTATTGGTGTACTATACGGGAGATGCCCGTTGGAGTATCGGCTGGTTCAGTATGTTTCTGTTCTGGGGCTTTATGCTTCGTATGCAGCGCAAGGAAACTCCTTCGGTAATTACGTATACCGACCGTGCCATTCTGCAGGTCTGGAAAGTGATAGGCAGCCTGTTTGTGCTGACCGTAGTCATCATGTCTTTGCTGGCATTCCACTACGGAGGAGTCAATTTTTCATTGATGCTACCCCTTTCTCTGCTTTATAGCGGCATCGGGAGTTTCCATTACGGGAATCATTATCCGTAGCCGGCTGGTGATGTGGTCACCGCTGGTAGCTTTTGTTTTGCCATTTACATGCTGATGGCCTATACCCTTCATCAGGCTGTTACCATTGACTGGTATCTGTACTTTGGATTGTCGTTTGTGGTCATGATGGTGTTGCCCGGCCATTATTTAAACCGAAAGGCCCGTAACGTATGTTGAAAGAACTGAATCCGTTGCTTCATTCCCAGCTCCGTCTGGCTGTGATGTCGATACTCTTGTCTGTAGATGAAGCTGATTTTGTGTACCTGAAAGAGCAGACTAATGCCACGGCAGGTAACCTCAGCGTGCAGCTTGACAAGTTGAGCGAAGCCGGTTATATCGAGGTGGAAAAAAGTTTTGTGGGCAAGAAGCCTCGTACGGTTTGCCGGATGACCTCAATAGGGCGGGAGGCTATGGCTGAATATGTGGAAGTGTTGAAAGAGTATTTATCTGGTATTTAGGGAATTTCATCCTTTTTTTAGAACAGGATTTTACTCTGAGAAAACGCCTTTGCGTTTGAATAAAAACGCAAGTGCGTTTAAGATAAAACGCAAGTACGTTTTGCATCAAACGCACTTGCGTTTTTTCAGCATACTTTTACAGTGGTTGGAAGGCGAGCTGATGAACAACACCGTGGTCACCACGGTCATGTCCAACTTTGGTCTGTACAAGGCTTTTGACGAGCAGGCATCGGCTACGCAAAGACCGCCGTAGGCGACAAGTACGTTTACGAGTACATGGCTAAGAACGGCTGCCGTATTGGCGGTGAGCAGAGCGGTCATATTATCTTCAGCAAGTACGCCAGCACCGGTGATGGTATCCTGACCAGCCTGAAGATGATGGAGGTCATGCTGGCCAAAAAACTGCCCATGAGCAAGCTGGCTGAGCCTCTGAAGATTTATCCGCAGGTACTGGAGAATGTCCGCGTCACCGATAAAAGACCGCACAGAACGACCCGGCAGTGCAGGAGGCCGTCAAGGAAGTAGCCGAGGCTTTGGGCGATAACGGTCGAATTCTGGTGCGCGAGTCCGGTACGGAGCCGGTGTCCGTGTGATGGTGGAAGCCCCTGACCATGACACGTGCCAGAAGTATGTGGACGAAGTAGTCAATGTGATTTGCGAAAAGGGATACAAGGCATAAAGTCGAAGATGACTCTTGGAGATGAATCCGGAGTCATTTTCCGTAATAGAGGGAAAGTATAAGAGAAAATACCGGGAGAAATAAACAATGTGTGGAATCGTTGGTTTTACAGGAAACCGACAGGCCGCGCAAAAGGCCGTCTGTCCAACCTGATCGAGAAAACAGATGCTGGCAATGCTCTGAAAGGAACCTACGGTATTGGTCATACTCGCTGGGCAACGCATGGTGAACCGAGCCAGACCAATGCGCATCCGCACGTTTCTGGTAATTGCAGTCGTTCCGGTTCCGGAGCAGTGGAAGCGGAAGTAGTTGGTGTACATAACGGCATCATCGAAAACTATACTGAGCTGAAAGAAAAGCTGTTGAAGCACGGCTATACTTTTTACAGTCAGACGGATACCGAGGTGGTCATCAAGCTGGTGGACTACTATTACAAAAAATATAACCTGGGTCCCATTGATGCCATTGCTAAAACGATGGTTCGTGTCCGTGGTTCCTATGCCCTTGAGCTGATGTTCCGTGACTATCCGGGTGAGATCTGGGGGGCTCGTAAGGACAGCCCGATGATCATTGGTATTGCAGACGGCGAGATCTATGTGGCATCGGATGTTCCTGCAATTCTGAAGTACACCCGGAATGTCTATTATATTGGCAATCTGGAATTTGCAAAGCTGACTCCGGGAGAAGCTCACTTCTATGACCTGAATGGAGACGAGATCGAGAAGCAGACCACGGAGATCAAATGGGATGCAGAAGCCGCAGAAAAGGCTGGGTTCGAGCATTTCATGATGAAAGAGATCCATGAGCAGCCGAAAGCTGTGCAGGATACTCTGAACTCTGTTATCAAGGATGGAAAGATCGACCTGTCCAGTGTGGAAATCACTGAGGATGAGATCAAGAGCTTCGAGCAGATTTACATTGTAGCCTGCGGTTCTGCATGGCATGTTGGCATGGCTGCACAGTATGTACTGGAAGATATGGCAGACATCCCGGTGCGTGTAGAATTGGCATCAGAGTTCCGCTATCGGAAGGTGACGATCAATCAGAAGGCACTGGTAATCGTTATCAGCCAGTCCGGTGAGACGGCGGATACGTTGGCGGCGCTCCGCCTTGCAAAAGAAAAGGGCATTAGCACACACTGGCAGTTGTCAATGTGGTTGGCAGTAGCATTGCCCGTGAAACAGACAAAGTGTTCTACACTCTTGCAGGCCCGGAAATCTCTGTTGCCACGACGAAGGCATACAGCGCACAGCTGGTAGCGATGTACTGTCTCGCAGTTGAGTTTGCCAAGGTCAGAGAGAAGATCACGGAAGAGCAGTACAGCTATTATATCTCTGAACTGCTGACCATCCCGGAGAAGATGCAGAAAGTTCTGGAAGACAAAGAGCGCATCCAGTGGTTTGCAGCAAAGTACGCCAATGCGCATGATGTGTTCTTCGTAGGTCGCGGCATCGACTATGCCATCTGCTTGGAAGGCAGCCTGAAGCTGAAGGAAATCAGCTATATCCACTCCGAGACATACGCTGCGGGCGAGCTGAAGCACGGCACGATCAGTCTGATCGAGCAGGGAACACTGGTCATCGGAGTGTTGACTCAGAGCGAGTTGTATGAAAAGACCATCAGCAATATGTTGGAGTGTAAGAGCCGTGGCGCATATTTGATGGGTTTGACCACTTACGGAAAGTATGAAACTGAGGATCAGGTGAACTTTACGGTTTATGTACCGAAAGTGGATGAACACTTTATTGGTAGTTTGGCGGTAATCCCGTTGCAGTTGCTGGGCTATTATGTGTCCGTCGCCAAGGGTCTGGATGTAGATAAGCCGAGAAATTTGGCGAAGAGCGTTACGGTTGAATAAAAAAGTGACAACAAGAATTGGGACAGTTTTTGCCGATAGTCTGATAGCATTTTATTGATTCTTGTGATTGCACTCTTCTTTATTCATCTTATGAGTGGGTCAAGAAAGCGCTTGATTTATGGAGCAGAGGATAGGATATCCGTAGAGTATCGGAGAAAAATCGAAGATTTGTCGCGAAAAAATGAAAGACGAACATAAAATGAAAACACGTCAAAGAAGCTTGAAATGAGGTAAAAAATGGCGGGCGTTGTAAAACTGTATGCTGCATATAAATCTGGGTACCTAGGTAGCAACATTTTGGATACTTATTTTTCCTTTATGGCGAATATGATTTCTGAAGAACATTTGACCGTAGTGGAAGACGATGTTATAGCTGACAAGTTCAAAACACGCTATAACATGGAACTTCCGTTGCCATTCATTCGGCAGATTTTGGGGTTGGTATTCAGAATGGAAGTTTTGTTGAAGACCATGGAAAATACAGCGTAGTTGTGAATGAACTCGCCAAGTATCGTTTTAGCGAAACGGATTTTAATAAGCTTTGGAACCAATTAATCAATGAATTCGCAACGTATTGCCGAACGCAGGATATCGATATATCTTCACTGGATATAAGTGCATTTGTAGCAGGTATTTTAGATGATACTGATGAGAAAATATTGTCAGGAGAAAAAGTCAATGAGCAGGATGGCATGGCATCATCTGAATATGGCTGGTATAGTTTCATCAAAGAACAGGGTGAATTAAAGACAGAACTATATTCATTCGTTTCAGCACTCGCGGCTAGCAATATTGTAAAACAGGCCCTGTTTTTTGCAGGAGAAACAGCAGCTGATTATTCGGATTTGCATGTTTACTTGGACTCTCCGATTGTTTTTGCACTGCTCGGAATGGATGACCCTTCCAGAACGGAGTCGTATCAGCAGCTTGTAGCCGATATGCGGAAAGCAAGGTGTAGTGTCCATGTGTTGGATCATAATTTTAATGAAGTTGATGGTATCATTACAAGAGCTGCTGGATGGGCAAATGACACATCATATGATTTAAGAAAGGCAAACAATGCGGCTCGCTTTTTCCATGATTCGCAGATGGACGAAACAGAAATCTCTGAATTCTGCAGAAACATTGAAGCGAAGCTGAATGGATTGGGCGTAACCAAAAAAGAAACTAACTACGATGTTTTTCAGGAGAAGTTTCAAGAAGACGAAAAATGTTTGTTTAACATGGTTCAAGACCGCTATGAGGATCATGGCTATGAATTATCGTCGGAAAAGCAGGAAAGCATCAGAGTTGATGTACGCTCCATCATCATGATTTATCGAGAGCGTCAGGGACAAACAGCAACTAGACTGCAAAATGCCAAACATATTATGCTGACTTCAAATAATGCCATTGCGAATGTCAGCAAGAAATATGAGAGCAACAGAAGTCTTCAGTCAGGGCATATTCCAGCTTGCATATCAGCTGACCTGTTCGGCGCAATTTTATGGCTGGATAGTCCGATGCAGCTGCTAGAGTATCAAAAGAAAAAATTACTTGCGGATTGTTATGCTTTTTTGAAACCAGATGCAGAGATGCTTGATAAGTATATTCGGTCATTGGATGAAGCACGAAATGCAGATGTTATTGATGAAAAAACATTCTTGTTCTTGCGTACCCACAAGGTAGTGCTGGACTCCCTGATGGATATAACAAAAGGTGATTATGCTCGATTTAACTCAAACACTTATTTAGAGGTTTATGAGGATATACAGGAAAAGGCTCAAAAGAAATATAAGGATGAAGTCGCTGCTCATACACAAACTCAAGAGAAGCTGAAGAAACTGGAAAAGGATTCTTCGGATGAAATTGAAACCTTGAAAGCTCGGAATATCAAGTCATGGAAGATAAAGAGAAAAATGATTTTGAAAAAAAGGTTTCTATATTGGGATGGATTATGACCCTTGCACTTGCAGGCTTTCCGTATCTTCTTTTAGGAGTCGGCATAGAAATGATTAAGATGCTTTTTTCTACGGTTTCTCTGTTGTCAGCTTATGTAATAGCAGGAGCAATAATTGCAACGACTATTGACGGTGTTCTTTTTGAAAAGGGAAAGAATGGTGCTTTGAAAAAGCACGTTCTATTCTTGAAAAGCGTTTGAAAAATAGTTCCGGCAAAAGTTCAGATGACTTATGAAATACGAAACAGAATGCCCGTGGAGCAACGCGAGAAAATGAAAAGATTGCTATGGGAAAGTAAAAACTTGGAAGAGAAGACTTGAAAAAATGGATGGTAAACCAAGAGATACATTGCAATATAAGCCAGACTTAGAATGTAAAAAGGTTTTGAAAAAAATTGACATGGCTCGAAAATCCAAGAATTTGTCAATTCACAGGCTAGCTGAAAAAGCAGGAATTGCATCATCGACATTAAATGAAATGTTGCATGGGAAAACAGCACCGCAACTGTATACGCTATATAAGATATGCAATGCAATGGGGATTCCAATAAGCGAATTTCTTGAAGATACGCGAGTGGATGTGAATGATATTGAAATAGATCTTAACGAAGTATAGATGTCTTCCTGAATGGAACGCGAAATGTTAAATGAATATTTAGAAATGCTCATACAATACAAAAGGGAAGAATAACCAACCAATTGACGAAATGCCGACAAAATTGTCGAAGAACCGATATAGAAAGATAGACAATAAAGTGTTATTATAAAAGAAAAATGGTATCCATATCTTGGCAGATGATATGAACTGAAATTTAGCAAAGTTGCATTTCCAAGATGGGCAAAAATGCTCTACCGAATCCAGGGCCAATGAAAGTTGGCTTTAGTATGCGGTAGAGCATTTTTATATGTTATTTAACGATGGTTGAAAAATTCAGGTGAGTGGGCTATGTCGAATAATAGAAAAAAAGTTTCAATATCGGCTGATTTGATTCCACAAATATATGAGCTTTCTGCTGTGAAATGTTTAAACGATGAATCAACGATTGTTCTTGTTCTCGATATATTTAAGGAAATCACATCGAAAATAGATGTATGCATGAAAGCTTTTCATGCGAGACTTTCAATAATGAATGAGACAATGGCTTTTTCATTCATCAAGGATGACAAAGAGTGGAATCTGGAAATTCCAATTCTTAACGTAGACACAGAAGAGCTAAAACAGTTTTTACTTGGTAAAATATGTTTTTTGGATTTTTTGTGCTTGGCAGCCTTTAACATGTCCGTAGATATAAATACAATACCAACAGCGGAACAATTTATGGATGTGTTTGAAACATGGGATAAATACAGTAATCAAATTGGATATGTTGAGGATAAGTACACAATCAATATTCCGGACCAAGAAATTAAAGAAACTTTGAAGGAAGAAGGAGTTGTATGGTATTATGGAATGAGTTGTTCTGGAAAAACATATATGGGGATTAAAGAATTAAATAGCTATCCAATTATAAAGGTGGCGTATAATCCTTGCTTTTCTTCTGATGAAGAGTATGCTCTTATCAAGCTATTGATGTATTGTGGAAGAAACATTGCGATTTTATTGGATGATTTGCAATGTGATACAGAAAAAACTGAAGAACTTTTTTAAGATTATTGCAGAGAAGAAAGATACATTAAAAAATAGAAATATCCATATATTTATGGTGAGTTGGGTTTCTCTTTTGACAAACGAGAAAGTTGCTGGCTATCAATCGGTATTTAAGGCATTCCAAGTGAATACGGACAGATATATTGCGCAATTGCAAAGAGAAATAGGAGATAAAAAACTTAGAAAAATATGTGGAAAAAATCTCGCGCTGCTAAACAGTGCAGCAAAATACTGTGAAAAGAACTTAGGCGAACCGGAAAAAGAATTGTTTGAGACGTTTGTAAAAACAAATGACGCTCAGAAAATCGAGTCGATTTATAGATTATGTGTGTTAGGATCATTTGAATATTTGGTTCCTAAAGATTTCGTTGAAGCAAGTGTATTGTCGAAAGAATTGACAACTATTAAAGCAGTGGGAACAACATATTACGTGGGTCACAAGGAAATATGTCGTTTCCTATACCTTTATATAGAAAAAAACAAGAATGCTTTAAAAATAAATTCTCTTCCCGCCATAGACAAGATTATTCTTGACTATATTCAAGAACAGGAACCTGGCAAACAGTGGAGAGCAATAAGACAATTGATTGGAGAACATGGAGAAGAAAAGCTACAAAGCATAAGCCTGATATGGAGCGGTTTAAGCTGTTTTGAAACGGCGATAAAAAATCAAACCAGAGTAGATCCAGCATGGGGAAATGCACCTTCGTCGATGTATTTTGTTTTGAAGGTCGCGTCACTTCTTGGGGTCTTGCCCGATTATAAGAATGTTCTGGATAAATTTTGTGAAAAGTTTGAAGTTTCTGAAGAAGAGGTTAAAGTACACTACCATGAAATTGCAACAACAAATGACTTTAATCAAATCAAAAAGAGAATGATCAAAGAAGACAAGACAGATTGTTCGGGATTTGAGAAGGGGGCAGAGTTTGATTGTAATTGTGCACATAAAAACTGGCTGCTTGGACTTATTGTTGGATTGAAAAGTGAGCTTTGTCAATATCAACATGAAGACTTATATAATGCAGCTGTCTCAGAACTTTTTTCAAGACAAACTTCTCAGGGCGGATGGTATCCTACAAGAATCCCATGGATAACAGCACGAATTTTAATTGGGTTATCGCAGGCAGGATATACTGTTGCTAATGATAATGTGAGTCGTGGCATATCTTTCTTACTGGAATATATAAAGGCAAGCAATCATTGGGAAGCACATACGGGTGGATGGAATACACCATATGAAACCTCATCTTTATGTTTGGAGGCAATTTACTCTTCAAAGGCAAAATTGAATGGACAAAGAAAGGAACGTGTGTCAAAAGTTGTTCGTTATCTCTATGATAGAAAAGCTGAATGGATGCAAGATGATAAAATTGTTGATGGAAGTGCAACAGCATGTTGCTTGTTGAAAAATGATGACGGATCATATGGAAATTCAGCTGAACTGACAGATTATATTCAGAAATTGTGTGAAGATAAAGTGTATAGCAAAATAGAGAAAAACAAGGAATTAAATCTTCAGGAAGAACAAAGTTGCCAGATAACACAAGTTGCATGGTATACGATGGATTTCTGTTGGGATGTGCTATATACACAGTTGCCTAAGTTGCTTAATGAGTTTGTAAAACGTTCATTGCAGGAAAAAAATAGCGAAAGTGAGGAAGCCATGAAAGATTATAAGATATTTATTTCTTACAGCGAAGATTCGAAAAATACAGTTAACCGCATAAAAAAGGTTTCGGCATATCTGAGACAAAAAGGATATACAGTCTGGTGCTACGCTGATGAACCGCTTGGTGTTAATGTGGTGACGTTTATGCAAAAAGCTCCTGAGGCAGATGTAATTCTTGTTATGGGAAGTAAGAATTATAAGGAAAAGTCATTGCTGATTGACGAAAAAGGTAGTGGATCCGGAGTCTTTTTTGAGAATTTGGTTTTGTCTCAGATGTTTATTTATAATAAGATGAAAAAGATAGTTCCTATTGCATTTGAACAGGGAACATCGTTTGAGGATTCTTTCCCGCCGCCTTTTAGCACCAACAAAGGACTGTGTGGGTATCGCGTGACGACAAAATTTCTTGAGAACTTTGCAAAGCAAATTAATAATACATTAATGAAATTGGAGGCAAATAAATGATGTATGACTATGTTATTATCCATGGAAGCTATGGACATCCGTTTGAAAATTGGGAACCGTGGCTATTTAATGTTCTTACAAGTGAGGGAAAACAGGTATTAGCTCCACAATTTCCATGCATAGATCAAAACTATGAAAATTGGAAAAGAGTTCTTGATGCGTACAAACCATTTATAGGAGAAAAGACATCGTTTATTGGGCATAGTTTGGGACCGGCTTTTATTGTTGACTATTTAATTGATGAGAAAATTAAAATAAATAATCTTTATTTGGCGGCTCCATTTTATGGCTTTATTGGAATAGAAAATTTTGATAACGTAAATCAAAGCTTTTTTAAGCATAGTGATATTTCAAAAGCAGGTGAGTTTTTTAATAAAGCGATATGCTTGTATTCAGACAACGACCCGTATGTGCCGATAGAAATGTCAAAGGAAATATCAAAACTGCTAAATGCAAAACAGGTAATTATCCCCAACAAGGGACATCTTAATGCAGGAGCAGGAATGATTGAATTTAAGGAGTTGAAAAAAGAAATTGAAAAAGATGGATGAAGAGTATATTAGATTACTCAACTCGAATAAATTACAAGAATTGTTTGATTGCCGAAGTGGATATATGGATCAAAATGACTGTACTTGGTATCATGAAAATTGGATGTTATTAAGATATTTGGGAGTTGTCTCAAATCCATTTTGGCATGAAAAATTTTATGAAAATGCGATTCAACAATATGTAAATCAATTGGATAAAGTTCTGATCCTTGGAACAGCAGATTTCTCTATGCCATATTTGTGCCAGATGAAAGGAATAAAAAAACTAAAAATCTGCGATATTTGCAGAACGCCACTTAACATCTGTCAGAATGTGGCAAAGGCGAATAACTTTTCTTGGGAAGTAGAGCAGAAAAATGTGTTTGAGGGAATAGATGAAAATATGATGCTGTTATAAATGATGCATTTATAACTCGATTTGAGTATGATAAAAAGCGCATAGTGTTAGAAAAAATTTGGGATTCACTGAGAGATGAAGGTGTTTATATTACAACAATGCGCAATGATTGGAATTATGGAAATGCAATAGTTCCTAATAGTGCAGAGAAAGAAAGTTTTATTGAAAAAGCGGTACATAGTGCAGAAAGAAAAAATATCGATAGTAAAAAAGCAAAAGTTGCTGCATCAAGGTATATAGAGAAGATGAAGTCATATCCGATTCGTGATGAAAAAATGTTGGAAAATTTAATTGATGGATTGTTTAATATTGTGTACATTGGTAAGGGTCGAGTTGAAGGAGAGTGTACGAGAACAACTTACTTTAGATTAATATTGCAGAAACAGTCTAAAAAGTCTAAAAAGGTCTAAATGTACTATTAAGATAGAGAAAATTGCATTATGATTCGTGAATTAAAAATCAATAATATTGGAAATTATATAGAAGCAATTACACAAATTGATGCGGAACAACAGTATCGTATGTGGTTTCGGGGTCAGTCTGATTATTCGTGGGGATTAGTACCATCGGTTCAACGAAAAGATGGTATGGGTAAACACTATGAGCAGTATGTATCGACCAATTTCATGATTCATACCATGCGGCTAAATCCAAATGCTCCGCAACGGTATGACCGTGCATCGTGGTTGACGTTAATGCAGCATTATGGCTTGCCAACCAGATTGCTGGATTGGTCGGAATCTCCATTGGTTGCGCTGTATTTTGCATTGAGTAGTGATAAAGATGCAAAGACAGATGCAGCCGTTTGGGTTCTGAATCCAATGAAGTTAAATAAAAAAGTGGGCTATGGAGAATATGTGCCTCCGATAAGCTACGATAGTCTAAGTGGTGACCTGGAAGGTGCATTTTCTAATCAAGATAACGATGATAATGAATCACAGGGCAAAATTATTGCGTGTCATGGAGTAGGATGTGACTTGAGAATGTATGTGCAACAGTCGGATTTTACGATTCATAGCACTACTGAACGGTTGGATCGGATACTCAAGTTAGACGAATCCTGCGATTACTTTTATAAAATTCGTATACCGCAGAAGATTAGAAAGAAACTCTTAGTTCAGCTTGATGCGATGGGATTCCATGAAGTTCTATTTATCCAGATATGGAGCATATCGCAAAAGAACAAGCAACCAGCCATTTCAATTTCTAAAATTGAAATAGAGCAAACAATATGATATACTTACATTAAAGCAATATAAATTTGATGGAGGTATCCGTATGCCCAGAAACAAAGGCAGCAAGAACAAGCCCAAAGTGGTCAACGATTTTGCATCCCAGATTGCAGAAAAGCAGTCTACCATCGAATCTCTCAACACGGAAATTGCGTCTATCACGGCGAACATTGATTCCCTGAAAGCAGAACTGAAAACTAAACGTGCGGCTTTGAAGTCTGCCGAGAAGGAAGTAGGTAAACTGGAAGCAAAGAAAGCGAAAGCAGATCAGAAAGCCGCCGAGGCAGCAAAAAAGGCTGAAGCGGAATCCGTTCTGAAAAAGCTGCTTGCCGAAGGCATGAGTGCCGATGAAATTCTCACAAAACTGAAATAACACGAAAAACCCGTGATGGACGGTGCATAACGCACCGTCCATCACGGTTTTAGAGTTATAAGAACATAAGTTCATCCGGCGGCCACATCAAACTGAAAATGTGCCGGAAGGTTGAACTGCTTGATAAACGCATGGTGCTGGGCGTGATAGTGCCGTAGATCGTATCCTAGATGGTGCAGTTCAAGAAGTTTCACCAGTACCAGATTAAGGTGAATCCGTTTGGCTGCAGAGATTTGCGCAGCGTCTAACCCGCGCTTCGTCATTTGATAGACTTCATTACTGTCCAGCATCAGGTGAGATGTGAAAGCGTTATGCTCGTAAAGAAGGATGTGCTTGTCCTTAATGGTCAGAAACTTGTTCAGGGTATGCAAGTCCATGAGCAACTGATGCTCCAGATAATGTCCCAGCGCATAGCCGCACACCATCGGCTTTGTCTGTTTGTCCAGCTGGCGATTGATAAGGATCAAAGGCTTATCAAAATAGAGCGAAAGTAAACCCAACATATCTTTAATGCGAGATGTTTCACTGATGTCCAGACTGCAACTGCGCGCGATCTGTTTAATGTTGCGAGTTCCGACATTTAGGACAAGTTCATTAGCAGCTTGGTGAATAAATGCAGAATCCATAATGTGATCTCCTTCCGGGGATGGCATAGTGAATGGAACAGTGGTTTACAGGTTCATTATTCGTTCCTTTTCTCGTTTTTGTTCTCGGTACTTAAAATAGGCTTTGTGCATTTCATACATGATGCCGTCCATATCCTGCGGGGTCAACTCTCCGCTGGCGAATAGCTCAGTAAGCTCAAATGCGAGATGCTGGGCTTCTATTTTGCCCTTTTTTCCGTAGGCTTCGGCGGCACGTTCGATAAATAAAGACGGATCCGGCTGTAAATAGGTCAAAGGTACATGGAATATATCGGCCATTTTTTCAAGTATTTCAACATTGCGAGGATAACGACCATCACGTTCCCATCCGATGATTGTTCGTTTGCTGACACCCAGACACTTTGCCAATTCGTCCTGTGTTAAGGAATTTTTCTTTCGTAAATCACGAACTTTCTCTCCAAATTTCATGTTTACAACCTTTCTATGGAGCAGTTATCGTACTGTGACAATGTGCAACGGAATTTGTAAATGTTCAATTCAGAATGTGCAATAAGATATCACATTCTCCTCTTGACACCGCGACACTACTTGCATATAACTATGCTGTATTCTTTCAACTTTTATGGCTATTATACTGGAAATTTCGTAAATATGCAAGTGAAATTCAAGAAAAGTTCAGAAGAGTCGAAAAGTTGAAACTGAATGAAAAGATGAAATTCAAACCAGAAAAAAGGAGGCCGTGAAAAAAAGATGAGTAATGGAGAACATGAGATCCGCACTCCGAAGGGATTGCGGATTGGAAATCGCAGTGTCGTTGATGGAAAAAATATATGGCAGGCGAGTATCGCAGTTTAAAGAAGCAGCACTGCTTGAATCTCATCAAGGAATGTGCAAACAGCGGAAAAACAAGCAGCAATGGTGTTCTGAAAACAGAATCAAGTATTCCACGTTCATGCGCTGGCAGACTCTATCCGGCTTATGCATCCGGATCCTGCTGCATATGCAGATGTATGAGATTTAATCTGAATGATTTTAGATTTTGAAAAATGAAATAGAGAGGAAGCAAATATATGCCATATCCGTTTCTTAAGCACCCTATTGACTTTGGAGATGTGCATTCTTCCGAAGAAGTAATTAAAAGCACATGGAATGATTTTCGGGATGCACTGAAAAATCGGGAATTTACCTACGAAGAAGTGTCAAAAGCAACCGCTAGTGGATTCCTAAAAGTTTTCGATGAGCTTTTCATGCTTTGTACAGATCGTTTTGAATGCTCACTCAAAAATGTGGAAAGAAATTCATATCTTAAACGGGGTTCAATCTTGCAGAAACAGAAGCAGTTGACTATGAACGTTTTCTTCCCAAAGCAGAATTTATAACGCAAAGCAATCGATTTAGTCCAGTTGGCGTTGAGTGGCTCTACTTAGCAGTATCACGCAAAGAAACACGCGCTGAAGAATGTACTATTAAGGAATGCAGAGCATCTTCTGGAAACAGATTCGGAATTTGCACATTTTCTATTAAGAGAGAATTTGAAAATAAAAAAATCATTGATTTGACGGTTGCAGATGACCTTACATACGAACAAATCAATTCTAGGCTCGAATGCACTTATAAGGAAATTTGTAGAGCGCGATTTATAAGAAGCAGGAGAAGAGGTAGGGCAGCTGCAATTACGGTAGCAGAAAATAATAAGATAAAAAATGCAGTAGAAGATTGGGCATTTAAAACTTATTTGAAGTTGATGTCAGAGCAGATTTTCAAACCCTTAGAAGATACAGATGATAGGAACCTTATGTATGCGCCATTTCAATGTGTTGCACAGTATTTTTTAGATAAAGGGTATAGTGGCATTAAATATAAGAGCACCGTGTGTGAAAGCGCGAAGGATATCGTGCTGTTTGACAAGACTTATGCGCATCCAGTTGGAGATATAAAGGATTTTATAATTTGAGAAATATGAATGCTGTAGAAATGAAAAGAAATTGCATTGATTGTGGTCGGGAATTCACTATTTCACCATATCAACAGATGTATTATGCGAATCGAGGCTGGGAACTTCCTAGAAGATGCAGGGCTTGCAGTGAGAAGAAAAGACAGGAGCGTCAAAAGAAGGAAGCAGAAGGAGCTACGGGACAGTTTGAAAAAGAATTATCTGATTCACCATATGCAATAAAAGAAGTTTCAAATATCGAAGTCAAATCGCCAGTGACAACACTGTATGTAATAGGAAATGGCTTTGATTTGGCGCATGGTGTTCCATCATCCTATTCTAAGTTCCGAGATTGGCTGGGAAAACACAGTAATCTTCGAAAAACATTGGAGACGTACATCAAAATGATGCACTGTGGTGGAATTTAGAAGAAGCATTGGCGGATCTTGATTTGGATACGCCATCAATGGCGATTCCAGAGATGCTAGATGCCTTTGATGCCTATGATCCAGATGCACAGATGGCAGATTATTATGCAGCAATCGATATGGCGATGCTTCCGGTGGATACCATTACAAACGAACTTCCTAAAAAGTTTCGCAGATGGATCGAATCTTTGAAAGTGGATTCAAGCGTGAAACCATTATCCGCCTGGTAAAACCTGGCGCAAAATATCTTGATTTTAATTACACAGAGTTTGCGGAAACACTCTATGGTGCAAAAGGTGTGTGCTATATACACGGGAGCAGGAAGAACCGCAAAGCCAAACTGATTCTTGGCCACTCCTATAAAAAGTATGTATCAGATGTCAGTGTCAAAATGCCGAGATTCAAAGATGGCTTCAAACGTGGAATGGTAAATGCTGCCTTTGATGATGCTATGGTTCACGCTGGGTGGTATGATCAAGCAACAACAAAAAAACAGCAGACAGATAATAAAAAGAACATGAAGCTTCTTTGATGGCCTTTCTGACATTGATACAGTCATTGTTATAGGACACTCACTTTCGGAAGTTGATATGGAATATTTTGAGAAAATTTGCAGTGAAATTCATAGCGACGCAAAGTGGATTTTCAGTTGCCATGACTCTGCCGGATTGAAGGCAATCAATGCATTCGTAAAGACCATGGCTATTGGAGCAGATAGGGTTACGTTATTTAGGCTGTAAAAGCGTAGGGCGGAGTGAGGATACCAATATGGTATCGAACAACCCCCTTTCCGTAGACGAGTACGGCTTTGTTGCTAAAACTTCGTGCACATGGTGTTGGCGCTCCGATTTATGCAGGCTCAGATATTCATTGATATTCACAGGCACGTATATAGTTTATAACGGAAATAAAGATATGAAGAAAACAAGAAGACCCGGCGGTGGGCGGAAGCCATCAAAGCCAGAGTACAGTGCAGCCAAGAACTTAACACAGCAGATGAAAGCAGCTACTGAACTTTATACGGAAAAAATGAGCCTGCAAGCCATTGCAGACGCCCTGTCCCTCAACCCCATCAAGGCTCGGAAGTTGCTCATCACAGCCGGGGTCTACAAGTCGGACACGGCAAAGCTCGTCCAGCAGACGTTCGGTTCTTTCAGAAGTACGCAGAGTTATTCTGCTGCTGTCACCTCCACCATGTCGGCTTTGCAGTTGTCCCGTCCCTCTGTGACCTCTTATCTGCCGTATGAGAAAGGCGTGTACTTCCCGGAGGAAGCTGAAGCGGCGAATATCAGTGCCGGGGCAGAGAGGCAGCGACACTACCGAGCTGTGGCTGCGCTGAAGAAGAACCCTTGCGAAGAGAACCTCTGGAAGTGCGTGGTGGCTTTTCGGGGATACAAGTTCAAGACGATGTCCGGCTTGCCCTTTACATATACGCTGAAAAAGGCAGGGGAGATGAATTCACCAAGGAGCTGTGGATCGACCGCAGAGAGGACAGCAAGAGTCTTGCGTGGAGCTCCGTGATGCTGGCGTATCACAATATCGGTAAAATCGGGAGAGGTAGTGGACAGACCCAAGGCGCTGGGAGATATCCGGGGTGTGTCGTATATCTATGGGCTGTTCTACCGATTTGGCCTGATCGACGTGCCGGACAAGGCTAAGGAGAAGATGGCGAAGCAATAAGAAAACGAGACATATTTTGTTTTAAGATGGAATGTGATATAATAAAACTGGCGGTTTACCGTACTACATGAAAAGGGCAGGTGAATGTGCTAATGTACATCATTTGTCAAGATTCAATCCTTTCATCAGCTATTGAGGCAGTTGTTGAGGCAGTAAGCCTGTTGGGGTTGAAGCAAGAAAAGAACAGAATCAATAAGCGGATTCAGTCATTGCTTCATATTGCCGGTGATATGACACCGGATTCTATGGAGTACCAGTGCGTTTATGAAAGAATTCTCGAATTGGAATGGATGCGAGAACTGATCAGACGCATTAGAAGGACTAAGTGTGCACAGATTTATGCGCAGTTGCATATGCTATGGGTTAATAGAGCCCAAAAGGCCAGTCGCGCGACTGCGGGTTTGACTACTGATTCAATGAGCATCGCTATGCCCATTCCTCCCATGTTTGAGGCTACCTTGAGTAGTTTCGGACGTGGGAGGGATTTGGAAGCCCTCGCATGCTGAAAAAATCAAACAGAGATCAAAAACTACTATCGTATTATAGACCCGGAGGAAAGGCTGTCTGAGAATGAGAAGGCTGAAGAAGAACGCAAGGTGTTAGCGAATATGCCTGCTTGCTTCCCGGCAGCACTACGATATGTGATGACACGCTTCGGATTTACGCAAGAGGCTCTGGCCTTTGCATCAAAGGTGTCGGAGTCAACGATCGGTCGCTACAGAAATGGAAAGGTTGAAAGTTTTTCTGAGAAAAACGTGGTTGCACTATGCGTTGCTATGCACCTTCCTCCATGGCTTTCGTTTGCGCTCATAGCAAAAGCGGGTTTTAGCTTGGCTGCAACCAGAGAACAGCTAGCACATTTGATGATTCTTAACTGTATGTATATGAGGTCAATTGATGAGGTGAACGAGTACTTAAGGGAAAGAGGAAATGCTTCACTGTCCCGAGAGACGGCACAGGATTGTCGAGCTTCTTGAGATTCTGAACCTAAATGATGAGCCGTGTGTTCAACTCCCTGCCGGAGAAGGATACACGGCTCATTTGCACTGTTTGAGGACAAGGACAAGAAGAGCCAGATGCGAATCTGCACACTTGGCTTATCGGGAGACCGTGTGAGCCAGTTTAAAACTGAATTGCTGCCTGTTTGGTGCTGCTCAGAACGCGTAGTAAGCCGGGGTGGACTTCAAAAAATCTGAAATTATTTCGGATTTTAGGAGTCTATTCCGGCTCTTTTGCGTTTATAGGATCGGAATTGGCAGATTACACAATTTTCCGGCTTATTTCTCGTCGCTTCGATGAAAAGCGGCTGCTCCTGTTTACAAATAGAGTTTTGGCTGCTATATTACAGATATAATAATAGCCTAAAAGGCTCTATTGAAAAGATAATAATTTGTAACGTGGAGGTGTATTACCAGACAAAGATAGTCATGTTGTTCAGTTAAAAAAATCCTTCTGAATGACGTCTCAGCAAGAGACATTACATAGGTTTTTAGTAGAGTGCCGCGATTGTTGGAGGCAGTCAGCGCACAATTATTGAGGAGTTATAACTAAACGGTCCTTAATTCAATACTAAAACACTACTGTAAGGTTGAAGTGCGTCTACTTGCTGATAAGACTATAAAATGTCTGGCTAATACACGTCCGGTCAATGAGTACGGAAACGGAAATACATAAGACCGGAGTAAATTTAGAAACAAGTAATGCGTAAGCAACTTGAAATCTGAATTTGCTCCGGTCTTTTTTTTATTAAAATTTTCAGCGAAGGAGGTGAACCGAGGTGGCATCCGCTGTACATAAGAATACCGAGACCAAAGCGGCATCCGTCAATGTCAACTCGGTTTGCCGCCAGAATACTGCTGAGCAGGGGATGCTGCGCCAGATGAGTTTATGGCAGAGGTTCAGTGGTCCATGGCAATGCGGAAGATGATTGCAAAACTTGAGTTCGGAGACGCTCTAAAGCTGCTGATGAACGACCGGGATATGTCTGTGGAACAGATGGAGTCAGAGTCTGGGCTCTCTGTATCTACGGTAAAGCGGCTTCGTGCAGGACAGGATGCAAGTGTGGAGCAGATCGTTGCCATCTCGGTGGCACTGCACCTTCCGCCACCTGTAAGCGGTGATTTATTGAGGATGTGCGGAATCACGCTGGATTTCAACAATCAAAAGAATACTGTCTATCAGATGATTCTGACGGAGTATTACAAAGAGGGCATCGAACAAGTCAATGTCTGCCTTGCAGCATGTGGATGTGCGCCACTCAAAACTGCCTGTTAATGCGGACACAACAGAATACCTATGAGGCGATTGGACCATAAAACGGTCTGGTCGCCTCTTTTTTTTGAAATTTTTTCTGAGGTAAGGGCTCAAGAAGTGAGCCCTAAACGGTAATAAAACGGCGCAGTAAGGCTGCATAAGAGAATCTGACATGACGGTACTTTTTATAAAAGCACGGAATAACGATGCTTTGTGTGCTGCTTTTTAGAGCTCATCTGATGAACTGGTGATTTGAGGTGTTCTCGGTTATCATGTAGTCAGTTCAAGGGACGAAACCCCCAAGAAGGCAAGTTCTAAGAACAAAAATAATATCGTAAGGCCCCGATTCTAGAGAGGGTTAAGGATACCATAACGGAGTTTTACCAGCGGCAGACGCTGTCTGCTGCGGTAGAACGACCGGTCTATGGGTGTACCTCCCATCTCTGGAATTGGGCCTTTTTGCGTTTTGCAGGCTGGTTCAGTGCATGGCGTGACCCCTTCTATCCAGTCTCCGTCATCGGTATCCTTCCCCTCCCTGAGTCCGGGGGAAAGGACACGAAAATGACTGACGTGATGAACTGCGTAGACAAGCTGCGGGAGAAGAAGATCTCCGGCTACAAGCAGCGCATGGCTGTGAACCCCTGCGGTGTTTATCGCTAGCCTTCCAAATTTTCGACTTTTCACGACTTATCGAGAATTTGGAGGTTACACATGAGTTTCAATAATGGTAATGAACGTCGCAAGCTGAACGCAAAGTGGGAGCAACTCCGTGTGCAGTACCGCGAAGCCGGAATGAGCGAAGAGGCAATTCAGGTGATGTATGAGTTTGATCTGGGCGTCCTGAACAGTGAACGCGCCTATGATGCCAACACGGTGGCAGTCTGTGATGGCGAAGATGACGTTGACGCAAGGAAAGCAGCTGATCTTAAGCAATATGAGGCTGCGATCACGGTAACGGATACCTACCGCGAAACCAAGAGCCGCTTTGCATGGATCGGCGAAATCGAGAATGAGAGGCTGCTGGCTGCTCTTGAAAGCTTATCGGAACTTGATCTCAAAATCCTTACGCTCTATGTCTATGCCGGGTACACCGAGTCCGAGATTGCAAGTGCCTTGGAATCCAAAAGGATTACAATTCATAAGCGAATCGAGCGAATGACTATGTTTTTGAAGAACTTTTGAACTATTTTCTTTTCCGGGTAACAATTTGCCCCTTCTCGATGGCTCGTAAGTGAAGGGACAAATTTCCCAAGCGGCATCTGCCGCAGGGCAAAGTATCCGACCTCGCGCTCCTTGAAAACAGAATAGTTCAATCGTCCGGTACTTCTGTAATTCGCAACCCGGCCATAACGAAGACGGGATGGCTGAAATGCCAATGGTGCGGTGTAAGCCCGCCGCCGGACGATTCCCCACTCCTAGGGAGCCGAGGGCGAATATGGGAGACCTTAACTTATTAAATCAGGCGTGGCCGAATGCTGTTTTCGGTCTTCGTCCACGTCTGTTCTTTTTACTTATTCCATATATTCACATTTTCGTCCTACATAGGAGGTTTTATGAACGAGAACGACCGTACCACCTTAGAGCAAGCGATCTACGAGGAAATGGAACTGACCCCGGAGATGATCCGGTCCATCCGCACGCTCTGCGGTGTCTGCCTTTGCAGTTTTGTAGAATCCAAGGCGTCAAAATCGCCATTGTTCCCAGCGCAGACCGAAGCATGGACACTTGCACCGTCTGCCAGACCCGGCGCGGTCATGACTACGTTGTGATGAACCGCTAAACACAAACACACCGCCCACTGCCAAGGAAGTGCAGCGGGCGGTGTACATATTGAAAAAAGGAGGGCAGCTTTTGATTCAAAACTGGAAATTCCAACGTGGAGACATTTTCTTCACCCGTTTCGACAACGCCATCGGTTCAGAGCAAAGCGGGAATCGTCCGGCAGTCGTTCTTCAGAACGATGTGGGAAATTTTTACTCACCCACGCTGATCGTGGCCACATTGACAAGCAAGGCGGCAAAAAAGTATACCCAGCCGACCCACTGCCTGCTGGTGAACGAGTTTCTCTCCGTACCATCCATCGTTCAGGCAGAGCAGATTTTTACCGTAGACAAGAGCAGGGTGCTGAAATTCCTCGGACACCTCACACCGGAAGAAATGAGCCGGGTGGATGATGCTGTCCGTGCCAGTCTCGCCCTGAACCCGATGGGTAGCATTCAGCGGCTCCCACCTATCATCCGCTCTACGGCGCTTACGCGCCGCCTGAGGTGGTTGACGGTAAGCCGCCCCTCTATCCCTACACGCCCATCAAATCGTCCTTTGAGGATGCTGGGAGTGTCGAGGACATGATGCTGTACACCGAACTGGAAGCTGCGGTACACGCAATGATCCAACGACTGGAATACAGCTTTACGTTTAACCCCAGCCTGCTCACCATCCCGAAGCGTAAGCAGCAGGTTGCTGAAATCCTGAAAGAAGCCGAAACGTACATCTGGAGGATCAAGGAGGAAATGCGATGCGCCTGAAAGACAATAACAATCCCTTCATCCATGTCAACCCGCCGTACCAGCTCATGGTCATCCACAGCAGCAAGCTGGTCTACCCCCGCGAACTGTATCAGCGCGGTGTGGAGCGCAAGCGTGTGGAACTGATTGCCGCCCACTTCAACGAATATGTGGCAAATGAGCCGAAGGTCAGTTTCCGCAACGGTCAGTTCATCGTAACGGATGGGCAGCACACCATCGAGGGGCGCATCCTCCGCAACGGTGGCAAAGATCTGCCGATTCTCTGCAAGGTGTACACGGGCATGACCGTGGAGCAGGAAGCCCTGCTCTTTGCCGAGCAGAACGGCTTCTCTGCGCCGCTGACGGCAGGCATCAAGCTCCGTGCCAAGGTGGTGGGCGGCGATGCCATCTCCAAAGCTTTTCTTGCAGCCACCAACCGGGTGGGATTGAGCCTCAATTATGACAGCCAGCAGCTGACCGATTACCGCGTCGGCTGCGTTGGTACGGCTTTCCGGCTCTACAAGCAGATGGGCGAACCGCTCTACTGTGAAACGATGCGGCTGATCGTGGCAGCATGGGAGGGCAAGCCCGATTCGTTCCGGGCATCTGTTCTGAAAGGCATGATGCACTTTGTGGAGCTGTACCACGCGAGTTCAGTGAAGAACGGCTGCTCCGTGCGCTGCGCAACATCCACCCGGTCGATATTTACCGCATCGGACAGGACGGCCCCGCAAAGCTGCGCGGATGGAAAAAATACGTTTTTCCCATCTACACCGCCTACAACGGCAAGTGCAGAAAAGACGCACTGCCGATGAAATTCTGACATTTTCAGGCATACCTCCCATATACACAAGGGGCATCCGCAAACCGCAGATGCCCCTTGTTACATATCAAAGTGCAATATATAGTGTTTCTGTATTCACTTAACACAACATATAGAGAAAAGAGGTATTCTATGCGCTCTCAGTTCACTTCGTATGAGCAGCTTCCCATCACCCTGACAGCCGATCATGTCGCTGCTGCGCTGGGCATCTCCCGCGCCAACGCTTACATCCTGCTCCGTTCGGACGGCTTTCCCACGCTCCACATCGGTAAGCGGATGGTCGTACCCAAAGACCGTTTTCTTCAGTGGATCACGGACAGCGTAAATGGCTGATTTGACATCCTTGATTCAAGAGGTTTCTTTTTCTATACTATTCCCGAAACGACTTGACATCAGGAAGGAGCAATATGCCAAGCAAACGTTCACACGGCGAGGGTACGCTTCGCCACCGCAACGATGGTCGCTGGGAATTACGTATGATGGACGCTACCAGAAAGATGGTTCGCCGCGCTTCAAGACCTTCTATGGCAAAACCCAGAAGGAGGTCAAGCTCAAACTGAAAGAGTATCAGGATGCGCTTATCAGCGGTGTCCAGCTGGACACGATCCTGTACTTCGAGGATTGGGCTGATACATGGTTCGAGGGTCACAAGGATAATATCGCTCCCACGACACAGGAAAGCTATAAATACTGCCTGAAAATGCTCAAAGAGGGATTTTACCATCGCCCCTTGACCGTCATACGCCCCATCGACATCGAAAACTTCCTGAAAGGGATGCGGCGCGATGGCCGCTCGGATTCTTACATCAGCAAGGCACGAGGGATGCTCTACCAGATCTTTCAAAAGGCAGAAGCCAATGACCTTGTGCGCCGCAACCCGGTCCGGCTTGCTGAAAAGATGCGGGCATCCGGCACCGCAAAACGCAAGGAAGCCTTTACCACAGCGGAAGTCGCACACCTGATGAAGGTGCTGCCCGATGACCGCATGGGCTTGAGCATCCGGCTTTTACTCGGCACTGGAATGAGAATGCAGGAACTTCTGGCTTTGGAGCCGCAGTTTATTGAAGAAGATGGCTCTGTCATTCACATCCGGCAGGCAGTAAAGGTCGTAAAAGGTACAGTCAGCATCGGCAGTCCGAAATCCAAAGACAGTATCCGGGATATTCCGGTGCCGCTGAATGTCCGCCCGTGCGCCATCAAGCTGCGGGATACCACCGACCAGTTCATCTGGGAAAGCCCCAAGACCGGCTTGCCCTGCAATCCCACCCATTTCCGGGATGTATTCCGCAAATCTCTGGAAGAAGCGGGCGATGTCCGCTTGCTCACGCCGCACAGCTGCCGCCACACCTATGTGTCGCAGATGCAGGCGTTGGGCGTGGATATTCAGACCATCCAGAGCATCGTAGGCCATGCCGACACCGAGATGACTGAGCATTATCTCCATGTTCAGGAATCCATTCGGCAGAGTGCGGTCCAGTTGTTCAGCGAGGCGTTTTCGGCCTGAAAATTGGACGGAACGGCACTAATTATCGCGAGCCAGCTTTTCAAATCGTTGGCATCAACGCTGGCTCGCATATCGCAGCAGATGATGTTGCGTCAAAAAAGCCCACTTGCCCCTGCGATTGACCAGATAAAATCTTTGGCATTGTGGTCAAAATTGTGGTCAAAACCAAATGAGGCCAGCCTATAAACAAAAAATCCAACGATTTCTAACGTGAAATCGTTGGATTTTTGGTCCGAGTGGCGAGAATCGAACTCACGGCCTCTTGAACCCCATTCAAGCGCGCTACCAAAACTGCGCTACACCCGGATATCTGTTTGCTTTTGTCGCTCACAGCTTGATTAGTATACCCGACTTTTCCCGTTTTGTCAAGCGCTTTTTCCAAATTTCTGATGCAGTTTTTACATTTTACTGTCCCGGCTTTTGCCCGCCAAAAGGATGCGCGAAAGAGCGTTATTTTCAAAAATCGCGATACACATCTTCCTCATCGTCCTCATGGATGGGGGTGGTGTCGTCCGGCGGTGCGCCAAACTCCACCGTGCAAAGGCCAGCGCGAATACGCTGTCTGCCCCGGCGTGAAGCAGTGCCTGCGCGCAGGCGGCAGCTGTTGTGCCGGTGGTGATGACGTCATCCACCAACAGGATGCGCTTGCCCTCCAGCTGCTGCGGCTGTGCCGCCCGGAAAGCACCTGCCACGTTGGCTATGCGCTGTTCCAGCGGCAGACCGGCCTGATGCCGTTTGGCGCGGGTGCGCTCCAGTGCCTGCGGTGCCAACGGCACCTCCATAGCCTTGGCCAGCGGCAGCGCCATCAGTTCCGGCACATTGTAGCCGCGCCTTTTACCGGAGGCCGGCACCGGTACGATCAGGTCGTACCCGATGGCCGCCCACGGCACCGGCTGCGGGAGCAGCTCGCCGTACTGCACGGTCAGTTCACCGCCAAAGGCCAGCTGTACCAGACGGTTGCCCATCTCCACAGCCCGCCACGCTTGCCCTGATACTTTGCGTTCAGGATGCCGCGCCGCACACAGCCGCTGTAACGGTAGGGCGCAGCCGCACCGGCCAGATTGCTGATATAGTGCTGCGCCGGGTCCAGCCGGATGCCCGGCTTGCGACGCAGCGTTTCCAGCTGCACTGCACAGTCCGGGCAATCTCGTACATCCCCCAGCACCCGGCCGCAGAAAGGGCACTCGCGCGGGTAGAGCAGCTGCCGTACCGCCCGCAGCGCCCTGCGCCGGGGGTCATAGTAGTCCATCAGTCCTTTTGACTGCCACGATCACCCGCACACGCTTGCCTGCCGCGCAGCCAAAGTTATCGTACCAGCCGGTCAGGTAGTAGCCCTCGGAGTTTACCTCAGAGAGCTTGGTGGCGTAATACTGCCCCTTGTACCATAGGTACACCTGCATATCGTCAGCCGTCTCGTAGCGGGTGCCGTTGCTCATCACCGAGGCTGCACCCACCTGATCGATCTTCATAGGCATCAGCTGGATCATGGCCTTTACAGTGCCGTTCACGTTTTGCCGCACTGCCAAACCGCCCGCCAGCACCGGATACTTGATGGAGGTGGAAAAGCTGGCCTGACTGCCGTTGACGTAGCAGATGTAGGTAGCGCCGCCGCCCACAAAATTGAGGATGGTGCTCATAGGCTGGCCGGTAATGTTGGCCAGCTGCTTGAGACCGATGCTCAGCAGCGAGCCGGAACTGCTGGTGATGCGGTTCCAGACCGTGCTCAGCAACGAGCCGTCAATGACGCCCCACAGGATCTCGCTGGTGGTGGGCACCAGCACACTGCGCAGATCATCCACCACCGTGGTGGTGTTGGTGGTGCCGCCGGTAGAGCCGGAACCGGAAGAGCTGTCCCCGGTAGAGCCGCTGCCGGAGCCGGAAGAACCGTTCCCGGAAGAGCTATCCCCCGAGCCGGAGGAGCCACTGCCGGTCAGGGTGCCCAGAATGGAACTGGCGTTGAAGGCCAGATTCTTCACATCGTCCAGCACGCCGTATTTCCACAGATCGCCGGTGACATCGTTCAGGATCAGGCGGTCGATCTGTCCCTGCTCATTCAGCGTATAGTAGCGCACGGCCAGTGCGTTCAGCTTTGTCCCCGCTATTCGCTGGACGAACCGTCCCAGCAACCCCTCCGATGTCGTATCCAGAATTTGTACGTCATCGGCCAGAGCATAGTCCCCCAGCGCGGTGGCGGTGTCGTTGATGGTGCCGCTGACCGATTTGGACTCGATGGCGGTCACCTGTTCCCCTTCGGGGGTCACGCTGATCTCCACCAGCCAGCCGGTGGGGTAGTTCAGGCTTTTGTCGATATTCACAGTGCGGGTAATGCCGTCGGTGCACATCACCGAGATCTTTTGCAGCACGTCTGCGCCGTTATCCTCTACAAGGCTGCGGGTAGCGGTCTGCACCACGCCATAGAACACGCTGTCGGCTTCCTCGCCGGTGATCACATCGGCTACCTCGTTGTCCATGCCCAGCAGCAGGGTGACCACTTCGCCCACGCCGCCGCCGTTCAGGGAGGAGATCTTGGACGCCACGGCAGAGCTGCCCAGCGTGTAATTGCTGCCCGCCACGGTCAGCGCGGTAGCGCGCTGGCGCTGGGCGATACTGCGTGATGCGGCCTGCGGCGCGGCGGGTGTAGATCCACACCGTCTGCAGGCTCTCGCTGTAATAGTACACGTCGTACTTGTTCAGCTCTGCCGAAGCAGAGGCCTTATCGTTGCGGTAGACGCTCACCGGCGTAAAGGGCAGCTGGGTGCCCTCTTCTGCTACAAAGGGACCCTTGCGGCTCTTGAGCAGCACCGAAGAGGTATCCACCTGACCGTTGGACACCGTAAAGCCCAGCGAGCTGCCGTAAGCGCTGCCGCTGGCGGTGTTGGCGCGCAGGGCGTTGTACAGCAGCAGGGTGCTCTGCTCGTAGGTCATGGCCTGTCCCTGCGTGCAGGTCAGCTGATCCCGCAGACCGATCTGCTGCGCCTTGTTCAGCTGTGCCTGCGGGAAGGAGCCGGTCAGGTCGGTAGTCTTATAGCTCAGCAGCTTCAGCACCGCTGCGCAGGCTTCCTCCAGCGTAACGGTGTTGTCCGGGCGGAAGGAGCCGTCGGTGTAACCGTTCATCCAGCCCTGCTGCACTGCAATGCGGATGTAGGGTGCCCACTGGGAGCTGCCGGGCACATCCCGGTACAGGGTGCCCACCGTGCCCTGCGCGCCTACGCTCTCCCGGTAGGTGGAAAAGGACACCAGCATTTTGGCAAAAGCGCCGCGGGTAATGTTGGCGCTCAGTTCCTGACCGGTGGGCACAGCGCCCAGAGTAATAGCCGTCTGCAGGGCCGTGTTGTTGATGCTGGCCGCCGAGACCGGCAGCACCAGCACCGACACCGCAATGCTGACCGCCAGCAGAAATGCGAGAATCCGTTTTTTCATTGGTCGTACCTCTTGTTCTTTGTTTATCACGCCGCCGCGATCAATCGTAGCGCAATGCTTCAATGGGGTTCAGCCGGGCTGCGCGCCGCGCCGGCAGATAGCCGAACAGCACGCCGATGCCCACCGAGATGCCAAAGGCCACCACAATGGAGTTGAAGGAGGGGCTTACCGTAACAGTGGTATCGGTCATGAACATGGGCAGCACCTTGTTTGCCGCCATGGACACCGCATAGCCCAGCGCAATGCCTAAAACGCCGCCCAGCGCCGAGGTAGTGGCTGCTTCCACCACAAACTGCGCCAGAATGGTGCGCTCCTTTGCGCCCAGCGCCTTGCGGATGCCGATCTCGCGGGTGCGCTCGGTCACGGACACCAGCATGATGTTCATAATGCCGATGCCGCCCACCAGCAGCGAGATGCTGGCAATGCCGGTAAGTATCACGATGACCATGTTGATCATCTTGTTCATTTCCTCCAGCCACTCGCTGGCGCTGTACACATAGTAGCCGTTTTCGGTCTTGAGGATCGACATCAATTCCTCTTCCATCGTGCTCTTGGCCTCGTTGGCAAGGCTTTCGTCGGCCATCATGGCGGTGTAGCAGTCCACCATGCTTTGGCTGGAAAGCCGCATCACGGTGGTGTAGGGCAGGTAAACGCAATCGTCATCGCTGCCCTGCTGCATAGTGGGGTCGCTGACTTTGGCAGACAGCACACCTACGACGCGGAACTTGTTGGCACCGATCTTGAGCGTCTGCCCCACACCGTTGCCGCCAAAGGCTACGCGGTTGAGGTAATCGCCGATGACGCAGACCTGCTTGTTGTCCTGCATATCCATGTACTGCAGGCCGCGCCCCTGAACGATCTGGTAATTCTTCATTTCGGTAAAGTTTTCGTCCACACCGCTCATGTTGGACCAGCGGTAGCTGGTGGTACCGATCTTCAGCGTACCGCTGGCTTTGCCGCTGAAGTTGACCTGCGGCGACACCGCCTTGATCAGGTCGGAATGCCGCTGGCAGATATCGTACATCTCCTCCACCGGCACGGTACGGGAGCCGTAGCCCCACACCTGAATGCTGAGGGTGTTGGTGCCCAGTGCGGAAAAGCTGTCCCGCATGCTCTTGGTCATGCCGTTGCCCAGACCCACGATGACGATGACCGCCATCACGCCGATGATGATGCCCAGCATGGTCAGAAAGGTGCGCAGCTTGTTGCTCCACACGTTCTGGATAGCCTGCCGGAAGGTTTCAAAGATCATGCCTGTTCCTCCTTTTCCGGCGTTTCGGGCAGCAGGGTGGGCTGCACCATGGCCTCCGGTGCGTGGGAGTCGCCGTCATACACCACCTGACCGTCCTCCAGCCGGATGATGCGGTCGGCCTGCACGGCAATGGAATTGTCGTGGGTGATCAGCACCACGGTGTGTCCCTGCTTGTGCAGCTGCTGCAAAAGCCCCAGCACCTCGCGGCCGGTATGGGAGTCCAGCGCGCCGGTGGGCTCGTCCGCCAGAATGACCGGCGGGTTG